>Ga0226835_1001235_pt1 | contig 15108 bp, 8 predicted proteins | sample LAC_MetaG_1_FD_163627 | JGI IMG/M metagenome (GOLD analysis project Ga0226835, IMG submission 163627) | Anaerobic ammonium oxidizing microbial communities from anammox membrane bioreactor (MBR) in UC Berkley, California, United States -... | ecosystem: Engineered > Bioreactor > Anaerobic >...
CGGTGAACCGGAAGAGGGGGCAGTAGAGATGAGTCAATAAAAAATTGAGATTTTTCATCTATTGACAGCTATTCAGTTAAATAGTATATTTTCATCATGCTGTTCCCGAAACGAGATAACCGGATAAATTTGACTACCCAGCGCCGAGAATATTTTTTCGCGGGGCAGTTGAGCACTATCCGTTGACCTTTTGAATAAGTCTAAGTGTACTCAGAAGCCCCGCACATGGCGGGGATTTCTTTTTATGGAGGAGAAGCGTGGACGCGGACTGGTGTATTTTCAATCCCCCTTCATCAGCGGCTGAAGTCCTGGCGGGTAGCCCCCGGGTCATTGTAGCCGGGTCAACAGAAGAACTGCTTGCCCTTTCGTGCGGTGGAAACGGCAACAGTCTGTACGAAGTGGCGTATGAGGTGCCCGGAAAGGGACGGGTGGTGGAGGCGGTGGTGGCGCGGGTGCGCAATGGAATTTCGGTGAACTACACCGAGCCGTATATGCGCCGTAGAGATCCCGATTGCCTGGTGGTGGGAGATGAGTTACCCACCGATAAGGAACGGTTTCGCGACCGGTTCGGGATCGATTTCTCGGCCGTCAGGCAGGAAGCCTTTGAATGGCTGAAGTCGCAAGAGCTGGCGATTTTTGGCTTTCAGGCTGGCCGGCCCGGAGTGGGTTTAGATACCCTGGTGATTGCGCCAGCCAACGCAGGGTTCTTTGCCCTGGGGCTTGCTTATCTGCAGGGAATCTTACCGCTCGAACAAATCCGGGCGGGGTTTAACCCCAAAGCCGTGATCTACACTGCCCCGGTGTTTCGGCATACCCATTTTAACGGGAAGCAGGTGGTAGTGCATAACCGCCTCCCCGAGTGCTACGAGATGTTCTCCTTCAACCTCTATCCGGGACCAAGTGCGAAAAAGGGGGTATATGGAATGCTCATCGACCTTGGGGAGCGGGAAAACTGGGTGACGGCGCACTGCTCAACGGTGCAGGTGGTGACCCCCTATGATAACGTGGTGACTATCATGCATGAGGGCGCCAGCGGCGGTGGGAAAAGCGAAATGCTCGAACAGGCCCACCGCGAACCCGACGGCCGATTGCGTCTGGGCGAGAATATCATCACTGGCGAAGTTCGCCACCTGGTCATCCCGCGCACCTGTGATCTTTACCCGGTGACCGATGACATGGCTTTGTGCCACCCTTCTATTCAAAATGGGAATGGGAAGCTCAGTGTTATCGATGCAGAAGATGCCTGGTTCGTGCGCGTCAACCACATCACCAGTTATGGCACCGATCCGTATCTCGAAAAGCTCACGGCTCAACCGAGTGAACCGCTTTTGTTCCTTAATATTGACGCTGTACCCAACGGACGGGCGTTGATCTGGGAGCACACTATGGATGCGCCGGGGAAACCCTGCCCCAACCCGCGGGTGGTGGTGCCGCGGCGGGTGATCCCAAATATCATCAACGACCCGGTGACGGTAGATGTGCGGAGCTTTGGAGTGCGCACGCCGCCGTGTACGAAAGAACAGCCCAGTTACGGCATCCTTGGTTTGTTTCACATTCTGCCGCCAGCTCTGGCCTGGCTCTGGCGGCTGGTAGCGCCGAGGGGTTTCGACAACCCGAGTATTATTGATACGAACGGATTGAGCAGTGAAGGGGTTGGGTCTTACTGGCCTTTCTCGCCGGGACGGAAGGTTACTCAGGCCAACCTGCTGCTGGATCAATTTGTGCGATTTAAACGCACGCGGCATATCCTGATTCCCAATCAATATATTGGGGCGTGGAAGGTGGGCTTTATGCCGCAGTGGATCGCCCGTGAGTACCTGGCAAGGCGGGGAAGCGCACGTTTTAAAAGCGATCAGCTTCGCCCGGCGCGTTGCTCATTACTGGGTTACACGCTGCACCAGCTGCATGTGGAAGGCAGTCTGATTGCGCGCTGGTTCCTTCAGGTGAACACTCAACCTGAAGTTGGGGATGAAGCGTACGATCAGGGAGCCGAAATTCTCCACGGTTTCTTCCGCTCACAGCTCCAGACCTTCCTGGAAGAGGATCTGCATCCGTTGGGGCGGAAGATCATCGAGTGTTGCCTGGAGGGGGGGAGCCTGGAGGATTACGAGAATCTGATCCCGGTAGAGTAATGATGATGAAAGCCCGGCAACCGAAAGCCGGGCTTCTTTTTTTGAGGATTTTCCTCGCGAAAGAGAACTTCTAGATGATTTCTCTGGCGCGTTCTTTGGCCTGCAGCCAGGCGCGGTAAAGTTCCGGGCGCTCAGGTTGCCCTGGGGGGAGGTTTTCGAGCAGGATGGTGACCCAGCGGAGCATCACCAGGTGATGGTAGCCGGAAATAACTCCATCCAGTGGAAGTTGATTAAGGGCGGTGCGAATCAGTTGAATATCGGTGGAATCTTCGACCTGGCAAAATCGGCGCAGCTCTTTACGGGCAATCTCCACGCTCGCGGAGTAGAGGTGTTGGAAAGCCGGGCTGGTATGGACGCGTCGCATAGTTTCATCATATCATTTTCCACAAAGAGAAATACTGCCCGGATGTTGCAATTGAGTAACAAAATCGGAGAGCGAGAGACTCGTTTTGGCCTTTGTACACCTCGATGGTGTGAGAGGGGCAAAAAAACATCCCCTTTCAAGGGGAACTCTGCCTGTGCCCCCACGCGAAGCGCGCAGAGCGGGAGGAATTCGAATCCTCGTTTTGGCCTTTGTACACCTCGATGGTGTGAGAGGGGCAAAAAAACATCCCCTTTCAAGGGGAACTCTGCCTGTGCCCCCAGAGGAATTCGAATCCTCGTTTTGGCCTTGAGAGGGCCACGTCCTGGGCCGCTAGACGATGGGGGCCTGAAGCGCGGTGATTTTACCACAGCGGTAGAAGGGTGTCAATCAATTCTCAGGCTCATGCCAATATCAGGTTGTTTGGCAGGGGAGTTCAGCGTGTGATATTAAGAAAAAAGGCCGTGATGATTTTGCCATATACAGGCGTTGACAGCCGGGCGATAATTTGGGAGAATGAATTAGGTGGGGAGTAGTCACAGAGGATGTTCATCGGCCTGGGAGGCATCCCTCTGAAAGGTTCAAGCATGTCGAAAATTCAAAAACCGAAGATAAAGTGGGCAAAGAAGCTCTCTCAGCCGCATGGAGCGCGAAAACCGTTCCTCTGGCCGAGGAAAGAGCCGAAACACCTGCATCAGATTCGTCCTCAACTGGTTTTTACCATCACCATTTTCGCTATATTTATCGCTGAAGTTTTCGCGATGGGTGTGATCTATTTTGCCCCACCCATGCCTTACTGGTTGAGTACCTTGCTTGATGTGACGGTGATGATTACGATCATTTACCCGGTAATCTACTTTTTGCTGTTTCGTTCGTTGCTCGTGCAAATCGATGAGCGAAGGCGCGGCGAAGCGCTTCTGGCCAAAGTGCTGGAGATTCTGCCGGTTGGAATTTGGATCACTGATGAAAATGGTCGGATTGTGCGCGGTAACCCTGCCAGCCTGCACATCTGGGGAGGGGTTCGGTATGTGGGGCCAGATGAATATGGGCACTATAAGGGCTGGTGGGCAAACAACGGGAAACCCATCCAACCGGAAGAGTGGGCCTGTACTCGTGCCATCAGTCACCTTGAGACCACCCTCGATGAAGAGATCGAGATTGAGTCTTTTGATGGCGCACACAAGATTATTTTAAACTCTGCTCTGCCCATTCTGGATGAAGAGAACGTTCTCCAGGGGGCTATTGTGATCAATCAGGATATCACACGCCGCCGGCAAATGGAGAGGGCTCTCATCCAAACCAATGAACTTCTGGAAAGGTTTTTCTTAAATATCCATACCCTGATCGCCTATATGGATCGGGATTTTAATTTTATCCGGGTCAATGAGGCATATGCCAGGGCGGGAGGACATCCACCGGAGTACTTCATCGGGAAAAACCACTTTGACCTGTACCCACATGATGAAAACCGCAGCATATTTCAACAGGTGATTGAAACGGGTGAACCTTATTCGGTGATCGAAAAAGCGTTTGAGTATGCTGAGTTCCCCGAACGGGGAGTAACCTACTGGGATTGGAGCCTACAACCGGTGAGGTCAGCTCAGGGCATGATTGATGGTGTGGTGCTCAGCCTGGTAGACGCTACCGAACGTGTGCAGGCTAAAATGCAGCTGGCCAAGCAGAATAGGGAGTTGCGCCAGTTATCTGAGGCGGAACGCGCGCAGCGGGAATTTACAGAAAGCCTGAACAAAGCCACGCTCGCGTTGAATTCTGACCTTGATCTTGAGCATGTACTTCACGTCATTTTTGATCAAATCCGGAAGATCGTCCCCTTTGCCGGAGCTGATATTGCCTTTATCGAAGGAAAAAGTTTAGTCATTGTTGATTTCCTGGGTTTTGAAAATTATCCCCAGGGGGCGGAGAGAAGAGAGAAAATCCTTCTTTTAGAAGATTATCCGTTGTTTCAACGGGTTTACTATTCATTACAACCCCTGTGGATCGACTCATGGGTAGATGATCCCGACTGGCGCACCATTCCGGGATTGGAATGGGTAAATGCCTATGCGGCTTTACCCCTGGTCATCAAGGGAGAAGTTATTGGCATTATCAATTTATACAGTCCAACACGAAGCGCCTTTACTCAGGAGGTCATGGATCGATTAAAGGCTCTGGCGATCCCTGCGGCGCTGGCTCTTCACAATGCGCAATTGTACGAGAGTGAACAGGCCGCACGCCAGACAGCCGAAACTTTAAGTACTGCGGCTCGCAATCTTTCTCAGAAATTATCTCTGGAACACGTGGCGAAAACCTTATTTGATCATATTCATTGCCTTGTTCCTTCGGATGTCTGTGGAATCAGGTTATTGGGAGATCACGACCATGCTTCGTTGCATCTTGCTTATGGATATGGAAAGTGGGCTGACGCAGACCCCATCCCAAGTTTTCAGCTGGGTGATGTTTCAGAGATTACCAATTCGGTGTTGCAAAGGTTAATGGTGGATCGAAGAAGCCTTTTCTTCTCCAGCGGTATTTCTGATGTGATTTTTGGGGGAAGTACAGGGTCGTCTCCGCTTCAAAGCTGGTTATTGGTGCCGCTGGTTGAGAGTGAAAAACTCATCGGATATGTGGAGCTGGGGAACGACAGCGCTGAACCGTACACGCGAGTGCAAATCCAAAGGATACAGGCTCTGTGCGACTTGGCAAGTGTAGCCATCATCAATGCTCACCTTTACGAGCAGGTGAGGTCTAATCATGAGCGCCTGCAAGCCCTAACCCGGAAACTGGTCGATATCCAGGAAAACGAACGGTATTCTATCGCGCGTGAGCTGCACGACGAAGCCGGGCAATCCCTATCGTCTTTAAAAATCAGCCTGGGGCGGTTGGAGCAAAACCCAGAGTGCCCTCAGGAGGCGCGGCAACAACTGTCTGACCTGAAAGGAGCGATCGATTCAATATTGGATGGGTTGCATCGGTTAGCTATGGGTTTACGTCCCGCAGCTCTTGACCATCTTGGCCTGGTGGTTGCTTTAGAACAATATGCAAGGCAACTTAACTCGGAAAGGCTTTCGGTCCAGTTCAAAGCGGTAGGACTGCGGGGGTATCGGCTCTCCCGTGAAGTGGAAACCTCGTTATATCGCATCGTGCAGGAAGCGCTGACCAATGTAGTGCGCCACGCGAAGGCCAGCACCGTGGGAATTCTACTTAAACAAGACCTGAATAAACTGAAAGTCTTTATTGAAGATGATGGAATCGGGCTTGACCCTGAGCAGGCATACCGGATGGATAGTATGGGGTTGATAGGAATGCGTGAGCGGGCAGAAATGCTGGGGGGTAGTTTAACGATCGAAAGTATTCCGGGTAAAGGAACATCCATCATTGTGGAGGTGCCGCATGTCGATTCGTATTCTGATCGCTGATGATCATGGCGTCATGCGGGCGGGATTGCGCGCTTTACTGGAAGATGAGCCAACTATGGAAGTGGTTGGTGAAGCCAGCAACGCCTTGCATGTGTTTAACCTGGTTGAGTCGCTAAAGCCAGACCTGGTGCTTCTGGATATCGGCATGCCCGATCAAAATGGAATTGAGATCACGCGCCAGTTGAAGAAGCTATACCCTCCAATTCAAGTGTTGATTCTCACGGTTTACGAAGACGAAACCCTGTTGCGTGAGGCGATTCAGGCGGGAGCATCTGGCTTTGTAATTAAACGAGCCGCTGAAGCGGAATTGTTAGCCGCGATTCAGGCGGTGTCGCAGGGGTATATGTACATCCATCCGGCAATTACCCATCTGTTGTTAAAAGATCTTTCCCCAAAGGTAGATCCTAAAAAGGGAGCAATAGAGGATTTAACCCGCCGTGAATTAGAGATCATGCGTTACATTATTCGGGGTTATACCACCCGCCAGATTGCCGAGACTTTATTTATCAGCACGCGTACGGTGGAAGGTCATCGCGCCAGTATCTTTAGCAAACTGGGGGTTAAAAATCGCGCTGAACTGGTTGCCATTGCGGAGAAATACGGCCTGATGGATTGAATACTACGTACGTATCTGACAGCAGGAAAAATCAATTTACGTACTTGTTTGGGGGGCAAAGGTCAGTTTTACGCGGGTAGTTATTCCTGGAATTTTCCCTGGAAAAACCCAGAACTAATACGGATTACAAAAGGATCATTTAACGCTACAGTCACCTTGCAGATGCATAAGGTGATTTGTTTTTTTATGCCTGGAATGAATGGAGCAGCAATATGACGGTGCAGGCCAAAGGTTAATGGTTCAGGTAGATGAGGGGAGATTTTTGGTGAGTAAAAAATTATTGCCTCCAGGAAAAGATATCATTCCGCCCATCCCTCAGGAAACAACCGCAGCCGCGCGGTCAGTTCTTGAAAAGGAAAATTTTTACCTGGCCACAGGCGACGAATTGTCACATCTATTATCAAATATTCCCTTAAGAAGCCCACCGACATGGAAGGAGCAATCTGCTCACAACCTGGCGATTTTTTATTTAATGACCATTTTTCAGTTTATGGAATGTTTACCCGACCCTCTGGCGGTGGAGGCGTTTCAGATGCGGGTAGATTGGAAATACGCCTTCCATCTGCCGTTGAGTTCCCCCGCCTGGCCATTCAATGGACTTTGTGAATTTCGTCAGTGGTTGCTGGCCGATTGGGAAGGCAGGCAAACTCTCGACTTGCTTCTTGCCGGTCTCTCAGAGGTGGCGCAACTAAGCGGTAAAGGTTCTTTGAACCTGAAGGGTGAAGAGGTGTTACAGGGGGTTTGCCTGTTCACACGCCTGTATATGGTAGGGTCTTCCATACAAAGCGTTCTGAAAGTGATCACCACCAGTCAACCTGGCTGGTTGCGTTCTGGCCATGTGATGCATTGTTACTCGCTCTACTCTGGGGGCTGGCAGAGTATCTCCCAGTGTGAGAAGTCTGAGGCCAAGGCGGCGGCTCAGACCATTGGAATGAATGGGCATTATCTCCTCAGGATCATCGCAGAGACGGGGACCTCGAGCCTGGCCGACCAACCGGAGGTTTTAGCGATGAGATCACTCTGGGCTGATCAATATGAATGGGTCAATGGAAGGCTGCAATGGAAAAAAGATCATTGCGCCAGTTGTGCTTTGCCCGGCATGAGGCAGGCATCATTCGAAGTGTTTACTCCCAAAGAGTAGGAGGTGGAAATCGAATTGAAAAACCGGCAAAAAATAAGCTGATCAATCTATCCATAGCCTTCTTTGAATATTCTTGGAGAACAAGAACATGAATAAGCAAAAATTTATCAATGTTTTGGTGTCCATCGTGGTGCTCGTCTCCATGGTGCTGCCCGGAAGCCAGCCGGTTCAGGCGATGCCGATGGACCCCATGGATGAGACGAAAGTCCCCCACTATTTTGGGCCCTACCCTAACTGGGCGAATAGCCCGTTCACCCTGGCAGACGTGGCCGTTGAGGTTGTTGGCGATGGCCAGGGCGCCAAAGCCGTGGCCTCGGTAGGAGCAAACGGAGCCATTACCGGCATTATGATCACCGATCCGGGTTCAGGCTATACCTCTGCAACGGTCAATATTACCGGCGGTGGGAGCGGGGCTTCGGCGACAGCCACAGTGGCGCCCTCTGGATCGGTTACGGCGATCCGCGTAGACACCCCTGGCTCTGGTTATACTCAACCTTCGGTAGTGATCACAGGCGGTGGGGGAGCGGGCGTTCTAAGGCAAATCGGTAATCAGCTCATCGAACGAGCGTTTGCCACTGATTTTCCCGGTACAGTTCCAGCGCCGGTCTTTGTGGTTAATCCGACCCCTCTTCCCGCTGGTACGCTCACCGGGTTCCTGACCCTCAATCAGGCATCGGCGGGGGGCAGCCCGTTTCCATCGGCAGGGCAGGTCTTCAACGCGTATGTCCTGCGACCCGTGGCGGCGAACGAGTATCTGGTAGTCTTCAACAGCGGCACACTGACCGTACCTGCACTGCAAGATCCTTCCATTTCTGAGATCGTTACTTTCCCGGTGGGGGATGTTGCCGTCCAGCAGGGGGACGTGATTGGATTTTATGGGTCGGGTATTCCGCTCGATGTGGGCTCAGGCGCAGATATTCTCAGCTACCCTGCTCCTACGGCGCCCGCCCAGGGAGGCACGGTGGTTCTGGGTAGTGCTGAATATCCTGTGTATCCAGAAGCGCGTACGTACTCGTTCTCGGCGAATGTTATCGATAATTCGGGTGTAGTTCCTCTGACGAACGCTGCCGCAACAGCGTTTGGCGGCGTGGATAGAGTGTCCATTCTTGATCCTGGGAGTGGTTACACCAACCCGACGGTTGATTTTGATTTGCCCGATGCGCCTGATGGCATCCAGGCGAAAGCTCATGCCCTTTTTGACCCGACGACCGGCGCAATTACGGACGTGATTGTAGACAATCCCGGTTCTGGTTATTCCTCGGCACCGAAGGTGGTCATTCGAGATGGCACCATATTTGACCCCATCAATAACGGTGGAGCTGGCGCCACAGCGGTTGCCACCCTGGCGATCACGATCATCCAGGTGGATAACTTTGGTTCTGGTTATGTTTCAGCCCCAACGGTGAGTATCGTCGACCCGACCGGTAGCGGCGCCTCGGCAACCGCCCAGGTGAACGCCGGGGCAGTGACGACGATTTCCGTCACGAGCGCAGGTTCGGGCTACATTACTCAAACTGGCATCAAGAAATTCCAGGATGGTCTTCCGGTGCTTTGTGATCCGACGCTTGGCTGGGATCAATGTACCGATAATAACCTGGGTCAGCATATCCCTATTGCCGTTCCCGATACGACTACGTTCTCTAAAGCCAGTGGCTTTTCAGCTGACGCAGATTACTATGTCATTGGGGTAGTTCAGCATCGTGAGAAAATGCACTCAAATTTACCCCCCACGTTGCTTCGGGAGTATGTGCAACTTGAAACGCCGAACAATGCGGCCTTCAGCAAGCATGTTGCGCTACGGACCGACCTTCTGGATGGTACCTCTGTGCCGACTCTCATGCCCGATGGTTCACAGGCATACGCAGTCGATGACCCGCATTATCTTGGACCACTTATTATTGCTCAAAAAGATCGGCCGGTCAGGATTGTCTTTTACAACCTGCTGCCGACCGGCGCGGAAGGGGATCTGTTCCTGCCAGTAGACTCTACCCTGATGGGTTCGGGAATGGGGCCGATGAATATGGCCGCCCCGATGGATCAGGGTTCGGTTATGGATGAGGTGCGTAACCCGATGTGCAGTGAGTACCCGAAGATGGATGGGTGCTTCAAGGATAATCGCGCTACGCTTCACCTGCATGGCGGGATCTCCCCATGGATCAGTGATGGTACTCCTCACCAGTGGATCACGCCGGCCAATGAGAACACCCCCTGGCCTGAAGGGGTCAGTGTGGAAGCGGTTCCTGATATGAACAATGTGCCTGGGGTACCCAGTTGCTCAGCAGCGAATGATGGTTGTATGACTTTTTATTACACCAACCAGCAAAGTGCCCGTTTGATGTTTTATCATGACCATGCCTGGGGAATCACTCGCTTAAATGTGTATGCAGGCGAGGCGGCGGGTTATATCATTACGGATGGCGTCGAACAAAAGCTGGTCAGCAGTGGGATTATCCCTTCGAGCCAGATCCCATTGATCATTCAGGACAAAACGTTTGTGCCCGGAGCAGCGCAGCTGGCTGAGCAAGACCCCACCTGGGACACAACCCGCTGGGGCGGCGAAGGCAACCTGTGGTATCACCATGTGTACATGCCAGCCCAAAATCCTGGCGACCCGAGCGGAATGAGCGCTTACGGGCGCTGGATGTATGGGCCCTGGTTCTGGCCTCCGGCTAAAGACGCGGTCTATGGGCCGATCGCCAACCCGTATTACGACCCAAACTGCAACCTGGATGACCCGGCCACCTGGCAATATCAGACTGATCCGTTCTGCGAACCCCAGTTGATTCCGGGTACCCCGAACATTTCGGTGGGGATGGAGCAATTCAACGATACCCCTGTGGTGAACGGCACAGTCTATCCAACGCTTACGGTAGATCCAAAGTCTTACCGGTTGCGCATCCTGAATGCTGCCAACGACCGCTTCTGGAATTTACAGTGGTATGTGGCTGATCCGAGGACGGGGACAGACAGCGAGGTGGCGCTTAACCCGGCTGAACTGGCGGCGGCGCAGATTGACCCGGTTGTCTTCCCAACGCCGGATACCACCTGGAGTCCTTCAGGGCCGAGCTGGATTCAAATCGGTACCGAAGGTGGCTTCTTACCGGCGCCAGTGGTTGTTCCTAACCAGCCGATCACCTGGATTACCGATCCTACCCGCTTCGATGTGGGTAATGTGGATCAACATTCTCTGCTACTTGCGCCAGCGGAACGGGCGGACGTGATCGTGGACTTTTCTAAGTTTGCCGGAAAAACATTGATCCTGTACAATGACGCTCCGGCAGCTTTCCCGGCCCGTGTGCCCAGTTACGATTACTACACCGGCGCTCCCGACTTAAGCCCGGTAGGCGCCCCGACCACTCTGCCCGGATATGGGCCAAACACCCGTACGATCATGCAGGTTAAAGTCGCCGCCACCACTCCGGCTCCCGCGTTCAATTTGGCGGCCTTGCAGGCGGCTTTCAGACATCACGCAGACGGGTCGGGTGTGTTTGAGGCAGGTCAGAATCCGATTATCGTCGGCCAGGCGGCCTACAACTCGGCTTACGGCACATCCTTCGCTTCCAGTTCCTGGTGCAATGCCCCGGGTAGCACGAGCACACGTTGCGATGGCTTTGCCCGCATTTCAGAGCAGGGAGGTGACCTCTTTGGTTTCAACACTCTCAGAGCGCCCAACGCAAAACTCTCCATCCGTCTCGAACCGAAGGCCATCCATGACGAGATGAATGCCACCGCCTTCGATGAGTTTGGGAGAATGCAGGCCAACCTTGGCCTGGAGGCTGTTCCGGCTACACCGGGAGCTCAAAATGTTATCCTCTATCCGTATGTGAATCCTTCCACGGAACTCATCGATGCGACTAATTTACCGAGAGCCGATATTAAAGTGACCCCCATCACCTCGGCGGATGGGACGCAAATCTGGAAGATCACCCATAACGGGGTAGATACGCACCCGATTCACTTCCACCTGTATGATGTGCAGGTGCTCAACCGCGTCACCTGGGATAATATCATCATTCCGCCAGACGCCAATGAGCTGGGTTGGAAGGATACAGTTCGCATCAGTCCTCTCGAAGATACCATTGTCGCCCTTCGCCCGATCATTCCAACGGTTCCTTTCGAACTACCCAACAGTATTCGGATGTTGAATCCGATGATGCCTGCTGGATCAACAGCAATGTTCAATAACATCGACGCGGCAGGCAACCCAACGAATCCGGTTGTGAACCAGTTGGTCAATTTTGGTTGGGAGTACGTCTACCATTGTCATATCCTGAGCCATGAAGAAATGGACATGATGCGGCCAGTCTCGGTGGCGCTCCCGCCGAATGCCCCAGATGGACTGGCATGGTCTGTCAGCGGGACAGGGAACAATACCCGGCTGACGCTCGCCTGGAACGACAACTCCATCAATGAAACCGCCTTCGTGGTGCAAAGAAGGGCAGATACGGGCGCATGGGTTGATCTGACGACGATTCTCTCTCCGCTCGATCAGCCCAACACTCACCGCAGGCTGACGTTCACTGACACCACCTTCCGATGGAATGCGACTATTTATTCATACCGCGTGGTGGCGCGTAATACGATTGGCTACGGCGGACAATACATGAGCCTGACCGTTCAGTCAGTTTCCCAGCCCATGCCTGTGATCCAGGCGCCCACGAACCTGACGGCCGTACTTCAGGCTGGCCCAGCGGTCAACCTGACCTGGATGGACAACACCAACAACGAGACCGGATTCATCATTCAACGGTCTACCGATGGGGTAAGCTTCGTTCAAATTGCCACAGCCCCGGCCCGGAATAACACTGGCAGTGTCAGCTTTTTCGATAACACGGTTCAGCCCGGCGTTACCTATCTCTATCGGGTGGCGGCAAACAGCGTTGTGGGTCAGTCGGCCTTCTCGAATACAGCCCAGGTGATTGTGCCAGCCATGCCGGTGGCCCCGACGGCCTTCACTGCGGCAAATGGCCCGAACGGAAGTGGCAATAACCGGACGGTAATTCTCAGCTGGAGTGACAACTCTAATAATGAAACCAGCTTCACCATCCAGAGAGCCACGAACGCTCAGTTCACGCAAGGCCTAAACAGCGTCAATGTGGCCGCGAACAGCACCACCTTTACCCAAACGGGTCTGAGTCGGAACACGACTTACTACTTCCGCATTCGGGCAAACAATGGCAACTTCGTTGCCTCTGTGTGGGTGAATGCCGCGCCGTTCCCGATCACTACCAATCCGTAAACCTTACAGGTAAGGGGGGAGGGATTTCCCCTCCCCCCTTACCTGCCAGTTCCGAGGAGGTGAGTATATACAGAAAAAATCCCTGAAAGTTCTGGCCTATCGCAGGGGGATTAAAGTGTTCATTCTCTGGAGCCAAACTATTTTCAACCATTGATGAATGTGGCGGGTATGCGGTGAATTGCATAAATTGTCCTTTAAAAGTATTTCTTTCACGATCAACTTAATCACCAGGGGAGGTCACCATGAGAAAGGCTATTTTATTCTTAACGATGATGGTTTTAGTGTTCGGTTTATATTTGCTTGTTACTCAGTCACCGGCGCAGGCTCAAAGCCCGAATCAGGGAGAAAATGAACTCAACCGACTGGGCAAGGCGTTGTTCTTCGATGCGAATCTGTCGGTCAATAAAACCCAATCTTGCGCAAGTTGTCACAGCCCTGAAGCAGGGTTCACCGGCCCGGACTCGAGGGTCAATGAGACTACAGTGGTTTACCATGGTGCAGTAGGCGAGCGGTTTGGAAATCGAAAACCTCCTTCCTCTGAATATGCGGGCGACAGTCCGGTGCTTCACTTTGATGAAGCAGCCGGTGAATGGGTGGGGGGAATGTTCTGGGACGGCCGCGCTACCGGCGGGAAACTGGGTGACCCACTGGCAGAGCAAGCCATGGGACCGTTTCTGAACCCTCTGGAACAGGCGATACCCAATGAGCGCCTGGTCTGCCAGCGCGTTTCGCAGTCTCCGTATTCCGGGGTATTTGAGCAGATCTGGGGGGCTGGTTCATTAAATTTCGCCAGGGATGCTTCCGGTTGTTATGAGCGTATTGCCCGCTCCATCGCTGCATATGAACGCAGTACAGACGCCTTCACCTCGAAGTTTGACCTGTTTTGGGATACGGCTCAGGCGGCCGGCAAGGATGTTACCCGGATAAAGTGGCCCGGCGGCGGACGCGGCGGCATGAATGATCCCTATCGCTGGCAGGCTTACCGGGGATATGGGTTATCGGATACAGAGCTTCAGGGGTTAGCGGCTTTCAATGATCCCAACCGCGCAAATTGCGCTTCCTGCCACTCTTTACAGCCAGGCAGTAACGGTTACCCGTTATTCACCGATTTCGGGTATGCCAATATCGGCCTTCCCAGGAATCCCGATAACCCCTTCTATGGCATGCCCGCTAAGTGGAATCCGGATGGCGCGGAATGGGTTGATTACGGGCTGGGTGGTTTCTTGCAAAGCGCCGGATTCGAGCCGGAAATATATACTTCTGAGCTCGGCAAATTTAAAGTGCCCAGCCTGCGCAATGTGGATAAACGCCCTTCGGATGATTTTGTGAAAGCCTATGGCCATAATGGTTTCTTCAAATCTCTGGAAGATATCATTCACTTTTATGCCTGGCGCGGCATGATGCAAAATGGCTGCATGGAACCGGGGATGGGTGGCGGCGGGATGGGTGGCGGCGGGATGGGCGGCGGTGGGATGGGCGGCGGTGGGATGGGCGGCGGCGGAATGGGGGAAGGGATGACCTGCGAAGAAATGCAGTCCCTGTTCCCTATTCCTGAGGTAGACCAAAACCTTGCCCCCATGCAACATTTCAGTATGATGGATCAGGCGAATATCCTGGCCTTCTTGAAAACGCTCACGGATGGGTACTTTGAACGATAAACGGATGAAAGGAGGGACCTCTTGCCTTGCCAGGTTTCAATATCTGAAGTGTTGCCGTGGCTCACAAAAAGGGAAAAGGCCCGCGGGGTACGTCTTAACCTTTCTTATGGGATAGAGAGATGAAAGACGACCATTAAAAAGGGTAATTGTAGAGCGCATGCCACCAGACGGAGCCAGCCCCGGTTGGCTCCGTCTGCGTTCACGATTCACCCGGTTATATTATGAAAGCCTCTCTATACACCTGATTGGAGAAAGGGGCGAAGTTTTCAACCTGAGCAGAAAGGGTTGGGTTGGAGACCGTTCATTGGAAGAGGTGGAACTGGGTGGAATAACCAGAGGATATTCTTCTTTCAAGAGGGCGGTCGAGGGGCAAGTTCAAGTCAAGGTTTCTTTCATTGACTCTCACCGTCAGTAATGCTATCATCCGTTAGTACAAGGACTTATCTTGATCTTTAATAATCGAACAGGAGGAATTATTCATGAGTTCCGATTTTATTGCTCGTTTGGTGGGGATGGTGGTCTTCTCCATCGTAGGGGTTTACTGG
>Ga0226835_1001236_pt1 | contig 15089 bp, 14 predicted proteins | sample LAC_MetaG_1_FD_163627 | JGI IMG/M metagenome (GOLD analysis project Ga0226835, IMG submission 163627) | Anaerobic ammonium oxidizing microbial communities from anammox membrane bioreactor (MBR) in UC Berkley, California, United States -... | ecosystem: Engineered > Bioreactor > Anaerobic >...
TGGCGCAGCGTTGGGCATCGCCCTGGCGTGCGATCTGCGTGTGGCTTCAGAGCGCGCCCGATTTGTGGTCGGCTTTGGCGGCATCGGCCTGGCGCCCGATTCGGCCGTCTCGCTGCTCTTGCCGGCGTTGATCGGCCTGGGACGGGCGGCGGAATTCACCTTCACCAACGCCTCTATCAGCGCCGAGCAGGCGCTGGCCTGGGGATTGGTCAATCGGGTGACGCCAGCCGCCGAGTTGCAAACCGAGGCGGCGGCCTGGGCTGCCAGATTGGCAAAAGGCCCCATACGCGCCATGGGTCTGACTAAGCGCGCCTTTAACAAAGCTGTATTGAGCAATCTGGAAGAAGTTCTGGATTACGAGGCCCACTTGCAAGAAATCGCTGGGCAGGGTGCAGAACATAAAGAAGGTGTTCAGGCGTTTTTGGAAAAACGTCCGCCCCGTTATCTGTAAGCTGCTTTCCCAGGCTGGATCAAAAGCCGCGTACGAACTTCATCGCCGCCAGGGCGGCAAAGATGATACTGTCCACGATTCCCGCTCGCAAGGCATCGCCGTTGCCATGCTCGTCTACCAGGCGGGGATAAATAGTATCGCCTTCCAGGTGGTATAACGGGCCGGCGAACCAGGCGAAAAACGTGCCGGCCAGCAAACCGCCAACATGCCCCCAATTGTCAATACCGGGCGACATGCCGATGACCAAATTTACCACCGCGATCAAGATGACATTGCCCAGGGCGCGCTGCGCTCGCGCGCCGAAAATTTCCCGATTGCGGTACAAGAAAATGCCTTCCGCGCCCAGCAGACCGAAGATTGCCGTCGAAGAACCCAACGAAGGGGCGCTGGAAAACAAAAAAGACAACACGTTGCCGGCAAAGCCGGAGATAAAATACAGCGCTAAAAAGCGGCCATGGCCATAGTGGCTTTCCAGCGCCGGTCCCAGAATATATAGAGCATACAGGTTAAAACCGATATGCAGCAGCGATCCATGCAAAAATACGGGAGTGATCAGACGCCACACCTCGCCGCGCAGGATGAGCTGATTCACTTTCAGGCCGAGCAGGGAGGGCAGATCGAAACCCAAAATATATTGGGTTGCCAATTGCGCCAGAAACACTGCAATCGTAACGGACAGCAGAGCAATGGTAACGTAAGGGACCAAACGCGGGAGCTGGACGGTCACAAAGCGACCACCCGGCTGGGAAGCGTTTGGGTCGTTGGGAGGAGGGAACATTAGAGTATGACCTTTCTCGGATGCACGCGATGATGCTCCGCTCGGATGATCGCCTGGATCGTTTCGACCGTCTCCTGGAGTTTGGACTGCCGATTGACAACTACATAATCAAATATATCTATCTGTTTCAATTCTTGCCGGGCAGTGGCGATGCGCAGCTTCAGCCCCTCAGGCGTCTCGCTTTTACGGGCGATCAGGCGCGCTTCCAGTTCGGCTTCATTCTCTGTGGTAAGAAAAATCAATAGCGCCTCCGGGCAAAGCTTGCGGATGGTAGCTGCGCCCTGTACATCTACGCGCAACACGACATCTTTTCCGCTTTCCAGCGCCTGGCGCACCTGCTGTTTTGGGATGCCCTTATAATCATTGTACACAATGGCGTATTCGAGCAATTCGCCCTGCTCGATCATCTCTGCAAATTCGTCTTTGGAGAGGAAATAATAATCCACGCCGTGGCGCTCATCCACGCGCGGTGGGCGGGTGGTCGCCGTAACCACAAAATGGAACGGCAGACCGCGCTCCTTCATACAGGTTATGACCGTATCTTTGCCCACGCCTGATGGCCCGGAAATCACAATCAACAATGGGTTGGAAAGGGGTGGATGAAAAGGTTTATGATCTGACACAAGCTTCTCCTGCGGCGCATCCATTCCTGGGTTGAGACAACTAACATGGTCTCTCTGCGTGACAGTTTTTTGCACCTTGATTATAATTTCAAAATCCGATCTCAAGACCTGATACCGGAGGAATAAAATGCCATATTATCCATATCGTTGCCTGGATTGCAAGAGGCGTTTTGAAGTCTTCATGACCTACAGCGAGTACGGAAACCAGCCTGTGGTCTGCGTCCACTGCGGCAGCTCACACATACAGCGGCGCATTAACCGTGTGCGCATCGCTAAGTCGGAAGACAGCCGTCTGGAGGATCTGAGCGACTTGGATGACCTCAGCGGTCTGGAGGATGATCCCCGCGCCCTGGGCAAGATGATGCGCAAAATGAGCCGTGAAATGGGCGAAGATATGGGGCCTGAAATGGATGAAGTCATTGATCGTTTAGAGGCCGGGCAAAGCCCGGAAGAAATAGAGGCAGCAATACCCGACCTGGGCGCAGGCGAGGGCGGCCTGGCAGGGGAGGAAGAGTAAGCGTTCAGGCGCGTTTCGGACGCGCCGGAAGGCGCTCCATCACTACCTCGCGGACAGCCGCCTGCACTGCATCGGGCGGCTGTCCGGCGTCAATCAATACCCAACGATGGGGCTCCAGACGCGCCAGTTCCAGAAAACCGGCGCGGACACGCCGATGAAATTCCAGGTCATAAGCGTCCAACCGGTTCCACTCTCCGCCGCTCATCTTGCGCCGAAGGCCGGTTTCGACTTCGACATCCAACAACAAAGTCAGGTCGGGCGAAAGCCCGCCAGTGGCAAAACGGATCAGGGCGCGCAGTTCATCCAGGTCGAAACAATGTCCGTAACCCTGATAAGCCAGGGTCGAATCGGCGTACCGGTCGCTCAGCACCAGTCCGCCTGTTTCCAGACGGGGTCGGATGACCTCCTCCACCAGTTGAGCGCGCGAAGCCTGGAAAAGCAGCGTCTCGGTGCGCGGTCGCATGGAAACATTCTTGAGATCCGAGAGGATGGCGCGGATCTGGTCGCCGATTTGTGTGCCGCCCGGCTCGCGCGTCAGCAGAACATCGTAACCCTGCTGGCGCAAAAAATCTGCTAACGCGGCAGCCTGGCGTGTCTTACCGCTTCCTTCTGGGCCTTCAAAGGTGATGAACATGCGCCTATGTTTCCCGAAAGATGCGCACCCGCCGGTTGGGTTCTTTACCGTACGAATGTGACACCAGGTTCGCCTCGCGAGCCATCTGATGTTGCAATCGGCGGATAGAAGAGGCCGCCGGATGCAGTTCCACCCAACGCTCGCCGTTCATCACCGCATTGATTGCCGCTCGCGTCTCCTGCAAAACCGATTCCATCGCCGAGTTGCCCATATCCTCGGCGTATAAACTGAACAGGTCGCCCAGGAATTGTTGCATCTGATTGACGGTGTTGGAGCGCAAGACGTATATAGGCACATTGCGCTGTTCAGCGTCGGTGATGGTGCGCTGGCGTTTGCGATAGTAGGAGCGCAGCGTTACCAGCACGTCAGCATCGCCCGGTTCATCCACAATCATGGCCGGCACCCCCAGGCGGCGGGCGGCTTGCGTCAGGCGGTTGCGCGCCACGCCATAAGGATAGATGCGCATGGTTTGCAGCGAGGAGCGATCGCGCCCAACCGAGCCATTATCAAAACGCTGGTTCGCGCCGTACTCGTTGCGCTCTGCAAAACTCGCCTGGCGCTCCGGCGTATATTCTCCGCTCTGACGGCGATAACCTTGCTGACTGCCGGAGGGCAAACGCTGCGGCGCCGGCGCTCGTTCGATGCGGATATCGCCGTTCACGCGCGAGCGAATTTCTGGTGGCAGTGGGTAGCCGCGCAATAGCGCGTCCACTGCCGCGGCAACATCGGGATGCACAGCCAGGCGGTCGCGGGTCTGGATTTCGATCAGCACATCGAACGTGGGCGGAGAACGCCGCTCCAAAACGGTTTTTTGTGTGCCGCGCCGGCGGGCTTCTTCATCCGAAAGAGTCACCGATTCGATGCCACCCACCAGGTCGGATAGCGTGGGATTGAGCAGCAGGTTTTCCAGGCTGTTGCCATGCGCGGTGCCAATGAGCTGCACACCGCGTTCGGCGATGGTGCGCGCCGCCGCGGCTTCCAACTCACGCCCAATCTCATCAATGACGATGGCTTCTGGGTTGTGGTTCTCCACTGCCTCAATCATTACCTCATGCTGCAAGGATGGCGTGGCCACCTGCATACGGCGGGCGCGCCCCACCGCCGGGTGGGGGACATCGCCATCGCCGCCGATTTCGTTGGAGGTATCCACAATGACCACGCGCTTGGTTTCAGCCAGGATGCGCGCGGCTTCGCGCAGCATGGTCGTCTTTCCCACGCCGGGACGCCCCAAAATCAACAGGCTTTTACCGCTTTCAATCAGATCTTTGATGATGTCGGTGGTGCCGTACACGGCGCGGCCAACGCGGCAGGTCAAGCCAACAATATAACCGCGCCGGTTGCGGATAGCTGAAATGCGGTGCAAGGTGCGTTCGAGGCCGGCGCGATTGTCCGCGTCGAACTCGCCAATCCGCTCAACGACGTAATCAATGTCCTCGTGCTTCACCTCGACCTGACTGAGCGTGACCTCGCGATCTACGAAGCGCGCCGTGGGTAGCCTCCCCAGATCCAGGATCACTTCTAACAGGTTATCGCTATCGTTCGCTTTGGTGACCGCGCGAGCAATCTCTGGCGGCAATACAGCCAACAGAGCGTGAAGATCATCTGTAATTTTCTGTTGTTGCATACGAAATTACTATCTCTCCAGTCGAGCAACGGGAGCGGTTATCTCAGGCTGTCCACCCTCCAGGGACGGAATGGCGTAAGCACGCGCTGCCTTTTGCGGGATCATTAACTGTTTGGCCATAACCGCCTGGCGCGGACCAGCCTCCGCGCCCAATTCTTCAATCGCCGCTTCCAACCAGGCCTGATAGGATCGCACGCACACATAGACCGGGCGGGAACGCCGATTGGGGATTTTGCTCAGTAAATCTATAAATTGGTCGCTCACATCTTCGGCGTCCGGGTGTATGAAGGGATGCGCCCAGATGCCGCGATGCCCATATTTTAATTCCACATAAGCCTGTAATTCGCCATTTTGATAATAAACCATGCCTCTCGGTCGTTGAGTGGCAAACAATTCCACCTGTTGCACCAGAGCAGGCACCAGATTATTATACAGCCCTCGGATCGCAATCTCATCCTGATCGTTCGCTACGCGCCAGGATTCTGCGTGTAACCCGGCGGGCGGATGTCCGGTCAACTGCCAGATGCGCTGTCGCGTGTAAATCACGAACCCATTGGAGCGCAACGCTTCAAAAGCGCTGGAATGCTCATCCACGTCTGCCAACAAGCGCATCGCGCCGCGCTCACCCAACTGCCCAAGCATATATTCCACCAGCGCCGCAACTTGCGTTGTATCCAGCGCCTCCTGGGGCGCCAGAAATGTGAGGTGCGAAAGAGGCGAGCCGAGCAGATGGATGAATTGACCAATCACCGGCGTGCCGCTGGCGCCGTTGCTGCTCAGGACACAGGTGAAGATGCCCATCGAGGGCGCCAGGTATGAGAACAACGCCCCCGGCAAAATCATAGGACCGCGCGTCAACACCAGGGCTGTGTCCAGGAACACGCTCTGGTCTCGATAGCGATGCAGCACAGGCAGATCGCGCCAGTCAAACGGACGAACACTCATCGGCAACTGCTAACTTTCAGCCTTCTCCGCGAAGGACAAGAAATAGCGGTGAAAACGATCATCCGAAGTCAGCTCCGGGTGAAAGGAAGTCGCCAGCAAATGACCCTGGCGAGCGGCCACAATGCGGCCGTCGGGCAAACAAGCCAGAGGCTGAGCATCCTTTTCCACGCTGGCAATCAACGGGGCGCGGATGAACACAGCATGATACGGGCGCGGCTCTGAACTGAACTGATTCAAGACCGGCACATCCAGATCAATCTCAAAACTATTTACCTGCCGCCCAAAAGCGTTCCGTTCAACGGTGATGTCCATTAGATTCAGCAATGGTTGCTGGCGGCGGGCATCTTTGGAGAGAAAGATCGCTCCGGCGCAGGTGCCCCAGATGGGTTTTTCTTTCCCAAAATCGCGCAGCGGTTCGATCAAATCATAAGCCACGGCCAGTTTGCCTATGGTGGTCGATTCGCCGCCAGGAATAATCAAACCATCCAATGAGTGCAAATGTTGCGGCAAGCGCACCTCTTCAGCCTCAACGCCCATCCGTCTCAGCACAGCAATATGTTCGGCGAAATCGCCTTGAAGGGCAAGGACTCCTATTCTCATACGCTTCGATGACGCTCGACAAATCCAGGTGTAGGATGAGCCTACCAACCACGGCCAGCAATCAATTCTGTTTCCGGTATCGCCGAAATCTGACGTCCAACCATCGGCTCGCCCAAGTTGCGGCTGACTTCTGCCAGAATATAGGGGTCGTTGTAATGCGTGACCGCCTTGACAATCGCCGCCGCGCGCCGCGCCGGGTCGCCGGATTTAAAGATGCCAGAGCCGACGAAGACGCCATCCACGCCCAGTTGCATCATCATCGCCGCGTCTGCAGGGGTAGCGATTCCACCAGCAGCGAAGTTCACCACCGGTAAGCGCCCCAAGGCGCGCGTTTCCATCACCAGCTCATACGGCGCGCCGATTTCCTTAGCAAAAGCCATGACCTCTTCTTCCGCCATTGTTTGCAGGCGACGGATATCGCCCAACACCGAGCGGGCGTGGCGCACCGCTTCAACCACATCGCCGGTGCCGGCCTCGCCCTTGGTGCGGATCATCGCCGCGCCCTCGCCAATGCGCCGCAGCGCTTCGCCCAGATTGCGGCAGCCGCAGACGAACGGCACCTTGAAAGCGTGCTTATTGATATGATGATGCTCATCGGCAGGCGTCAGCACTTCAGACTCGTCAATGTAATCCACTCCGATCGCTTCCAGAATCTGCGCCTCCACGAAATGCCCAATACGGCATTTCGCCATCACCGGAATCGAGACTGTGTCCATGATTTTCAGGATCAATTCGGGGTCGCTCATGCGCGCCACACCGCCATGGGCGCGGATGTCCGCCGGTACACGCTCCAAAGCCATCACCGCCACCGCCCCGGCGTCTTCCGCAATGCGGGCGTGCTCCGGCGTCACCACGTCCATGATCACTCCGCCCTTGAGCATTTGCGCCAGCCCCTTCTTAACCGCAAAAGTTCCAACTTGCTGTTCCATTTTCTTAACCTCCAAAACCGACTACGAGAGTCGGGATGTTTTATGTCTGATTTGTATTCTTTTTTGTCACACAATTCATTCTACCATGCAGCGACATAGCTTGCAATCCGTGAGGCGCGCTCAGAGCAGGCGCGGCCAGGGGTTCTAATAGAAAATTAATAACTGCTTTACATGTTGACAAGAAATGCTTAAATCTGACTTTTGTGGGATTGCAGTAAGATGAATTGCAGTGTAGAGTCTGATTTGGTGCACAAAGAGGAGATTTAAAGTCGTGAACATACAAAAACATTTACCCACGCTCTTGCTCGTTACTGTTATCCTGGGAGCGACATTTGGCGCAGCGGCAGCGTCTCGTTTGAACCAGGAAGTCCCTCCCTTATTCCTGGAAACGAATCGGACTCAACAACTGAACGAAGCGAATCTGCGCGCAACGGCGCGCTCGCGTTTCGCCACCATCAATTTCGCCTCGCTGGAAAGGGCGCGTCCGGGAAGTAAATTGTTGCTGAATCTGTTTGACGATCTGGTATTGACCGCTGTAATAGATGAAAATTATTTGCAAGGAGATACAACCATCTGGGTCGGTCATATCGAAGGCGAAGTGATGGCGCAGCTCTTGTTGGCCTCCGGCGGTGGGCAAATCGCAGCGCAGGTCAGTTCCCCTGGCGGCATTTATGAGGTACGCTATGCAGGCGACGGCGTGCATGTGATTTCCCAGATTGACCAATCCTTATACCCTGAAGAGGCGCCGCCCATCGAGGTTGGCGCCCCGGAGGCAGAGGTCGCTCCACTTGAAGCGTCTCCCTCTCCACCCAACGCGGTAGAGGACGACGGTTCGGTGATTGATGTATTGGTGGTTTACACCCCGGCAGCACGCAGCGCCGCTGGCGGCGTCACCGCCATCCAGAATCTGATCAACCTGGCGATTGCTCAAACCAACACCTCTTACGCCAACAGCAACATCCGTCAGCGGCTGAACCTGGTGTATTTAGGCGAGATCGCCTATACCGAATCCAGCAGCATGGAAACCGACCTGGAACGTCTGCGTCGAAGCGACGATCAATACATGAACAGCGTGCACTCGCTGCGTAACACGTATTACGCCGACCTGGTTAGCTTGATCGAGGTTTCAGCACAATATTGTGGCATTGCTTATCACATGGATACCGTTGGGTCTTTTTTCAGGGACTGGGCTTTCTCGGTGGTGGCTCACGATTGCGCGGCTGGTTACTATAGCCTGGCTCATGAGCTGGGGCATAACATGGGCGCGCGCCACGATTGGTTTGTGGATGTCGGCGTTACTCCGTACAGTTACGCTCACGGCTATGTGAACACTGTCGCTCGCTTCCGCACCATCATGTCTTACGCCAATGAATGTAGCGCGCGAGGCATTACCTGCACGCGGGTGCAATATTGGGCTAATCCATCCCTCTATTACAACGGCCAGCCGATGGGCGTGCCAGGCGGCACCAACACCTCCTGTCGCCTGGGTGATGTCAACCATCCGCCCTGTGACGCAGATGATCACCGCGTTCTGGATAATACTGCTTACACTGTAGCCAATTTCCGCGTGCGCCCGGTGACCGGTACTCCCACGCCTACCCCGACTCGCACCCGCACACCCACTCCCACCATTACACGCACCCCCACCCGCACGCCGACGCCCACCCGAACTCCAGAGCCATTCTGGTTTTCTCCCTATAACGCCTTCTTGCCTGTTGTGCGCAGATAATCCAATTTTGGCGAAATTCGAGCGACAAAACGCTCGAATTCTGTTTTAATTGTGCTACACTTTTGTTATCCTGAGAATGTTCGGAAATCGTCCCCCTCGCCCATCCCCAGTCCCCCTCTTTTTTCCTGCTTCCCGGGTGTGGGGGGACCCGAACGTTTTCATCCCCAGTGTTCTTAGAACTTGTCCAATTTTTAGCGAGGCGTTATGGCTCAACTAACCGATTTTGTGAAACTTGGCCAGGCCATCTGGCTAGACGATATTCGGCGCTCTTATTTTGACAGCGGCTTTTTGGCAGACCTGATTGCCCAGGGGCTGCGCGGCTTGACCTCCAACCCCACCATCTTCGACAAAGCCATCGCCGGTAGCCGCGACTATGACGAAGCCATGCGCACCCTTGCGCTGGCCGGCAAGTCCGTGGAAGAAATTTATGAAGCGCTGGCGATTGCTGACATCCGTCAGGCAGCGGATCTATTCCGCCCGGTCTATGAGGTGACCGGCGGCGCGGATGGCTTTGTCAGCCTGGAGGTCAACCCGTCTCTGGCGCACGACACCCAGGCGACGGTGGCTGAAGCCGTCCGTCTCTTCAGCGCAGTGGATCGCCAAAACCTGATGATCAAAATCCCCGCCACGGTGGAGGGTCTGCCGGCGATCGAAGAGGCGCTGGCGCGTGGGATTAACGTCAATGTCACCCTCATCTTCTCCATCGCCCAATACGAGGCAGTAGCTCAGGCTTTCATGTCCGGCCTGGAAAAGCTGGCCTCAGCCGGAGGAGATTTATCTCGCCTGGCGTCGGTGGCCTCCTTCTTTGTCAGCCGGGTGGATACCGCGGTAGATAAAGCCCTGGAGGCGATCCGCGATGAACGCTCGGCAGGCATCGCCGCCCGGCTGCGCGGCAAGATCGCTGTCGCCAACGCCAAACTGGCTTACGCTTGTTTTCAAGAGATTTTCAAAAGCGAACGTTGGCAAAAGCTAGCCGCTGCCGGCGCCCGCCTGCAGCGCCCGTTGTGGGCCAGCACCGGAACGAAGAACCCGGCGTATTCCGATACGCTGTACGTGGATCATTTGATCGGACCGCACACCGTGAACACCTTGCCTCCCGCCACTCTGCAAGCGGTCCTGGATCATGCCCGCGTCGAACGGACGGTGGATGCTGACCTGGATCAGGCGCGCCAGGATCTTGCCCAACTGGCGGAGTTGGGCATTGAGCTGGATGCCATCACACAACAATTGCAGGTGGAAGGGGTGGCTGCATTTCAAAAGTCTTTCGAGTCGCTCATGCGGAGCATTGCCCAGAAGCGGCAGCGTTTATTAATGGCTGAGGGCTACAGTCGGTCGTTGAGTGAGCGGCTGGCTGCGCACCAACCCGCCGTCGAGGCGGCGAAAGCCGAACTGAGCCGTGAGAAGGTGATCGAGCGCATCTGGGCGTTGGATCATACGCTATGGAAGCCCGATCCCGCTGAGATCAGCAACCGCTTGGGCTGGCTGAGAGCCATCGAAACCAGCCAGGAAGCTGCGCCGCGCCTGGAGGCCCTGGCGCAAGAGCTGCGCGCCGAGGGTTTCACGCACGCTCTATTGCTGGGAATGGGGGGCTCCAGCCTGGCGCCAGAGGTTTTACGGAAGACGTTTGGCGTATCGGCGGGATATTTGGATCTGGCTGTCCTGGATAGCACTGACCCGGGCGCGGTGTTGGAACACGCCAATCGCCTGGATGCAGCTCGCACGCTGTTCATCGTCTCCACTAAATCTGGCGGGACGGTTGAAACCTTCTCGTTTTTCAAATATTTCTATAACTGGGCTTCAGCCGCGCTGGGCACTGAACAGGTTGGCAGGCATTTCATTGCTATCACCGACCCCGGCAGCAAGCTGGCCGAAACAGCAGAGCAATATCGTTTTCGGGCGACCCTGCTCAACGATCCGAACATCGGCGGGCGATACTCAGCGCTCTCGCTGTTTGGGCTGGCGCCGGCCGCGTTGATCGGCGTCCAGTTGCAGCAATTGCTGGAACGCGCTCAGGCCATGGCCGAGGCGTGTGGCGCAGCGGAAGTATATCAAAATGACATTACCCTCAATCCGGCGGCGCGTTTAGGGACGGCCATCGCCGAACTGGCAAAAGCTGGCTGCGACAAACTCACCTTGATCACTTCGCCGGCCATCTGCTCCTTTGGCGATTGGGTTGAACAACTCATTGCCGAAAGCACCGGCAAAGATGGCAAGGGGATTTTGCCGGTGGTGGGAGAAACCATCGCTGAGCCTGAATTCTACGGGAAGGATCGCGGCTTCGTCTATCTGCGCCTGGCGGGAGACCATACCCACGACCTGGCCGCGCTGGCGCTTGAGGAAGCAGGACATCCGGTCATTCGCTTGGAGATGAAAGATCTATACGACCTGGGAGCGCAATTTTTCCTTTGGGAAATGGCTGTCGCCGTGGCTGGTCAGCGCCTGGGCATTCACCCCTTTGACCAGCCCAACGTAGAATCTGCAAAAGTCCTGGCGAGGCAAATGGTTGCGGCTTACCAGCAGCAGGGTCAATTGCCCGAATTGACGCCGACCTTGCGCGAAGGAGACATTGCCGTCTATGACGCTTCAGGAGCGAAGACCCTGGCAGAAGCCTGGAAAGCGTTCCTTTCATCTGCTCAACCAGACGCCTACATCGCTATTCAGGCGTATATTCATCCGACTACGGAGACCGACGCCTCGCTGCTGGCGTTGCGCAGTCGCCTGCGGGAAAAGACCTTGCTGGCTGTCACCACTGGCTATGGCCCGCGCTTCTTACATTCAACTGGGCAATTACACAAAGGCGACGCCGGACGCGGCCTGTTTGTCCAGATCACCAGCGACCCGGTTCAGGACATCCCTATACCCGATGAAGCCGGAGCTAAAAAGTCGTCTATCACCTTTGGCGTTTTGGAATCCGCCCAGGCGTTGGGCGACCGGCAAGCGCTGCTGGACGCCGGGCGCAGGGTGATCCGTTTTCACTTAGGGAAGGATGCGCTGGTTGGACTGGCGCGGCTGACGCAGGCTATCGAATAGACCTTTTATCCTGCTACGTTATGACAAAAGGAGCGCCTCGCCTTTGGGATCATGCCGCAAGTAGTTGGAGCGAGCGCGCTGGAAGCTGCTGGTAGCGTAGCAGTAGCTGCAACCAAACAGGCAAGAGTCGTACATGCCGATGTCTTTGCTGACCACACAGCCGCAAGCCTTACGCTGCCCCGGATCTTTGACAGCCGGCACCTGCAGGCCAAATAACCGCTGCAACAGCTCATTGTCAATACACTTGCCTGGACGAACGCCATAAGGCTGCAAGTTCAATGTCTCGGCGCAGCTTACTATTTCCATACCGTTCTCAGCGGCGATCTGCGCCAGGTCGCCGATCAGACCCCCTAACCAGGATGGAAGCTCGCCGTTGGAAAGCGGCGAGCTTTCTTTTGTCCATGTCAACGCTGCCCCTTGACTGGCGAGCTGATTCAACCGTTTGCGCGCCTTGCCATATTCATCCATCAGGCTGATCACCGAGCGCGTCGTGCTGCCGCGCAATGCCCTCGCCAGGCTTTCATAGGCGCGGCGGTGATAATCGGGAGAAGTTATCTCGCTGAATACCAGCGGGTCGTAGCGCCAGATCACTCGTTCCGGCCCAATCCGGCTGGCTAATTCTCGCAGCGTAGCAATGACTGCTTCCGGGCGCGGGGAGCGCGCGTCGATCTGCCGGGGATACCCCAGTAAAGTAACCTGAAAATAATAACGATACCCGCGTTGATCCAGCTCATTTAAGTAAGGGAGAAGCGGGCGAGGGTTGCGCGTCCAGAAGACGATTGCCTCTACATCTTCCGGCAATAACGAGATGCGCCCCACCTGACGAGCGTCGAATGGATTCGGCGTCAGGCAATAACCGGCGCGAATACGGTTAATGAACCAGGCGGCGTAGAATGCAGGTATATCCGTGCGTCGGCTGGCGCTGATAATCATCCCAATAAACATGACCGCCGACGTAGCGCGCGGCGAAACATTCCTGCTACGGATTGGGGTAGGTGGTTGGAGCTGGGGATGGATATGGAGGATTATCCTCTGGGGTGCAAGCTAACACCACTTTATATTGTCCCAGTTTTCTTTTCGATGAAACCACATTGCAAGACAGGTTTTGACCTGCACTGAGAGCAGTAATTGTCTTGCCGGAGATATAAACCAACGAACCCTGTTGCTCTCCCGCGGCGCTGGGCGCTGCATTGGCATAATACACCAGAACGAAGGCAGCGATTACCAACACAAGGAAGAAAAGGGTCAGCAGAACCAGGAAGGTATTGCGATTCGACCAATGGTTTTCGTTCATGTTCTCAATCCTCACTGAAGTTTACGGAAATACGTCTCTACTTATTATATCTTAGCACATTATTCATGCAATCTGACCAGGTAAAAAGGACTATCGCTTCCATCATGGCTCTGAAACAGGGTTCATTTTCCTCCTTGACATATAAGTTATTTTGCATACAATTATTATGATTATACAATCATACAATCAGACAAAGAGACATTTTAGGGTAAATTTGTAGAGTTTCAACCAGATGCAGATCGAAATTGACTTTCGTGCGGGTCGCCCAATCTATTTACAGATCGCCGAGCAGATACAACGTAGGATCGCCAGCGGCGAACTGAAACCCGGCGAACAATTACCCACCGTTCGCCAACTGGCTGCAACATTAGGCGTCAATTTCAACACCGTCGCCAGAGCCTATCGCCTGCTGGATAAATCAGGGTTGATTTCTACCCAACATGGCCGCGGCACCTATGTCTGGGAACAACCCTCGGATGAAATTTCTCAGCGACTACGCCGACAGACTTTGGATGACCTGACCCAACACTATCTGGCCGAGGCTCAGCGTTGGGGCTATACCTTGCAGGAGATCGCTCAAGCGACTGCCGCGGCGATTGAAAACCGACTGGCGCTTTCAGAAGAAAAAGAGGAACGTAAAGAAAGCACTTAAAGATAACGGATAAAGGTGTACGGATGATTGAACGGAAGAGTCTGATCGTCTATTTGTTAATTGCCTTTACATTGGCCTGGGTTTTATTCGTTCTGCCGCTGGCTTTTGGCGCCCCGGGGACATCCAGGCGACAAATGGCTACTCTGATAACCTGGTCAGCGGCTATGTGGGCGCCCGGCGTTGCGGCAGTGGTTGCTACGAGGCGGGTGGACCACCAGCCATTGAGCGCCTTGAACCTGGGAAAACTGGGCGAAAGACGCATCTATGTTTGGGCGTGGCTGATTCCGCCGCTGTTGGTAGCTGGTGCTGGAATTTTCTCTGCCCTGCTAGGTGTGGGACAGTTGGACCTGGAATTTACCCAACTACGACAAGCGATGGCGGGCACGGCAGGAGCAGATACGCCGCCGTGGTTTGTGATCGCCGTCCAATTGCTGATCGCAATGACCATTGGCCCTCTTTTCAACACATTATTCGCGCTGGGCGAGGAGCTTGGCTGGCGCGGCTATTTGCTGCCCAAACTGCTGCCTTTGGGGCAGGGGCGCGCCATTTTGATCGGCGGCGTGATTTGGGGCGTCTGGCACTGGCCGGCTATCTTACAAGGCCACAACTATCCCAATCACCCTTACCTGGGGATGTTGTTGATGATTGGTTTCTGTGTTTTATTCGGCGCTTTTCTCAGTTGGCTTTACCTGCGCGCCGGCAGTCCCTGGGCGCCGGCATTGGGTCACGCCATGCTCAACGCGGTGGCTGGTTTCCCTTTATTGTTCATGCCCAAAGTGGATATGGCGCTCGGCGGCACATTAACCAGCCTGACCGGTTGGATCCCGATGCTTCTGTTCATTGGCTGGTTGATCTGGCGCAAACAGTTGCCTGTGCCTGAACAAATACCCCCGCTAGAAGAAGCAGCTCTTTAGCCAGAAGGGCGGACCGTCGCCAGTAGGGGTGGATGATGATCCGCCCCTACACATCATCATCCACCCCTACAATCTATCTGACGATAACGGGGAGAAAGACATTGGCCGCAGCCTGGGTGATGGTCAACGGCGCAGTGTTGATCGGGCCTGGCACCGAGCCGGAGGGGCTGCTTCCGATCACCCGGTTGTAATACACTCCGGGGCTGGTCAGCGGATGAATGAAGACGTCAAACGCTAGCTTGATGGCGCAACCGCCGGTGCAGTTGCCGCGTAACTCGGGGATGCTCCACACCGGCTGTCCATTGTTCGGTCCCAGTGAAATGGGCGTGGGGCCGGAGCGCGTACGCAGATAAGTAAAGCCCGCCGGTA
>Ga0226835_1001237_pt1 | contig 15058 bp, 17 predicted proteins | sample LAC_MetaG_1_FD_163627 | JGI IMG/M metagenome (GOLD analysis project Ga0226835, IMG submission 163627) | Anaerobic ammonium oxidizing microbial communities from anammox membrane bioreactor (MBR) in UC Berkley, California, United States -... | ecosystem: Engineered > Bioreactor > Anaerobic >...
AGCCCAACACATAAATACCCGCGCATGTTCCAATCGAGGCCAGAAAAATGGCAAAGGGCGTGGGCGCCGTCGCGGCCGGCGGTTGATCGGTCTTCACGGTAAAGGGTCCGAAATGAGCGTCCACACGTGCGCCGCCAGGGAAATCAATCATCATTTCCATTAGAGTAGTTCCTCCTGTTTTTTTCCTGTATGTTTGCTGATTTACGCTCTTTAGATGTCTGCTTGAGGAAAAAGTTACATATAAATCGAACAACTTGGGAACTGTTTGATCAAAGCAGCGGGAATGAAAGCTGCAACGCTGCGCTGAGTGATCGGCTTTGCCTGGCGAATCTTCGCCAGAACATCGGCGAACGCCCCCATATTTAGGCCTATCCGCCCATGAACGCAAGAGACCGATCTCATCAGAACTGTGGATAACCGGCGAAAAACTGTGGATAAAACGCTTTTTCTGGGGAAAACTCGCCGGAGATAGAGAAAGCTATCGTTGAGCCATCCCCCAGATATGGGGGGCTATCTGTGGAGTACCCCATATCTTTCTCAAACGTTTTGAAGGACTGCATTTCGATCATTTATCCCCCTCTCTTCCCAAAAGCCGATGTGGAAAAAATACACCCGCGCATACCCCATATCTGCGATTTCTCAAAGCTGTAACCCTACCTGTGTCCGTTTAAGGCTTCCCCAATGATGTTTTCCACATATCCACAGGCCCTACGAAGACTACGATATATCCTCATACTTTATGGGGGGAAGGATAATCTGAAACCAAGCTCTCAAAATATTGTTATTTATACATTCATCTCCTCGCGCACCTTCTGATACAACGTTTCTGCTTTGAGTTCATTTAATGTATAACATGGAGCATGAAGGTGTAAAGCCAGACTTTGCGCTAATCCCTGGTCGAAAGCAGCGTGTTCCATGTTAATCACCACACTGCGAATCTTTTCCTCGGCGATCTGTTCCGCCAGGCGGTTGGCTTCTTCTTGGGGCGGCAAATTGCTGATTGAGACGTTGCCTGCGCCATCGGTGAGCAAAATCATCAAGGGATTCACGTCGGGGTGCAACATCTGTTCGCGCTTAATGATCTCATAAGCCATGAACAGCCCGGCCGATAACGGCGTTTTTCCGCCCACCGGGATATCCGCCAGGGCGCGTTGAGCGAGCTGCACAGAGTTGGTGGGAGGTAAGATCAGGGTGGCGCGGTTTTTCTGGAATACGATCAACCCCACCCGGTCGCGCCGTTGATAGGCGTCGGTGAGCAAAGATAGAATGGCGCCTTTCGTAGCCGACATGCGTTCCGCCACTGCCATAGACCAGGATGCGTCCACGACGAAGAGCACCAGGTTGGCGGATTTCTTGACTCGTACTTTGCGCTGGAAGTCGCTGGTCTTGATGGCAAAAGCCACACGTTTGCGCTGCTCTGCGCGTTCGGTTTGATACGGCGCGGCGGCGCGTAAGGTGGCGTCAAACGCTAAATCATCGGTTTTCCCATTTGCGGGCCGCGCCTGGATATACCGGCCGCGTTTGCGGTCGGTGCGGGTGCGCGAACGTTTGCCGCCATGCCGACGCGTGATGCGGTCCAGCGGGTTTTGCAACTTGCGCGGCGTAAAAGTCTGCCCGATCTTGACCTTCTCTCCGCCCTCCCACCAATTGGTGTTCAGCGAATCGAATACGTTTTGCGCCGCCGGTTCTGTGGAGGGGCGGCTGGTTTCATCAAATTCCTGGATTTCCGTCGGGATTACTTTTTTTTTTCGCCGACGGCTTCTTCTTGCGGCGTAGGTTCCGCTTCACCCTGTTCCGCCATGGCGCCCTGGAGTTGTTCGATGCGTTCTTGCAAGTCTTCCATGGTCATTTCGGCCTGGTAGAAGGGGCCGCGTCGGATGCGGTGCGGCAGCGCCAGCTCGGCGGCCAGGGCGATGTCGCGATCGGTGATCGTGGTGCGGTTTTCAAAAGCGGCATGGGCGCGAGCGGTTTTAAGGATCACCAGGTCCGAGCGGTGACCATCCACATTGAGCGATGACGTCAACGATGCAATAGCGATTAAATCGCGCGTCGAGTAACGCACTTCGTCCACCAGAGAGCGCGCTTGTTCGATCTGGCGAGACAGTTCCAGTTCTTTGGGCATCCATTGCTCGCGAAAACCTTCGGGATCTGACTCGAAAGCCAGATTGCGTTGCATAATCAGCACGCGTTCTCGTGCGTCTCGGATGCCGTGGATTTCAACAGAAAGCGCGAAGCGATCCAGCAGTTGCGGGCGCAAGTCGCCTTCTTCCGGGTTCATGGTGCCCACCAAGATAAAGCGCGCCGGGTGGGCGAAGGAAATGCCCTCGCGTTCGACGATATTCACCCCCATGGCGGCTGAATCCAGCAGCAAGTCCACCACATGATCGTCCAATAAATTGACTTCATCAATATAGAGCAAGCCGCGATTGGCTGCCGCCAGGACGCCGGGTTCGAAGTGACGTTCCCCTTTTTGGATTGCTTTTTCGATATCCAGTGTGCCAACCACGCGATCCTCGGTGGCGCTGACCGGCAAATCCACAAAACGTATCTGGCGTTTGGCAACAACCAGCTCTTTTCCTTGTGCCATCTGCTCTTTCACCCAATCCGACCAGGTGTTCGGGGCGGAAGGGTCATCGTTGAATGGTGAATCGACGAAGACTTCGATTTGCGGCAGCAACGCAGCCATGGCCCGCGCGGCAGTGGATTTCGCCGTTCCCCGTTCGCCGCGAATCAACACGCCGCCGATGCGCGGATCAACGGCGTTAAGAACCAGGGCGCGCTTCATACGTTCTTGACCGACTATAGCTGTAAATGGAAAGATAGGTCGCATTTTATCCTCAAAGATGACATGATTCCTTTGTGAATTGTAATCTACTAGCAAAGGTTGTCAAGTTGCCTATTCGCCTTTATAATAACCTTCTATGATATTTTTAACCTACCGGAGCTAGTAATCATATGGAACAAAATGGCGCCCTGATCGGGCAAGAGGTTGAGACTGGCGAGAATCAGAATTCTATGGAAACGCTGCTCGAGAACAGCCTCAACCTGGAGTTCCCTACGCAAGGCGAGATCCGCAAAGGCGTAATCGCCACGCTCAGGGAAAATGAAATTCTAGTAAGCATTGGGACGAAGTCGGAAGGCGTGATCTCTGGACGGGAATTGGAACAGATTCCCAGCGAGGAAAGGGAAGCTTTTAAAGTCGGGCAGGAGATCCCTGTCTATGTAATCGCGCCAGAGGATCAGAACGGGAACGTGGTCTTATCCTACGTGCGCGCCAGAGAGGAAAAAGACTGGGATCTCGTTGAATCGCTGCTCGAATCGAACCAAACCTTCGAGAGCAAGATCGTCGGCTATAACAAGGGCGGCCTGATTGTTCCAATTGGCGGGTTGCGCGGCTTTGTTCCCGCCTCGCAAATCAGCTTATTGCGCCGACCTGGCAGCGGCGAGAACCCGGAGCAACGATACGCCAAAATGGTTGGTGAACCGATGACCGTGCGGGTCATCGAGGTGGACCGTTCCAGACGGCGACTGATTCTATCGGAGCGCATGGCGTTGCAAGAAACGCGTGAAACGCTCAAAGATCGCCTGATAGACGGTCTCTCCGAAGGCGACGTGCGTAAGGGGCGCGTCACCAGCCTTGCCGATTTTGGCGCTTTTGTCAACATTGACGGTGCAGATGGGCTGGTGCATCTCTCTGAGATCTCCTGGGAGCGCATTCAACACCCGAACGAGGTGCTCAAGGTAGGAGATGAGGTGCAGGTGAAAGTGATCAGCGTTGACCGCGAACGCAAAAGGATCGGACTGTCCATTCGCCAGTTGCAGCAAGACCCGTGGCTGAAGAGGGTGGGCGATCTGAAAGAGGGGATGCTGGTTGAGGGCGTGATCACTCATCTGACAAAGTTTGGCGCGTTCGCTCGAATTGGCGAGGATTTGGAAGGCTTGATCCATGTTTCAGAGCTAAGCGATCAACGCATCTCGCATCCAAAGGAAGTGGTCAAAGAAGGCGATGTGGTCGCTTTGCGAATCATTAAAATTGATCCAGAGCGGCGCAGAATTGGCCTCAGCCGCCGCAAAGTTGACTCGCCAGCTTACGCGGATCTGGATTGGAAGATGGCTTTGGCCGATGAAGTGGGCAGCGCTCAACCCAAAGACGAAGCAGCTCCGGAAGAAAGCGCAGAGGAGAGCAGCGCCGAGGCGTAAGGCTGAGGTTGTTGATTTCTCGATCCTCGCTCTGATGAGAGCGCGCCTGTTTGCAGGTGCGCTCTTTTATATATGAGTTTCGTTAATTAATGCTCTTTAACCTCCCAAAGATGACTATTGTATATAAACTCTGGTAGAATCCAATCGGACAAATCGTCTCAAATATTCAAGTAGCAATAAGGTACTGGTTGCACAGTAGGAGGAGTACCGTGTCTGGCATGGAAAGATTTACCCAACGAGCGCGCAGAGTGCTGAGCCTGGCTCATCAAGAGGCTGAACGTATGCGCCATAATTACATCGGGACCGAGCATTTGTTGCTTGGCCTGATCCGCGAAGAGGGCGGCGTGGCCGGTCGCGTCCTGCGCGAATTGGGTTTAGAGGCCGATCGGGTGCAGGAAATTATCGAACGGTTGACCGGCCCCGGTCAATATCGGGGGGGCAAACTTGATCTGTCCCCTGGCACACAGCAAGTGTTGGAATTTGCTGTGGAAGAAGCGCGACGCATGGGGCATCATTACATCGGCACCGAGCATCTCTTGTTAGGGCTGGTGCGGCATGGTGAGGGTGTCGCTATGGATGTCTTGCGCAAATTGGGCGTCACCGCCGAGCAGATCCGACGCCAAACCCGGCGTGTCTTGCAGGAGAGCAGCGCATCGCAACGCACTGGAGCGACGCCGGCTGCGACCTCTGAACGGCGGCCGGGGCGGCAGGAAGCGGCCAAACCAAAGACCCCTATGGTGGATCAACTGGCCACAGATCTGACTGCCCTGGCGGAAGAAGGCAAGCTGGACCCAGTGATTGGGCGTCAGATGGAGATCGAGCGAGTGATCCAGATCCTGGCGCGGCGCACCAAGAATAACCCGGCGCTGATCGGCGAGCCAGGCGTTGGAAAAACGGCCATTGTGGAAGGGTTGGCGCAGCGCATCGTCGAGGGTGATGTGCCAGCGCCTCTGCTGGATAAGCGGGTATTGCAACTGGATGTCGGCTCGCTGGTGGCGGGGACGATGTACCGCGGCCAGTTCGAGGAACGCTTGAAGCGGGTGATTGATGAACTCAAGGCTTCAGGCGCCATCCTGTTTATTGATGAAGTGCACATGCTGGTGGGCGCTGGCGCGGCCGGCTCTTCGGTGGATGCCGCCAATATCCTGAAGCCGGCGCTGTCACGTGGCGAGCTTCAGGTCATTGGCGCCACCACGCTGGATGAGTATCGCAAGCACATTGAAAGCGACGCCGCTCTGGAGCGCCGCTTCCAGCCGGTTATCGTCGAGGAACCTTCCATTGAGGAGACCATTGAGATCTTGAAGGGTGTGCGCAGCGCCTACGAGGAACACCACCGTTTGAAGATCACCGATGACGCTCTGGATGCTGCTGCGCATCTTTCGGCGCGCTATGTAACCGAGCGTTTTCTGCCGGATAAAGCGATTGACTTGATAGACGAGTCTTCTTCACGGGTGCGCATGTATAAAAGCACTGCTGCTCAAACCGCAAAGGAGATCATGGCGCAGTTGCGCGAAATCCGTCAAAATTACGCTCTGGCGCAGGAAGACGGACGTTATGACGACGCCCAGGATTATCTGGCGCGCCAGGAAGCTTTGGAAATCCAGTTGGAGCGCCTGCGCACAGGTTGGGATCGCGCCAACAGCCCGGAGGTGACCGCAGAGGATATTGCTGAGGTGGTCTCGATGTGGACGGGTGTGCCGGTGATGCAGATTGCTCAAGAGGAATCGCAACGCTTGCTGCACATGGAAGACGAACTGAAAGCGCATATTATCGGCCAGGATGAAGCCATTCAAGCGATTTCTAAAGCGGTGCGCCGGGCGCGTGCAGGCTTGAAAGATCCGCGTCGACCAATTGGCTCCTTCATGTTCTTGGGACCCACTGGCGTGGGCAAGACCGAGTTGACCAAAGCGCTGGCGCGTTTCATGTTCGGCAGCGAAGACGCGTTGATCCAGTTGGATATGTCTGAGTTTATGGAGCGCCATACGGTTAGCCGGTTGGTGGGCGCGCCGCCCGGATATGTGGGTTATGAAGATGCCGGCCAGCTCACCGAGGCCATCCGCCGTCGCCCTTACTCTATCGTGGTCTTCGACGAGATCGAAAAGGCGCACCCCGAAGCGCATAACATGCTGTTACAAATCATGGAGGAAGGCCACCTTTCCGATGCGCGCGGGCATAAAGTGGATTTCCGCAATGCGATCATCGTGATGACCTCCAATGTCGGCGCAGACATGATCAAGCGCCAGGGCAGCCTGGGCTTCGATCTCAAGAAGTCCAAAGAGGTCGAAGAGAGGCTGTCTTACGAAGAGATGCGTAAAAAGTTGATGGATTCACTGCGACGCATCTTCCGCCCCGAATTCATCAACCGCCTCGACTCGGTGATCGTCTTCCGTTCCTTGAACAAAGAGGATATCAAGCAGATCGTTCAGCTTGAGTTGGATAAAGTCGCCCGAAGGCTGGAGGAGCATTCCATCGTACTCAAAGCCGCTCCGGCGGCGCTGGAAAAGCTCGCCGATCTGGGTTTCGACCCGGAGATGGGCGCGCGTCCGCTGCGCCGTGTGATCCAGCAAAAAGTGGAAGATCCGCTGTCTGATGCTTTGTTATCAGGAGATTTTGAGGACAAGGATGTCATCCTGATTGAGCTGGAAGGCGATGAAGTTGTCCTTAAGCGCGCCCAGCCAGAGGAGACTGCGGCCGGCGAAGCGCCTGTGCCGACTGTCTAGGCGGTATTTAAGCTTTATACAGAACGCCCGGAGTCTCCGGGCGTTCTGCGCGCAATGTCAGGTTTGTCGTCAACAGGCTTCAGGTGCAAACATGGAACAGAAGGCTGAGAACCCCATCCAAACTTTAGAAGAGACGGATGTTACGCCGCTGATCGCCGCCTATTTCGAGCTGTGTCATTTGAAGCAGCTCTACCGTCAGGGTTGGTTGCGGCGGGGGGTGCCCCGCCAGCGCTGTGAGAGCGTCGCCGAGCATACTTTTGGCGCAGCGATGCTGGCGTTGTGGCTGGCGCAGACATACAGGCAGGATCTAGACTTGTGCAAAGTTGTGCAACTGGCGCTGGTTCATGACTTTGGCGAAGTGTATGCCGGAGATATTATTCCCGCGGACGGGATCAGTGAGCAGGAGAAAAGCCAACGCGAAGCCGAATCGGTGCGGCAGGTATTCTCCAAGCTGACGGGTGGTCAAACCTGGATCGAGTTATGGCAAGAGTTTGAAGAAGGGGCGACGGCTGAAGCGCTGTTTGTACGCCAGATTGACCGCCTGGAGATGGGGCTGCAAGCCGTCGTTTATGCCCGGCAAGGTTCAGGTGATATGAGCGAGTTTATTGAGTCGGCGCGTCGGGCGTTGACGGATGGCGAGATCATCAATTTGTTAGGAGAAGCCGCTGATCTGACGATGGGGTTTGATGATAAGATAGGGCGGTCTTAACCCACCCCATAAAACATAATGAACCTGGAAGGCAAATCGCAACGACATGATACAGGCGTTAGTGTTCGATTTCGACGGCGTCATATTGGAGACAGAAGGACCGATCTACACCTCCTGGCAGGAGCTGTATCACGCTCATGGACAGGAGTTAGCGCTGGAACAGTGGCTGAAAAACATCGGCACGGCGGAAGAGGTATTCGATCCGATCACAGATCTGGAGCGGCGAATCGGACGAGCATTAGACCGCTCGACCGAGTTGCTATGTCGCCGTGAGCGCGAGCTGGAATTGATCTATACTCAGCCGGTATTGCCCGGCGTAGTGGATTATCTGAAATCCGCCCGCGCACGCGGCTTGAAAGTTGGCCTGGCATCCAGCTCACCATGTAGTTGGGTAACGTCTCATTTGGAGCGGCTGGAACTGATGGAGTATTTCGATGTTATTGCTGCTGGCGACGATGTGCCGCGCACCAAGCCAGATCCAGCGTTGTATTGGACGGCGCTGGGCTGGCTGGGCGTGCAGCCGGAACATGCAATCGCATTCGAGGATTCCTACAACGGAATGCTGGCTGCCAAGCGCGCCGGGCTACGCTGCGTGGTCGTCCCCCATGCGCTGACCCGGCACATGAATTTTGATCTGGCCGATCTACGCCTCGATTCGCTGGCAGATCTCTCTCTGGAAGATTTGCTGAGCCACTTTAATGGGCGCCTTGGCTTATGAGAGCAGGGCTGGCGGCAACCAAAAATCGCCATACCCCAGGATTTTCAACACAATCGAGGCAACCAGCAGCAGCGCGCCCATACCAATGACAAAATAATCCAGCCGACGGTATTTCAGTTGTTCAATCCATGTGCGCCGATGCAGGCCGAAGCAGCGCAGATCCATGGCGTTGGTAATATCCTCCCCGCTCAAAATGGCGTTCATTGTCACTGGCACGACCAGAGGCGCCATCTTGCGAATTTGAGCAAACAATCCGCCATCCAGCTTTTCCACTTCGTATCCGCGTGCCCGCTGTGCATCCAGCGTCAACTGAAAATCGCGCCCTAAAGTGGGCACAAAGCGAAAAGCCAGATCCAGAGAATACGCCAGGCGGTCGGGCAGCCCTAGCCCACGGAAAGTGGCGCCATATTGACGTGGATCCATGGTGAAAGGGATGACCAGAAAGAGCGCCGAGATAGCCAGGATGCGCACCACCTGAGTCAGCGCAAACCATAGACGCTCGATGGTCAGCGTGAAATCAAGCGACCAACCGAAGATCGGTATGCTGATAGCAACAATCGGATGACCGCCTTGCATCACCTCGCGGATGGTTCCGGCGCTGGTGATCAGGGTGTTGACGATCACCATCATGCTCATGATGAAGAAAATAAAGCCCCAAGCGCGGCGCGTTTCCTTCCAGGTCAACCTGGCCAGATAGTATTGCCCCAGGTTCAGCGCCAGGAAGAACAACAGGAAACGGATGTCCCAGAACAAAGTGATGGCAAATAAGATCAAGATGGAATAGATCCAGCGGGCGCGCGGGTCAATCTTCTCGATCAGGCTATTGCGGTTGTGATAATTGAAGCTGACCAGCATTCTCGCCTCTGATGAATATTTTTACTGCATCCAGGTGCGACGCACTTATGGAGCGTAATGAGACCTGAGCGCGTCGCACCTGCAAATATGATTATCTGCCTGAACGTCCTTGAATGGCGGCGTAGGCCACCATCAGAATGGGCACCAAGATGAGACCATTGACGATGTTCGAAACGAAAGCGGGGGTGAAGTTGGTCGCCATCGAGGTGGCGAAATCAATGCCCGAGACCCAGATCTCGCTCAGCGAGGCTACAAACATGCCCACTGCCGCGCCGACCACGACCATGATTTCAGCTTTGAGGATGTCGCCGCCGGAGCGAAAGTTCTTGATGGACAGATAGATCAAACCAGGAATGAAGCCCATCAGACCGTTGCCCAAATCCCACCATGGCCAGAAGCCGTAGCCTGAGATCAGGTCGCTGATGACATTGCCCACCAGGCCGGTCAGCAAACCCACCCAGGGGCCGAAAGCCACGCCAAAGAACATGGGGATTGCCACTGCCGGGCGGATGGAGACATTTGCCGCCGCCGGGATTTGCAGGAAGTTGGTCGCCACAGAAAGCACCGCGTACAACGCCGCGCCGATGGCTGAGTAAACCACTTCACGCGTCCCAAAAGCCCACAAAGATTTCTTTTCCATAACGCATCCTCCTTAGTGATACAAATTAGGTAGAAAAGATTGTCACTTACAGAAACACATTCGTTTGGGTTTGGTTTCTGTTATCCGTCTCTGAGGCTGCAAAATACGCCAGAGCTTCGGCTCTCAGGAATTGCCTCGTGTGGGGAAAGAATTCCAGGTTCAAGCGCAGCAGAGAAGTGGGGAGGACGCGGCATTGACGCAGACGTTCTTCGTCTCTCAACACTTCTTGCGGCGCGCCGTCCGCGACCAGTCGCCCATTATAAAGCAGCAAAACGCGGTTGGCGTAAATCACCGCCAGATCTACATCATGGGTGATGAACAGGACGGCGTCAAATCCCGGCGTTTGCAGAATGGCATCCATGAACGCCAGATAATTCCAGTAATCCTGCCCGGCGGTGGGTTCGTCCAGCATTAAGATGCGCGAGCGCATCGCCAACACGGCCGCGATGCTGACCCGTTTTTGCTGTCCGAATGACAGCGCCAGCGGGGGTGTGTTCAATTCTTCTTCCAGATGCACAGAGCGGATTGCCCATTGAACATCCTGTTCGATTTGGGCTGGCGAATGTTGCAGATTGCGCGGGCCAAAAGCCAGCTCCTCTGCCACGGTTGGGGCAAATAACATCTGGGTGGGGCTTTGGAACACATACCCGATGGTGTGGGCGGCCTGCGCAACGGTGATCTGGCGCGTGTCCTGACCTTCCAGGTACACACTTCCTTGCGTCGGCTTCAGCAGCCCTAACGCATGTTTGACCAGGGTGGTCTTCCCGGCGCCGTTGTGCCCCAGGACGGCAATCACATCCCCGGGGTAAATGCTGAAATTGATGTCATGCAAAACGTCCGGCAATTCAGGGCGGTAGCGAAAAGATACCTGCTCGAATGTAACCAGCGGCTGGTCGGAAGGGGGCGGCAGGGCGATGGTTAGATTGGCGGGCGGCGCATCTTTACGCGCCCGTTCCAGGACGATTGGCGCTGGCAGTTTCACGCGGCGATAATCTACCACCTCCATCAATCCCTGCGGGTCGCCATAGTAAACCTGGCGGCCTTCTTCCAGATACAGCACGCGGTCAGGACGCGCTGCTAGCACATCCTCCACGCGGTGTTCAACCAGCAGAATGGAAATGCCGTCATCCGCCAGGCGACGGAACAATTGCAACGCCTCTTGGGCAGAGGCTGGATCCAGGCTTGCCAGCGGCTCATCTAAGAGCAGGATGCGCGGGCGCATCACCAAAACGCCAGCCAGGGCTACCTTCTGCTTCTCCCCGCCGGATATGTAGAAATTTTCCCGCTCGCGCAGGTGAGCGATGCCCAGATAGTCTAATGTTTCATCCACGCGCTGCAAGATCTCGTCGCGGGGCAGCCCCAGATTTTCCAGACCAAAGGCCACTTCATTCAACACATAGCTGCCTACGATCTGGCGCTCCGGGTCTTGCAGCAGGGTGCCTATGTATTGCGACAATTGCGACATGCTCAATTTTTCGACCGGCGAGCCAAAAATCTCGATTTTGCCGCTGATCTCGCCGCGATAGACGCGTGGAGCGAGGCCGTTCAAACAGCGCATCAAAGTGGTCTTGCCGCAACCGCTGGCGCCGGCCAGGAGCAGTATTTCGCCGGGTTGTAAGGTCAGCGAGATGTTTTGAATCGCCGGTTCGCTGCGCCGCTGATAGCGGAAGGTCAGGTTTTCTACAAGCAGGGGAAGCGGATCAGTCATGAAGTTGGGTTACCTCCACCTGCGCCCCAACCTGGACGCCCAGCCGCGCCGCAGCACTACCGTTCACCACGCAAATGCTTAATTTCCCTTCACTATCGAACAGCGCCACCAGCTCGCCGGGTTGACCATCACCAAAGGTGCGCTTCAGTCCGTGGATGCGAACGCCTGCCAGATTGATTTCCACATCTCCCGTAGAGGGAAGGTGTTGGGGTTCCAGATTGGTGGAAATGTTGCCGAAGTGATCCACCAGGGTAACCTGTCCCTGCCAGCCGCGCGCTGTCCGTTGGGGTCTGGGCAGGGCAAGCAAGACCGGATCCTCGATGGGCGCGCCCAGGGCGGACAGCGGAATCCCGTTCGCCAGGTGCGCCGCAACCGGCGAAAAGATGTCTCGCCCGTGGAACACGTTGCTCACCTCCGCCAGCCAAAACTGCGGTTGGTTGAGATGCACAAATTGCATGGGGACCCCAGAGCTGCGGCAGCTTTCGACCAGTGCAGTGCATAAGCCATTATCTGGGCCGACGAAGTAATGCTCGCCCAGCCGGGCAGCGATGGGGCGGCGCTGGGTGCCTACCCCCGGGTCCACGACGGCAACATGGATGGTTCCAGGAGGAAAGAACGGCGCTGTGCGTTCGAGCGTCAACGCTCCTTCCAGAATGTTTTGCGGCTGGATGAGATGTGTGATGTCGGCGATTTGCGCCTGAGGGGCGATGCTCCAAATTACCCCTTTCATCACACCGGGGTAGCCGTCTTTCAAGCCAAAATCGGTTAACAGGGTAATGATGCTCATAGGTGGAGACTATAGCATGACGAACCCCTCAAGTCAATATGATACAATTCTTTCTCCTGAAGTGGATTCGGGAAAATTGTTAGGCTGCATCATCTGGCACGTCTCAGTTGCCTGAACGATGCAACTTTTGCAGGTTGGATGCATCTAATGAATCAAGAGAAACGTGTTGAGGAATTTTCGCTTGAAGCGCTGCGCGCCGGCAACAAGGCTGAATTTGCTCGCCTGGTGGAAGCCTATTCGGGTGTGATTTATCGCTTGGCGCTCAAGGTGGTCGAAGATCCACAGGACGCCGAAGATGTGTTACAAGAGACTTTCATCAAGGCATACCGCGCTTTACCGAATTTTGATGGGCGATCCAGTTTGTCCACCTGGTTGTATCGCATTGCGACGAACGAAGCGCTCATGACGCTGAGGCGCAGAAAGAGCGCCTCGGTTGCGAATACGATTTCGATTGAAGAACCGTCGCCCAACGAGGAAAATGAGCAGGAGCCGATACAAATTGTGGACTGGTGCTGTTTGCCAGAAACAGAGATGATGTCAACGGAGGCGCGCGCTTATATGGAGAAAGCCATCGAGACTTTATCGCCCGCGTTACGAACGGTGTTCTTGCTGCGGGATATCGAAGGCCTTTCAACGCAGGAGACAGCAGAGGTGTTAAACGTCAGTGAAGTGGTGGTGAAGACGCGCCTTTCTCGAGCGCGTATGCGGTTGCGGGAATTGTTGTCGGAGTATTTCGGCGAACGAGCGGCGCGCCGGAGTACACCCGAAGGAGAGAATTCGTGATGAGTCATCAGAATTGCCGTCATTTGTTGGGTTCGCTCTCGGATTATGTGGATGGCGAACTCGCCGACGAAGTCTGCGCAGAAATTGATCGCCATCTGGAAGAATGCGAAAATTGTCGCATCGTGGTCGACTCGCTGCGCAAGACAATTTATCTCTATAAAGTGACCAGCGGGCCGCCGAGCGTGCCCGAGGAAGTGCGTCAGCGGCTGTATTTATCTCTGGATTTAGAGGAATTCATCGAGCGAAAAGCGAACAGCGAGATGGGTAAAGCATGACGGACGCGAAGTCAACTTCTTTACAAGATGACGCCCCTCAATCGGTCAGTTTCGCGTTGGTGGACCTGCTCACGCCGCAAGGTTCATCCGCGCAGCCAATAAGACTCCTGCACGCCGGCGATCTGTGTCCAAAGTGTAACGTTGAGCGCCTGGATTACGATGGCTTGCTGAATCTGGCTTGTCCAAAGTGCGGTCCTGTGCAAGCTGGCGGCTGTTTCAGTTGATAAGCTCTTGACGCGCCCCGGCGGGGCGACAAGTAAATTTGAATGCTGGTAATCGTAGTTGCAATATGGAGAAAATGTCCTCGTCTATGCAATCTCGTTCGAATATACAGATTTTAGCGTTAGTTGTGATGGGCGTGGGTTTGCTGATTCTGGGCGGGGCGGCGTTTATGCTCTTGCCCGGTCTGGCGGGAAGCGCATCCGACGATGCAGGCGCGAGCAGCGGTTATTTTTCCGCCATGCCTGCTAAGGTGGATTTTCCTGCTCCTGAAGTCAGCCTGGTGGATTTTCAGGGTCGGAACGTCTCGCTGAGCGATTGGCGCGGCCATGTGGTGTTGGTTAATCACTGGGCCACCTGGTGCCCGCCGTGCAAAGCAGAAATGCCGGTGTTGCAAGCATATTATGAAGATTATAAGGAGCGTGGCTTTACAATTGTAGCCATTGAAGCCGGCGAGCCGGTTGACGAAGTGGCAGCTTATGTGCAACAACAGCGGCTGACTTTTCCGGTGTGGCCCGATCCGCAGCAAATGGCCATGCGCGCCTTTGGCGAAGAATACTTACCCAGCTCCTATGTGATTGATCCAGACGGCCAGGTGGTATTGTACTGGAACGGAGCGATCAACAGGGAAATGCTGGAGAAATATGTTACCCCTCTCTTGGAGATTGTTTATGGAAGCAAAAGTTACCTGGCGCGGCAGACTGACCTTTTCTGGTTCCGCCGATTCGGGTTTTGAAATCCCTCTTGGAACCGATCCGGCTGTGGGCGGTGACAACGATGGCGTGCGCCCCATGGAAATGTTAGCCATTGGGCTGGCTGGCTGCACCGCCATGGACGTCATTTCGATTCTGACGAAGAAACGCCAGGATGTGACCCAATTTGAAGTTCAAGTACACGCCGAGCGCGCTGCGGAACATCCAAAGGTTTTTACCGGGGCGGTGATCGAGTATTTTGTGGTCGGTCGTGGCGTGGAAGAAGAAGCCGTTGTGCGAGCGATTGAGTTATCGGCGGTGCGCTATTGCCCGGCGCAGGCAATGTTCAGCAAGGTTTTCCCCATCGAGTTGAAATATCATATTTTTGAGGACCTGGGCGATGGGCAGCGTTCTCTTGTAAAAAGCGGGGTGTACGCGCCTGTTCAGGAGCAGGTGTGAGAGAAAAGACAATCAACTTCCCCGGCGGCTGGGTTTAATCCGCGGCGATTGGCTCGGCTGCGGCAAGGGGAAGTTCGTCGTGGTCGGGCAGGATTGTCTCGACCTCGCGCACCGCGCGCACGGCGTAGCCTCCCAGGCCAACCGCTATGGTCCCCAGCCCGCATAAGATCATGATCAGCGCCATGCCGGCGCCAGGATCTGTGCCCACGAGCGGCCCGAAGATCGGCGACAGGACGCCATCGGCGCGCATGGCTGGCTCCATCACCCGGTCGGCGAGCGGACCAGCTGTCAGA
>Ga0226835_1001240_pt1 | contig 15045 bp, 18 predicted proteins | sample LAC_MetaG_1_FD_163627 | JGI IMG/M metagenome (GOLD analysis project Ga0226835, IMG submission 163627) | Anaerobic ammonium oxidizing microbial communities from anammox membrane bioreactor (MBR) in UC Berkley, California, United States -... | ecosystem: Engineered > Bioreactor > Anaerobic >...
TAGATTTAAAGCGCGCAGAATGGAACGGCGCGCAAGCCGGCTTTCGCGTCTATCGCGATTGGCTCGCCATTATCAACGCGTATCCGACCACGCGCGGTCTGCCCGTCTTAATCAGTGCAACCAACACATTTACGCCCGACGAGGGAATTGTACCCGCGCAAAATTACCCGCGCGGTTGGCTCACGAGCGCATATCAAGTCATCAACGCCGAGCCGCAGGTGCAGTCTCTCGTTTGGTTTTTGGACGCCGATAATTCCGCCGACGGACGTTGGGACGCGTATAGTCTTACGAAAGGCATTGGGCGTCTCTATGACGCGGCGCAAGAGTTTGATGAGTTGTTGCAGAGATAGTGCGATAGTACTGAGCGATAACCGACGAGAAATCGGTAATCAGTCATCAGGTGTTTGCGGTTATTCCCCCAATTGAAATCGAGAATGGAAAAGATTTGCGTTTTTCTTGCCGACGACCATCCGCCCCTCCGCATGGGACTGCGCGTACTCTTGGAACAATGCGCCGAGATTCGCGTAATTGGCGAAAGCGGCGACGGGCATGATGCGCTCGAGCAAATTGAAAAATTGCGTCCCGACATTGCGGTGATTGATTGCCAGCTGCCGGGGTTGGAAGGCATAGGCGTTGCTGCCGAAATCAAATTGCGTGGGCTACCGACGCGTGTTTTGGCATTGAGCTCCTACGCACAAGAACGTTACGTGCGCGGCATGTTGGATGCGGATGCGGTGGGTTATTTATTGAAAGAGGAAGCGCCGGAGCGGATCGTGGAGGCGGTGCGCGCGGCGGCGCGGGGGGAGTCAAGGTACAGCGCGCGGATTGTCGAACTGATGGCAAAGATGCATCGAACCTCGAACGAATCAGAAGCGAACCACGCACTTAGCGCTCGTGAAAAAGAAATCACGCAGAGAATCGCGCAAGGGATGACTAACAAAGCGATTGGCGGAGAACTGGGCATCAGCGACAAAGCAGTGGAAAAACATATCGCCGCGATATTTGAAAAATGGAATGTAAAATCGCGCGCCGAGATTGCGGCGCAGGCCGTACGCGAAGGGTGGGGATAGGGAAATCACTACGGAAAGTGTAGGGATTTCCCCATTGAATTGTTTGAGAATAGGTGTTAAATTCCGACCATCCAATATCTACTCATGGAGGAAACATGATAATAAAAAACTGGATGCGCGAGCAAAAAATCATTCGCTATTCGATTTTGTTTGCCTCCATCATCCTCGTGTTGGGAGTTTATGACACCGCCCATGCCTGGCAAGCCACCTTCACACCCTTTTATCATACCCAGTCTTTTTGTGGCACCGTTGACGCGGGTGGTCAGGAAGATGCAGAGGTCTTGTACGAGGGAGGGGCGCGGCATGTTTATGCCGAAGGGGCATATCTCCGCTGGACTGCTAATGGAATTGGGTGCCTTCAATATGCAATGTACCAACTCCAACCGGCAGCCGCAGGCGCGATTGTGTTCCATGCGTTCGGTAAGAATTCCACCAATTGCAATAATCTGCGATGGATTAACGGTTGGGCGTGGACGAATCTTCCGGGTGCCTCCATTTCAAATGAGGACAATGGATGCCAGCTTCGTTTCTACATAATGTCCCCGAATGGTCTCACTGCTAACAGTACGTACTATGCTCAGTTAGCATTCAATGACAACGCATATCCAACTGCAAAGACAAGGGGAGAAGTTACCGAGTCAACTTACTTTGTCCAATTGACTGTTCCTGTCATTCCAATCTATCGAGACGACAACGCGAAGCTGTGTATTCGAAAAAACGTGGCTGCACTCCCAACCGGTGGACTTTGTTAGTTAATGTTCTGAGCGCACAATGCTCAAGAAGGAGCTCACCCAAATGTCAAAATTTACGCGTACACCGATATTGACTCTCAGTATAGTTGCTGCCTGTGTTTTAGCGCTCTTGGGACTATTCCTTCTACGCTCGGAGGAATCAAGCGCTGCACCACACAAAGGAAAATATGGGGCGATTGAATTTGTCGTCTCCGACGATACGAATGGAAAACGCGCCATGATTTCGTATTCGCGCAATAGCAAGGATGATCTTGTAGCGTACGCATCAACGAATCAGGACTTGTTGTATGAATTGGTCGGGCAAGGGGCAAAGGTAATAACGGGTCAAATCGTATTTGTTCGACCTCTGGATCCCGAGGAGTTTACGCAAATTGTATCGGATTATGATGTCTCTGTAGAATCATACGTCCTTCGAGGAATCTCAAATTCAGGTGAACGTATCACTATTTTTGGAGCACCTAGCGATGCTGAACTGATTCCTTCTGCCACTTGGCAGCAATCGGAAAATATTTTGAAAGCAAAGAATGAGCAGACGCGAATCGCGGGCGTCATTACTGTCGAAGGTCAAATCAAAGTAGCCAATGCACAACGACTCTTCAGGGATGAGCGGGTCTTTGTAGTGGATGTGTCAACAGAGTTCGTCCGACGACAACTGCAAGTCGAGTTTGAAGGCAATACCCCAGTACGGGTGGATAACCTATTTCCACTCTATTGGTTCCTTGAAGATTACGGAATTGCCAAGTCTCAATGAGCAGATAGGCAATGGACGGGATGAAACAGGTCTTCCGGTCTTTCATTGTTGCGGTAACAGTGTGGGCGTTCTTCGCTGCGCTCGCACTGTTCTTTTGGTATGGCATTGCCAGCGATTGTTGTGCAGATTTGAAATACTTTCACGGCGTCTCACGCTTCCGCGGGGAAGCAAAACTCGGATGGATTTCACAAGCAGAGGCAGAGCAGCTCATTTCTGAGATGGAACAACAATATCTCAAATTTGTTTGGGATACCTCCAAGCTGCCCCTGTGCTTGTCCGTGCTCGCAGTCCCGTTGTTGGCCATTTTGTTGTTCCGATGGAAAGGTGATACGTCATGAAACGAATGTATCAGCTTGCCGCGGTTGCGAATAAATTGCACAAATCCATATGCGCCCTTCAAAATGTGCCAACTGCGCCTACTCGCAACTTGCGCACTGACGTTTGAAAAATGCCAACCCGAATCATTTCTATTCTACTGCTCTTTGGAGGAGCAGTGGCCGGACTCATCGCCTTCCAAAACGGTTCGCGTACATCCGTTGAGGGCTTTCTGGATACAGAACAGAAAATCTCATACGCGGGCGGCCTTTTGGCAGATACTGCCGATGATTGGCATACGACCGTCAATTGGCGCAGAGCATATCCAACGGAAGCAGACCTTGAATACTATGTTGCCACCAGCCGCCAAGTCGGCAAGCAGTTGTTGGACGAGGGGGTAGACCAGTTCTATGTCGGCGTGACCCTTCGCAATTACATCCCTCTGGAAGCGTTTGACCAGTTTGCGGATGAAGTTGGGATTCAGGTCAAGGGCGCTTATATAAGCGGCACCTTTCCCACGCTTGACTCGACAGAGAAAATCACCTTTGCCGGCGTGCCTGCTCGTGGCAAGTTCAACGACGCGGAGACCATCCAACGTTTGAAGGCAGACCTCAAAACCCATGCCCGTGAGCTCAAAGCCGACAAACTGGCGGTCAAGAAGACCGGCAATCCCGATGCCGACGCGATGGAAGAACTCGAACCGGATGAAATCAAAGCCATCACCGCCGATGAATCGGATTATGTCCTCAACGGCGTTTATGCTGTTGCAGGTGTTGTTGACGCCAAAGGGTATCGCCGCTTGCTCAAGGACAAACGGGTCTATAACGTGGATGTCACCGCCACGGTCGTGTATCAACGCCTCAAAGGCGGCGGCATGAGTTGGAAGGATTTTGCGGGTAAGGTGCAACTGATAGGATATAAAACGTTCGCTGACATGGAACGAATAGGGCTGGACAAGTTCCAAGCCAAATGACGATGAGCGACTGAGCGAATCCATATCGTCACCTCGACGTGCAAGTCGTGGCTGCGCGCGGCGGCGCGGGGGGAGCGAACGTTCAGCGCGAAAATTTCAAAAATGATTGCGGAATGGTCTCACGGCAAGCGCGCGTATGGATTGAGCGAACGGGAAAGCCAGATTGTGGCAAGAATCGTTCGAGGCAAAACGAACAAAGAAATCGGCGGAGAATTGGGGATTAGTGACAAGGCGGTGGAAAAACACATTTCGGCTGTTTTTGAAAAATGGGACGTGAAATCGCGTGCAGAGATTGCGGCGCGGGCGGTGCGGGAAGGATGGGGGTAGGGAAAACCCTACCGAAAGTGTAGGGATTTCCCCAGTGACACGCGGTTGAATTTATGGAATACTCTTCCTGCATCAGCTATTCACATGTTCAAGGAGGAATAACGATGAAACGAACGTTTCGATTCTTGGCACTGATTGCGCTTGGCGCAGTCACCGCATTCTTGTTCGGAAACGCTCAGCAAGTGCTCGCTGCTGCGGCTTAACACGGCAATTGGGCAGAGCAGCCCACTTGGGGCAATCATTGGTGGTGGAGTGATGGAGTCACTCTGACGTGGGATGCTGATGATTGGTGGGATGATGCCCACGTGAATGCCCTGCGCAATGGGCACAATAATTTCCCAAATCACGAATATCGCATCGAACAAGAAGCGTACGATCCAGGGCTTCAAGCATCGTGTGATCGCCTTGTGATAAAGGACGTTATTGCGATGCAATTACCCATTCAAGCCGCGGGACTCCACAATGGTTGTGGAAAGGCAAAATTCTTGGAAGAACTCCACATAGAGCTGAATGAAAATGCCATTCAGTCGAATGTCTGGTATCGTCATCGAGTAACGTATACGGAACGAAGAGTATGCGGCAAGAAAGCGCCTGATGGCGAAGTGAATTACGCGTTTTCTCATAACCACGAGTGGAGAGACAGTTGGTTAGGAAAAATCACGTATGACAAGTGTCTAAATCGGACCGGCAGCGATCCCAATGGCATGGTCAACTGAAAATACCAGTCAACTACACGGAGGCAGAGCATGAAAATCACAAAGCGCAAAGTACTGATTGGAGCGTTCGTTCTCATGGGGATTCTCGGCGCGATGTTGCTGACGACGCAAAGCGCGTATCTCGCGCCACTCTTTGTCCAAGGCGAAACTGAATCCTATCGCTATACGGCGCAGGGAGAACGGAATAATCTGTACATTACTGTGAGCGTTAATTTCGATGATGCAGCCACACTCCAAAAATATCGCCGCGTGAATCAACGTCGCGGCGAGCAGCTCTCTAAACAAAACAAAAAAGATATTCCACTCTTGTTAACGTTCGCACACCCCCTGCCGCTGGCTCAAGCGCGCGAATTGGTTCGTCAGACCGATTTAGATGTGAGCAGCTACATGATGGTGGGGCACTCTTCGCTGAGTGGCGAGCGCGGTACGTATATCAACTTTGAAACATTGGAACAGGATGTAGAACTTGCGCGCAATGTTGATTCCACCGGGAACGGTGAGCAACTCTTGCTGGAAGGGGTCATGGTTATCCAGGCAAGATTGCGTGACTCTTCTGCGCTTGGCAAGTTGCTTCGGGATGAACGAATCTATCTCGTGGACACAACCGAGTTTGAAGTGCGCGAGCTTTTGTCCCAACGGCACGCCGCCATGATCAAAGGTAAAGCCATTGATGTCACGGTGCCCTCCCCCTTTTGGAACTTGGATTGGTGAAGCGAGTGCGCACAGCAGGCAAGGACACTTGGAACGCGTGCTTCAAGTATCCTTGCCCGAAACGATTTTCATGTCATTCCCGAATATCACAAAACGAAAGCTGGGCTTGTCTGCGGTTGTCCTCATCGGAGTCGCAGGCGCAATGTTGGCAACGACGCAGAGCGCGTATCTCGCGTCACTCTTTGTGCAAGGCGAAACCGAATCGTTTCGCTATACAGCACAGGTCGAAGGCGCTAACAATCTCTATGTTACCGTCGGCGATTTCTTTGATACACCGGAACAGCTGGCGAAATATCGTCAGGCGAATCGCCGCCGCATTCGGGAACTGGCGGAACGCGGGATGACCGATATCCCGGTGCAAATCACCTTCAACCATCCACTCCCCCAAGCCGAGGCGCGCACACTCGCCGCAGAAGTGGGACTGACGGTTAAGGATTTCGTCATGGTCGGGCGTTCCGAAGTGAGCAAACAGCGCGGCACTCATTTCACGTTGGGCGCCCTGGACAAAGCCGTAAGGTTCCACCGGGACATTAATCCGCCCGACAGTCCGGCCGGCACAGACAATCTCGTTCTCGTCGGGGTGATGGTGATTAATGGCACGGTCGCCGACAGCGCGGGTTTGGAGCGTCTGGAAGCGGACAACCGGATCTATCTTGTGGATACCACAGAGGTGCAGGTTCGTGAACTGTTGCAAAAACAGCATCGTGCCTGGCTCGACGGCAAGACCGTGGTCGTGGCGGTGCCCTCCCCATATTGGAGTTTGGATTGGTAGGGCAAGCGCGTGCAGCGCGAAGGCGCTTGATGCGCGCGCCGAACGCCTTTTGCAAAAATATGACGAGACAGAAACCGCGCATTGGCGCCGTCCTCCTGATTGGAGTCGCCTGCGCGATGCTGCTGACCACGCACAGCGCCTATCTCGCGCCGCTCATTGTCCAAGGTGAAACTGCATCCTTTCGTTACACCGCGCAAGATGAAGGTAACAACCAGTTGTATATCGTTGTGAGCATTGAATTTCATGACACTAACGCGCTGGAGAAATATCGCCAAGTGAATGAACAACGCGCACTGCGCCTTGCCAAGGAAAAAGTAAAAGACGTGCCGGTTTCCATCACCTTTGCGCGTCCGATACCGCAATCAGAAGCGCATGCGCTGGCGCTGCAAGCAGGGCTTGAGGTTCGACAATTCACTATGGTGGGTCATTCCAACTTGAGCAGAGAGCGCGGGGTCTTTGGCGCCCTTGGCGCCTTGGACCAAGTGGTGGAACAGGTGCGGGAAATCAGTTGGACGGCGGAGGGCGAACGTCTTGTACTAGAAGGGGTCATGGTCGTGAAAGGACAACTGCGGAATGCCAAGACGCTGCCCGCACTACTGAGCGATAAGCGCATCCATTTGGTAGACACCTCCGAATTCGAGGTGCGCCAAGTCTTGGCGCAACAACACGCGGCGGTGACAGCGGGAAAAACGATTGTGGTGTCCGTACCATCACCTTTTTGGATGTTGGATTGGTGACGAGAACATCTTATCCTAGCGTCAAGACGCGCAAGCCGTGAGGGGGCGCGGTTTGCGCGTCGGGATGTGAAAATTCCGATGCGTGTCTTTAGCTTTCTGCTTCTCAGTGCAGGAATCCTCAGCGCGATGTTGCTGTCCACGCAAAGCGCCTATCTCGCGCCGCTCTTTGCGCAAGGTGAGACTGACTCGTTCCGCTATAGCGCTCAGGTGGAAGGCGCGGACAATTTGTATGTCAATGTCAGCATTGATTTCGACAACGCCAACGCCCTGAGGAAATACCGTCAAGCGAATCAACAACGCGGCAAGCAGCTGCATCAACAAGACATGCGCGATATTCCAGTCCAAATTACCTTCAAACAACCGCTAGCGCAGCCAGAAGCGCGTACACTGGTGGAACAAGCCGGATTGACAGTCCAAGATTTCACAATGGTGGGACACTCCGCCATAACCAAACAACGCGGCGGGCATTTTACGCTAGGATCTTTAAACGACCCAGTCCAAGTCGAACAAAATATGGGAGCGAACCAAGAGAGACTGCTTCTCGAGGGAGTCATGGTCATCAAGGGCACGGTCGCGAATGCTGCGGGTTTGAGACAACTTGAGGGAGACGAGCGAATCTATCTTGTGGATACAAGTGAGGCACAGGTGCGCGAACTCTTGAACAAACACCATCGCGCTTGGGTGAAAAACAAGAGCATTGTCGTTGCCGTGCCTTCGCCCTTTTGGATGTTGGATTGGTGACGAGAACATCTTATCCTAGCGTCAAGACGCGCAAGCCGTAAGTGAGCGCGGCTTGCGCGTCTGAGGTTTGAAAATGCCAATGCGAACCATTACCTTTCTGCTGCTCGTGCTCGGCGTGATAAGTTTCCAACAAACTCAATCAGATATCCGAGTCGAGGGATTCTTGGACGCGGGTCATAAAATCTCGTACGGCGGCGGAACGATCGCCGACACGCAAGGGCAATACTATGCGATTCCGCGTTGGCACGATAACCAAATAAGCAAAGAGGAAATTGATGCCTATGTTGAGGCGAGCAATAAGGCAGGAGATGCCCTTGTCCAGCAAGGCATCAAGAAATTCTACGTGGGCGTCACCTTTCGACGTTATCTTTCGCCGGAGGAGTTTGAGCTACTGGTCAAAGAGACGGGAGTGAAAGCAAAAAATTATATGCTCCGCGCTACGTTTCCGAAAATAGCCCCGAAAGAACGCGTCGGCATGTTTGGACGCGCGGCAGAAAATTCTGTCATCAACCCAAAAGCACTCGAGCGGGCGAAAAGTGAATTGATGCATCAAGCGCGCGAGTTGAAAGCAGACCAGATTGCACGCGCCAAAAAGAGTGACCCTCAGGAAGACGAGGATTGGCAAGATGTATTGACGCAGGAAGAATTCAAAGCCATCGAGATTTCGGAAGAGGATGCAGTATTGAATGGGGTGTTCACGTTCGAGGCGGAAACCGATGCAGAGGAGTATCAAAGACTACGCAAGCATGCGCTGGTCTATCACGTTGATGTGACCGCAGTATTGGTTTTTCAGCAACTAAAAGATTATCGGGTCAAATGGGTTGATTTTGTGGACGATCTCGATTTGTCCGATTACGATACGTTTTGGGACATGGAAAATATTGGTCTGGACAAGTTTCGAGCCAAGTGATGATGACAGCGCGGCGGAGCCAAGCCACATCTCCACACAAGACGCGCAAGCGGTGCATCATCGCGGCTTGCGCACCCCTGTATTGAAAGTGCCAAACATTCCAATACCCAAATGGGTTAGCATCGGGTTCTTGGGGGTTGTTCTCCTCATTGCTGGGTTACTAGCGTTTCAACGAAGCCCGGTTCGGGTCGAGGGCTATCTGGACGACGAAAAAATGATTGGGTATACAGGTGGTCAAGGGCGTGAAGATCCGGATAATGTCGGCGTTGCAATCAATTGGCGTCACGGAGAAGCCGATCCAGCCATAGTGCAAGAGAGAATGGAACACTATGTACAGGTGAGCCGCAAGCTCGGTAAGGAACTTTTGCAGTCGAACGTCAACCGTTTCTACGTTGGCGTCGTCTTTCGCGATTATTTTTCCCCTCAGGATTTTGAACAATTTGTTGCCGAGACCGGGATACAGGTGCGAAATTACGCACTCCGAGGCGCTTTGCCGGGAGTTGATCCATCGGTCCGGTGGTCATTTTTCGGCGGTCCTTCCGATGGCAAACTAGTTGACCCCAAAGGGCTTGAGAAAATTCGAGACAATCTCCAGCGCAGCGCGCGCAACCTCAAAGCGGACCGAATTGCCGCACAACGCACGGGGGACCCGGATGCTGAAGGGATGGACGAGTTGAGCAAAGATGAATTCAAGAGCATTCCCGTCGGTGAGAATGATGTCGTTCTGAATGGGATTTATACCTTTGAGGCAGTCACGGATGCAGAAGGATACCGCAAGATTCGACAACATCCGCGCGTGTATCATGTGGACATAACCGCAACGTGGGTATACGAGCAGGTCAAAGACCAAATCTCATGGGAAAAATTCTTTGACGGTGTGTTCAACCTGGGGGGTTACAATACCTTCGGGGACATGGAACGAATGGGGCTCGACAAATTCAAAGCAAAGTGATGTCGTCGGCGCAAAGGACAATCTTGCACTCGTATCAAGACGCGCAAGCTATATTCGATTGCGGCTTGCGCGTCTGAGGTCTGAAAATGCCAATGCGAATCATTACCATCCTGCTACTCGGCGCGGCGCTGATTGTCGGACTAGGCGCTTTCCAAAATAGTCGCGCGACTCAATCTGTTTCTGCGTCTGCGCCACTATTGCCTTCCAAAACAGAATTGACCCGATCGAAAAGGTGAGTCTGTTCGGGTCGCCAAATGCCGGGAGTCTCATTAGTCCTGAAAAAGTCAAGCGTGCGCAAGAGAGTTTGCACTATCAGGCGCGTGAGCTCAAGGCAAACAAAATTGCCGATGCGAAAAAGAGCGATCCGAACGATGACGAAGATTGGCAAGATGTACTGACAGACGATGAATTCAAGACAATCGAGGTTGCCGAGAATGATGCTGTGCTGAACGGGGTATACACTTTCAAAGGGATTGTGCAACTTTGTTTCTGTAAATTTTTGCAAAATCCGCAGAATCAAAGCATGAATCGAGGAGTCGTCCCGAATTTACAGAAAATTCGGGACACAATCATCGGTGGAGCAGTAATACATCATGAAACATGATATGCAAATCTCTGTGCTGGTAGATGGCATTCCAATTCGTAGCGTATTGCTCTTTACAATCGAAGCGCGTGACCATTGAGAGACAAAAGATTCAATAAAAACGGCTTGCTCATAGATTGAGCAAGCCGTTTTTCTTTTTACACTCCGCGTCCTTTCCGTTATAACTCACGTTGCGCAAGGGTAAGACAAATTTGAAATTTGTCATACGTTTTCACGCTATTTTTTCGTTGTGCTGCGTAACATGAGTTATAATGAACCGCGCTTGCGGAAAAATTTTCCATGACGAAATTCACATCCCTGCGCGCGCGCTTGAACCTTAACAACACATTGATTGCGGTGGTGACGCGTTCCTTTATCAGCGGCGTCGAACAGAGCATGATTGGCGTCGTGTTTCAGCCGTTCGTCTTGTCGCTCGGCGCGAGCATGTCGCAATTGGGTTTGCTCAATTCGCTTGGCGGGTTTGGCGGACTGGTTTCGACGCTGGCGTATCCGTGGGGCGGATGGATTGCGGACCAACGCGGGCGCAAAATTGTTTTGCTCGGCGCGTCGCTTTGCGCGATGGGTGCGTTCGGGATGTACACGGTTGCCGGTTGGATGGCGGCGCTGTTGATGCTCCTGCCCGCGATTGTGTTGCTCGGCATTTCGCAAGTGTATCAACCTGTCAACAGCGCGTTGGTCGGCGAAGCGGTCAGCGCCCGCAAACGCGGCAGCGCCTTTTCGCTCATCATGGTCGTTACGACCGTGCCGGGAATTTTCGTGCCGATTATCGCGGGCGCGGTCGCGGACCGTTACGGGTTCACCGTCATTTTTCCGGCGGCGATTTTTTTTGAACTCGTCGCGTTCGCGGTGATCTGGCGTTTCTTGCAGGACAAACCTGCCGCGCACAAACAGGACGCGGGCGGGCGCGCTATTTTTGATTTTCTCAAACGCGCGTGGATTCCGCCGCGCGAACTGCGTTGGTTCTTTATCGCCATCGCGCTCGACATGTTTGCGTGGGGCATGGGTTTCGGTTTATTGTACGGTTTGCTTCGCAAGGAATATGATTTTTCGACAACGCAGCTTGGCATTATGTCCGCGGTCAGCAGCGTTACGTGGGCAATCACTTCTCTGCCCATCGGACGCTTGATTGACCGCGTGGGCCCCAAACCGGTTTTGATTTTGTCCGAAGCGTTAGCGCCGCCCTTGATGCTGCTGTGGATGACGCAAACGCGGTTTGAGATTTTTGCCGCGTCCATGATTGTTTTCGCTTTGACCGCCGCGACGTGGGTGCCCGCGCGTAGCGTCTATGTGACGCAAACGGTCGCGCCCGCGCGCCGCGCGGAAATCTTTGGACGCCTGTCGGCGTTTGGCGGCTTGCTCGCGTTTCCGTCGTCTTATATCGGCGGTTGGTTGTACGACAATTTTGGTTTTTACGCGCCGTTCGTCGGCAATTTATTTTTTGCGCTGGCGACGCTGGGCGTCTTGATTTTTCTCATGCCCGCGTCCCATGCCAATCAACCCGCGTTATTGGGCGCGGAATAGCGTCAACGCGAACGCACGAAAAACTTTTTGGTTCCCCGGTTAGGGAGGATGACGATGCCTAAACATGAAAGCTATACAGTTCGGATTGAAGGCGTGACGCGGCATTTGCCGTTGTTTGCAGTGAGTCCGCAGTTGCGGATTGCCGTTTTCAATTTGCTCGGCGATACCGAAATCACGATTGCGGCGGCGCGGGGTCTCGCGAAAAAATTGGCGAAAACCCAAGCCGACGTTTTGGTCACCGCCGAAGCTAAAAGTATTCCGCTCGCCTATCATTTGGCGGTTGAAATGTCGAAACCGTATGTGGTGCTGCGTAAAGAATACAAACCGTACATGGGCAGCGCGTTGAGCGTCGAAACGCTTTCCATCACGACGGGCAAACCGCAAACGCTGTATCTGGACGAAAAAGACCAGAGCTTGTTGCGCGGCAAAAAAGTAATCGTCGTGGACGATGTGATTAGCACGGGCAGCACGCTGCAAGGGATGCGTCTGTTGATGGACAAGGCGGGCGCGCACATTGTCGCCGAGGCGGCGGTCTTTACCGAAGGCGAACGCGCGCAATGGGGCCACATTATCGCGCTCGGTCATTTGCCCTTGTTCACGGGCGACGAGAAAAAAGAAAAACCGAAAAAATCCGTAAAGAAAAAAACGTCCGCCAAACCAAGCGCCGCGTCAGCCGGTTAAGGGGCACGCGCGCCCGAGTTATGTCCACCCCAACTGTTGAAACGCTCGCTTTGGCTGCCTTGCAAAATTTTACCGAAGGCGTGTTATTGGTAAATGCCGCAGGGCAGATTGTTTTGTTGAATCGGCGCGCGCGCGCATTGCTCGGGCTGGACGCGGCGGAATGGGTTGGCGCGGCGGCGACGGATTTTTATCGCGCGCTGACGGAACGCGCGGCGTTGGGCGCAGACCTCGCGCCGCGTTTTGAAAATTACGCGCGCCGCGCCGTCGAAACGCCCGGCTTTGAATTTGCGCTGGGCGCAACTTTTAGCAAAACCATCGCGGCGCAATGGTTTCCCCTTGACGACGCGGGCGCGTACGGCGCGTTGTGGCGCGATGTGACGCGTCCGCAAGCGTTGGAGCAAATGCGTAATCAATTGCTCGCCACCGTCTCGCACGAATTACGCACGCCGTTAGCGTCCATCAAAGGTTTTGCCACCACGTTACTGCGCCAAGATGTGCGGTGGGATGAAGCGACGCAGCGCGAATTTTTACGCATCATTGAAGAAGAGAGCGATCGGCTCGAAGAATTGATTGACAATCTGCTCGACATGTCGCAAGTGGAAGCGGGCGCGCTGCGGATTCACGCCGAACCATTGTATTTGCGGCGGCTCGTGCGCGAAGCGGTGGAACAGGCGCAGCGGCGCACCGAAGCGCATTGGTTCGTCGTGGATTTGCCGGAAGAATTGCCGCGCGTGTGGGCGGATCCGCGCCGCATTCGTCAAGTGTTGAGCAATCTGCTCGAAAACGCGGTCAAGTATTCGCCCGAAGGCGGCGAGATTGCCGTGCGCTGCGAAGTGGATGACGCCAACGTCATTGTGAGCATCGCGGACCCCGGCGTTGGTATTCCGCAAGAATTACGCGAACGCGTCTTTGACCCGTTCTTTCAAGTGGATGGTTCGAGTACGCGACAAATGGGCGGCAGCGGCTTGGGCTTGGCGATTGTCAAAAGCATTATCGCGGCGCATCACGGCGCGATTTGGGTCGAGGCGGCGCCAGAGCATGGGAGCATTTTCCGCTTTACCCTGCCCATTGTAAAACCAGACGATTTGAGGCAAAATGCAGATACTCTGGGCTGAGGTGGCGTGAAATGGCTGAACCATTTGCGGTGACATTTTGGGGCGTGCGCGGCAGTTATCCGACGCCGGGCGCGCACACGGCAGCGTTTGGCGGCAATACGCCATGCGTGCATGTGCGCGCGGGCAAACACGATTTGATTTTTGACGCCGGCACCGGCATCATCGGTTTGGGCCGTCAACTCGCGGCGCACTTCAAACCTGAAAGCAATCCGTTTCACCTGACGCTTTTTTTCACGCACACGCATCACGACCACACGCAAGGATTTCCGTTTTTCGCGCCCGCGCGGTTTCAATTGACCACGCTGTATATTTTTGGTCCAAAAAGTTTGAATGAAGATTTGGCGCGCGTTCTGACGCTCTCGATGCTGCCGCCGGTATTTCCGATAACGGTGGACGAATTGCCGTGCAAACGGGTGGTCCGCAATTTGTTAGAGGGCCAAGTGTTGGTGTACGCTACGGACAGCGCTGAACCCCAAGTTTTGTGGTCGCAGCGCGACGCCGATACGCTCGCGCAAAATGCGGGCGCGTTGTGCGTCCAAGTGATGAAATCGTCGGCGCATCCGCAAGGCGTATTTATCTATCGCGTCAATTTTCAGGGCCGTTCTTTTGTCTTGGCGACCGATGTGGAATCCTACGTCGGGCATTATCAAAAGTTGGCGCAGTTTGCGCGCGGCGCGGATTTATTGGTGCATGACGCGCAATACACCGACGCGTTGTATTTGCACGCGCCCGTGCCGCGTCAGGGCTGGGGTCATTCCACATGGCGCATGGCGATCGAAACGGCGAGCGCGGCGAACGTAAAACAATTGGCGCTGTTTCATCACGAGCCGGAACACGACGACACGACGCTTGCCGAAATCGAAAAACGCGCGCAGCAAGCGCGGCCCAATACTTTTATGGCGCGCGAGGGGATGACGATTGAATTGTAGAAGGTTATTTTGGAAATGGTGTTGAATCTGGATCAAGCGCAATCCAATCATTTCCCCAAGCAAGATACTGCTTGGGGTTCGTTATTTGCGAGATTGGATGAGCTGGCGCTGGCGGTTGGCGCGCAGCTCACGGAACGCGCCGCGCGCGGACAGTTTTTTACGCCGATTGAAACTGCGCGCTTTATGGCGGGTTTCTTTTCACAACGTCCAGAGACTTTGCGTATCTTGGATGCGGGCGCGGGCTTGGGGGCGCTTTCTGCCGCGCTGGTGGAAGCGGCTTGTCATTGGCAAAAATTGCCGAATGAGATCCATGTGACCGCTTTTGAAAATGATACGTTGTTGTGCGAACATTTCATGCAGTTGGGACTTGTATCAAAAAATCCTGATAATCCAACGCGTGCGGTGAACAGTCCCGAAACGCGTTACCAAATCGAACCGACCTTTCTGAAACTTGTTCGGTCGTTTGAC
>Ga0226835_1001241_pt1 | contig 15038 bp, 10 predicted proteins | sample LAC_MetaG_1_FD_163627 | JGI IMG/M metagenome (GOLD analysis project Ga0226835, IMG submission 163627) | Anaerobic ammonium oxidizing microbial communities from anammox membrane bioreactor (MBR) in UC Berkley, California, United States -... | ecosystem: Engineered > Bioreactor > Anaerobic >...
CTCAAGCTGGATGTTCCGGCTTTGCATCCTCGTCTGGGCGTGTCCGCTGAGCTTGAGCCTTGAACCCAGGAGGTCTTGAAACTCCGTCGTTTTCTCGGTCGGCCGCGGCGAAACCGGGGCGACTTGGCGACTCAGGAGTTCTGCGACCTGCGCGTTGTCGATTCGATTGCTCATCTCTTGCGTCTCCTAAGGGTTGGTAAGTTCAACGGTCTGAATCGAGGAAGTCGGCACCGTCAACTCGAAGCCGTTGTCGGTCCGGATAACGACCTCATACTTGCCGTTATTGGCGATCAGTCGAGTCGCCGTGCCTGTGACGAGGTCCGTAAGCCCGCTTCCTGGCTCGGTGTAGAGTGCGGACACTCGCTTGCCCAGCAGGGAGTTGGCCTGCGTTGCGTTCACGGCTTCCTGCATCTGCGACATTCCTTGGACCTGCCCGAGTTGGGCGAGTTGCGCAAAGAAGTCCCTGTCGTTCATCGGCTCCAAAGGGTTCTGGTGCGAGAGTTGAACGGTCAGGAGCCGCAGGAACGTCTCCATGTTCAACTCCGACTTCGGAGTCGGGAGCGTAACCCCGTAGTAATCGTTCGGATTGAAGGGTGTGATCGGGTTCATCGTTGTTCTCCGTTAGATCCAGATGTCGACGCCGGCTGATTGCCGCCGCGCATCATAGAAGGTCAGATTCGTTCCCGGTTCCGAAGCTCGGTGCAGACCCTGGCCTCGAAGTGAGGCGTTTTGGGGCTGGCCCGAGTCGGGCTGTGCCTGCTGATGGGTCTGGCTTCCGAGGTCGGACTGGGACTCGATCGTCAGCGCAACCAGCGTCAGCCCTTTCGCTTCTAGAGCCGCGCCGAGTTGCGCCTTACTCTGTTCGAGAGCGGCGTGAACGCTCGCGTGACTCGCAGCGAGCTTCGCTTCGACGCCGCCCTCCGTTGCCTTCAGGCCGATTTCGACCACCCCAAGATCGTGGGGTTCGAGCCGCAACACGACACCGTTGCGGGGTCGGACGGCAAGGATCGACTCGATATGGTCGGCAACTTGGGCCACGACGCGGTTGCGAACGTCCGCAGAAAGGCTCGTCAGTTCGGAGGGCTCAGATCGAACACGCGTTAGCGGCGTCGTCTGAGCACTGGCGGCTCTGATAACGTCGAGGGGCGGCCCTTCCGAGCCTGCGGCGTCACCGGAGGCAGGTTCTGCCTTGAGAGAGGCGCCTGGGTCACTAGGTGTTTCTGCGCCGACCGAGCCTTCGCCGCCTGTGAAAGACTCGGGCTGTGTTCCCGCCGAACCCGAAGGAGTTGCAGTCGCTACGTCGGTGCGTCCGGCCGGAGCGCTTTCACGGGGGCCGAGTTGGGCCGCCGCGCCTTCGCCTTCAACGAGAGGGGCCGCGCTCGCAACCTCCGCCGCTTCGCTTGCTTTGGCCGGGGCATTACCTACCTGCGATCGGGTCTGAGCGGCCTTCTCAGAGGAGTCGCCTGCAACTTGAGTTGAATCGAAGATCGGTGAGAGGATCGGCTCCGGAACCTCCGCAATGCTTTGCGATTCGGAGCCGCTTGAGCCCTGAATGAGCGGGCCCGGCACGAGTTCCGCGGCAAAAGACTCGTCCACAGGAAGGTCAAAGACCGAGGCTTCCCCAGGTTGAGCGGCATCTCCCGCTCGATCCCCGAGGACGAAGCCTGGGATCGAGACGGATCCCGCTTGAGCTGCCGAAGGAACCGTTCCGGCCGTTGCTTCCGCGCGAAGCGAATCCGGAATCGGAGCCGCAGCGGGCTCGGCGATGATTGGCTGTGTGCCTCCCATAACGGAGACCACAAGCGACTGAAAGTTCTCAGGGACACCCCAAGAAGGCGCTGCCAGAGGAACTTCAGCTTCTGCCGTGCTCGCTTGGAGTTTCGAGGGAGCCGTTTCGGCGTCGGCGTTTGCGGGCTTCGCGGGGTTTTGGGGTTCGGAGTCCGGCTGTTTCGACGGGGCGATCGGCCCTCTGTCTCTTGCTTCTCCTCCCGTCCGCGATGCCGCGCCAGGTGGACCCAGTCCGCCAGGCGGCGGGTGTGCCTTGTCGTTTCGACGCTTCCCGTTCGGCTCGGATTGGATTCGCCCTGCTGCGCCGCTCGGGTGCGCCGCGACAGGACCTAAGTTGAGCGATATTGGGTTCATTGTCGTTCTTGGCCCGTTGCGGGCCTCGTTTGAATCCTCGGTAACACCCGGCGAAAATCCTAGGGGACGCGCGCGCTTTGGGTCCCGAAGCGTAGGTATCTGCCATACTCACTTGCGATTCGCGAAAGGCCATCGTAAGCTGCGTTAGACGGTTCTTGTTCGGAGAGCGAGATGCCTGTCATGAGACCCACCTAAATTCGCCCAACGCATCGAAGTGAAGACCCAAGCGACAAAGACCAATTTCAATTGCCCTATCGCGCCGGAGCCCGCACCCTACCCCGTGCCGATTCGAATCTCCGGCGTCCGAAAAACAACCGCACATGCGAAGAAAAAAACAGTCTGACGACATAACCGAGGCTCCTGCTGATTCGTCCGCAGAGCCCGCTTCCCCCGTCGAGGCAAGTTCGGAAAGCCAGAGCAAGCCTGCGCCGAAAGCCTCCACCCGCGGGCGAAGGCGCAAGGCCGCCGATGAAGACCCGGACGCAAAGCAGCTCGCCTTCGACGTAGAGGGCGATCCGCCTGCGAACGAGGCCGCCCCCAAAACAAGCGACCCTCCCGCTGCCCCGCGCGGATCGAGGAGGCGAAAGAAGCCGGACGTTTCTGCCGAAGCCACCCCCGAGCCGAACATGGCAAAGGACGCGCCGGAGCCCGTCGAGCCTCAGCGAAAGCCTAGGCGCACGCGATCGAAGGTCAAGGACGAGCCAGCAACGGTTGATCCCCTTGAGGAGTTCTCCGTGGGCTTCCCTACGTTTTCGTTCCGCGCCATCGAGCCCCGCCCTCCCCGCAGCCAAAGCCCGGAAGCTCGTGGATCGGTACCCCGCAAGAGCCGCGATCGAAGGAGACGAGAGCACCAGGACCTCGAAATCACCGCGGCGGCAGCCGTTCAGCCAAGGACTCGGCAAACCCGAACGTCCGCGAAAGATCGAACTCCCGAAGCCACCGCCCCCGAGCCCCAAACAGTCGTCGAGGAGCCGAAGAAGCCGGAGCCGAAACCGCTGATCCCGATTCCCGCCGACGCGCCCCAGATCGTAGTGCGGGATGGGATTCCAACGCTGGTCAGGGAGGGCAAGGTCATCCCCCCGCTGGCCTTTTTTGGCAGCCCGACCACGGAAGAGCGTTCGGCGATCGTGTTCGAGGAGATTCACATGGCGGGCGCTGCGGGAGTACACCTGCACTTCTTGCTCACGGAACTCGAAGTCGACCGCGCCGCGGTGTCGGAATCTGTGGCGATCGCTTCCTACCTCATCTCGAAGGCGGCGGAAGCAGACCCCGAGGCTCAAGTGATCCTTCGGCTTGTGTTCGTGTCTCCGACCGGCTGGGAGTCGTCCTACCCCGACGCGGTCTACAGCGATCAATCAGGGAGGTTCGCCGAGCCGAGCGTGGCCGACGACGAGTACTGGGACGAAGCTCGCAAGTGCCTCATCGACTTCATCAAGCAGATCCGCAAGTCCGCAGTTAGCCAACACCTCATCGGGATTCACCTTGAGCGGGGCGAGTGGTTCATCGCAGATGGCGTCGGATATGACACCTCCCGAGCCGCCACGAGGAAGTTTCGCGATTGGGCTCGAACCCGCTACAACGGGGATGAGGTTTCGCTGAGGGCGGCATGGTTCAACGGGCAGGCGAGCTTCGCCAACCTGGAGATCCCGCCGTTCCAAACCCCGAAAGCCGAGGACGTGAGTTTTGTGCGTCTGAGCCGGAAGGAACGGCCGTGGGTGGATTACCACCTATTCCTGAGCGATGCGACGGCAAGCCGCGTGGCGGACCTCGCCTACGCCGTCAAGGAAGCGAGCGCGGGCTACTTCCTTGCGGGAGTGAGCTACGGGTACACCTTTGAGTGGGCTCACCCTGCCAGCGGCCACCTCTCACTCGGCAAGATCCTCCGGACTCCCGAGATCGACTTCGTGGCAGGTCCCCCCAGCTACCGAAATCGAGAGCCTGGTGGAGCCGCGCCCTTCCCTTGCCCGGTCGACAGCTTTCCGCTCAATGGGAAGCTCTACATCAGCGAGGAAGACTACAAGACCGCGATCAGTTCCTACGCCGAGTCCGACGACTTCAACCCCGTCATCAAGACTCCCCAAGCCCTCGAATGCGTCCATTGGAGAGGGATCGGGGCGGCTCTCGCCCACGCTTCGGGCGTTTGCTGGATGGACCTATGGGGCAACGGTTGGCTCAAGACATCGACCATCTGGAACCGAGGGACGCAAGCCCTGAGCAAGTTCATTCAGCGGATGTCGGCCCCCCTCGGCGGTCCGGACGTCGCCGTATTTATCGACGAACGCGCGCTCGCCTACTTGGTCGATAAGGAGTCCTTCGCGCAACTCGTGCAAAACGTGCGGGAATCCGTGCTTCGTTCCGGGCTGAGCGCAGGCTTTTACTTGTTGAGCGATCTCGCCCACCGCGAACAGTTCCCCGAAAGCAAGGTGTACATCTTCCTCAACGCATGGGACATGAGGAGTGAGCATCGGGCGGCGATCAAGGCGAGGCTTCAGAAGTCGGGCAAGGTGCTGTTCTGGCTGTATGCGGCGGGGCTTTTCGACGCAGGGCGAGAGAGTCTGGAACGGGCGCGTGAGGTCACGGGAATCGCCCTCAAGCCTCAGCCTTTCCACAGCCGGACCGGAACCACGATCCTCAACCGACGGCATCCCCTTTGCGAAGCGTTCCCCGACCGCGGGGTCGTGGGAGGGGGCACGATGGTGCCGAGCTACTTTGCCATCCCCGAAGAAGCGACCGTGCTTGGGGAATACTCGCAAACCGGACTGCCCAGCTTCGTGGTGAAGGAGTTTCGCGACCCTAGCAGCCCGGAAAACAACTGGACGAGCGTGTTCTTGGGCGAGCCCTCGGTGAGTTCCGGACTGATTCGCTCGCTGGGGCAATATGCCGGCGCGCACGTCTGGAATTTCCACAACGACGTTGTCCACGTTCGGCCCCCGTTCTTGACGATTCACTGCACCGGCGAAGGCCAGCGCGCGCTCGCGCTTCCGGCGAACTTCTCCGCGTACGATCTGCTCAAAGGCGATTGGAGCACGATTGAGTCCGCAACTCTGCGCTTCAACGCACTGGACGGCTCGACGCACCTGTTCCTCGTCGGATTGCGCGAGGAACTCCAGGCGCTGCTCGCCGTATCCCCCGAAGATGCGCTCCGCATGGAGGACATTCCGACGCGCCCCGAAAACACGACGCGGTTCGACCTCGATACGCTCGACGTGTCGATCGTGCAGCTAGGGGAATGGATCGAAGGCGGAGTTCCCGAAGAGATCTCCGACGAGTGGTTCCTCAAACCTCTCGCCTCCGAACCGTTCGAGGAAGCGCCCTTTGAAGAGCCCGCTACCGAAGAACCCGGAAAGGTGGGCCGGCGGCGACGAAGCAGGCGACGGCCCATGGATTCCAACGGCGGCCGCGGGAAGTCCAATGCCCCTGAGGGGTTCGACGAGCTTGGACTCGGGGTGATGTTCCGAAAGCGGGACTAGGCGATGGCTTTTCGCTCCGGAATCGTGGCGCTGATGGGCAAGCCGAACGTGGGCAAGAGCACGCTCACGAACGCCCTCGTGGGGCAGAAGGTCTCGATCGTGGGGTCCCGTCCCCAGACGACGCGGCGGCGCGCCCTTGGGATCGTCCACGGCCCCAACTTTCAGTTCGGGCTCGTCGATACGCCCGGCATCCACGAACCTCACACGCAACTGGGCAAGGCGATGGTGGACCAGGCGAAGTCCGCTGTTCAGGATGTCGATGTCATCGTCGTCGTCGTGGACTCTTCCAGCAAACCCGACGCACTCGACCAAAGCCTCGCGGAGCTTCTTGGCTCGCAGTCCTTGAAGGAGACCCCGGTGATCCTGTGCCTGAACAAGATGGACCGGCTCAGAGCCGAACACGTACAGGCGCACGTCGAACTCTATTGCCAGCTCTTTAGGACTGAGAAGTATATGCTCACCCGGGCAACGACGGGCGACAACCTCGCCAAACTCGGCGGCCTCATCGTGGGCGAGCTTCCCGAGCAGCCCCCGCTCTTTGGCGACGAGGACTTCACCGACCAGTCGGCCCGGTTCCTGGTGAGCGAGCTGATTCGGGAGAAGGTCTTGCTCAAATCGCGCCAGGAAATCCCCTACGCGACGGCAGTCCTGATCGAGCAATGGGAGGAAGAACCGAACTTGCTCCGCATCGGCGCGAGCCTTCTCGTCGAGCGAGCGAGCCAGAAAGGAATCCTCATCGGCAAGCATGGGGCCTTCATCAAGGCCGTGGGGCAAGAAGCGCGGGCGGAGATTGAGGCCCTCCTGGGACGACACGTATATCTCGACCTTCACGTAGGAGTCCGTGAGAATTGGCGAATGTCGCCTCGCGTCCTCCGCGAGCTTGAATACATGGAGTAACGGTGGACTCAGACAACGTTCAAGGCGTCTTTGGAGCAGTCCTATCGCGCGATCCGCAGGTTGCGCTCGACATAGCCCAAATCGCGTTCCCAGAGATCGGGGTCGGCCCCCTGCACGCAACGCAGTACGTCATCGAACTCGTCGGACCGCGAACGGCCCGAGGGGAGACCACCCGTTCGCTGCTTTCGCCTTCTGCGCTCGGTGCGTTGGGGAACCCCAGCGTCTTCGTTCTTGGGCTTGCCGACGTGAACTGGGCCCCCCTGACTCCCTCCGACTCGAGACCCTCCTACGACTCGATCGCCCTCTGCTGGGACGTCGTCAGTTCGAGGGGCACTCTCTCCTCGGGTTCGGCAGCCCAACTTCTGGAGCGAGTCCGACCCATCACCGAGCGCCTCGAGCGCATCCCGATGCCGCTCCCGACCCCCGACATGATCGACCCCAAGGTGGCCGAACTGCTTGAGAGGAGGGAATCGCTCGACGTCGGCGTTTCCATTGGCCTGGTGGGTCCTGAGGGAGGAATCCCCGAACGGGAGGTTTGGGTTCAAGCGACTCGCATGGGCTTCGATCTTTCGCCGGAGGGCGAGTTTGTTTGGCGCGAGCCCAACTGGCCCCATGACCTCTTGGCTCTGGCGAGTTGGGAACCAAATGAGATTTTTCGACTGGGGAATGTCACCCAAGGCGTACGGCATCGGGTCATTGGCCTGGGCTTCAATCTCCCTACCAGTCCGGCCCCGCTCGAAGTGCTCAATGAGGCTCTGCGAGCGGCCCGTCTGCTCGAGTCGGAACTTCAGGCGACGGCAACAGATGACGAGTTCGTGCCTCTCGACCGGACTGGCGAGGAGGAATTGCGGCAAGGCGCTCGCCTCGCCGTAGAGGCGTGTTCCGCGGCCGGATTTCGCCCCGGAAGCCCCGCGGCGCTTGCCCTCTTCGGCGGGCCGGACTAATCCTCGATCTCTTGCTCGCCCGTGGGTTTGGCCTTTCGGCGTCGGACCTGGCCGTATCCCGTGTCTTCTGTCGGCTCCGAAGCCTGCCCCGCCGGACGGGCGGTTTGGGAGAGGATGCGCTGGGCCTTGAGCTCCTGTGCCGTGATGCCGAGCAACGTCGCGTGTTCGCCTCGAGACTTGGCAAACCACCGGTCCAAGACGTACAGGATCGGCGCGGCGTTCCAAATGGACGAATAGGTGCCCGCAACGATGCCGCACAGCATCACGGTGTTGAAAAACTTGAGATCGGGCGTCGCGGAACCTATGGCGATCAGCAGGATCAGCGAGACGATCACGACGCCGGACGTGTTGATCGACCGCGCGATCGACTGGGTGACCGATCGATTGATGAGGGTGCCGATGTCCTCGCCCGGAATGTGCCGCCTCAGGTTTTCTCGGATACGGTCGAAGATAACGATCGAGTCGTGGGTCGAGAAGCCGATCACCGTGAGCATCGCAGTAACGAAGAGGCCGCTGATTTCCCAGCCCAAAGCGAATCCGAAGATCGCCGCGAGCCCAACGACGAGTAGCACGTCGTGAAGCAAGGCCATGATGACGGCGAAACTGAACCGAAGCCCGACAGGGAACCCGCCGAGCGCGAATCCGAAACGGATCGCAAGGTACAGCACGATCAGGATCGAGCTGATGATCACGCCCAAGATCGCGTTTCGAACCATCTCTTGCTGAATCGTCGGGCCGACATTCTGCCCTCCGGCGACGTCCCCCGCTGTGAATCCTGCCGCTTCGGCGATCTTGATCTTGGCGGCCTCGACATCGTCAGTCCCCTTCACCTCGCCGACCGTGATATAAGCGAGCCGGTTCGAGCCCTCACCCGCGAGCTTGACGTTGCCGCCCGATATCCCCGCCTTTTCCAGGTTCGCCACGAGTTGGGCCGTTGTCTCTTGCCGGTCGCCCATCCGAACAGAAACTTCGTATCCGCCAAGGAACTCGACGTTGCGTTTGATGCCTCCCATGCCCACCGCGATCAGGCCCGGCAAGATCACCAAGCCCGAAATGAGAAAGAACACGTTTCGCTTCTGGACGATCGGCATCTGCCTTCGATCCGCCTCGGCTTCGAGCTTTTCTCCAAACCACTGCCTCGAAAGGCCATACCACTTTTCGTTGGCTCCCAAACCCGATCCCACGAAGAACTTGAGCAGGGATCGGGTGATCGTGACCGCGGTAAACAGCGAAATCGCGACGCCGATGATGAGGGTCGTCGCGAAGCCCTTTACCGGGCCCGTTCCGAGAATCATCAGCACCAAAGACGTAAGGATCGTACAGGCGTTCGAGTCCACAATGGCCGGTAAGGCCCGTTTGAACCCGAGTTCGATCGCGGCGGCGAGCGTTTTCCCCCCTCGCAACTCCTCTTTCAGTCGCTCGAAAACGAGGATGTTCGCGTCGACCGCCATGCCCACCGAGAGGATGAAGCCTGCGATGGCCGCAAGCGAGAACGTCGCGCCGATCAGCTTCAAAGCGGTGATCGTGAACAGTGCGTACAGCGCCAGCGCCAACATCGCGACGAAGCCGGGGAAGACGTAGTAAATCAGCAAGAATGCGATCGTGAATCCGAACGCCCACGTTCCGGCTTGGTAGATCATGCTCAGCGCTTGCTTGCCGATGGTCGGATCGACCTTCTCACTTTGGATCTCCTTCAGCGTCACTGGAAGCGCGCCCGCATTCAGAAGGTCCACCAAGGTCTTCACGTAGCCAGTATCGAAGGTTCCGTCGATGATGGCGTTGTCCGAAAGGACCACTCCATCCTTGACCGGCGCGATGCTGATGACGACGTTATCGAGAACGGCGGCCAGATGCTCGCCTCGATTCAGCACCCTTTGGCTCCATGACTTGAGTTTGCGCGCGCCCTCCGCCGTGAACTCCATGTAGGGCTGGTAGCCACCCCCGACCTGCTGAGCGCTAGCCCTTTTGAGGTCTCCGCCTTGTAGGATCGGCTCGCCCCAACTCCGAATCATCTCAAGGTACTCGGGCGCGCCCGGTTCGATGAGCTTTTCCGCGTTGGCTCGAAGCGAGAAGTAGATTCCAGGGCTGCCGTTGTAGGTGCCGATTTCGCCGCCGGTGTATTTGCGGAATCCAGCCGTGCGCGTAGCGACCGTCTTGGCCCAATAGAACTCGATCGAAGCCGTCGTGCTGAGAACTCCGCGCGCCTTGGCGATGTCGGTCTCACCCGGAAGTTCGACGATGATCTGGTCGAGGCCCTTGGGTTGAACGGTCCCTTCGACGACGCCGAGCGCCGAAGAGACGCGGGAGTTCATGATCCGAATGGTGTTCGCCCGAACGAGGTCCAGGCTTTGCCGCTGGTCCTGGGTGAGGCTCGAAAGGTCCATTTCGTAGGTGAACCTAACGCCCCCTTGCACGTCGAGGCCGTACTTGACCTGTTCGCGACTGAAAATCCATCCAGACAGGGCAGCGAGCCCCAGTACGATGAGAAGAAAGATATAACTGCGAGACTGCAAGTCGAGTTCCTCGATCCGTGTTGAGTTCGGGCAGTATACCGAACGAGGGTCGGTCGCGACAAAAAACGGCCAGCGGCCTTGCGGGCACGAGGGATTTCGACTCGCCCGCTTCGATGGAAAGGCTCGCTACCAGGTAGTTTTGCCGGATTCTCGCGCAGAACGAAAATAATCGTCACAAACCCCTGAAAACCCTGATATCGTAGGAGCAAGTAATCCGTACCCGGTAGGGCTGCGGAGAACTGGTGATCGTCTGGCTCGGTTTCGGAGGCTTCCGGGACCGGAGACGGACCACATTCGCTTCAGGAGGAAATTGGTGTTGAAACACAGAGCATTGCTTATCTCTTCGCTTGCGGTTGCCTCGAGCTTCGCGGCAGCGGCAGTCATCTACGACAACGGCGGCATCGTCACCCATCCGGCTGGCGGTTTCGGCGGCGCGGACGCCAGTTCGCTTCAGACCGGCTTGGGAAATAACATCTACGGATACGGCGCCCAAGTGAGCGCTGGCAACTGGATGGCCGACGACTTCACGATCGGCGCTGGCGACCAATGGACGATCGATACGTTCGACTTCATGGCCTACCAAACCGGTTCCACCACGACGTCTACGATCAATGATCTGCGGGTTGTGATCTTCAACGCGCAACCGGCCGGAACAGGTTTTGGAGCGCCCGCGTTTGGAAGTACGGCAACGAACGTGCTTGGGAGCACGGCGTGGTCTGGGATTTATCGAGTCATCGATACCAACCTTTTGGCCACGAACCGTCCCGTGATGGACGTGCAATCGAGCAACCTGGGCTGGGTCCTCGGCCCTGGCACCTATTGGGTGGCTTGGCAGTTCGGTGGCACCCTTTCGAGCGGCCCTTGGCAGCCGCACGTGACGATCCTTGGCCAGCCCAACAAGCCAGGGTCCAACGCGATGCAGTTCACGGCTGCTGGTTGGGCAAACGCCGTCGACAGCGGCACCTTCACCGGCCCGCACGACATGCCATTCGCGATCAATGGAACCGCAGTGCCCGAGCCCGCCACCATGGCGATTCTCGGCGCTGGCTTTGCGTTCTTGGCTCGACGCCGACGCAAGTAAGAACTGAGTTCTCGTTCCCGAAACGGACGAGCCTCGAAGCGTTCGCTTCGAGGCTCGTCTGTTTTGGGGTCTTGAACGATCGGTCCTGTGGAGTCGGCAGCGTCTCGCCGCTCTTTTCAGGAAGGCGAAGAGACCGCCTAACCTCTCGCAGGTCTTCGAAGAAGGGTTCTTCGGAAGAAGTCCTCTACCTTCCTCGACCCCTTGTAAAGCCGCGCGCCGACCTTATCCAATACTCGGATCGGCCAAAGCGGTTGCCGCAAACTAACGTCGGTGTAGCTCACCTCCGCGCCATCCACGGGCAACCTCCGCGGCCTGCGATGAGTTCGGAACAGGTGGTCCCAGATCGCAAATCCCCAGAAGCCCACGACGGCTAAGTTGCACGTCGGCCTCCAATGATGCATCAGGTGGAAGCTGTAGACGTGCTTGGCGACGCGCCCGATCCGTCTGTGGTTCAGCAGCTTGCTCCAGAAACGGTCCATCGGCAGGTGCATGACCGCGTGCCATGCCTCATACAGGGAGTAGCTGAGGGTAACCGTGATGAGCACCGCCGTGATGACGGGCGCGCCCGGAAACAGTAGTTTCAAGGGAAGGGCCAGGAGGACGAGGAACAACGCGAAGAAGATCGAGATCGAATAGGTCGGGAACATCATCGACTCAGCCTGATGCTCGTACTCGATCGGATAGTCGCTCTCGACGGTCACCAGCTTGTCGGGAGTCTTGGGAGTTACGGGCGCTTTGACCTTCGTCAGTCCATGGTGATGGCTGTGAGCGCGGTGCATCGAGCCCAGGAACGGCAGCACTGCGGAATGGAGAAGATAACGGTGGTAGAGGTATTCGAACAGGCTGAGAGGAATCCCCAGCGCCACCGTCCAAACCAAGATTGCCCATGGCTGGCTGATCTCTGCAAAGCAGCTTGCGGGAAAAGCAAAGCGGAAGATCAAGAACGCTGCGACGACTTGGAGCGAAGTCCAAAACAGGAACGGTCCAAACTGGACTTCATGAGGCTGGTGCGATTCGGAATGAGGATGATCAGACACGGTTTTGCCTTACGGCCCGAGGGCGCGAAGTAGGGACGAATGGACGAACAAGAAAGGATACGCGGAAGGCGCAAACAGGTTAGCGGTGCGCGCATCAAAATAAAGGAAGGGGCAGGGGACCCGAAGTCCCCCACCCCTCTGGAGATGCGTTCTGAAGCCGCTACCAGCTCCTTCGTTTGCCTCCGCCACCCCCGCCGCGGTTTCCACTGGAGTATCCGCCGCCGCCACCGCCGCCGGAGCGGTAGTTGTCACGGGGTCGATCCTCCTTGGGCCGCGCTTCGTTGACGGTGAGCGTCCTTCCGGACATCTCCTTTCCGTTCATCGCGGAAACTGCTGCTTCCATTTGCTCGGACTCGATGTCGACGAAGCCGAAGCCTCGTCCCTCGATGATGCGGGCGTTTCGGCCGCCGAAGTTCGCGAATGCGCTGGTCAGGTCAGTTTCGGTGAGGGAGTAGGGCAAATTGCCCACGTAGAGTGTTTTTGTAGCCATGTTGGCCTCCTTTTGCGGCGCTGGGGCCGCTTGATCTGTTCCGATTCAAGGCTCGATATCAACTCAGGAACAGGCTCGAGGCCGGGTACTGAAGCTCGAAATTCCGACGTGAAGCGTAACGGGGAGATTGTACCAGAATGCCGGATTTGCTTAAGCTTTCAGGCTGGAACGAAGCTCAGGTCCTAGGACACCGCCAGGTTAGTTATCCCTAAGGTACTTGGCAATTTCGAGCTGCCTCTTGACGATGGTCACCATCGGCCCTCGAGCCCTGGATTGCGCCCTCTCATAACTCCTGGCAGCATCGGCATAGCGGCGGTTCCGTAGGTGGATGTCGCCGATTCTCCAGCTAGCGAGCGGGTTTGTCGGATCTATCCGAAGGACGTTGGCGAGGTGGTAGAGAACGTGTGGCTCGCGCACGCTGGATTCCGAAAGAGCTATCGCAAGGGACGACAATAGCTCGACGCTTCGAGGCGTGTTTTCGGAAGGGACCGAGCTTTCAAGTAGCGCCCCCTTCATTTCTGCCCAATCCTGTGGAAGGATTCGGTCGAGGCAGTATTGGCGCTGGCCCGGATATACTTCCCCACGCCGAGCCGCAGCCAGCGAGGCGCGCAGCAGCAGCCCCTCAGCAGCGTAGCTGGTAGCCCTTGGAGCAAGAAGGTCGTATGCCGCTTGGTTTTGCTCCAGTTGGAAGTGTGCGTCCGCCAATCTGATTGCGGTTAGCCCTTCCCACGGAAACGCCGCAAGCCGTCCTTCGAGAAGCAACCTGCCCTCGGCTGAGCTTCCCTGATCGATCAGTGCTTCGGCCCGTTTGATGTCACGGGCAAACCCAGCGTGGTACTGGCGCAGCATCTCTTCCTGTGCCTGCGTGAGTTCTTTAGGGTCGGCAGATCGGAGGATCAGAGCGTAGATGTCGCTGCCTCGTCCCTGCTGGTCACTAACCTGGTTTGGTACCGCCTCCGACCGAGTCTGATTCGCCTTCTTCGCCTTCGCGCACAACGCCTCCGGCCACGTACTTTGGGCAGTGTTGACGGTTGAGTTCAACACCATCGTCGCGGAAGAGATAACGAGAATACTCAGATACTTCATGGATTGATCCCCTTAATTGTGGACTTGAGTCCATATTGGATGCAGCGGATAGCTAAGCATTGTGCCGAGCGCGGAACCGGTGTCAACAGCCTCCCATTGCGCACCGCTCCAAGAAGCCGTCCCCTTGGCCCTCCAGGTTAAAAGGTGTAGGGGTACGACTGCACTTGTGCCAGCGGCATTGTCGGGTGGGACATAGAAATCATAGAGCTTGAAGTCCGCATCTTGATTGAGTTGAGTTGCTCCTTCAATGTTGTGGAATCCGGGCTTATCAGAAAAGAGTGCCCATCGGCTTCCGCCGGAAGTCTGGTGAGAAACTGCTGCCACCCAACCTGGAGGCGAATGCGGATAGACACTATCGAGGCCCCATCCAGGAGCGTGCTCGTGCAAACCGGAGGCGTCAACATACGAGCTTCGATTCTCCATAAGCTGAACAAACGCAAAGTTCCCATAGTCTGGAGGAGCGAATGGAGCAGTCGTCTCAACCCAAAGGTCGTAGAACATCCCCCATAGGATATTGGGCGGGTAAGTCGCTCCCCAAAGGGCGAATGAATCGGGATTGACCGGGTCTACCACATAGGACTGATTTCCATTATTGCGCAAAAGCGTCATTTGTCCGATTGATTGTATCTCATGAAAGCGTACTGGGGCCTCCGCAAGGGCCGACTCCTCAAGGTTGAGGACCATATCGGGCGAACCCAGTTGAATAGAGCATGATATCGTCGTCGATTGTGGCCTTGCCAAGTGAAAGTTAATTGAGCCTGTGGGCTCTGACGTTGCCGACCAACCCACGTACGATGCCGCATCAATTGAGGCCGTGTACGACAGGAATGGCGCTCCACCCTTGACATCCCACGAGAACTGCGTTGCTCCAGTTACTGGCAGGCCGCCAAGGTCTACAGTTGCACGTAACTTCTGACCGATTAAGAGACGCTTGTCGACGACCGGATTTTGCACGCCGACGAGTCGAATTCTGCAAGCAAATGCCCTAGCGCTATAAGTAACATTCACGCCGCCAGCTATTGCGCCTGGAAGCCATCCCTCTTCGAGGAAAGCTTCGGCTGAAGGATCACACGTGACCGTGAAACTTGTTCCAGGGTTTTCCCTAATCGACCACTTGACGCCTGTCGACATCTCCCCGGACTCACCGAAAATGGCTGGATGGCCCAACCCGTTCGCACAACTCCCAGAGTCTCCGAACCAACTGGCTGTGGAAACCTGACGGACTATGGCCACGGGCGGGGGGACGTTAGCCGGATTCCCTTCGTTGTTCCAAGTGAAAGTAGCGGTGATCGTTCCAGAGCAACTCGCGAAGCCAGGTCCCAAGACCATAACCGGAGGATCCCCGGCTCCGCCGCCCGTTGAAGCCCCCCCCCCCCCA
>Ga0226835_1001242_pt1 | contig 15031 bp, 10 predicted proteins | sample LAC_MetaG_1_FD_163627 | JGI IMG/M metagenome (GOLD analysis project Ga0226835, IMG submission 163627) | Anaerobic ammonium oxidizing microbial communities from anammox membrane bioreactor (MBR) in UC Berkley, California, United States -... | ecosystem: Engineered > Bioreactor > Anaerobic >...
AGGGCCGCGGGGTCGGCACTCCAGCACGAAGGAGCTCGACCGGCGGGGTCCTCCCCCGGCGGACCGGGGCGGGTAGCGCCACGTGCGACGGGCCACTTGCCGGGTGATCACGACCTCGACCCGCACGAGCTCCTAGCGTTCGCCCGGTGGAGGAGCTCCCGGCGGGCTTGTATGAGGTCCTCGTCACCGAGGGCTTGAAGCGCCGTCTCGACGCTCTGGCCGGCGGGCTCTCGACCGAGCAGCGACCGCTCCACGCGACCGAGGTACCCGATCGGATCGCCTGGCACCTGAGCCGGGAGATCGAGCGTGCGCTGACCGACGTCGGCGAGTCCGACCGGGCGCGGGTCGGCATAAGGGTGGCCCGTGCCCTCCTCGGCCGGCTGGGCGACCTGATCGAGATCGACCCCTCGGCGGCGCCGATCGACCCGGCGACGGTGCTCCACGCCGTCCTCGGCCGTCGGCCCGACGGTCGCCCCGACGCCGTCGCCGGACCGTTGACGCCCCTGCTCGACACCACGCTGCTCACGAACGCGCCCGGCGAGCCGAACCTGTGGACCCAGTTGAGGTCCGAGATCGGATCCGCCGACCGGATCGACGTGGTCATGGCCTTCATCCGGCGCAGCGGGATCAGCCCTCTGCTCGACGCGCTCCGCCGCCACCGTGACCAGGGTCGATGCCTCCGGGTCCTCACCACGATCTACACCGGATCCACCGAGCAGGAGGCGCTGGACCAGCTCGCCGACGCGGGGGCCGAGATCCGGGTCTCGTACGACGTAACCACCACCCGCCTCCACGCCAAGGCGTGGGTGTTCCACCGCCACTCCGGGTTCTCCACCGCGTACGTGGGGTCGTCGAACCTCACCCACTCGGCTCAGGTCACCGGCGCCGAATGGAACGTGCGGGCCTCCGCGGCCCGCAACCGCGACGTGATCGAGAAGTTCCAAGCCGTCTTCGAGAGCTACTGGTCGAGTGGTGACTACCTCCCCTACGACCCCGTGCAGTTCGAGGAGGAACAGCGCCGCACGACCAGGGCCGACTCGGGCCCGAGGGTCATGCTCAGCCCGATCGAGTTGCGCCCGCTCCCGTTCCAGGACCGCCTGCTCGAGTTGATCGAGGTGTCCCGCCAGAGAGGCCACCACCGGAACCTCCTCGTCGCCGCCACCGGCACGGGCAAGACGGTCATGGCCGCGCTCGACTACGCCCGCGTGCGCGACCGGCTCCCGCGCGCCCGCCTGCTCTTCATCGCTCATCGCGAGGAGATCCTCGACCAGAGCCTCGCCACCTTCCGCTACGCGCTCCGCGACCCGTCCTTCGGGGAGAAGTGGGTGCGCGGCGCGCGACCGACGCGCTTCGATCACGTCTTCGCGTCCATCCAGAGCCTCCACGCGTCCGGGCTCGACGCGCTCCGGCCCGACCACTTCGACGTGGTGATCGTCGACGAGTTCCACCACGCGGCCGCCCGGTCGTACGCGAGGGTCCTCGACCACCTCGAGCCGGTGGAGCTGCTGGGCCTGACGGCGACACCCGAGCGCAGCGACGGGCTTCCGATCCTGCACTGGTTCGACGATCGCATCGCCGCCGAACTGCGGCTCTGGGACGCGATCGATCAGCAGCACCTCGCGCCGTTCCTCTACTTCGGCATCCACGACGGCGTGGACCTCACCGACATCCCGTGGCGGCGCGGTCAGGGCTATGAGGTCGAGGCCCTCACCAACCGCTACACGAGCTCCGACGCCTGGGCCCGCCTGGTCGTGAAACAGGTCGCGGCCCACGTCGACGTGGCCTCGATGCGGGGTCTCGGGTTCTGCGTGAGCATCGACCACGCCCGCTTCCTGGCCCGTCACTTCGATCGTCACGGCATACCGGCGGTCGCGGTATGGGGTGACAGCCCGCGGGCCGAACGGGAGGCGGCCTTGCGGAATCTGGCCGGCGGTTCCGTCAAGGTCGTGTTCTCGGTCGACCTGTTCAACGAGGGCGTCGACGTCCCCGACGTCGACACGGTGCTGATGCTGCGCCCAACCGACAGCCCCGTGCTGTTCCTGCAACAGCTCGGTCGAGGCCTTCGCAAGGCCGCGGGCAAGACCCACTGCACGGTGCTCGACTTCGTCGGCACCCACCGCAAGGAGTTCCGCTTCGATCGGCGCTACCGCGCCCTGCTCGGCGTGACCCGCCGAGAGGTGGAGGACGCGGTGCGAATGCAGTTCCCGTTCCTGCCGACCGGATGCCACATGGCACTCGACGAGAAGGCGTCCGAGGTCGTGCTGCGCAGCCTCCGAGAAGCCATCCCATCGCAATGGACGGCCAAGGTCGACGAGTTGCGGTCGCTGCGGCGGAAGCGACCGACCCTCGGCCTCGCCGAGTACCTGGAGGAGACCGGCCTCGGCCTCGACGACGTCTACACCAACTCCCGGGGCTGGTCGGATCTGATCGAAGCGGCCGGCGGTTCCGTACTGACCTCCGGACCGCACGAGCGCATCCTTCGGCGGGCCGTCGGCCGCCTGCTGCACGTCGACGACACCGAGCGGATCGCCACCTACACGCAGCTGCTCTCCGATGAGCGTCCCGACGCCGGGGCCCTGCCGGAACGGACGCGGCGCCTGTTGCACATGCTCGTCGCGTCGCTCGCCGATCAAGCACTCACCAAGGACATGACGCTTCACGACGCGATCGACCTGGTCTGGTCGCACCCGCAGGTGATGACCGAGCTGGTCGAGTTGCTCGGCGTCCTCGCCGACGGGATCGACCATGTCCACCAGGAGCTCCCCACCCACCCGGACGCGCCGCTGCAGATCCACGGTCGCTACAGCCGCATCGAGATCCTCGCCGCGATGGGCCTCGGCGGCGAGCAGGCCAAGATCGCCGCCTGGCAGAGCGGTGTCTACGAAGCCAAGCCCGCCCGTGCCGAACTGCTGGCCTTCACGCTCGACAAGAGCCGCGGCGGCTTCTCTCCCACCACCCGCTACCGCGACTACGCCATCAGCCGCACACTCATCCACTGGGAGAGCCAGTCGATCACCCGGGAGGACAGCCCGACCGGCCTGCGCTACCGCAACCACGAGCGTGACGGCCGGACGATCCTGCTCTTCTCCCGCCTGCACACGCACGACCGTGCGTTCTGGTTCCTCGGGCCCGCCACCTACCGCGGCCACGTCGGCGAGAAGCCGATGGCCATCACGTGGGAGCTCGAGGTGCCGCTCCCAGGAGACCTCTACGCCGCCTTCGCCGCCGCCGTCGCGTAGGCGCGGATCGGCCGACGATGGCGGCGGTCGTTCATCCTCGACGCGAGCCTCAGCAAGACCTGTCGGGTCGGTTAGCGTCATCCGTCGTATCCGTTGTCGTCGCGACAGTGGTCGCGCGGAGGTCGGATGGCGCGGGGTTGGCGGCGACCAGGTGGTGGACCGGCGGCAACCGCGGCGAGGCGCGGGGTACCGGTGCTGATCACGGTCGTGGCCGTGGCGGCCTCGCTCGCGGGTCCGGGGCGGGCGCCGCGGGCCGGAGCGGCGCCGCCCACCCGGACGTCGGCCGACGGCTGCTACGTCCGGGCGTCGTACCACGTGTTCCTCGGCCGGGAGGCGTCGGCCGCGGAGGAGTCGACGTGGCGAGCCCGCTTCGACACCGGGACGCCCCGCTGGGACCTCCCCGATGACCTGGCGGCGGCCGACGAGTGGTTGGGGGTGGTCGTCGACGACCTGTACGACCAGGCCCTCGACCGGGCACCCGACGCCGGTGGGCGCAACTACTGGATCGGTCGCCTGCGGGCCGGGGCGCTGGTGAACGCGGTGGCGGCCCAGATCTACGGCTCGGCCGAGTACTACGCCAACGCCGGCGGCACCGACAGCGCGTTCATCACCGACCTCTACGACCGCATCCTCGGCCGCACCCCCGACGCGGGCGGGCTGACTCCGACACGGTCACCGGCCATAGGAAGGCCGTCGTCCTCCGCCGGTGAGGGCGGGGCACCCGACCCCAATCGCAGGTGCCGCCGACGGGGATGAGGGCGCACATACCGGAAACCCGTCAAGGTGAGCGAGGAGCCCGCTCGGAATACAGGAAGGCCTCCGCGTGGCATCGTTCATAAGCTGGCTGGATCACTCGGACGAGGATCAGCAGCGTGTCCGGGAGATGCTCAAGCTCTTCTCGACACCGGACACGGTCGACGACCTCGGCGTGGGGACGATCCGAGACTCGATCAGCAACGCTCTCTTCCCCGGCACCTCGGTGGCCCAGACCCGAGTGCGCTACTTCCTGTTCATCCCCTGGATCTTCCGGAGCGCCGAGGAGCGCTATCCGCAGGCGGTCGTCGCCAAGGCCTGGGACATGGAACGCCGGCTCATCGGCGCTCTCAAGGCCGGTGGCGAGCGCGACGGCCTCATCGGCGTGGACGCGGGCAAGGACCTGCGCGTACTGCCCTCCGAGATCTACTGGAGCGGCCTGGTCCGCTACGGCATCTTCCTCGTGCCGTCCCTGAGAATCCGCCAATACGGCCGGCTCGCGGTCCGAGGCCTTGTCAAGCCCGAGGACGACGGTGAGCTCGACGACCGGACGCCGTCGTTCTGGCAACGGGACATCCCGGACCCGCCGAGAGAGCTCCTGCGGTTCGAGAAGGCGAACTTCGACCTGACGCGACCCGAAGCCGAATGGCTCTGCGAGCGGATCCTCTCGTCCGACGGCGGCGGGGACGGCGGTTCCAGCCTGCTAGCGGCGTACATCCGCGAGCTCCAACGCGATCCCAAGCGCAAGCGTGTGAAGTACGTCTGGGATGCCGAGTTGCCCGCGGGTGCTCCCGCCGTGATGAGAGACCTCGTCCACCATGCCGAGCGCTTCTCGTGCGCGGTACAAGGGGCCGCGCTCCTCTACAACCTCATGCTGGCCGAGCAACGCGTTGCGGCCGGGCTCAAGGCCAGGCACCGAACGTCTCCGGGGCACTATCGGGAGCAGTTGGAAACGTGGGCCGCGACCGCCACCGGCGTCCGGCTGGCCAAGTGGGCCGTGGCGATCGACAGCTTCCGCGACTGCCTGATGGAGATCGGGGCGCCGGTCCCTGCCGCCACCCGCAACTTCGTCGACGACTGGGCCGCCGTCCTCGCGTCCGGCACCGTCGACATCGGCTCGTCCGAACCGGCGCGGGAAGTAGTGCGCAACCGCGAGCTCGTCCACAAGCGCGCCCAGGCTCGGTTCGCGAACTCGAGACGGCTCGCCGAGTGGCGTGGCGACGCCGGGACCGCCCGGCTGTCGTTTCGCTGGCCGCAGGTGCAACGCATGCTCGGCGATCTCCAGGCCGGACTTCGACGTGCGCCCCTCGGGGAGAACGATGCTCTCGCCTGACGACCGCGTCCTTCTCGTCGATCTGCTGGCGCCCTCGGAGGCCGGGTACCGGCTCGAACACGCGGTCGCCACCACCTTCACATTGGATCTCACCGCCCTGCTGTCGATCCCTCTCGCGCTGGCCGGCGCCGACGTCGGGTCCTCGCCCGATCCGCTCAGCATCATCCAGGCGGTAAGCAACTACACCGATCGGATCGACGTCTTCGGCCAGGCCGGTCAGATCGCCGTCCCGGCCCGGGACAACCCTCTGCTGGCGTTCCTCGAGAAGATGGTCCACCAGGTGAAAGCGCCGCGACCCGGTCGCCTGTTCCACCCGAAGTTGTGGGTTCTCCGCTTCAGCGGTGCCGACGATGACGACGAGATCTACCGCCTCGTCTGCGGATCGCGGAACCTCACCGGCGACAAGGCGTGGGACGCCGTCATCAGCCTCGAGGGTCGGCGCACCGGCCGACCCCGAAGCGTGAACCGACCCGTCGCAACGTTCCTCGAGTCGCTGGCCGACCGGGTCCAAGTCAAGCTGCCCCGAGAGCGCCGACTAGCGATCGCGGACCTCATCGACGGTTTGCGCCGCGTGGAGTGGGAACGTCCGCCCGGCGCCTTGGCCGATGACGAGTGGCTGAAGTTCCACGTCTTCGGCCCGGACCGCCGGGCCCGTCCCGACATGGGCGGGCATCGGCGACTGGTGGTCTCACCATTCATCAACGACGACGGCCTGGAGCTCGCCTGGCCGGGTGGTCGGGGCGAATGCACCATCCTGTCGAGGCCGGAGACGCTCGACGCCCTCGGCGTAGACCGGCCGGGCCGGCTGCAGGATCATGCCGAACTCCGCGTCCTCGACGAATCAGCTGCGATTCCGAGCCCCGAATCGGAAGACTCCGGCCCGCAGTGGTCCCTATCCGGGCTGCACGCCAAGCTCTACATCGTCGAACGCGATCGACGAGCTCATGTCTTCGTCGGTTCCGCCAACGCCACTGACGCCGCCTGGCGCGGGAACGACGAGCTGCTGGTGGAGATCGTGGGCCGGCCGGCCGTATACGGGATCGGCGCTGCCCTGGACGACAAGTCAGGATTCGGGGGCGTCCTGCTCGCATATTCCCTTGGCGAGCCCGCCGCGCCCGATCCCGACGAGGAGCTCCGGCACACCCTCGAGAACGCGCTCCGGGATCTCGCCGCCCTGAGCTACACGGCCACCGTCGACGCCGAACCTGAGGCCACGTTCCTGAGGGTCGCGTCGACCGAAGTGTTGCGCGCCGCCCGGAGCCTCCCTCCGGACGCCCGGCTCAGCATCGAACCTCTGACCCTCAACGGTCAGGCACACCAAGCGCGCTTCGGCCGGCGGTTCGATCAGAGCTGGCGGCTCTCCCGGGAGGAGGAGATCACCCCGTTCCTCGTGCTGCACCTCGAGAGTGAATGCGGCATCGAACACGTGGAGGTCAGCACGATCGCGATGGCGCACCTCGTCGGCGATCCGGCCGATCGTCTCGACCGCCTCCTCGCCGGCCAGGTCGAGACCCCAGAGAAGTTCCTCCGCTTCGCGATGCTCATGCTCGAACTGTCGGGAGACGACCCGACCCCGATCCCCGAACCGTCGTTCGTGAGCGTCGGGTCGGTCGGGCACGGATCGGGGTCGTTGACCGAGGAGGGCCTGCTCGAGGCCGTCCTGAGGGCTCTCACCAGGTCGCCGTCCACGATCGACGAACTCGACCGGCTCGCCGCCCGGCTGACAGCGACCGATGCCGGCCGCAAGGTCTTGCCCGACGGCTGGGACAGCTTCTGGCCCTCCGTACTCCAGGCCCGGCAGCAGCTGGGGAAGCGATGAGCCGGCCGACACGAGGAAACGGGTCGGCCACGGCGACCCTCAAGGACTTTCAGCTCGACACCGTCGACTACGCCGTACGCCGCCTCTACGACGATCGCGACAGCACGGACCGGTTCCTCGTCGCCGACGAGGTCGGCATGGGCAAGACACTGGTGGCCCGCGGCGTGATCGAGCAGGCGATCGAACGGCTTCAGGACGACGACCGCGTCGACCGCATCGACATCATCTACATCTGCTCCAACGCCGACATCGCCCGCCAGAACATCGACAAGCTCGACGTCACGGAAGACGGCATCAAGCCGCTCGTCACGCGTATCACGATGCTTGCGACGCAGCAGGCCGACTTGAACCGCGCCGTGGCCGGCGACGGCAAGACCGTCAACCTCATCGCCCTCACGCCCGGGACGTCCTTCGCCAAGGGCCTCCCGGGCGGTCGGGTCGAGGAACGGGCGCTCCTGAGTTGGCTACTGGAGCCGCTCGTCGACGGAGGACGCGCGAAGACGAACGCGCTGCGGCGCCTCCTCCAGATGGGTGTCGAGCGCTCGCGTTGGGATTCGGCCCGGCTCCGCTTCGACGAACCTGGTGCCGAACCCGACCCCACGATCGTCAAGCGGTTCCGCTCCGCGGTGAAGCATGCGCCGGTCTTCGATGAACTGGCACAGTTCGTCGACGAGATCGCCGGCCGCCGTCGCCAGTTCGACGGGCCGCAGAAGAAACGGCAGCGCCAGATCGTGGCCGAGCTCCGGCGGGTACTTGCGACGGCGAGCGTCGACTGCCTCGAGCCCGACCTCATCATCCTCGACGAGTTCCAGCGCTTCCGGCACCTGCTCAACGAACCTGACGCCGATGACGAGTGCGAGGTCAGCCAGCTGGCGAACGACCTGTTCAACGCCGAAGGCGCCAAGGTGCTCCTACTGTCGGCCACCCCGTACCGGATGTTCACTCTCGCCGAAGAGCGGGGCCTCACCGGCGACGACCACTACCGCGACTTCTTCCACACGGTTGAGTTCCTCGAACGCCCCAGACTCGCCGGAACGAGCAGGCGGCTCCGGGCGGCGCTCGACGACTTCCGCCGCCGGGTCGTCGGCGGGGGCGACCCGCAGGCCGCGAAGGACGAGGTGGAGCGGCTCCTACGCCGGGTGATGTGCCGGACGGAGCGGCCGGTCTCCGGGGTGGAGGACATGATCCTCGAGAAGGAGGCGCCGCCCGACCCCCCGACGCCCGAAGACCTTCTGGGGTTCGTCGCGCTGAAGAGAATCGCCGACCACGTCGGTGCTCAGCTCTCGGTCGAGTACTGGAAGTCGGCGCCCTACTTCCTCAACTTCATGGACGGGTACCAGCTTTCGAAAATGTTCCACGCCGCCGAGCTCGACGAGCCCACCCGCCAGCTACTACTGCGTGACGCCCAGGTCATCCGCCGGTCCGGCCAGAACGGGAACGGCGAGATCGATCCAGCCAACTCCCGCTTCCGACGGTTCATCGCGGACACGCTCGACCAAGGGCTGTGGAAGCTGCTGTGGCTCCCGCCGTCGATGCCGTACCACCGGCCGGAGGGCGCCCACGCCGAAGTCGATACCGCCACGGCGACCAAGCGCCTGGTCTTCTCGAGCTGGGCCGCGGCGCCGTCGGCCATCGCTTCGCTGTTGAGCGATACGGCCACCCGGCGGATGCAGGACGGAACCGACGCCGACGCGGTCACCGGAGCCCGCCTCACCTACGGACAGGACTCCCGCGGGCGTCCGGCAGGGATGAGCACCCTCGCGCTCTTCTCGCCGGCACCGAAGCTCGCCGACCTCACTGATCCGCTCGCCTTCGCCCGGGAGTCACCGGACCGCGTTCGCCCGGTGGCCGAGGCGGTCCGGTACGCGCGGGCCCGCGTCAAGGCCCAGATCGCTCCCGCCGGGAAGGCGAGGTCGGCACTCAGCCGGGACACCTGGTTCTGGGCCGCGCCCTTCGCCATCGACGCGAACGGCCGTCACAGCGACCTCATCGAGGTGATCGAGGACAAGGGCACCAAGTGGGCCGACGGCGGGCTCCGCGCCCACCTGTCCCAGGCGGAGCGGGCGGCACGAGGTGAGATCGAGCTCGGCACCCATCCGCCGGAGCTGGCTCACTGGGTTGCGCTGGTGGGCCTCGCCGGGCCGGCCAACGTAGCGTGGCGGGCGCTACGGCGGGTCACCGCCGGCGTGCCGGAGGTCAGTGACGACGGAGTGCGCCGAGCCGCCGCGGTGATCGCGGCAGGGTTCCGGTCGCTGTTCAACCGACCGGAGGTGATGGCCCTCCTCGACGGTGAGGGCCGCAAGCTCCCGTACTGGCAGTCCGTCCTGCAGTACTGCCTCCACGGGAACTTGCAGGCGGTGCTCGATGAGTATCTCCACCACCTCGTGGGCAACCACGGCCCGATGGACGACCAGAACCTGCTCGAGTTGGCGAACGACGTGCGCACTGTCATCTCGCTCCGTGTCGCCCCTCTACAGGCCGTCGACCCGGTACGCCCGGGCAAGGTGCTCCACTTCAACACCCGCTTCGCTCTCCGCTACGGGAGCGCGAGAGGCCGGCTGGTCACCGAGGACGGCGACGTGCGGCGCCGGGGCGACGTACAGGCCGCATTCAACTCACCCTTCTGGCCCATGGTCCTGGCCTCGACGTCGGTTGGGCAGGAGGGCATCGACTTCCACTGGTGGTGCCACTCGATCGTGCACTGGAACCTACCCGCCAACCCCGCTGACTTCGAGCAGCGCGAGGGACGGGTCCACCGCTTCAAGGGCCACGCCGTGCGTAAGAACGTCGCGTCGGCCCACCGCGCGGACGCTCTTCGTAAGGATGTGTCGGACCCGTGGAGAGCGGCGTTCGCCTCGGCCGAAGAAGCGCGCCCAGATGGGCAGAACGATCTGTGGCCGTGGTGGACCTACCCTGGAGACTCCAAGATCGAACGCTGGATCCCATCGTTTCCCCTCAGCCGCGACGAGGGCCGCAAGGCGCGACTCGAGCGCCGGCGCGCGCTCTATCGCCTTGCCTTCGGCCAACCTCGACAGGAAGACCTGATCGCGTTGCTCGAGAAGCAGGGATATGCGAAGGGCGACCCTCGCCTGGAGCAGCTTCGTATCGACCTCCGCCCACCGAAGCGCCGGACACGCGGGGATTACCGGGCGAGATCGACGCAATAACGCGCCGAGATTGGAAGGTATCGTCCGACATGTGCCACTACCGCCAAGGCCACCCGTGACGAGGCGCGCGGCGCGCATCTCGGAGGACCGGGGCGGTCACGTCCCTTGTTGGCGGCAAGTCACCTGCCGCGTGGCCACGACCTCGACCCGCATGAATTCCCAGCGCTCGCTACGTGGAGGAGTCCCGGCGAGCTTCTCGGAACCCCACCAGATTCCGCATGCGGCTGTTCGCAGCGACGAGCACCGCACGGCGATCCGGATCTCGGACGGCGAAGTACTCGCCGGATAGCTCCGCCTCACGCTCCGTATCAGCGTTGCAGCGTGGCGGTCCAGCGGCCGTTCCAGCGCCAGCGGACGGTTGCCCGACCGGTGTGGCACGCGTTGCATTCCCGGCCGGTCGCGTCGTAGGTCTCGGTGACGACGATGTCGCGGCCCTCGAGACGGGCGTCGTCGATGCGCGACAGACGTTCCCCGAAGTCGTCCACCAGGTTCAGATGCTCCGGCCGGGTAGACACTGCCGAGAGGTTGGTACCCCCGAAGAGAACCAGCCGGCCGCGGTCCATGGTCAGCACGACGACCAGTTGATCGCCGTACGCGCCTCCGTTGGTGCAGCGGACGCTTGTGACCGCCTCCTCGGAACCGTTGCCATCCAGGTCGACGTAACCGAGGGTCTCCGGGTAGTACAGCTCCGCGAAGTAGAAGTGGCCGTTGGGAAGCTCCTCGAGGCGGTTGCCGGCGGAGCCCTCACCGTTACGAACCGGTATCGGCGGCGACGACGCCCATCCGTCGACCTCGCAGCTGTCGGCCGGCCAGGTCGTGTTCCTGAGGTCGATCGAACGGATGTCGGGAGCCTTGTGGGCAGTGGTCCATTCGGTCAGCAGCCCCAGTACCTCGTTGGTGAGCTCCACGTAGCCCATCAGGTTGCCGTGATAACAAGGGCTCGCCATGAACGCGCCGCCGAGCTTGCGGCGCCGTTCCAGCGGATCAGCGATGCGCAGGATCTCTTTGAACCGGGTGCGGATCGTGGCCGAGGCACTGTCGTAGCGGCATTCGAACACCCGGCCCGCCCGGGGGTCCGCGGTGGCCGACGCGGTGGCGACGACCACGTCGCCCAGGTCGACGGCGGTGTTCAGCGGCGAACCGAACAGGGCGAGGGGGACTCGCTCGGATCCGGCGAGGGTGGACACGTCGACACCGGCCGGCCAGCGGGCGAGCCTGGCGAGCGCGGAGGAACCCGCACGTAGGTTGCGGCCGGCCTCGGACCGTAACGACGAGTAGAGCGGGATCCACCCACAACTGCCCTTGCCGGTGTGGGTCCCGATCTCGCCGCACAGGTAGTTCAGAATCGAGACTGCCGGGCGGGCGGCACCCAGCACGTCGGTGACACCGTTCGCGACCGCGGCCAACGCCGAACCCTCATAGGGCGTGCCGAGCGTTACGACCTTGCCGAGCTTGGACGCCCGCGCCACGCCCGCCGGATCACTGGTGTTCGCGACCCACCGCGTCACGAGCCCGCCCATCGAGTGGGCCACGACCGATACCGGCACCCCGTGGCGCTGGTAGAGGCAGTCGATCGTCGCGGCGAACTTCTCCCCCACGTTGGGGTGGTCGACCCAGCGCAACGAGTCCGGCGTGTAGGAGAAGGAGTAGACCCGCATGTGATTCAGGCCCGGCGGAAGCGTCGCCCCGGGCGTCTTCGGCCCGGCGAAGGCATCGAGCAGCGTCCGGGGCGGCTGCGGGTTCGCGCCGATGTAGGACTTGTCGATCGTCCGGTCAAAGTCGTCGTCGCTGCCGGTGATCCCGTGGATGGTCACCACCGGGAACGTGTGGCCCGCCCCATCCGGGGCCGGGTTCCGGCCCCGCTTCGCGCTCTGGTCGTACGCCCCGCACACCCAGTTCGGATCCCCGGGCGCGGCGCGTACCGGGACGACCGGGAGGACCGCCAGGAGCCCGGCCGCGATCGCCGCCCATCGCCTCGCCGTCACGGCGAGACCTCCAGCGGCAAGGTGCCGTAGACGACCCAGTGGCCGTGGTTCTTCCGGAGGAACACCCAGTGCCGCTGGTCAGGCACGCCCGGGGCCGACACCATCACATCCGCTGACGCCTCGGCGCCCTCCATCACCCACGAATCCGCCCGCACGGAAACCTTGGCTCCACGGGGGAGCACCGCCAGCGGGTCGACCGCATCCTTCCACGCCGCCGGGTCGAAGCCGGCCGGATCCCCGGGCCGGAGCGATTCCAACACCCTCGTCGCCGCCGCGATCTCCACCTGGCGCCGCGAGATCGTCGTCGACGTCGTGGAGGGGGCGGCCCTGGAACCCGAACCGCTGGAGCACCCGAGAGCCGCCGAGAGCAAGACCGCGACCCCCACTACGGCTCCCACCCGAATCCCCGCCATCGAACCGCACTCCCCTGCCGTGCAACGTTGGGCGTCTCACGACCCTGTCGGGGTGCAGCCTAGGAGGCTCTGCCAGTGCCCATAGAGGCTCACGTCCGCGGGTTCGACGTCCTGGATCCCGCCGAGCAGAACAACAGCCCGCCCTTACCCACTAACCCGCACTCCACGGAACCGGGCGGACTCAGCAGCGGGACGCCGATGATGCAAGCGGATACGCGGTCGGCGGGGGGATGTCCCCTGTAGTGGCTCAAAGTCCAGCTAGTGGTGGGCGAGGGGGGACTTGAACTCTGGAGAACCGGGTGTCGTTGCGTACCAGCCAGTACCTCTCCGTACCGTCTGACCAGCGGTTTCGCGATTCTGCCGTCCAGCCCGTACGACCGAGTGCAACCCCGTATCTACCCGTCCGGTAGAGATCCGGTAGACATCCCGGTAGAGATCCGGCCACCAGACGGGTGGGCGCAGGCGAGCCCCGCCCGGCGTCGAAGGTCAGCGACCAGCGCGCCATCGATCTGCTCGGCCACAGAGGCGGGGCGCTCCGGCCAGCGCATGACACCAGCGCTACCACAACAGGTGACGGCGACGGTCATGCGAACTCGCTCTCTCGCGTCGCTCACGGCCTTTGAGGCCCAGCCCAGCGCACTCAGGACAGCCGCTGTTGCCTGCATCGGCATCAGCCCCAGCGCAACGGGTTCCGTAACGGACACGAGGCGGATCTCCGTGGCGCACTGGCCCCGGAGCAGGAATCCGGCCACCGGAGGTGATCCCCACTCGTCGGCCAGCGCTTCATCAACCACGGCCGCCAAGATGGCGGGCAGGTCCAGGACGGTCGTCTCCATGGTGACGACTCCTCTCGATCGATGTGAATGAAGAGGAGGTCGATGGCGGCGACCACGACCGCTTGTCCCATCCTGCCGCGCGGGTGTGACAGCCATGATGCTCATGCCCGGTCCGGATGGGTTGGAGGAGACTCCCAGGTGGTGGTCCCGGTGCTCGGGTCTGACCCCGGTGTGTGACTGACCGTCGTGTCCTTGTGGTGAATCGTCGGCCTGTTCGACCGGGACCACCGTTCTGGGAATCGTGACCGTTCGGAGTGACCTCATAGGAGCCTGTTGGCGCAGACTCGTGGCTGTCTTGTCCTCCCGGTCGTGACCCCTCGTCCCGTTGGAACCGAACCGAAGGATCAAGACCATGATGCCAGCAGAGGACCGCTCCGTCATCGGTGGGGTGGACACCCACGCCGACATGCACGTAGCCGCCGCGCTTGATGCGGCCACCGGCAAGGGGACTGCCGCGTGAGGAGGTGACAACCGATCTGTGGTGCCGAGTGGCGCCGCTGGAAGGATGTTCACCATGCCCAAGCCCTATCCGCGGGAGTTCCGCGAGGACGTGATCCGGGTTGCTCGTGAGCGTGACCCGGACGTGATGTTGAAGACGGTCGCCAAGGACTTCGGGATCTCCGAGTCGTGTCTGGCCAACTGGCTGCGTGCCGCTGATGTCGAGGACGGGATCAGGCCTGGAACGACGGCCGCTGAGAACGAGGACTTGAAGAAGGCTAAGCGCCGGATCCGGCTCCTCGAGCAGGAGAACGAGGTGTTGCGCAAGGCAGCGGCGAATCTCGGCCAGGCGAGCCTGCCCCCAAAATGATGTTCCCGCTCGTCCGTGAGTTGGCCGTCGACGGGATCCCCGTCACGGTGACGTGCCGGGTCCTGAAGTTGTGCCGCCAGCAGTACTACCGGTGGGTGAAGTGCCCGGTGACCGACCGCGAGCTCGACGAGGCGTACCTCGCGAACGCGATCTTCGACGCCCACCGCGACGATCCCGAGTTCGGCTACCGGTTCCTCGCCGATGAGGTCCGCGACGCCGGCCACACCGTGTGTGATCGCACCGTGTGGCGCCGTTGCAACGAAACGGCTGGTGGTCGCGGTTCGGCAAGAAGCGCCAGGGCAAGACCACCAAGGCGGGCGCCCCGGCCCATGACGACCTCGTGCGGCGGGTGTTCAGCGCCCAGGTCCCGAACCAGCTGTGGCTGACCGACATCACCGAGCACTGGACCGATGAGGGCAAGCTCTACCTCTGCGCCATCAAGGACGTGTTCTCGAACCGGATCGTCGGGTACTCGATCGACTCACAGATGAAGGCAAGCCTCGCCGTGAACGCCCTCGACAACGCGGTCGCCCGCCGCGGTGAGGTCGCCGGGTGCATCCTCCACAGCGACCGAGGGTCCCAGTTCCGGTCCCGGAAGCTGCAACGGGCACTCGTGCGCCACGGCATGGTCGGCTCGATGGGTCAGGTCGGCTCCGCTGGCGACAACGCGGCCATGGA
>Ga0226835_1001243_pt1 | contig 15009 bp, 17 predicted proteins | sample LAC_MetaG_1_FD_163627 | JGI IMG/M metagenome (GOLD analysis project Ga0226835, IMG submission 163627) | Anaerobic ammonium oxidizing microbial communities from anammox membrane bioreactor (MBR) in UC Berkley, California, United States -... | ecosystem: Engineered > Bioreactor > Anaerobic >...
CGAGGAACTTGTAGCAAGTCTAGAAGACATCCGACTCGCATTGATTTCAGCGTTCTGGACGGATGATCCGAGTATGATGCCGGGCGATACGCCGGAGTATGTTGAAGTGTGGCTGGCAACAACGGTAGATGGTGCGATAGAGTCCTTTCGAGCAAATCTAGCTGACATCAACATTGAAGAGCATCCCCGTCGAGCCGTGCTGAGTTTTCCAGAGCGAAGCGTTCTTTTGGTAAAGGCCAGCTTGGCCGACTTGACCAAGCTGATCGATTTTTGCGATCAGCTAGCGGAGCTGAGAGCGGCTCGTGAACCATCATCGTTCTTTATCGAAATTGAGAATAGGGAGCAGGCGGATTGGGTTGAGGAACTGCTCGATCGCACCACTTTTTCCGACGATGGCAAAGTGTCCGTTTGCCTTCTTGATTGCGGAGTAAACGCCGGCCATCCTTTGATTTCGCCCCTCATCGCAGAGATGGACCTTCATAGTGTTGACGAGGCTTGGGGAACTTACGACCACAAGGGACACGGCACACGCATGGCTGGCGTATCCGGGTATGGCGATCTTCACGAGAAGCTGGTTTCTAAACATGCTGTCCAAATTGAACATCGACTGGAGTCCGTGAAGATCCTGCCCCCGCCACCGGACTCGACACCCCGCGAGCTTTGGGGTGACATTACTGCTCAGGGCATTGCGCGGGCAGAAATTCAGAGTCCTGAGCGGCGACGAGTCGTCTGTTTGGCGGTCACTTCTGAAGAAACGAGAGATCGAGGTAAGCCTACATCGTGGTCGGCAGCAATTGACCAACTAGCAGCAGGAGTTGACAGCGGATCATCACGCCTGATTCTGGTAAGTGCAGGCAACGTTAGCGATTCTTCCGAATGGCTTAACTATCCCGAAAGCAACAAGACAAATGAGATACACGATCCGGCGCAGTCTTGGAATGCCCTGACCGTTGGTGCTTGCACGCAAAAAACACTGATCTCTTCGTCAGGGTGGGATGGATTTGTGCCAATTGCTCCAGCAGGAGGGTTGTCCCCGTTCAGTACAACTTCGCTTACTTGGCAACAAAGAATGTGGCCGCTGAAACCAGACGTAGTGTTTGAGGGTGGAAATGCAGCCAAGGCCGTCAATGGATCGGTAGTGGACGTTGATGACCTTCAGCCACTATCCACCTTTCACGACACAACTGTTGCCCACTTCGTTCCTTTTAACATGACGAGCGCTGCTACCGCGCTCGCAGCAAACTTTGCAGCTTCAATCTGGTCGCATTATCCAGAGCTCTGGCCAGAGACTGTCAGAGGGCTGGTCGTTCATTCTGCGGAGTGGACGGAATCGATGAAGACCGCTTTCTTGAGCGGAAGCGGGAAGGGACGATATCAGAATCTGCTTCGCACATGTGGTTATGGAGTGCCAAACATTGAACGAGCGACCCGCTGCCTTAGGAACAGGTTGACACTAATTGCCGAGGCTACGCTGCAGCCGTACACAAAGGAAGGCAGCAGGGTCGTAACGAAAGACTTGCACTTCTACGAGCTACCATGGCCCAAAGAAGCTCTGCAGGAACTTGGTGACGTCGAGGTTGAGATGCGAATTACACTGTCCTACTTCATTGAGCCAGGTCCAGGCGAGGTTGGGTGGAAAGAAAGATACCGATATGCGTCCCACGGACTTCGCTTTGAGCTTAACTCGCCCGGGGAGAGTCGTGACGAACTCCAAACTCGGGTCAATAAGCAGGCACGAGATGAAGATAGTAGTCACCCCAAAACGCCAAGCGCGGCAAAGTACTGGAGATTTGGCGAGCAAAGAGATGTTGGGTCAATCCACTCAGATGTCTGGACTGGAACCGCTGTGGAGCTGGCTGCATCAAACTTAATCGCCGTCTTCCCAACTGTTGGATGGTGGAAGGAGCGGAGTCATTTGGATGGCTGGAAGAGAGCATCTCGGTATGCCCTGTTGGTCACAATCAATAGCCCTGCGACAAGCGTTGACATCTTCACTCCTGTCGCAACTCAGATCACAATTCCAGTTGAGATCGAGGCGTCTCCGAAAGAGTAGTTTCATGTAGGAAACGTGATTTGCGATCGATTGACCTTCTGAGAACGTTGGTGCGTGTCAACGCACCTTGTACCCCCAACCCGAACGGCTCCCTTCGATTCGGAGCCCGGCTTCTATGAGCCAGCCGGTCTTTGGCTCTACGGTAATGCCCGACTCCTTGGAGCGAAGCTCGCGAAAGTCGAGGCGGCTCACGGTCGCCCCGACCACACACCGGGCGAACTTGGCGAGATCGAGCGAACGACAGAGTCACTCGTCCTTAGTAGTGGTGTTGTCGTCACCGGGATCCACAACCCAGCTCATCAGCGGGTGGCGATCGTGCCCCTTCGCTGGGGATCGCCCAGAGTCCTCGTCTTCTCAGGTGGCTTCCATCATCACCTTGGCAAGGATCTGAAGGATGAGCCATTCCGAGCGGCTCGACTCTGGCGATACCAGTTCGACCCTCAAGTTGACCTGGTGATCTCGCGACGGGCCCCGGATCGGCTGCCGACATTCGCACGATTCAACCCGACTGTGGATCGCCTCATCGAGCGCATTGTGAACCGCGACTTTCTCGGCTGTCTGTTCGGCAATCCGGAGTTCTAACCACTTGCCCCTCGCTGTGAGGGGCATTTCTTTGTTCGGTCTTTGTTCGGTTTGATGATTGAAATTTGACGCGGATTCTGCGTCCTGGATGGTCGAAGGATGAGAGTCGATGTTTCAGGCAAGCAGTTCGCCTTCCCTCGGCAATGCGCATGCTGTGGGCGCTATCCTGGAACCTGGCTGACGATCAGCGGGACTGAGAGAAACCGAAACTCCAAGACTCGGGGCTGGGCATGGGACATCCCATATTGCCATCAGTGCCGCACCCACGTTCGGGTTGCAGACCGACTCCTCATAGCGGCTTTGTCCCTGGTTGCCCTCTCAGGAGTCGGATCGTTCGTCGCTTTGGGACTCGGGGCGGCTTGGTATGTCAGCCTGGCGGCCTTCTTGCTCGGTTCCGCCCTCGCTTCTATTGGCGTCACCTGGCTCTTCGCTCGGCTTAAGCGAAGCCAGTTCGCCGGCTGTGTGGCGCTGAATCGGAGTGTCCGGTACCTTGGCTCGTCGGGAAGTTGGCACTCGTTCGACATTCGCTCTCGAACGTATGTTTCGGCTTTTGTTCGGGCGAATCGACTCAAGCTTGTCAATGCATCCGCATCGATTCGTTCGATGTTGAGGGAGCAGGAAATGAGCGAGTTTCAGGTTGCGCGTCGCATCACGCGGGGTCCGAAGTAGTTCGGGAAACGTTCGGTTGGAGAAACTTCAATTGCGGCTATTCCCCTCCGCAGGCACGCTGGATTTCGCAATGACAAAACAACTTCGCATCGCACCAGCCGTCTGCCACAATCGCGTCGCCGCGTTGATGATGCACACGAGCCGGTATAGCTTTCGCGGAACTTCGCGCTTGGCCAAGGACAGCGGCCTGGCTAAGTCCACGATCTGCCATATCGTTCATGGCCGGACAAATCCGCTTTACAGGACGGTGGCGCCGATCATCAGGAACCTCGAGTATCAGCTGGCGCGCAAGCTAAATGTGCGTGACGTGTTCTCGGAAGATGGGTCCTTTCCGACCAAACACGTCTGCAAGCTGGCAGGCTGCAAAGGGTGTTTGCCTGATCGACTCCACAACGTGGACGGCAGCATCAAGCCTCAGTGGTCCCACGTTCAGCCGGGCAAGTGGTCTGGTGATGTGGCCGAGTTTATGGAGGGCCAAGGATGAGCCGCCGCGACAGCAACAGCAGCCGCAGTTTATATGTCCGCTCAATGCTTTCGAGCCTCGATTTCAAGTCGTTTCAGAGGATCGTTTGGCTCTGGCTGGGAGCAAGTGGCTATCACGGCATTCGGACGCTCAACCGCCCTCGCCGACGCGGTCGAGGCTCCGTGGGTCCGGACTTCCTCGTTCAGATTGGAGAAGACGGCATCGAGGTCGCTGTGCAGATTCGGCACTGGCGATCACCCCTTTCAAAACGGGCGGTCGATGAGCTGCGAGGCATTCTCCTTCGTGATCAGATTCCGGCCGGCATGATCGTTAGCTCGTCTCAAGTCTCTCGGGCGGCTCGTTTGGCAGCTGCCGACTTTTCTGGTCGCCCCATCAGAGTTGTCGGACTTGAGAGCCTGGCCGACTCGATGATCGCGCTGGATCTTGGATCACCTGCCTTCTTCCGTTCGATCGACTCAATGTCGCTCGGACTTGCGGGAGCACCGTCAAAGCCACGCCCTCTCAGCCTACCGGCCGAACTCGCTTCTAGCCCTGACGGACCACAACCAGACCGCGCGAGCTGGGTGCTGGCCGGAGCATTACTGATTCTGCTGGTTCTCTGGTTTGCGAAAGGATTCCTGGAATGAGCGGTTTCGAGCCGATCGGCGAGATCCTGCCCCAGGCAGACGGGAAGAGGCGTCGCCGCCCAACGCCGGATGATGCGGTCCTTTCTCCTGATGAAGAGCTCGTCCTGGAGCTCGTCCATGTCGGAGTCGGCCTTCGAAAGGCCCGAAGCCTGGTCGATCAGTATCCCGCCGAGCGGATTGAGCGTCAGCTGAACTGGCTTCCGCTTCGCGCCGCTCGAAGACCGGCATCGCTGCTTATCTCCGCCATCGAGAACGACTACGATCCTCCGGTGTACGCCAATGAGTAGGCTGGCCAACACGACGCCATTCCCGAACCTGCTCTTGGACCGGGTGATGAAGTTCTTGAGCGACACGGAGTGGCGGGTGCTCTGCGTCATCGTCCGGCAGACCTATGGCTGGCAGAAGCCTGAAGACTGGCTCAGTCACAGCCAACTCAAAGCCCACACGGGCCGGGAAAGCGCCGCCGTTAGCCGCGCCGTGGACACCCTTGTCAAACGTGGGCTGATCGTCGTCCGAGACCGATTCAACCGGCGAATGTATTCGACCGCCGAACGCAGGCGATCCCGGTCGAGGCTTGTCTTTGCGATCCATCCCCTCTTTCTTGAATCGGCACTGTACCGGCGTCGGATCGGACTTGGAGATTTCACGTTGCGAAGTTCGCAAAGCGAAAACAACAAAAGCAACTATCACTCAAAGAAAGAAACAAACGACGACTCGAAATGACCTCTAAGAATCGAAAAAGCGGCGAGGCATCGCAAGAACCGCAATTGGAGTTTCACGGATGCATCGTTCCTTTGCCTAGTGACAAATCCCAAAAACCTGCGAAGCTGACAAGAGAACAGACTCGGCAACTCGCCGAGATCATCTACATCATGTTCAAGAAATGGTACGCGCAATAGCCTACATCCGAGTTTCAACCGACCGCCAGGCAACTGACGGTACATCTCTCGTGACTCAGCGGCGGCGCGTGATTGAGTTCACGGCTCTCAAGGGCTACCGCCTCGTCAAGCAGTTCGTGGAAGAGGGAGAGTCGGCCAAGACAGACAATCGCCCCGTGCTCAAGCAAATGCTGCGCTACTGCGAGGAACAGAAGGGCAAGATCGACCTGTTGGTCGTGCCGAAGATTGATCGCTTCGCCAGATACTCAGAGGACTACCATCACTTGAAGCGCCACCTGCGAAACCTCGGCATTCGTGTTGAGTCCATCGACGAGCGATTCGATGACTCGCCTGCCGGAAAGTTTCTTGAGAGCATGTTGGCGGCCACAGCCCAGTTCGACAACGACGTTCGATCCGAGCGTACGTTCAATGGTATGAGGGAGGCAGTCTCCCAAGGCCGATGGGTCTGGAGGGCTCCCGCAGGCTATCGCAACGTGCGGATTGACGGAAAGGCAAACATTGAGCCTGACCCAAGAACGGGGCCGCTGGTAATCGAGGCATTTGAAAAAATAGCCCGAAAGATCCGAATCGCCGAGGTTCGGGAGTGGCTCAACGAGCATGGCGTTCCAATCCAACGGAACGGCTTTTACAAGATGATCCGCAACAAGGCGTACATCGGCATCATCGAGGCATTCGGTGTGAAGAGCCGCGGAGTTTTGCCGTTCACTCCGCTCATCTCGGTCGAACTCTTTGAGGCCGCTCAAGCAGCGGTCGCCCCGTCAAACCACCCCAGGGTCACTCAGCGCGATCACGAAGACTTCCCCCTTCGCGGCACCATTCGATGTCAGTGCGGCCAGTTCCTCACCGCTTGCTGGTCTAGGGGCCGAAGAAGTCGTTACGCCTACTATCGGTGTCGGCACTGCTCCCGGGTCAATCTTCCGAGAGAATTCGTCGAGCACCAATTCCTGCACCGGCTTCGCTTCCTTCGATCGGAGTTCGATCTAAGCGATGAAATGGCGACCGACCTTCGGGCTTTCTGGGAGCAAGAGCGAAGCCACTATGGGAAGCTCGTCGAAGAACTGCGCAAGGAACGCGAGCGAATCGAGAGTCAACAGAAAAGCCTTGCCAGGAAGGTTGCCGATGCAGTCGTCCCTGACCACCTCGCTAAACAGATGTTCGAGGAGTACGAATCCAAACTCAGGAGCATTGAAGCCAGGCTATCGAAATCGAGTGCGAACGACCGCGAACCGCATATCAACATCCTGATCGACTACGGCAAACGGTTCTTCGAACAGGTTGAGAGCTTTTGGCAAACAGCGGATGTCAGCGACAAAAAGCGGATCCAAAACTTCTTCTTTCCCACTGGGGCCGTCGTGGAAGATAGTCGCGTTCCGCGAACCGCCTCAGAAGTGCCAGTAACAGGAGGCGGATGCTTTCTTTTTGGCCCTTGTGTCCAGTTTGGTGGCCCACAGCGGCAAAAGTGCGAACATGACGAGCTGAGAAGGCGTCTCGAGTTTTTCCGGGATCTCTACAGCACGTTCGGTAGGGATAGGTAAGAACCTTGAGCGGATCGAAGGCACAGCCAATTAGCAAAGGGTAGCGCGTGGGCGCTACCCTTCTTAGGAACAAGCCGTGCGCTAAGCCCGGCCAACGCCCGCCGCTTGTAGATCGTCGGCGCTGACCTTCGATCCTTCACAGCACGAGCAGAGCTTGCCGTCCACGACGACGGCGGGGACACGGTTGATGCCGTAAGCCTTGGCTTTGTCGCGACACTCGTTGGTGGCGCAGCCTTCACGTAAGTCGTAGACGGTGACCGTGCAGTTCGGACAGGCCGTTTCATTGACGGTCCGGACTGCCTCGTCGCAAAGAGGACAGCCGGCGATGAACACTTCGATGTTTGCCATTTTCTTTCTCCTAGTCTTTCCTAGTCTTTGTGAGTGCGTCTGTTTCCAGGATCGCACAGAGACACTCGTCTTTCGGGAGCTCGTCCCGTTCCCACGCCTTGAGTTGGGCCGCCAAGTGGGCTTGCAGGCGCTGGAGGTCGCGAATCTCGCGACCGATCGTGGTGATGCGATCTCGAACCAACTCGGCGATCTCGGCACAAGGCTGTGGTTCTTGGTCGAGGGCGTCCAAACAGGTCCGAATGAGTTTGAGCGAGAAGCGCTGCCGTTTGGCAGCAACGATCAAGCGGAGGCGAGCCAGGTCGACCTGATGGTACTCGCGATAACCGCTCTCGCGGGTTTCTGGCTTCGGCATCAAGCCTTGCGCCTCGTAGAAACGAACGCTACTGACGCTGATCCCTGCCGCTTTTGCCAACTCACCAATGCGCATCTATTTCAATCTACTGCCTGAACCATGGTTGAGAGTCAAGCCCACTTGCGAAAGTTGGCTGCATCGATTCAATTCGACCATGGTGAATGAAGCTACGAAGTCCTAGGTGTCTAATGACCGATGCGTAGAGGAGACAAAGAATTAGGTGATCAAGCGTGCGTGGAAAACTGCGGCTCCACGAATGCAGTGGGACCGCTTGGATGTTCACTCCGATCTCGGAGGAACGTTGAGGATGTAGTCTGTCGCTCGTTGGGCTTGCCCGGCAGCTGCGACGACGGCCTTGGGGTCGCCGTGCAAAGCTTCCAGCCAGCCGTGGATGTAGCTCGCGGCGTTGTCGAGGATCGAGTTGTCGATCCCCACTTCGGCGCAACAGAAGGCCGAAGTCAGCTCGGCCACCAACTCCTCCCGACTATAGTCGCACGATCCGAAGTGGATCGAGCCAGTCACTCCGGGCCGGTTGAGCCGGTTTAAGTGCCCGGTCGAGTGCCCAAGTTCGTGAAAGAGGGTCGCGTAGTAGGCTTCCGCCGACTCGAAGTCACGAATCTTGGGAATGCGGACCAAGTCCTCGGGCGGCTGGTAGCATGCGACGTTGCCGCCCTCCACAATCTTTGGAGGATTTGGCATTGACATGACGACCTCTTCCGCCTTCTCGATCCTGGCCGTTAACTCCTCGTTCCAGTCGTCCATGAGAACGGGGAGGTTAAGCCCTTCGCATTGCTCTGCGTTGAACACGTGGTAGTAACGCAAGAGCGGGATGCAGCGCCGACGACCGTCTTGGGCGTCTTGCTCGTCGGTTACGTCCAAGTGCTTCCAGAAGACGGCGATGGAAGACCTTTCACCGCGCCGGATTCGACCGCCAAGCTCGTTCGCCTGGCGCAAGGTCATCCAGCGATGATCCCTGAACGGCGCAAGGGAGAGTAGAAGCAGGTTGACGCCGTGGTACGGCCGTTTGCTGACGGCGTTGCACGGCAGCTGATCGCGTCCCCGCCAAGGCTTTCGCCAAGGCACGACGCCTCGTTTCAGGGCTTCGACGATCTGTGCCGTGATCGTCTGATAGGCCGAAGTAGTTGGTTGCGCGAGTTCCCGGTTGGAAGTTACGCGCGACCGTGATTTAGAAAAGTGCTGTGACATCTGGAATCTCCGTGGAATTGCGGGTTGAGTCCGCTGCCTCCACGTTCATCCAAGCGATGCCATCAAGCAACTCTCGTTCGTCCGACCGAACGGTTCGTCCTTACTGTGAGTCTGCTGGCTTGGTGATGTCTTTGATGTTCGACTCATTCATCTTCCAGAGGCCGCCTTCTCGGGTCAGCGTCCACGTGCCTTCAAACTCACCAGTCCGCCATTCCCAGGTGCCCGCCTCGACCTCTTCCGTCGAGTAGAAGTGAACCTTCACCATGTTCGTCCGTTCGCCGGGTCGAACGTCCACAAGCCGGATGAAGACCGTCTTGCCAAGCCCCTTGGCCCAGCTGTCATATGGGAGTCTGGCTTTTCGTGCCGTGGAATAAAAGTCATACGCGGCTTGCAGGTCTCCGGCGCCGAGCGTCGAGTAGTACTTCGCGACCACCTCCGTCTGCTCGGACGGATAGGTCAGTTCGCGTTCCTCTCGGGTTGAGGATTCGATGGCCTTGAGCATCTGATCCATGCGCAGTGAGAGTTGCGACCATGTGATCGCATAGCCGACGTTCTCAGCCCCTCTCAGAGTCTGAGTGGCCATGCCAACCACTCGCCCGCACTTGTCCACGACCGGGCCGCCCGAGCTACCAGGCGAGATGGCCGCGTCGGTTTGGATGTATTGCCGGTCATCGTAGTCGTCGCTGGTCAAAGCCGAAACGATCCCCTTGGAGACCGTGAGGTTTCTGCCGATCGGATGGCCGATCACATACACGTCATCGGCCAGGCGTGGTGGCTGATCGGAGACCCGAACGGGGATTGGCTCGGGATCCACAAAGGTCACCGAGAGAAGGGCGATGTCGCGGAGCGAATCGGTTGCCAGCACCGTCGCCGGGAACCGCTTGTTTACGACAAGCTCCGGGTTGTGGTCCACAACGTGGTTGTTGGTCATGACGGTTGTCGGAGTCACCCAGAAGCCGCTCCCGTCGACTTCCTTGCCTTGAATCAGGACAACGGATGCAGAAGCTGATTCAATGTCCTCCATGCCACACGTGCGCTCGGCTTGGCGAGTCACAGCCCTCCAACGCGATTCGACTTCGAGGAGCAGGGCTGCGGACGAGAAGACGAGCGAAACCGCACAAAGAGTGACCATGTGGGCGCGAACCCATTGGTACGAGCGAAGATAGCCGAAGCGGACAGCGCGGACAACTGCTACGTTCCTTCTGAAGTGCCATGCCAGTGCCATCAAACAAGCCGCGAAGATCACCCAGGACAAAACCGTGCTGGTCAGCCCTATCACGAAGACGGCGATGAAGGCGACAAGCCCGCCAAGCGCTCGCCAAGCCGTTCGTCGAAACTCGGAGCCAGTCGGCACAATTCTCATCCCTTCGAGCGTAGCGAAACTCCCGCGAAGAGCAAGTCATGGCTCTTCGCGCTGGGCGAAATCTAACTCTATGGCAAGTCCACGGGTATCGTCATCACGAGATGGGTGGCCCAGACGACAGCAAGACAAGCCACGGTTCGAACGAGCCTGGTCAAGCTCACGGCACCCGACGCAGTGCTTCCCGAGGCAATTGGGTAGTCGAAATCGAAACGGTCACCGAAGAGCTCAAGAGCGAGTCGCGAGTGGTTGCTTCGACCGGGTTCGTTGCTGTCTGGCGGCGAATCACGTTTGGATCAGGGCTGACCTCGTTCAAGGTTTACGCTGTTGGTCAGATTCTGTTCTTCATCTTCGGTTGGTGGATCGCGCCTGCCTTCCGCCATCCGCTCGCAAACGCGCTGAGTTACTTCGTTCTGTGGTCGGCGTGCGCTCTCTGGCTTATCCGAATATGGAACGTGATCCAAAAGTGCGACTCAGACTCGGCTGAGGATCAACGAATCTACCGGTTGAACATGGCTGGCTTCATTCTAAGCATGTTAGCGACTGCGTTTCTTCAAGGCTTCATCATTGATCTTGGGAGACAACCTCTCCCTCCGAGATAATGCTGCCTTCAGATCTAGTCTTCCAATCTCGTTCTCACTATGTCTCTGATGGTCAGAGTTGGCCCCGCCCCGGGCGAATGATCCGAGGGAATGGAACGAAAGACGACTGACGCAATGGGAATGAGGAAGGAGGAGTGAGTAACAGAACTCGGAGAATGAGAGTTGAGTTTTGAGGCAAGTTCAACCAGGTTCAAAAAGCCCGGTCAGCCCTGGCCGCCCCGTTGGCCGGGTCGTTGACCGAGGGATTGGCCGCACCTTGGAGTATCTCGCATCAAAAAAAGGAGCAGGCGGGGCCTGCTCAGTAGTCGTCGGGCAAGAGAACGGTCGTCGAGGATCGGTCGGATTCGGTGATGATCCAGAACTTCGCTCCTCGTCGGTCGCTGTATGCGGACAGGACCCGAAAGCCGTTCTGAATCGAAACCTCATTCTCTTGACGATCCTCGTCACAGAGCTCGCCACAGTCGCCCATGGAATGCCTCTGGATCGCCTCGAACACATCTGCCGGGTCGATCGTTTCTTGCGCCCTCGGCGTGATCAACAGCGCTCCTAGTTCAATGTGCAAGTTTTCACCTCGTACGGGGGCTCGAGACTTGCCCCAGCCCCCGGACAGGGCGAAACGAACTTGAGGGAATCATCGCAATTTCCGCCCGAGCGTCAATTCGCGGCGCCTTGCGTCGAACGATCAGCGAAGGCTCATGCTGGCCTTAGGTAAGGTTGATCGTGATGGCTGAACACCCGGGCCATAGAGGCGAAAACGACTGGGATGAGGTCGGCCAGTTTGATCTGCCGTTGGGTCAGAGAGTCGTTATCGAAACACGTACCGAGATCGAAGCAGAGCCTGATGTGGCCGCGATGCTACGTTCCCAATCGCGTCAAGTGATGAGGGACAGACTCCTCTTCTGCGTGAATCTTTCCGCCTCCGTCACGTACATTTCTCTTTGCTTGGTTTGCCTGCACCGGATATTTCTTGAAACGCACTCGCTGGGCTTCAAGCTTGGTTGCGGCATCGGAATTCCGCTCTTTATTTGGGCTGCCGCGATCTGCTGGTTCGGCACATCTGCTCTGGTTACGAACGCCGATGACGGCGGAGAGTCCATCGTCATACTGACCAGAGCAGCAGGAGTCCTTGCGATGATCCCCGCGCTCTTGTTCGCACGGGCAATTGTTTGGGGGTCATGAACTCAGGTTGCGTCACGTCATCAGATGATCCGAATCGAGGGAACGAACGCAATAGTGCTGTGTCAACTCGATTGCGAACGGGACTCTGCTGCCGGCATGTTGTCTGGCGGCGCGATGGGATACGTAAACGATCTAAATTCTTCGTCAAAAACGTTACTTTCAAGCCAAGACCACATCGTCTTGACAAGCTCAGACCTGTTCCTCGCCAGACTCGAAAGAAGGTCGTTGATATACATTGCCTTCCCGAGCAAGTCGTCCGGATCAAGCTTTAGGGCAACGTACAGGTGCCATACCGCCTCTTTCACCTCACTCTCTGCCGCATGCCAACTGCCGAGTTCCTGATGGCACTTCTGAAGCCTTCTTGTGAGCTGGCCCCGATCGCTCGAAACGGCGGTTGCCATGAAGGTTTTCAGTTGTATTGCCAACTCCTCAACGATCTTGAACGGCTCTATAGATATTGGTTTTGATGTCATTCGCGTGTGGTCGATCAGCGCTCCTGCGAGATTGGTCGTCACCATCGCTGCCATCACCAGACTCTCAACAGATGGTGTCAGATTCCGTAGGTCTTCAAGCAGCTCTCGGTTCCGATTCTCAGCCACGGTATACAGCTCGTCGGCATAACATCTGGCCAAGTGGCTTGCCATCAGTCCAGACAGAATCTGTGCATCGCTTCTCGATTCGCCTGGCAGGGTTGCGTTACCCCAAGTTAGCATCGACTCGGCCAGGCCTCGCACGAGCTTGATACGCTCGGTCGCCGCAACGGTGAGAGAGACGATTTCAGGCCATTTATCAAAGTCGGTCAGAGTCAGAGGCAGGTGGCTGTGGTCGGTTATGTCGGACAGAGCCTCGAATTGCCGAGCGGACTGCGCAATGGTGTCGTAAAGCTTTTGTCGATCATCTGCCGATGGCTTTGCGATGCGTCTGAAAGCACCGACTGCAACTTCGTAGTAGCCCAGAGCTCTGATCCTCTGTTCGGTCGGGTCAACGGCATCTCGATCCCTATGTAGTCTGTCCAGGTGAAGGGACGCCAGAAGGTGACCGACGCGGGCGACCGAGCCATGTCTTCGGCTGCTCTCCAGGTGGGACAACGCGATTTCGGCGAGTTGCAAAGCGCCGTCGACGTTTCCATTCTTCGCCTGCTCCTCGGCAGCTCGAAACGCTTGCTCTCCCAAGGCAGCGATATCGTTCAGCGCAACCTCAACGACGTTGCCCGGCCGCAGCGGGCGCGATCGGCCCGTTCGGTAGAAGCTCTTCCTCATTTCGAGGAACGGAGAAGGATCGAGGCTCAGTGCCGAGCACATGGCGACGATCGCGGCATCGGAAGGTGGCGTAGGAAGCGAGCCTCGCTCAACTCTGCCCACATAGCTCGTCGAAACGCCAGCCACTGAGGCAACTTCCTGTAGGGTCTTTCCTAGTGCCAGCCGAGCCTGTCTGATAGCTTCGCCAAATTCGTTCACGCCTCCCCTAAGCATGGCAGGAAACTGATTGTTCAAGACCCCGTAGTATTACCTGGTTTTACGACAAACAGAGAAAGTGTCGGAGTTTTATAGCGTATTATAAATGCCGGGTGCTGCTAGAGACAGCGACCCGGCGGAACAGTAGACATGAGATCACCATGCCACTGCCTACGGACCATATCAGAGGTTCGACTTCGAGTCAAGAGGAGTTGCGCCCAGACTACTCGCGCCGCTGAGGCTCGAAGTGCGGCACACCAACAAAAGAAGGAGGCTGGTGCTTCGTGAACGAGCGCAGCCGTTCCTCCCGCCGAACGGTGCCGATCCCCGACCATTGGGTCGGCATGGTGAAGGGCTGGCCGGATCTTTGCCAATCACTGGGTGAAGCCCTCGTTACCCTCCCTCCTCATGTGCTCTCCACGCACGGGCTTATCATCGGTGCGACCGGCAGCGGCAAGACCAATCTGCTCCATCACCTTATTGCTGGGGATCTGATGCGGGGGCGATCAATTGTAGTGCTCGACGCCCGTGGTGACCTAGCCGTTGCGACGGTCGAGTTGGCGGCGCGGGCTGGGGTCGATCCTACGAATGTGAGGTTCTTTGACCTCCGGGAAAAGGATCAGCCGCTGGGCTTCAATCCTCTCGCAGGCAACGGCGAACCTTACTACCGGGCGCTCGGACTGATCGACGCAGTCGCAGCAGAATCCGAGTCATGGGGCGTACAACTGGCCGAGACATTCCGAAACGCAGCCCTCCTGCTCGCTGAAACAGGTTCCCCGATCACAAAGCTTGACGGGCTGTTTCACGATCGCGCCGTTCGTCGAGCGTTGATCGCACGGGCCACTTCTGAGGCCCTGCGCGCTTTCTGGAGTCGATACGACTCGCTCTCTGCCGACAAACAGTCTGTACTGGCCTCACCAGTGCTCAACAAAGTGAGCGCCCTTCTGTCAACGGTTGGACTTCGGCGGATGTACGGCCATCCTGCGCCCGTTGATCTTGCCGAGCACCTGGGAACGCCGGGAAGCGTGACGCTAGTTTCGCTCGCAGTCGACGAACTTCACTCAGCGGGATGGATGACGGGCTCGATCATGCTCAGTTCAATTTGCCGCGAAGTCTTCTCGCGGGCGACCGTCGCGGAGAGCCAGCGAAACCCGATTCGGCTGTACGTTGACGAGTTCGAAAACTTCGCAATGCGAGACTTCGAGTCGATCCTTGCCGAAGGTAGGAGATTCGGTTTCTCGATCGTGTTGGCGCATCAGACCTTGGCCCAGCTTACGCCAAAGCTCCGATCGGTGATCTTGGGGAACGTTGGCGTGAAGGTCGTGTTCCGCACGGGCTACCAGGATGCTGAGGTTTTGAATCGTGATCTCGCCGGCGTCAAAGGCGCATTTGATCTTCCTTCTCTTCCGGTAGGCGAAGCGGTGCTCTGGCGTCGTGGCGAGCTTCCCTTCCAGATTGAAATCAATACTCCACTCATTGACGATGTTGGAAGCGTCAGCCAATCCGCTCGCGAGTTCTTGGCACGACTAGCAGAACTGACTCCTGCGCACTTCGAGATTGTTGAAGAAACCCAGTCCGTTGAAGCTCCGGACGAAGCTCAAGTCGAAGAGCAGCCGCCTTCGCAGAAGCGGCAAAAGGCCCAGGGAACACCGCCAGGGCA
>Ga0226835_1001244_pt1 | contig 15006 bp, 8 predicted proteins | sample LAC_MetaG_1_FD_163627 | JGI IMG/M metagenome (GOLD analysis project Ga0226835, IMG submission 163627) | Anaerobic ammonium oxidizing microbial communities from anammox membrane bioreactor (MBR) in UC Berkley, California, United States -... | ecosystem: Engineered > Bioreactor > Anaerobic >...
TTCAGCGGCAAAGCCGATTGCGCGCGCATCGGGCCCTGCCTTCTCAGCGAGCGCGGCCAATACATCGGGGTTGGGTTCAAACTCGATGATCATCGGTTTCCCCTCCCTGCGGATCTTGCCTTCGTAAGGAGACTTCGGCCGAAAGTCTGCGACGGCCGCAACGCCAAGGATCGCATCGACCCCGTCGGCCATTCCGAGGCCCGCCTCCAGCATTTCGCGCGCCGAATCTACGCGCACGATTTGCGCCAGCCGAGGCAAAGGGGCTTCTGAGGGGCCGGATACGATCCTTAGGTTCGCTCCCATCATTTGGGCGGCCTGAGCGATCGCCGCGCCCATCTTGCCGCTCGACCGGTTGCCCACAAACCGCACGCTGTCGATCGCCTCGTGAGTGGGCCCGGTCGTGAGCAAGATCGTCTTGCCCTTCAGCCGCCCGAGACGGCGGTGCGATTCCACGGTGAATTCAACGATGCGGGAGTTGGCGGCGAGCTTGCCCTGCCCCGACTCCCCGCAGGCCACATCGCCCTCGGCGGGTTCGATCACGAGGACCGCCCGCTCCCGGATCTCCCGAAGAGACTTCTGAGTTGTGGGGTCGAGGAACATCGAGGGGTTCATCGCGGGCGCAACGATGACCGGCCCCTCGTAGGCGAGCGCGAGGGTGGTCAACATGTCGTCCGCGATCCCAGCGGCGAGCTTGTTGAGAGTGCTCGCGGTGGCCGGAGCGATCAGGAGCACGTCGGCTTGGCGCGCCCAATCGATGTGCGCCATTCGGCCGCGCTCCGGTTCATCGAAAACGTCGGCCAGGCAAGGTTGCCCCGTAAGCGCCTCAAACAGATCGGGCGTTACGAACCTCTCCGCTGCATCGGTCAGGCAAACGCGCACCGAAAACCCCGCGCGCATCAGATCTCGGGCAAGGTCGGCGGCGCGATACGCAGCCACGCTTCCACTCACGCCCAGGACTAGATTCGGCACGCAGCGAGGTTTACCCGGTTTGACCGCGCTCCGGCCCGGACCGGATTGGGCCACAATAGGCCATGCGGGCTGTTGTGACCGGCGGGGCGGGGTTCTTGGGTTCTCACCTCACCGACCGGCTGGTCGAGCGCGGATGGGAAGTCACGGTCATCGACAACCTCATCACCGGCAGCGCCGAAAACTTGGCCGCGCACTTGGGTTCGGGCCGCGTCCGGTTCATCAAGCAGGACGTGACCGAGTACCTGTTCCTGGAAGGGTCGGTGGACGCGGTTTTCCACTTCGCCAGTCCGGCAAGCCCTGTCGACTTCGACCGCTTCCCGATCCAAGTTCTCAAGGCTGGCGCCCTCGGTACCCATAAGGCGCTCGGACTCGCCAAGCACAAGCGCGCGAGGTTCGTCTTGGCCAGCACGAGCGAGGTTTATGGCGACCCCGAGGTCTCGCCTCAACCCGAAACCTATTGGGGCAACGTGAATCCGATCGGACCGCGCGGCGTCTATGACGAAGCCAAGAGGTTCGCAGAAGCGATGACGATGGCCTACAATCGCATCCACGGCGTCGACACCCGGATCGCGCGGTTCTTCAACTCTTACGGACCGAGGATGCGCCTCGACGATGGGCGGGTCGTCCCGAACTTCGTGGCCCAAGGGCTTCGAAGCGAGCCGCTTACCGTGTTTGGCGACGGGTCGCACACGCGGTCCTTTTGCTATGTGGACGACACGATCGAAGGCGTCCTCAAGCTCTTTGAGTCTGATTTTGTCGAACCCATCAACATCGGGAGCGAGCATGAGCTTTCGGTGAGCGAATTCGCCGAGATGATCCTTAGACTCACCGGCTCGACGGCTGGCATCGTTCACACCGACGCCGTTCCTGACGATCCCAAGCGAAGACGCCCCGACCTCACGCGGGCAAGAACGATCCTGAATTGGTCGCCTAGGACTCCGGTCGAAGAGGGCCTACGGCTCACCATTGAGCACTTTCGGGATCGGCTGCGCGAAGGTTCAGAGTAGAGCGCCGCGGTGCGCGAGGGCCAGGCGCATCTGCTTGGCGGGATCGTCTTCGGGGTCGATCAGTACGGCGTCCCATCCCAAACGAATCGCGGCCTCGACGTTCGCGGGGCCATCTTCGAAGTACAGGATTTCGTCGGGGCTCGCTTGTACGCCTACTTCGAACGTCCTATAGGCGCGTGGCTCCGGTTTGGACTGGCGGATTTCGTGCGAGGCGATCGGAAACTGGAGAGACCGGATCGCCGGAAACCGCTCGGTGTGATGCATGAGATGCCAGTGGGGAGCGTTCGTGTTGCTCAGGCAACCCGTCACGATTTGGGAGGAGTGCAGGCTCTCCACGACTTCGAGAACGCCCCGAAACTCGGTGGCGAGGATGGCGTTATGAACTTCCAGCGCGTCGGCGGAATCGATCCCCCCGATGAACTCGGCTAAGCCCTCGAGATACTCGTTTTCGGCGATCTCGCCCGCTTGGAATCGGTCGAAGCCCTCGAACTCGGTCAGGTGAACGCTCGTGCGGAGTCTGGCGGCGTCGGCAAGTCCGGCAGCCTCGATGCACTCGAGCCAATCCTGCCGCACGGAAACGAGCACACCCCCGAGATCGAAGCAAACGACGCGCACAACCCTATTGTAGGCTACAGCCGGGTCCTGCGATAGGTGGGCTAAGGGTCAGGACTCGGCGCGCGGATCGGGGCTACCTGTCGGGCGGTTCCGTCCCACGGCTCAGGATCGCGATGTAGTCGGAGTAGCTGAACAATCGGTTGCGTTTCTTCTCGGTCAGTTCCCGCACGATGCCAAGCCTCACAAGATGGCCGAGCGCATTGTTGACCGAAGCTGGGGTAAGACCAGTTTTTGCCACAAGCGAGTTCGAAGTAGCCACGGGCCGCTCCATGAGCGCTCGATGGACCTGTAGCGCGGAACGGGCCGCCCGGCCGAGGTCGCCGATCCGGGTTCGGTCTTGCTTCGATAGATCATGAAGCTGCTGAGCGGTCTGAACGGCCTGATTCGAGGTGAACGTCACCGCCTCGGCGAAAAAGTCGAGCCACGACTCCCAATCGCCCGTGAGCCGGACGCTGTTCAGAAGTTCGTAATATCTCTGGCGATGAGTCTTGAAGTAGAGGCTAAGGTAGAGCATCGGTTCCCTGAGCGCCCCCTGCTCGCACAGCAAGAGGGTGATCAAGAGCCTTCCAAGCCTGCCGTTCCCGTCAAGAAACGGATGAATGGTTTCGAATTGCACGTGAGCCAGCGCCGCTTTGAGCAGCGGAGGGGTGGGTTCTGGGACGTCGTGGAGAAACAACTCAAGCTGATTCATGCATTCCTGCACTTCATCTGCCGGTGGGGGAACGAATGACGCATTGCCAGGTCGAGTACCCCCGATCCAGTTCTGGCTGCGCCTGAACTCCCCCGGAGTCTGGACGCTGCCCCTTCCCTTCGCAAGGAGCACCCCATGCACCTCCCGAATCAACCTCAGAGAGAGAGGAAGCCCTTCGTCGAGCAGCCGCAATCCATGATGGAGCGCCGAAACGTAGCGGCTCACCTCGCTCACGTCATCCAAAGGCACCCCAGGTTCCTGATCCAGCTCAAACAGCAACAAGTCCGAAATCGACGACTGGGTCCCCTCGATCATGGAGGACAGCACGGCTTCCTTTCGGACGTACATGTAGAGAAACAGCGAGGTGTCGGGAAGCAGGGTTGAAACGCTATCCAGTCGGCCAAGGGCCAGCAGCGCCTGGTCGAACTTGCTCCGTAGTGAAGGGGTCCAGTCGATCGGTGGGTCGGGCGGCAGCGGCGCGGGCACGAAGGCCCGAGCCTCTTCTCCCACCTTCGAAAGCACCACGTATCTGCCCTGAAGTCCTCGCTTCATCCTAAAATACCGATGTTCGTTATTTTAGCTTAGGGCCATATCCTAAAATAAAGACTCGACAGAGACCCAGAGGATGGAGTCGACGAACCATCGGTCCAAGAAGGGCGCTGAGGTAAGGCGCGGGGATTTCCGGAAGATCGCCACGGGACGGCGGTCCCGGACCAGAAGACTGGTGGAGGCGGCGGGAATTGAACCCGCTTCCAAAACTGTCGTACCTACGGTTCCCACGAGCGTCTCCCCTACTTAGGTTTTCGTCGCGGAGCCCTCCAAGGGGCGGGCTGCCCCGCGCTTAGCTCGATTGTTTTAGCCTACGCGCGCTCCGAGCCGAAGCTCACGCAAGCGATCCGGATTTGGCTACGCCTGAAGGTTGCCTACCGGCTCGGCGGACCCCAGACGCGCGGCAGCTATTAGGCCGCGTAAGCGAAGTTGTTGTTCGCAGTTGCTTTGTTTGCCGCTTTTTACGAGGCCAGCGGCGCCTCGGCTCGCAACCGAAGATCGAACCAGCTCTGTCGAACCCGTTCGCCCCCAAGTTGTCTCAGTCAGTATGACGCGTTTCCTCAGGTTCCGGTTCCTCTGCTGGGACCTTTCCACTAGAAGGACAACAGGCGCCGGAGCTCGAACAACCCACTTGGAGATGGACGACGGACTCGATCGTCTGATACGGGACCACAGCGAGCGTGGGAAGGAATCCCTTTTTGTTGGAGAGGAACGTCGAGAGTACGTTCACCCTGTGGCTCCGCCTGCAACCTTCCTCCAAGCGCTGGAGCGGTCCTTTACAGGCGCAAAGAAGGCAGCGGAGGATGCGAAGAGGTTTTGGAATCAGCCTATTCGAGATGTTCTTCGTCGCACCACGGGTCTGAGGCTGGTGGTCGGCGACTGGAACGCTCAAGTTCCTGTCAGGGTAGTGGATAACGTCATGCCCGAATTCCTCTGGGTCATTGGAGCGCTCAATGATGAGGCCGGGTGGGACGTAATCTTCGCGATGGACGCTCTTCTCGACGCCGCAAAGGGGCTCAAGCGGCTCGCAAGCCTTGCTCGAAAACACCCCGGCTTAGGCTTTACGGTGGGAGAGTGTGAAGCCGAAAGCGAGAGAATTCACAGCCTCCTCAGGGCCAGCGGCGCTTCGGCGCTCTTGCAGCGGTTCCGGAGCGTGCCCAGGGACATTCTCGGGTGCTATTGGTACGACCCGTTAGACCCGAGAATCGACCTGTATTGGATGGCGATCGCCACCCTTGCGAAGGTCCTGAACGTTTCGGTCGAGTCGCTCACCGTCGTCGTGCTGGCTCATGAACTGGCTCACGCCTACTCTCAACTGGGTCGAGACATCGATAAGTGGGATTGGCCGGTGTTCTTCTTCCATAAAACATCGAAAGATGTGGTGGAAGGCATCGCCCAGTTCTACACAGAGCTTGTCGTCCACGACCTTGCCCCCCGATATCCCGATGCCAGACGCGCCTACCAGAGACTCTTGAAGCTCCAATCGGGGCCTTACCTCGCTCACCTTGATTGGAAACCGAACGACACCCATCGAGGGGAGATCATTCGCTCGGCGATGATGGAGTTTCGTCGATCGGGCGAGCTCACGCACGAGGAGTTCCTGAGACGCCTGGATCGGTAGGCTGGGTACAAGCTGGATTACCGAGCCTCGACGGCAAGGGGATAGGCCACCAAGAACGACTCTTCAACTTCGTAGTCCAAGAGCGGCTTGAGAACTTTGCATTGGGGTCGGCGCAGCAGGAGCCGAAGGGCGCCCTTTTCATCGCCGGAAGAGAAGTGGTCGAGGGCGGCCCGCACGGAGGGATCGCGCCTTCCCCCCGACGAAGCCATCGAAAGCAGCGCCGCATCCCGCTCGAACCCCTCCGTCATGAAGAGGCGATAGGCTGTCGATTCGACGCCGACGATCCGGGCGACTCCGAGCAAGCAGCGGCGGCGCGTGATGACCGAGCGGCACTGCGCCGCAATGCCGAGGATACGGGGAATGTCGCCTTCATCTCCCACCGCTCCGAGCGCATACGCCATCTCGCTTTCTGCCTCGTCGCCGTGTCTGCCAAGGGTCTCGCGGAGGACACTTGCGAGTTCCCGGAAGCCGATTTCAGCTACAGCCTCCGCAGCGGCGATTCGCAGGCTGGGGTAGGGGTCCCTGAGAGCCTCGGCCACGACATCGATGGCTGCCGTTGAGCCCAAAACACGAAGCGCCTGGAGCGAACTCCTTCGAAGATCGGCATCGTTGGGATCGGACGCGGCAGAGATGAGCGGCTGCTCGGCCTCCTTACATCCCAACTTGCCTAAGGCCTTCGCTGCCGCTCGCCGAAGGTTCGATCGGGGGTTTTGGAGGTGCAAGACCAGCGATTCGAGCGCCCTAGGATCGCCAATCTGCCCGAGCGCTTCGATGGTCTCTTCCTCGACCAGGTCTTGGTGCTCCGTCAGTTGGTGGACGAGTTCGACGACCGCTCGCTCCGTACCCATGGTCGCAAGCGCGAGGGCCGCCTCTCGCCGAACGGAAGGCGAGGGGTCATGGAGCGACTTCGCAATCTCATCGACGGCGAGCGTGAACCGGCTCTTGGCCGCCGACCGAATCGCGTCGCCGCGGCGGGACGGGTCCGTCGAGCGCGCAAGCCGCTTGACCGCTCGGAATCCGGCGGGATTGACCTGTTTCAGTTGCCGAAACGCCTCGCGAAGCCTGAGCGACCCCGCCTCGCGCACCGGAAGCAAGAAGAAGACCGAGGTAAACCGAAGCCCCATCGTGACGGAAAACACGACCTTGTAAGCGTCGGGAGCGGCGAGTACGCCCCGAAGGAACTCCATCGTCGCCGCGCCGGCAAGGGGGGCCAAGCCGCCCACAATCGCCTGCAAAGCGAGGCCGACGCCGATGTACGTCGCGCGGTCCTCCGTCTTGGCGGTTGCGAATAGAAGATTAAGCTGGCAGAGCGCGACACCGCCCCAAACGGCCCCGCTGAACACATGGCCGGAAATGAGAATCGCCGCGTTGGCGACATCTCGACCCGGAAAGCAGAACAGCCACATCAAAGGGGAGAACGCAAGGCCGATCGAAAGCAGGGCAAGGACGGGGCGGTTGCCATAGCGGTCGGCGAGATAACCCCAGAATGGCGTCAGCGCGATGCTGCCCAGCGCGTGGGTCGCCGCTGCGAACTGGATCACCGTGAAGGGCATTTTGAGGCTCTCCAAAGCAAAAGCAGAGAAGAGGTTGCCCGGAAACACCTGCCCAATCACGAATACTGCGAGAAACCCCAAGACGGGTCGGAAGCCGTGGTCCTTCAGCGGCCCGACGAACGACACGATCGCCCTCTTGAGCGGCATCCGGATCGGCCTTTCGCGCGTCAGGTCGCGCATGAAGAGGAACATCGTGAAGCTGGCGACCGCGCACACCCACCCCACGCCAAACACCACCGAGTACCCCAATGCCTCGTTTCCCGACCTTTCGAACGCATCGAGCACGAGCCCCATCAGGGTCCCGGCGAGGGCGCCGACCGCGGTCGCGATCATTTGGCGTCGTCCGAAGTACCAGCCTCGGGAAGAAGGAGGGACCAGTTCGGCGAGCCAGTCGTTGTAGATCGGGTTCACCAACAGGACGGCCGCTCCCGCCAACGACACGCACACAGCGAGGAACGTTAGACGCCAGGTGTCGGGCAGTGGCAGCAGCGGCAGCGCGACGAGCGGCAGATACAGCAAGCGCCAAATGAGCGCGCCCGGAAGCACGAACCGTTTGTACGACTCGACGCCGCGACCCCAGATCGCGCCGGGAATCTGGAGAACGCCCAACATGCTGGGGAGCGCCACCAGCAAGTTCACCCACGCATCGGAACCCCCCAAGTACCGAACGAAACCCACCAGAAACGCTCCTGTGACGAGGGTGGCGAACGCGGTGGCAAACGCTGCGTCGAGAGTGGCAAAACGCAGCGTTCGGAGCGTTTGAAGGCGATTCGGGGGTTCCATTCGATCCCTTTCGAATCCCCAAAAAAGAGGGCGCCTCGCCGACCCCCTCGTCGAGGTGAGACGCAAACTTTTGGGATTCGAATTCGTGTTGGCGGGAGCTTACGCGGTCAGCGCGTTGGAGGACTCCACGAGGGCTCGCGTCGTTTCGGCGTACCGGTTCATAACGCCGCGCGCAACCTGCACGATCTCGCCCTCATGCTTCGATTCGAACTCATGGGTCGCGTTTCGAATGGACTCTTCCGCCGACGATGCGCTCGCAACGGCCTTGCGATACCAGGAAACGCCCCCTTCGTCCTCGATTTCGAGGAACATCCCATTCACGGCGAGGAACGTTACGGTAGCGACGAAGCCGGTCGCTTCATTGCCCCGTTGAAACGGGTGCTTACGGTCGAAAGCGAACAGAAGTTGCCCGGCTTGCTTCAAGATGTCGTTGTTCGAGCCGTAGGAGTACTGAGCATGAGTCGCGGCCTCTAGCGCCAACGCGTCGAACGACAGCGGCGTGCGCGTGACCTGGAGGTTGAGCCAGATCATGTCTTGAACCGTAAGATATCGAGGGCCGCACATTGCGTGAGATTATCCCTTATTGGAGGCGTTTTCGGCTTGGGTTCTTGGGACGAAAGAGCCGGGAGAACGCGCGCGGAGTTCAACTCTACTCGGTCGTCAAGACCGCTTTCTTCCACCCGCGCACGGAGTTCATGGCGGCCCACTCTTCGACCCGTCCCAGGTCGCCGAGGGTCAGAATCCGCGTGGAAAGCTTGGCCGCCCGGATCAATTCCGCCCGAAAAACGCCCTCTAAGAGGCCGCACTCGACCGGTGGCGTGTACCAATCACCCTCGAAACGGTAGGCGATGTTGGCGCGTGACGTCTCCGTAACTTCGCCGCGCACGTTGACCCGGAGGACATCATCCGCGTCGGGGTGGCGGGCGAGCGCCTCTTGCCACTCGTTTCGAAGCGTGGTCTTGTGGTAGAGGAAGGCCTGCCCAGGGTCGATCGGCCTTGCGTCGAGGGCAACGCGAAGCGGCCGCTCGGGCCAAGGGACGAGGGCTTCGGCCTCGATGTTGATTCCTCCTCGCGAGTCGAGGATCAGCCGAACTCTCCGGGGCGAAACGTCCCATCCGAGCGCCGACTCCAGGAGCTTTCGTCGCGCCGCGCTCGAGTCGAAGGGAAACGTCCAATACTCGGCGGATTGGCTCAGCCGCAAAAGGTGGGCGTCGAGAAGCCAGTAGCCGATCTGCTCGTCGGCGGCGTCGGGAACCGAAGCCGGTGGCCTGCCCCACAAAAGTGTCTCGAAGAGGTCGAACGGGGGCAGCGCAGACTCCGCAATGAGAGCCTTCATCCGGCACTCGTCGAACTCAAGTTCGGGGTCGGAGTCCGAGATGATGCCCGACCCCACGGAATAGGTCGTGAGCCCCGAATCGAAGTCGGTAAGGGCCGTCCGGATGGCGACGCTGAACTGCGCACTCCTCCCCGGAAGCACGCAGCCAATCGCGCCGCAATAGACTCCCCGAGGGGCGCCTTCCAACTCCCGAATCAGCTGCGTGGCCCGGACCTTCGGCGCGCCGGTAACCGATGCGGGCGGAAATGTCGCGGCGAGAATCCTCTCCAGGCTGGCGTCGGTCTCTGCCCGGACCGTCGAGGTCATCTGCAACACGGTGGGATGACGCTCGACCTCAAAAATCGGATCGACGCGAACCGTGCCCGTGCGGGCTACTCGCCCCAGGTCGTTCCTCACCATATCGACGATCATGCGGTTCTCGGCCCGGTCCTTTTCGGAGCCTGCCAACGCCCTCATCTGTTGCACGTCCTGAGCATAGGTCAACCCCCGCCTCGCGGTTCCTTTCATTGGCTTGGAGATCACCTCATCGCCCGAAATCGAGAGGAAGAGCTCGGGCGATAGGCTCGTCACGGCGAACCTGGGAGTCTGAAGGAACGCGGCGTATCGGAGGGCAGCCGGTGAGTTCGCCGCTTGGAAGAGCAGAAACGGGTCGAAGGCGAGTTCGCTCGCAAGCTGAAACGTAAAATTGACCTGATACGCGTCGCCGTCGCGCAGGTAGTCCTTGATCCGCCGGAGAGACTCAAGATAGGCGGACCTTTCGATGCCCTCGCGCCACAAAACGGCCGGAAGCGGCGCGAAGCTGGCGGGAGACTCAGACTCAGCCAAGTGGTCGTAGATGGCGAACCACAAGAGCGGAAGCCCGGAAAGGGGGGAGTGCGATTCGATCGAGGGATCGAACGCCGGGCCTGCTTCGTACGACAAGAATCCTACGGCGCACGCGCCTCGATGGGTGAGCCGCTCGATCTCTTTCAGCGCAGAGGGCACTTCGCCCGGCTCGAAACACTCGATGAGGGCGCGGGGGGATTCCCCTTGCAGCCATCTTCCGCCTGTATCGTCATGAATTCGGAGGAGGGCGAACCCTGGGGATTTGAGGGGGCGGCGAATGGGCTGGAGCGGGTTCGAACGGATCAAGTCCGGATGAATTATCGCACAGGCTTCGGGGCCGCTGGGCTACCCGACGAGGAAGTCGGCGGTCTTGTGGGGGAGCGAGGCCGCGTTGCTGGCCAGTTCGACGATTCGCGGGGCATAAGCAAACACCCGCTCCGCAAGAAACGCCGTATGCCCATCTCGGTCTTGGGCTCTGCCGACCACCGTCACATAGGGCGAACAGACGATCGCGTGCCCATATTTCCGGTACACCGCGTCGAAGCACGTCACGTTCAGTAGCCCGGTCTCGTCTTCCAGGTCAAAAAACACGACGCACTTGCCGCTTGGAGTCGGAGGAAATCGAAGGCGGATCGGGTTCCCGACGACGAAAGCCTTAACCCCATGAGGAAGCCTTCGCGCGTCCGCGGCCGTAAGCCCCCCTCTCTCTCGGATTCTCTCTCGCTCGAAGGACAGCAGGTGGCTCTCGACGTCGAGATCGAGAAGGGCGCGTTCGTGGAGAGCCTTCTCAGCCGCGTTGAAGTCCGCGATCCCGTCGGGAATTTCGGGTTCCGGGACGCCGAGGTCGAGCCCTCCGTGCTCCTTTCTGGCATGGGCGAAGTCGAGCGCGCGCGGGATCGCCCAAAGCATCGCCCGCCGATTGGGGTGAAGGGCGTCCAACGCGCCGCAAAGCAGGAGAGCTTCGAGTTCGTCTCGTTCGGGCCGCGTCCTCGCAACGAACTCGAAGAAGGAGGACGCTGCCTGCCCCCCGCTGACGCTTCGGGCAACCGTCTGGGGCGCGGGATCGCTCGCCCCACAGGCCAGTTCACCAGCGCCTAGATGGGGCTCGCCGGACGAAAAAATCGCGGCGTTTCGGACGGCTTCTGCGGGAAAAGTCGCAAGGTCATCGCCCCGAGGTTTGGCGTCGAGGATTCTCCTGCATGTGTCTTTCGAGAGGCCCTTGATCTGCATCAGCCCGACTCGAATCGCGCTGCGGGGGACCAGAAGTTGGGGGTCGGTGCGGGATCGAAAATCCTCGACGGAGAAAGTCTCGCAACTCCTCTGGACGCAGGGCGACAAGATCGCCACGCCCCGCGCGCGAGCTTCATTGACGAGGGTATGCGGGCCGTAATAGCCTGCGGGCTGGGCCGTAAGAAGCGCAGCGAAGTACTCGGCTGGATAGTTTTGCTGGCAGTAGATCGAGCGGATCGAAATCTCCGCGAAAGCGAGCGCATGCCCTTGCGCGAACCCGTACCCCTTGAAGCCAGCGACGTACTCATACACCTGCTCCGCGACCCCTTCTGAAAAGCCCTGTTCCTGGATTCTCTTCAGTATCTGTTCTTTGATCTGAGCGCCGTAATCCTCGCGCCTGCGCTTGTGGATCGACTCCCGCATCTCCTCAGCCTCGCCGGAGGTGAACCCGCAAAAGGTCTGCAAGAGTTGATCGACCTGCTCCTGAAACACGATGATCCCGTAGGTGAGTCCCAATATCCTCTCGAACTCAGGGTGCGAGAAGGTGTAGGGTTTCCCCCTTCGCCGAGCGATGAGTTCGTTGATCTTGACCGCGCCGCCCACTCCAGGCCGGATGCCCGCCTGCACAAGGCTCGCATCGTGCAGGTTATCCGTGCGCAGCCGGACATGAGCCTGCCTCATCGCGGGGGAAGCGGACTGAGGGATGCCGATCAACTCCCCCGACCTCATCGCCCGGTAGGTTTCAGCGTCGTCGAGGGCGATCGATTCCACGTTGAACTCGGAATCGGAAACCCGAATTCGCTCCTGCGTGCCTGAAAGAACGTCTTGCCCCCGCAGGCAAAGGATGTCGAACTTATCGAAGAAGTACTTGGCGCTCCGCTTGTCCCATTGAATGATCCGAAAACCGGCCTCTTCCCCTTCGAAGAGTTTGGAAGGCGTCGGGAGCGGGAACTCGTCCGGAAGCCCGGCCCCTTCCCGCTCGAACGAGGGGATTCTTTCCCGCACGAAGGGGGACGCCGACTCCATGACCGGGACCGTCTCCGCAAGAGGGGAACTCGAAATCACGAGCCCGGACGAATGCGCCCGGATGTTGCGAGGGACATCCATCAACCTCTCCGCGAGATCGAGCACCCACCGGAAGCGCTCCTTGGGAATCGCCGAGCCCGCCAGTTCGGGTCGCTTTTCGAGCGCGGCCTCCAGGTGGTGGGGCGAGATGCCCCCATGAATCCTCTTGGCCAAGAACCCGATCATCTCTTGCGGGAGCCCAAGCGCTTTGCCCACGTCCCGCACGATTCCGCGCGTGCAATAAGCGCCGATCGCAGAAATCCCGGCGACCCTGTCCGCGCCATAGGTTCGGGTCAGGTAAGCCCGCACCGCATCGCGCTGAGAAGCTTCGAAGTCGATATCGATATCGGGCCTCTTGCTGCCGTCTTCGGGAAGGAACCGGTCGAAATGGAGATTGTGTTCGTAGGCGTCGATCCTCGAAAGCCCCAAAACGAAGGCCGTCACGGAATCGACGACCGAGCCGCGTCCGCTGAAGAGGATGTTGTGGTCGCTCGCCCACCTGCACGCATCCCAAATCGTCAGGAAGTGGTCGGCGAAGTTCAACCGGCAGATTCGATCGAGCTCATGGTCGAGCCTTCGCTGAAATCCCGGCGTCAACCGCTTTCTTCGCAGGGCAGCGCCGGCATAGGCGACTTCGCGGAGGGCCTGGGGAGGGTCGGGGAACCTCGAAGGCAGGCGGGTCCTGCTCGGCAACACCTCCGAATCGCATCGCTCGACGACCCGAAGAGTGTTTTCGAGTAGGTCCACCCGGTCGGCGAACAACTCGCTCATTTCCGCCGAGGAACGAAGGTACCTCTCCGCGTTCAGCGACCTTTCGGGTCGGGGCGGCGCGAAGGGCTGGCTGGGGTGACGGAGGAGCTTTCGCCCGATCAATTCCTCGACCGTGCAGAGGGTTTGGGAGCAAACGAGCACGTCTTGAGCGGGAAAGTGCTCCGGCCGCGCATGGGTGACGACTCCCCCCGCTACCGGCACGACCTGCATCGACTCCGCCAGGTGCAGGAGGTCTTCGTTGCAGGCTCTTTGCCAAGGGAGGAAGCTGCGCTCGATCTCGACGAACACGTTGTCCCGCCCGTAGAGGTCGATCAGCCTCGCAAGCTCCCTTCGCGCGTCGTCGTAGCGCTTTTGGATCACCAACCGGTCGACCGGCCCCCCATCCCCTCCGGTCAGGCAGACCAGCCCCCGCGCGTGTCGGGCGAGCCGTTCATAGGTACAAAGGGGGTACTGGCGAGGCTCATTTAAATGGCATTCGGTGATGAGCTGGGAGAGGCTGCCGTACCCTTCCTTGCTGCGAGCGAGGAGGACGTACTTCCCTCCACAGGGCATCTCGACGCTCGCCCCGACGAGGGGTTGGACTCCTAACGCTTTACACCTCTTCGCAAACTCCACCGCGCCGACCAGCGAAAAGGGGTCCGCCAGAGCTGCGGCGCGCATTCCCCCAGCTGCGAGCAAGCTGGGAATCTCCTCGGCGAGCATCGTGCTCCGCCCGAACGCGTACCCGGAGTAAAGGTGCAGTGGCGCATAGTCGGCCACGCGCCGTTTCTGGGCACCGGATTCGCGTAGCGGGGATGAGGAGCGACGGCTTTCCGCAGGGTTCTCGCCCGACCAAGAGCGGAAGTAATTCTCATCGCTGGACCAATCGGGCTCCTTCACCAACCCGAGCGCGCGGCTTACCTTCTCGTCGCGAACTTTTCGTACCCGGAGGTTCCATTCGTTGCGGTGATCCTCCTCGTAGGCGGGGGCGTTGCCGGGGTTCGTCGACACGGGCGATTCGAGTTCGCGGATCGCCTCACGGCGAATCCCTCGTGGGTCCAAAAAGCGCACGACCTCACGCGCGGGCGCGCCCATCCACCATTCGCCTGCCTCTCGCCATCGGGCAAGGACTCGGCGCTGAACCTGGGCATTGTCCGCGTCCGCCATCGCTCAATTCCATCCAGTGGCGTCTCTCCAGAGCTTCAGGAGTTTGACTCGTCGAGGGAACGAGAGGTCGGAGGCATGAACGACCGACTTCGCGCCGTATTGCTCTCGAATCGTATGAAGAGCCGGTTCGACGTCCCTCCTTTCCGAGGGGATAGAAAGGTATCGAAAGTCCGACTGAGTTCGCCGGGCGGGCTGTAGTGCGGGAAGGCGCGCGGACATCGCGACGATGGGAGCTTGAGGGCGCTCCCTGAGAATCGCCTGCAAGGCGCATTCCACCGACCTGGCGTCTCGAAGCGGCTTCGCGAAACTCCGTTTGCGGACCTCAGGCGCGCCTGATTCAACCTCGATGCGAAGGTTCAGTCGTTGACCCTGCTGCTCGGAGTCTGTGAGCTTTCGCCCCAACTCCTCGGCGAGATCGCGGACCGCGCCCAGCAGTCCCCCTTCCGCTTCGACGGGAGAATCGAACGAGACCCTGGCGAACACGGAGCGAGGAGGATAAAGGGCGCGAACGGGCGCGCTCCCCTTGCCAAGCGCGCAGAGTCGGATGAGAGGGGCTTCCTCGCCGAATTGCTCCCGAAGCACCTCCTGGGGGAGATCGGCAACCTGTCCCGCCGTCCGATAGCCGAGGAACCGAAGCCGTTCTCGCGTGGAGGGCGCCAGAGGAGTGAGCAGGCTCACGGGAAGAGAGGCCACGAAATCCCTCGGCGCGAGCGTGGCGGTCCTGCACTCTTCGACCCACTCCGCAGAGCCAAAACGGTGACCCGCAACCTCGCACACCACCCGCGACAGCCACTTCGCCGAACTCATTCCCCCGCGAAACGCCATCGAAGTCCGGTCGTGCAGCG
>Ga0226835_1001246_pt1 | contig 15004 bp, 16 predicted proteins | sample LAC_MetaG_1_FD_163627 | JGI IMG/M metagenome (GOLD analysis project Ga0226835, IMG submission 163627) | Anaerobic ammonium oxidizing microbial communities from anammox membrane bioreactor (MBR) in UC Berkley, California, United States -... | ecosystem: Engineered > Bioreactor > Anaerobic >...
CGAATTGTCTAGGGGGTGTTGATCTTGAAAAAGGAAACCAAGCGATACGAGTTCTGACTGAAACCCTCAATGCAAGTTGTTTGCAATCGACCAGGATTTTCAATCTGGCAACCGGCAAACAACCAGCTGCGTTTTTAAGTTATGACGATTACTGGCGTCTGGTTCTAGCAAATTACCATGCCGGCGCTGGGTGTGTTTATCAAGCTCTTCGAAAAACCGGAAATCCGAACAATTGGAATAGCATTGCAGCTAATTTTTCAAGCGGTTGCGCAAGTGGCGCTGAATATATTCGACGGATCGAAGGGCAGATCAAGCCGTAGAAAAAGAGGTGATATGGATTGGATTATTTTTGGCCTTGTTGTAACCTGGTTGGGAATCGTATCTTGGTTCGATATTCGAAAAAGTGAAATACCTCACAGCGCCTGGGTGGTTATTCCTCTCATTGGCGCAGGTCTTTATCGGATCTGGCAGGGAGACTGGGCATTAGTTCTTCTTGCTGTCTTAGTTGCAGCTGTTAGTGAACGGTATAGAATATCTCAAGCATTTGGCTGGGAAGAGTTAAGCCGAATAATCACCTGGCTCCCATTGCTATTTTTGGGAGCATTCCTCTCGATTCAATCTTCACCACTTTCAGCTTTGGCAATCATTGGCTTCTGGGCTGCTTGGGAATTGAAGTGGTGGGGTGGCGCGGATGCGGTTAGTGCAATTACGGTCTGTCTTATCTGGCCAGGAATGTCCTTTATCATATCGTTTCTGGTTATTCACTTAATCGTTGTGATTGCTTCAGGATTAGCCTCCATGGTCCGGGAACAGAAAATCAAGCTTCACCGATTACCAGGGTTGCCAATATTGTTAGCCTCGGTTGTTTTCTTAAAATTCGGCTATGTATTCATCAATATATAAGGGGGTAGACAACCGTTTTGGAGTAATCTAATTATTTTACTCTCACCACTTTAAATCAGAATAGGCGGAGTCTCTTCCCAAGGAAAGCCTGAATCTAGGATTTTTGGATTTTCATACGGATAGAAAATCGTTTAAATAGAGAGTTATTCAAAATCACCAAACCAGTCAATCCTAGTTGTGGGTATATTTTGGATATGTTAGTGTTGAACTACAACCAGACTTCCTCAAAATTCAAGCTGCTTCAGTCTTTTGCAATAACCGAATGAACTAATAAATTAATACAACTTCGGATAATAATATAAAAAATTCGTATAACTGAAAATATTATTACTAATTTCCTTATCAGCCTGGAAGTAAAGTTTTCTAGAAATCACAATTATCGCTCTTCCATATGATACAAGGATATTAAGAGGAGCAAGATCCCTATTGACAGCGTTCAAATTTTGTGTAAAATATCTATTAACCTAGTGTACTATGTAAGTAGTATTGTTAACAGATAGTTCCTGCACCATTCACAATGGAAAAACTCTTTTCCTATTCGAGTTTGAGGTGAGTAAATGGCATCAAATAATAAACAAATTGTAATTTCTACAAAAGGCATAACCAAACGTTTTGGCAAAAGGATTGTCCTCGATGGAATAGATTTTGAGTTACCAAAAGGCCAGATTTTCGGTATCTCTGGCCCTAATGGCTCAGGCAAAAGCGTTTTTATGAGAATCTTGGTAGGACTTGTATTGCCCAATGAAGGCGAAGTTAGCGTTTTCGACCAACAAATAGGCCATGAAGTCGAATTCCCAAAAGCGACCGGTGCTCTGATCGATCGGCCTGGATTCCTACCCACTTGCAGCGGTTACCGCAACCTGGAATTATTGGCAGGCATTCGAGGAGTAGCATCAACAACCAAAATTACCGAGACGCTAGCCTTGGTAGGTCTTGATCCAGACGATAAAAAGCCTGTAGGAACCTATTCTACTGGTATGCGTCAGAGGTTAGGTTTCGCACAAGCGATTATGGAAGACCCAGATCTGCTCATCCTGGATGAGCCGACCAACGGATTGGACTTCGATGGACAGCGTGAGATTTATGGACAACTGGTCGAGTTACGAAAAGCAGGCAAGTCAACTCTGATAACCAGTCATAATCGGGATGAACTTCTCATTTTATGTGACAAAATCTTTATCATGCATAACGGTAGACTCCAGTTAGTCCCTGAAGATCCACAAACGGAATGGACACCGGTTCAATCCGAAGGAAGTGATTGTTGATCTCGATCATTTTTTTAGTAAATGCAGAAGAATAATGATGGATCACATTTTTGACGACACCCAGCCCATATATTACCAGATCGTGCAGCGCATCTGTGGCAGGATACTGCGCAATGAGTTCAAACCAGGGGACAAGCTTCCCTCAGTTATTGATGCCGCCATTCACTTCAAGGTCAACCACAACACAATTCAGCGCGTTTACCAGGAGTTGATCCACCAAGGGATTGCGGTGGCTAAACGTGGGGAAGGTACCTTCGTTACCGAGGACGATAAGATTCTCGCACGACTACATAATGAAATGCGCCAGTCATTGTTGGAAAATTTTCTTACAGAGATGCGTCGCCTTGGCTATTCCCCGGCTGAGATAGTTTCTACCTTAAGAGACTACATCCAAACCGAAGATTCACCCCTGATTGAGGAGCAAAACGAATGAAAGGTATCCTGCATGAAGAATTGAGCCGCGCATTTCGCAACCGCCGGCTTTGGATCATAATCCTGCTAACCGTAGCAAGTATGGCTATAGGAATCTACCGGAGAGGATTAATTTTTAACGATCAGAGAATCCATCCGGTGAACCTATTGATGAATATTAGCTTCTATACACCCTTTTCGCTAATTGCAGCTCTGCTGGCGACTCTGCCTTTCGCCGATTCTTTTTTCGATGATCGCAATCAAGGCTTTATCCGTTTCATTGCCCTTCGAGTATCTTACCGAAAATACTTGGCAGCTAAGGCAATCGCTGTGGGATTGGCTGGCGGATGGGCAATTAGTTTCTCGATTATCCTAATGCTGGTGCTGGTTATTGTTACAGGGCCGATCGATTTCTCGGCGCAGGGATATATCTCCAATTCAACCCTGGTATCTGGTGAGCCGTGGGGACCGCTCGGTTGGTTATATACTGTCAATCCATTCAGCTATTTTGCCTATCTGCTTGCCACCGCCTTCAGTTTCGGATTTGTTTACGCCTTGTTCGGCCTGGCAGTGTCTATGATCATTAACAACCGCTATGTTGTATTAGCCGCGCCATTGGTGTTCTTCCAGCTGCTCACCTACCTTGAAGCACGCTCACTGCACATTTTGCCTGCCTGGAATCCTGCTTATACACTTTTTCCATTTGATGCCTTCGAAGGATTTACATTAACCCACCAGCTGATCCAATATGGGTTGTTAATGGCGGTTGCATGTACGATTCTGGCACTATTTGCCCGAAAATCACGAATACTTCAGTAGTATCTACCGAAATTGTGAGGATTATTATGCGCTTTTTTCATTTTCTTTTCCTACAACTCCGCTGGTATCTTTTTCGAAAGCGATGGCTGCTACCCTTTCCATTGTTTGCCTTTATCGCATACCGCAGCGCCAACGCAGTCAACGCGCTTTCACAAGGACAATTCGGACCTGCCCATCCCAATGCCTGGGATCTGCTGTTCATTGCACTTGGCAACTATACCAACATCTACTTGGCGATAGGTTTGTTATACCTATACCTGGTCTGCGATCTGTTGCCGGAACCTAACCTGGGACAGATGGTTCTCTTCCGACTTGGCTCGCGACGGTTGTGGTGGTTGGGTAAGCTCACAACTTTGCTTATTGTCACTATGGTCTACATATTGGGACTCACTGTGTTGTTAGCATTTTTTGCCACCTTAATATTGCCCTGGGAGGTAGGTTATTCCACTGCAGCACAGTTTATGCCCGAGACAGTCAATCTGCCAATGGATTTCTTCCGCAAGATACAGCCGAGCCTACCTCTTTTTCATCTGTCCCAAGAGCTCTTGCTAGTGATTCTGGGATTGTTCTTCATCGGTATCGTAATGATGATTGTCATCCAACTCACCAAACGCTACTATTTTGGCCTACTGGCTGGATGTCTTCTCCTGGTTAGTAGTCTCATGACATTGTTCCTAAATGGATCACAAAGTTGGTGGGGATACACAATGGGTGCTCATCTTACCTACATTGGTCTACATCCTTTACGGCTGATTCCGGTCTCCTACTCGGTTCTGTACTGGTTAATTGGTATTGCCGTGACTGCTCTGGTTGGATTTGCCATTAGCAAACGGCAGGACCACTTGGCTGTCCGAGAGCAGGAAGAGGGATAAGAGGTTATCATGAATCGAACAATTATCCTATTGATTTTTCTGGCGCTGGTGACCGTTGGCTGTTATCCAAAACCTACTTCTCAGCCAATATTTACCAAAACTCCGGATACATCGACCGATTCTATTGCACTCCCCACGGCAGCCTTGCCCTTACCCAGCGGTTCAGGGGCACCTCTCCCCACCTTGGAGACTATCTCGGAATGGAATGCTCCCCGAATTAGCCGGATAATGCAAGTTGGTGGGGGCACGTTCGGTGACATAATCCGAGTATCACCCGACGGCAACTTACTAGCACTGGCATCGTCGGGTGGAATCCTGCTAGCAGATACGGCAAGCGGCCAGCAAATTGGTTTCTATCCTACCTCATCCGAAATTGAGAGTTTGGCGTTTTCACCTGACGGAAAGTACATTGCAACAGTACATCGTGGACCAGGTACAGAACTTATGACGATTGGCGACACAGCAGGTCAGCCTATATATCATCCCATTCTGACGGTCTGGAACCTGACAAACGGCTCGCCAAGTATTTCTGTGAATTTGTCTGGCCACGGTTGCGGACAATACAACGCTCGGGATTTAGCTTATTCGCCTGACGGACAAATCCTAGTATTCAAGGATCAATACAATTGGCTTGGGCATGATCGAACCGATAACTTATGTTTACTTTCAGCCAAGGATGGCAATTTGATCCGCGCTATACCGATCGATTTACCTTGGAATTCAGCAACACCGGTCTTATTATCACCTGATGGACAAGAATTGTATGTCGCTGTTATTGACCGAACAACTGAAGATTTTACTACACCAACAACGCGCGTGCGTGTCTACGAGACGAATACTGGCAACCTAATCCGAGAATTAGATGGCCTTGGAAGCGTTAATGATATGGCAATCTCTCCTGATGGACAACATCTGGGTTTGGCAGACCAAAACGGCGTCCGGTTAATTTCTACCAAAGATGGTAATTTTCTGGCTGAGTTCGGAAACCATTCTAGAGAAGTTATGTCAGCTACTTTTTCCCCAGACGGTACAACCCTTGCGCTCGGCTCGTTGGATGGAACAGTCAGTGTATGGACTGTCCCTGAAGGTGATTTGCTCTGGCAAACCCAAGCCTGGTTCCCTATCTCACCAATCTCATTAGAAAAAATTGAAGCTGAGATCTGGGATACAGCTTTTTCTCCAGATGGCAATGTCCTGTTTACTTTAGCGCCAAGCCACATTGTCAATTTGTCTGGGCGTGTCAACGCTCTACAAGCTTCTGATGGGCTTGAGTTATTTAGCTTGTACAGTAGCAATAACTACATTCAGCCAGCTTTATCACCCGATAGGATTCGTCTGGTTTTTGGCGGGTACGAAGATGGACAGGCACAAGTTTGGTCAGTAACCGACAATAAACCGCTTTTTACGCTCATAGGGCATACCAGCATGGTCATGGCTTCATCGTTTTCACCTGATGGGAGTCAGATTGCAACTGCCTCGATAGATGGGACTGTGCGACTGTGGAACTCGCAGGATGGCTCACAATTTGCAGTACTTTCTGGACACACAGGTACGGTAAGGTTGATCCTTTTTTCGCCGGATGGCACCAAGTTAATCTCTGTTGGAGATGACTCCACCTTACGCTTATGGGATACGAGCAATGGCAAACTGGTGAAAATCATCGAAATGCAGACCGGAAATTGGGTGGCAAACACAATTGCCTTCGGTCCTGATGGGAACGTTTTGATTGCCACCGGCTGTCCATACAGCGATTGCCCCGCTAAAGGTGGAGGCGATTTGCGCCGAGTGAATTTGGAGGATGGAACTGTTACGATATTGATTAATCAGCCTGTGTATAGTGCTACATTCACTCCTGATCAAAATGGTTTTGCAATTTGGAGTCTACAGGGCAAACAATCTGGCCAGGTCAACCAGGGACAATTTCAACCCCAGATTACCTATACTTCTCCATTAGGAAACGGCGTTTTGATGGGAACGGCTATCTCCCCGGATGGGCAGTTGTTTTTCTCTGGAAATGGATATGGACTGCATGTTTGGAATGCCGTTAGTGGAGAGATGGTGGCACTGTGTAAGGGTTCCGGATCATCTTACGGGTCTATGTGGGTTACACTGGATCAAAAACTGATCCTTATCGCTCAATTCAATGGCCTTATGAGTTTGTGGGGGATTCCATCTGATCAGGAATGATAAATAATCAATATCAGTCGAATAACAAATATGTATCACAAGTTGTAATTCTATGTAGAACAGAAAGCTTCAATCTATCTCAATTATTTTGAAAGCTAGCAAGATCGGCATCGCGAGTGAAAACAATAACCTTTGCCTTCATGGTAAAAATTGGCCATCTTGGATAATTTCATTCCGTCATTATAATTATTAATAGACAATCTTTGATTAATCGTTGGCTGGACAAAACCTTCTGGGCGCAGAAGTAAGTCCAGCTTTAATTTTTAAGCACTTGCACTAATGCTGAATGGATAGGAGCGCCTTCTGATCGCTACTTTCGCCGTATTAGCCCTGTTTTTTACCTGTATGGTCTACGATCTCCGCAACCACCAGGTCCCCACGCCATTAACCGTTGGCGGGATGGTTGGTGCAGGTGTTTATGCCCTTTTCAATGGCTTATGGGCTCCAGTATTGTTGATGATTGCACTGACTCACGTATCAGATTTCAACCCCCGAGAAAAACGTCTAGCATTTGCTCTTACGTTTTCCGCATTTGCTGCAATATTTCAACCTGCGGCGACGTTGATTTGTGTACTCATCCTTGTAGTATGGGTGCTTTGGGAATTTAGTGTTTTGGGAGGTGCGGATGTCAAACTGATAATTGCTGCTGCCCTGGTTCTTGGAAATCCAATTTTTCTGATCCCGATATCAATTGTCGGTGGAGTGCAGGGCGTAATCGCGAGTCTTCAGAAAAAAAGGGAAATTCCTTTTGTTGTATCAATTTTTTGTGGAACTTTGTTGTTTGTTCTCTATCCATATTTCTAAAGAAGGAAGGAGGTGATTGGCATTGCGTTTCCTAAAAGACAACCGGGGAATTGAGTCGACTGAGGTCGCTTTGATCATTGCAGTAGTTGTTTTGGTGGCTTATGGTGCATACCGGTTGCTGGGCCAAAATATCGCTGCCATCGTGACAGATATTGCTGGAAAAATCTAGTTAGATCAATGGTCTGCCAGCAATGTCCCCCCCGGGGATGTTCCAAAACTGGCAGATCCATTTTCCTAAAGGAGGATTATGAGGTTTATTAAAGACACTCGTGGAATGGAATTGCTTGAGGCTGCAATTACAACTCCAATTGCGATCATGGTTATGTTGGCGATTGTTAACCTGGGGATGTTAGTCTATGCCCAACAGGCAGTGCAAGCCGCAGCCAGGCATGGTGCGCGTATGGGAAGTGTGGCACAGCAATGCCCAGCCTGTTATGCCATGAGTGGAGCAAGAGATGCAATCGCCCAGGCTGGGATTCTGGAAAATACTTCGGTTAGTGTCTTGGCTCCTGGAGGAAGTGCCGGCAGCATTTTAAAGATCCAAGTCAGCGGCAGTGTACCCAACTTTATGGCTCCTCTGACCAGCCTATTGCCTGGATTGCCAGGGCAGACGTTTACTGTCCGTGCCGATTCTACATTCAGGCAAGAAGGCTGGTAATATGCTGTGGCGAGATCGGCGTGGCTATTCAATGACTTTCTGGGCGGTATTCATTGGGTTGGTGATGATTCCTGCCCTGGCATTGGCTATTGAACTCGGACGGTATTTTTATGCCATTTCAGAAGTGGCAAAGGCAGCAGATGCTGCAGCAGTTGCAGCATCCGCTGAGATTAACCAGCAAGTATTTCAAGATACCGGAAGTCTTGTTCCCACATCAAGAACCTGGGGGAACGCTCAGGCTTATGTGACCTCAAATACAGCCAGTTTATCTGCTAAAGGGGTCCATGCATTTGTTACAGGTATTCAGGTCAGTGGGGGAGACAACACTGTGCGGGTTTCAGTATCTGCAGATTTATCTATCCTGTTTCCATCAGTAGTTCCCAAGGTGCTTGTCACTCAAACCGGAGTGGCCAAATTACGTGTCTTCACACATTGATCGATTTTTACCCATATTTACGACTCGGTTCGGACAACGGTTTGCGTTACCTGAGTGTGGGCGGGCGTGGACAATGCTTGGGAGCAGGAAAAACTCGAAGCGTAGAAAATACTCGAAAATGCCGCAGAATCCCACACGTCAGGTGCACGCTTTGTTAGCCCGCTTTGGGGTGAAGAAAATATGTAGCCTTTTAGAAGGCTGCCGAATTTCAACTTCTGCATGGACACCATAAACCGTTTCAATCAGAGCAGGTGTGAGGACATCTCTAGGTTGTCCATGCGCTACAACATGCCCTGTTTGAAGAAGATATAAACGGTCACAGTAAGTTGCGGCAATGTTTAAGTCGTGCAATGCTATGATTATAGTGACTTTTAATGAATGGAGTAATTCTAAAATCTCTAATTGTGACCGAATATCAAGATGATTGGTCGGCTCATCAAGTATCAATACGTTTGCTTGTTGGGCAAGCGCGCGAGCAATAAGTACACGTTGCTTTTCTCCGCCCGATAATGAGCGGAATATACGTTGAGCGAAGGATTCCATTCCTACGCGAGATAACGCATTTTTTACAATTTCATCATCATCTTTTGTATCAATATCAAAGAGTTTTTTATGGGGAGTGCGTCCCATAAAAACAATTTCTTCAACGGTAAAGTCAAAATCGCTTACGCTTTCTTGGGGTAGCACTGCTTCATTCTGTGCAACTTCTTTAGCACTTATTGACCAAATGTCACGGCCGTTAAGAAAAATTGTCCCTGTTGTTGGATGATATAGACGATACATCATCCGCAACAAACTAGATTTTCCACTACCATTCGGTCCAATCACTCCAACGAATTCACCAGACTGAATTTCTAAGTGAACCGTGTCTACGATTCTTTGAGACTCAACCATCCAACTTACATTATTTACTTGTACTTTCATAAATTTTCCGCCCTACGCTTTATTTGGTTTTTTAACATTAACCAAATAAAAAATGGACCACCCAAAACAGAAGTTACAACACCTACGGGTAACTCAATTGGATTGTCAATTGCGGAGTGAAAACCACGCGCTAATACATCAGCCCAAATTAGAAAAATGCTACCAACAAATACCGACAATGGTAAGACTTTGCGGTGGTCTGAACCAACTACAAAGCGTATCATGTGAGGAATCATCAGCCCAATGAAACCGATTGAACCACTGACCGCGACCATCACTCCAGTTATAAGTGCTACGAGAGTAAAAACCCATTTGCGAAAAACATCCACATTAACCCCTAGAACTGAGGCAGTTTCGTCACCCACTATTAAGGCGTTCAAATTTCGGGCTTGCAACATGAGATATACAGTTATTGCTAACAATGTTAGTGTTGGCAATGATAAATCAAACCAATTTGCTCTTGCTAAACTGCCAAGTGTCCACGCGAGAACTTGTCCTGCTAGTTGGCGGTTATTTGATGTTAGCGTTATATAACTGGTGATACCAGTAAATATATATCCAACACCAATTCCCGCTAGTATTAAACTCTCTGGCGTGATACGTTTCCCAAGATTGGCTAATGTGTATACGAGGACAAATGCTAGAATCGCGCCAAGAAACGCAGCAAATGAAATTGCAAGTGTTCCGTAGGATGCAAGTACACCGAAACCAATGGCTAATACTGCACCTACGGAAGCACCTGATGAAATGCCGAGAACATAGGGGTCAGCAAGAGGGTTGCGTACAAGGGCTTGTAATGTAACGCCAACAATTGCCAAACCACCGCCCACCACTACTGCCAGTAATACACGGGGAAGCCTTATTAACCAAACTATATTCTCAACGCCTGCTGACCAATTTCCCGCAGGAATAAAACCAATTTTGTAGGCAACCACGTTCCAAACAATATTAATGGGAATTGAAACGGGACCCAAAGAGACGCCAAGAATAATTGATAGAAACAAAATTCCGCTAAGTACGAGTAGTAATGTACTAAAGCGTAAATGCCTTTGACTTTTTGGGTTTGAATCGTCTCGACTAGGCATGATGAGATTGATAAAAAAACTTGTTAGCGAAACCGCTCTGGATAAAGTGCTTTGGCTAGTGCTTCTATACCATCATCCATTTCCATGCCAGGAAGTATATAAGTCCACGGCAATACGACATACCTTTTCTCTTTTATTGCGGTGATACTAGCGAGTTGCGGAAGCGATTCAAGTGTTTTGATACGTTGGTCAGCACTTTCCCAAGGGGTATCGTCTATCATAATAAATTGTGGGTCAAGTTCAATTATTTTCTCCCATCCAGCAGCAGGTATCCAATCATCTTCGACATCACCAAAAATATTTTTTGCTCCAACTGCGTTCATCAGTTTTGTTGCCATTGCATACTTGCCAGCCGTAAATGCTGTATCTGCTCCGCCGCCATAATAAAAACCACGCAAAGGAGTATCTACCTTGCCAATTTGCGCTTGGACAGTAGTGATTTTCTCGCGCATTTGATTTACCAGTTCTTCTGCGCGTGTCTCTACACCAAATATTTTTCCAATATTTAGTATGTCAGTATATGTACTTTCTAAACTTTCATCAGGTTTTATACCTACTGCAATACAAGATTCAGTAAGAACATAACTTTTAATACCTGCTTGTGCCAACTTCTCTGGGGTAACGCCACTCTCTTCGGAAAAATTGTAATTCCATGCGCCAAAAGCAAAATCTGGATTGAAATTAAGAATCTCTTCCAACGATGGCGGGGGCCAGGTCACTGTAGAAATCAAAGGAATATTCTTAACCTGTTCTTGGTATTCCTGACCCACTGGAACGCCAGAAATCCAATAACCAACCATTTTATTTTCTAACCCTAACGCAAGCATTATTTCTGTCATATTTGTATCGAACGATAAGGCGCGTGTCGGGGCGGCGTCAAAAGTAACAGGTTCACCACAACTTTCTACTGTTACTGGATAGGTAGATGTGCTAGTTGACGGTGATTCATTCCCTTTTGGTGTAGTACAACCTATTAGAAGGCTGATAATCACCAATGTTGTTAGTGCAATTAAGTAGCGGTTTTTCATAGCATTTCTTTCCTTGAGATAATATAGTTGATGGCTTTCAATACGGTTTTCGTGTTCTGTATTGCTTCGTCAGTTTCGATTGACTTTGCTTCAATCGTTTTTCGCTTCCGTGGATAAGATTTTTTTTGTCATCGCCAACATGCTTAACGTAGGTATTGTACAAGTCAATCCACTGTTCTTTAGTTAGGTCGGATGGTTTCAAATCTGCCAACTTTAGATTTCTGGCTATAAGATTTCTCTGCTTATTGGTGAAAACCTTTCGGAATGCGTCAATAATTGTTGGTGACCATTGGTTATATCCATAGACAACAAAGTCACGGAAATCTTCGAGGTTTGCTTTTTGTATTAGTGGTGTAGCGTATTTTGCAAAATGCACAAAAACAATATTTACATTTGGACGAGGTTCAAAATAATCTCGGTTGATTTTCTGTATTATTTCAACTGAGAATTCAACAGAAAGCAGGGTTGAAATCTGTGAATTTTTTTCATAAGGTGCGCCTATAAACCTGTATGCCGCTGATTCCTGCATGATTATATATATATCAGTTGGCTTTCTTTCCGAAGTAGTTAGTTTAGACACAATATCTGCGGTGTAATTGAAAGGAATATTTGAGAATACCTTGTAGTCTTCACGTGGAAGTTGCCATTTCACAAAATCATTAATCACAAGTTGAAAATTACCGCTATTATTGATTTCTGATAATTCTTCTGAAAACCTGCGGTCGCGCTCGATAGCAATTACTCGTCCTGCTGTTTTTACGAGTTCCCTAGTTATTATGCCTTTGCCTGGACCAATTTCGATTACCAAATCGGATGAATTAATATTAGATAATTCAAGAAGTTGTCGCACAAGTTGAGGGCGACATATAAAATTTTGGGAGTGCTCAACCTGTCTGTTAAAAGCCATAATAATTTTTCCTTGCTTACAGTTTCTTGAAATACCGCACAATAGGCAATCCCACATACCCTACTTTCTCGTATGCTTTTCTGGCTGGTGCGTGGGTCTCGTCGTTTCCAGTTTCAACAACTGCCATTTCCATGCCAGATAACATCATATCTTCAAGTGCTTTCATGTTTAGGTCTGTTCCGATATTATTGTTCTGGTAATCAGGATGCACAGCCAATAAAATCACTTCTCCTTTTTTTTCGCTATCTATTAATTCATACACAAGAAAGCCTACAACTTTTTCGTTGTATTGAGCAACGATGGTGCGGTACTTTTTTCTATCCCTGCACATGCTCTCTACACTACCTTTTTGACTTCTTTCCCAATCAGGATACAAACTTCTATAGATATTTGTTCCTAGTATTTGCGAAAAAGATTGGAAGATGGGTTTCCATGCTAATAGAGAGAGTTCAACAATATCATTAATGTCGCTATCTGAAAATGCTCGAATTTGATACTTCATTTGTGAATCACCATATTATCGTAAGCGGGGTAACAATTAATTATACGGACTCTTGATACGCTGCATTTTTACCGTATAGCCACCTAAAAGAAATATGCTATACTGCAATTATGCCTGGTTAAATCAAACAATCAGCAACAAAAATAATCTTATACTATTATATACTCAGTTCTGCAAGATCAAACATCTATGACTGATACATCCCCTCCAAAACCTAAAAAACTTTTCGATCAGCTCCGAGACACGATTCGCTTGAAGCATTATTCCTACAGCACAGAGAAAACCTATGTTCACTGGGCTAGGTGCTATATTCTTTATCACAACAAACGCCATCCGGCAGAAATGGGAGCTGCTGAGATCGAAGCTTTCCTTACCTATCTAGCAAAAGAAGGATATGTTTCCTCATCTACCCAGAACCAGGCGCTTAATGCCTTGCTATTTCTATACAGAAATGTCCTGCAGATCGATCTTCCTGTTCCGCTCCACGCACTGCGCGCCAAACGCTCCGAACATCTGCCGACGGTCTTATCGAAAGACGAAGTTGCAAGTGTATTGGCTGGAATGCAGGGACTGCATCAATTGATGGCGAAGTTGCTCTACGGATGCGGATTACGCCTAATGGAATGCTTGCGTCTGCGAGTGAAAGATATCGATTTTGAGCAATCTCAGATCATCGTCCGGGAAGGAAAGGGTGAAAAAGACCGTGCGACCATGCTGCCTGCCAGCCTTATTCAGCCACTTAAGAATCAAATTACATTTGTCAACAACCAACATGAGCGAGATTTGGCGCAAGGTTATGGTTCGGTTGAGCTGCCTTTTGCACTTGCCCGCAAATATCCTGCCGCAGATAAAGAATTTGGCTGGCAATACATCTTCCCGTCTGATCGCCTTTCAACCGATCCTCGCAGCGGGATCATCCGCCGTCATCATCTGGATCCCAGCGGGCTTCAACGGGCAGTTAGGGCGGCGGTGAAGCTCGCAAAGATTAATAAGCCTGTCAGTCCGCACACTTTTCGGCACTGTTTTGCGACTCATTTGTTGGAAGCAGGTTATGACATTCGCACGGTGCAGGAATTGCTCGGACACAAGGATGTCAAGACCACGATGATTTATACCCATGTCCTCAACCGCGGACCAAAGGCGGTGCACAGCCCGCTGGATGAGAAGTAAAAAATCCCCCTAGGATAACTACCTTTCCATTGTTATACTCTTGTTACAACTGAATATTCATTTTTTTTCTATCGTTGGCCGGACACAACCCACTGGGATCTGTCCGGCATTTTCTTTTTAACCCTGGACGACAAGGGTTTCATAAACAAGGAGGTCAGATGATAAATGATGTAGTTCTAGAAGGAATCGTGGTACGTGATCCATGGAAATTTATGGATGACCTTTTCTTCCGGTTGGTGATCTATCGAGATAGTGATCTACCTGCCAAGAAATTGGATTTGGAACGTGATGCAGGCGATTACATCAACGTTCGGGTGAATGGCGGAGCCAACGGACTGATTCATATACGCCGCGGAATGCGATTGCGAGTGCATGGGTTTCTTCAGTCTCGGGATTTTCGTGAAAGCTTGGAAGAGTTTATCAACAAAGCACGGAAATCCAAAAACTGTACTGACCTGGCGGTGGATATCAAAGCATGCGATTTGAAACAAAACCAGGTATTCATTGACCGAAACGTGGTAGAGGCAGTCGCCAGGCGCATTATTGTGTTGGATGCTACCGCACCGAACGAGAAAAAAGCCAGATCAATCGAGAGAGTTTCTCCTGGCAAGCACGCTGAAGTGGAAAATGATTCAAGTGAAATGGTGCCTGCTTCTGGAGAAATTGACACAACTGCTGAATAACTCATCCACTCAACAAACCGAAGGTAAGCATTGGTAACAATTTTCCTGGATTACCTGCAAAAGACCTATGCGTGTAAAAAGATTTGGGATGAGTTCAGACCTGAAGTGAATTCTTAATACTTCAGGGTACGTGGAGGATCACAAGATGACGCCCGAATCCCTTGCATAAAGCAAGCGGGATTTCGAGACCTGTCATCGTCAAGCTCCCTTTTGTATTGGGAGTGAGTGATCCTCCTTTTTATTTCCGGGAGTCCCCGGATAGTGGGCTTGCACTTTAACAAACAACCTTTTCCTCCCAGGAGGCGTCATGGCGTGCTGAGAAGCAGAAAGGTTCATATCACAAGGAGAAA
>Ga0226835_1001247_pt1 | contig 14989 bp, 9 predicted proteins | sample LAC_MetaG_1_FD_163627 | JGI IMG/M metagenome (GOLD analysis project Ga0226835, IMG submission 163627) | Anaerobic ammonium oxidizing microbial communities from anammox membrane bioreactor (MBR) in UC Berkley, California, United States -... | ecosystem: Engineered > Bioreactor > Anaerobic >...
CATGCCGCCTGGCCCGACGAGACCAATGGAAACGATGAGGATGAATGACGCCGCGCATACAAAACCGAGAAGTGTTTTCCAGGAACGGTTGAGCAACAGAGCAGGAATCACAATTATCAAAGTTTGAGGTTTAATCATTAATCCCCCCAGCCATAAACCGGCAGCAAGGGGCTTGCGGTTCAGGGTTGCCCGCAGAAATTCGCCCGTGCAGATGAGCAGCCAGACATTGACCTGCCCCATAAAAAAATTATCGTATATTGGAAACCCTAGCAATAGGAATGCCATCATACGTGTTGGCAAGCGAGAGCCAAAGACACTTTGGGTAAAAAATTGCAGATATAGGATTAATCCTGCCAAGTTGACGATTGTCCACAACCAGAAGCTGAAATCAATATCTAACAAACCTAAAACTTGAAAAGGTAAGATAAAGATGGGCAAAAAGACGGTCGTGTTCAGAAGAAAATTCTGCTTGGGCGTTTTTTGTACGATGGGTTGTTGAGTTTTGGCTTGAAGTTCCAGGTCATAAATATAGGGGTATCCCTGTGTATTGGCGATACGCCCCACACTCCAAAAGGCACGATAATCAAAGCCGAGGGAGTTGAATAAGTCATTTGTGATGAGGGCACTTCCAATTTGTACGATGTATATCGTAAAGATAGCTACCAGAGCCAGGTTCTGCCAGGCGCGAGCGTCGAGGTTTTGAAAGGGAAAGCGTCGGTTGTCCATTGCTGCGTTCTGCCTCGATATCAGGAAAATCCCAGAACCTTTAGCCCAAGCCGTGTTCCGGGATTTTGTTATCTCTGCCTATTCTATTTCCATGTTCTTACCCATCCCACAACTTTTGCGCCAGCTTCTAGGCTTAGTTGGATTGGCTGCCACATACCGACCTCCGCCAAAAACACCCGATCTCCCAGATACGAAGACGCTCCAGCCGGGGTCTGCGAGAAGACGATAAAGCGACTATCTGGACTCCACACGGGCGCTACGCCATTGCTCAGGGGAATCTCCTGGACGCCGTCGCTGCTCAGCATCCAGATTACCGGCGCGGCGCGCCCTGCCTCAGCAAAACTGACCAGCGCCAACCATTTCCCGTCCGGGCTCCACGTCGCTTCGGGTAGCGCGCCGCCGCCTGCTATCGGCTGGGGGTGAAGCATGATTCCCTGATGAGTGGCTAAATTCAGCACAGCTACGCCATTCACGCTTTCGGATGTCTGATATCCGCTGAGGACGATCCAGGCGAGCATCTGCCCATCTGGCGACCAGGCCGGGTTGACGGTTTTGCCAGGTGTAAGGCCATATTCGGAAAATAAAAGCGGCTGAATTCCCTGATCCAGATCGTAAAGCATTGGCTCGCCGCCGCGGTCATAAGCAATAGCCGTTCCATCCGGCGAGGGCGCGGCGCTTCCCATCAAGCCGGTTTGATCATCTAGCACCTGATAACCGCTGCCATCTGTGCGCATCATCGCCAGATAACCAGGAGACATTCCCCCCTCATTTCCTGGTTGATACTGGAAAATGATCACCCCAGGATTTCCAGGCCACCACCGATAGCCGCTTTCGATCCTGTCCGGCGAATTGGTCAGGTTGCGCTTCGAACCCGTCGCCAGGTCGGCCAGCCAAATGTCGCCTTCATAGGCGATATTATAAAGAATTTGGGTCCCATCGGGAGATAGAAGCGGTTGATATTGATCGTTAAGTAACTGGGGCTTCCCATTTGCATCCACGATCCATAAACCGTTGCCTGCGCCAAGCGTGTAGAGCAAGCCCGGAGGCAACCCATCTCCAGGGGTGTATGAAATATCGCCTGCGAGCGCGGCGGTGAGAGGTTGTGTCTCCACGATAGCAGGCGTTTGCGTCGCTGCAGGCGCCGCAGCCTGCGTCGAGATGGTGGCTTCTGTTGCTGGGGCAGTCGTTGAAACGGTAAATGAAGGCTTTAAGCCGCACCCGGATAACGTCAAGGTGAAAACCCATAATAGGATTGTTTTATGCATGCCTCACCAAGTTTCTAACAGGATTTGCGCATCTACCTTTGGCGCATGGGGTTCAGACGATACATACCTGCCGGAGGTTCCTGTAACTGTGGGTCTCCCCTATTCCTCAACTCTTTCTTGATGTCGAGTTTAATAATTGTTGACCGTCTCCCTATTCGGCGTTGATGAACGATAGGATTGATCACTAAGCCACAGAGCGCACAGAGAAGAGATAAGAAAATCCCCGTGTACTCTGTGCCTGCTTTGAAAATAGACTCTCTGTCACCAACGCTGAAGATGGAGACGATATAATTGTCTCCTTCTATAAAATGATTGATATTCCCTGAAATTGGTTTATCTCGTCGGTGCAAAACGCCCCGCAGGTTTCTGATCATACAGGCTGTTTTCAGGGAAACCTGCGGGGCGTTCATAACCATAGATGGCGCGATTATATCTCCCCAATGGCATGTGTGGGGGTGTGATGCAAGGGTAAATAGCCCTGCGCAGTCAGTTCAGGCGTGGGTAGCGCAGCTTCATCCGGTTTATCCGAGAGGCCGAAAAGCAGCGCCCCGCGCTCGCGCCACTCCAGAGCCATCTTTCGCACCTCATGGGTGATAACGATTTCCTGTTCCAGATAACGTTCTACAGGTTCATCTTCAGACAGGCAGCCAAAACGCTGCATAGTGGTCAAATATTCGCGTCGGCGGAAGGATTTGAACGGAGTTGGATCTCCAGCTTGTACGCAGCGGTAGATTTCAGTGTGAATCTTGGCCAGTTCAGGAGACAACTCGCTACGCCTTTCTTCAACCTGAAGGATGAACTGTTCAAAAGAAGTCAGCCGTTGGCTGCGAATGTCGGCTGTCAGCTCTTCCAGAGAGTAAAGCCCGAACCCCAGGATTAAGCAGACATAAGCCAGATAATCCTGATTATCGCTGGTGAAGGGGTGGAACTCTGGCTGATTGAGCGGTAAATAAGCCGCTCGAAAGGCAGCCAAATCAAAAGCCGACCCTAACAGGTGGGCGACAGTCTCTTGCACTGCCTGCACCCGCGCCTGGTCAATGACCTTATCATTGCGCCCGCGCGCTCCTAAGGTGGTCTTATCCAGATCAATCACCACGGCGGCGCCCTGCTCCACCGGAAGCCCTTGCGCTCGACAGAATTGATCGAAATCCGGCAGGGATGCCCAACGATTCGTCTGGTATATCGTTTGCGACGCGCCCACAGCAGTGATCTGTGCTTCGGTAGGCTGATGGGTCTCCGCTCCAATAAAGGCAATTCCGGGCCACTCGCCAGCCGCGCACAGATTCATAAACGCCGCGCCATCCAACAGGCGTGTATCGCCGACAAAGATCAGGCGTTCGATCTTGCCCCCTAATTCCTCTAGATGGTAGGCGTGTTTTAGAAATTGGACCACGATTTGCGCATATTCCCTTTCGCTTTTACGGGGGATTTGGTTGTTCGGCAGGCTTAATTGTGAACGGATCTGCTCTAAGCGCGGCAAGCGCGCTTCGCAGGGTTGCAGGTTGCGGTATAAAACCCAATCGCCTAAGAATTCGGCAACAGTCGCCAGCCCATGGTTTTTCATTGAGCGCCTCCCGTGTTGGTCGTCACGATCAATTCATGCAACGCGCCCAGGGCGAGGTCTGCATCGGAGGCATCCACCACCAGGCTGATGGAGACTTCGGAAGATCCCTGGGCAATAGCGATCACATTGACATTGCGTTGCCCCAGGGCGCTGAACACGCGCCCGGCGATCCCAGGCGTGCGGATCATCCCTGCCCCCACCACCGTCAGGATGGTGACGTCCTCCGTCGCCCAAATACGGTCAATGTCGTGTTGGGCAAGCTCGATTGCAAACGCTGCCTCCAACGCCTGGATTACTTCCCCGTTCGAACTGGCGGGGACGGCGAAGCAGATGGATTGTTCGGAGGAGGCTTGGGTGATCAGGGGAACGCTGGTGCCGGTTGAAGCCACCGCGCCAAATGCACGCGCCGCCACGCCGGGCACGCCCAACATCCCCCGTCCCTCAATGGTAATGAGGCGCTGGTTGCGGATCGCCGTGACCGCTTTAATCTCGCCGCGGCTGCGCTCGGCGCTATCGGCAACCAGGCGGGTGCCGGGGTGTTGCGGGTTGAAGGTGTTGCAGATGCGCAGGCCAACGCCGGCGTCAATCACCGGGCGGATTGTCTTCGGATGCAGCACTTTTGCGCCGTAATAAGCTAACTCGGCAATCTCACGATAAGTTAATTCGGGAATCGTGGCGGCGTTCGGTACGGCGCGTGGATCGGCGCTCATCACACCGTCCACGTCCGTCCAGATCCACACCTCGTCGGCGGGCAAGACAGCGCCCAGGATACCGGCGGAATAATCGCTGCCGCCGCGCCCCAACGTGGTGGTGACCCCATCTGGTGTAGCGCCTAAAAACCCCGTCACCACCGGGACGCGCCCCTGTGCCAGGATGGGTTCCAGCACGCGTCGCGTGCGCTCCTGAGTGGCTTTCAGATCGGGATGCGCATTTTGAAAGGCGCGGTCGGTGACGATCAGTTGCGTTGCCTCCACCGATTGAGCGGGAACGCCGGTCGCCTCCAGCGCTGCCGAGAGCAAACGCACACTCATGCGCTCGCCCAGCGACGCCACTGCATCCAGGGCGCGCGGCGTCGCCTCGCCCAGAACTGCCATCGCCCGACATAAGTTTGAAAACTCAGCGATCAGGTGTCCGATCTCTTGTTTCACCTGCACGCTGCGCGCCAGATCCTGTATCAGCCGGTCGGCGATGGCGTCGTGCGTGATGCGCAAGCGGTTCTCGGCTTCATAGAGTTGGTGCACCTGACCGCGTGCGGACTGGTGGGCGCTATCCAACAACAGATTGGTGACCCCGGACAAGGCAGAAGTCACGACAATCAGGCGCGGCCAGTCCTGGCGACTGTTTTGCACAATTTGCACTGCCTGGCTCATCGCCTCCGCTGTGCCAACGGATGTGCCGCCGAATTTCATCACCAATGTAGGAAGCTTATTTTGTTCGGGCATAGTGATCCTCTTGAGCGATTGAATGTAATAAAAAACGCCCCAGGCGGTCTGGGGCGTAGATGAGTCGGGTTATCAGGAATAGAAGCCATTCACCCGCGCCAACGCCCCGCCTTTCGGCGGTTGGTAGTAGTGCGAATATTGGCGCAGGCAATGCCAGATGAATATTCGTTCATGATTTGCGCAACTATATCAGCCCTGTTTTCAACCGTCAAGGGGTTTGTGGAGTGCGCTTGAAAACAAACGTTCATGATCAAAAACCTGCGGGATGTTCCTTACCAAATTATCTGAAGGTCAATAGTTGAAAACCTGCGTCTCTGGTTGCGAAGCCCGCGTTCAGCAGGTTGGAGTTGGCTGCGCCAACTTTGCGCATTTTCACGCGGCAAGCAACCCACAAAAATTCTCTCTGACTGATAAAACCATGGGTTTCGGTTGCAGCACGAAAGCGGCTTTAAAAATACGCTATAATAATCCCTCTTGAAGGCGATTTTCCCTTCTATGGCGTGTCTTGTCTGCGCGTTCCACGAAGAAGATCGGCGCGCAGGTATGTGGAGTATGGTGAATGAAACCAGTTTTAGCGTTACGTATCGCTTTGGTCTTTGCAACCTGGATGTTTCAGCCGGCGATCTATGCGCAGGCGACGCAGCCCGGTTCTTTTACGGGCGCAAGCCTTCAGCAAGCTTCCACCTACGCTCCGGCGGCGCTGTGTCTGCCGGGGGTTTATCTCTATGAGCCGGGCGACTGCCTGCCCGACGGGCCTTCGGCGTATTTGAGCCGCATGGCCCAAAAAGGCATTCTCCTTCCCATACCACCGTTGGCTTATACCCCGATTGACCCAACCTTAGGGGAAGTCAACGTCCGCTACGGCGAAGTGCGCAATCTTCCGGCTCCAGTGTACAGTTCGATTGAGGATGCGAGGAGGGGTAGCAAGAAAGCCGCTGCTCAGAGGTTGAACGGCAGCTTCGTTTTCATTTCGTACGCCAATGAGCAGGTGGTGGACGGCAAACGTTTCTACGAAATTTCGCCTGGTGAATGGATGACCGCTAACGACGTTTCCCGCATCGGGGTTCTGCCGCGTCCGCAAGGCATTACCTTCAGCAGCACGCCGACCAGCGCCTTTGGCTGGGTGTTGACGTATTTCGCCCAGGGGCCTCAGATTGAAACCAAACGCACACCCGGCGGCGCAAATCAGGACTTTACCGGGCGTCTGCTGAATTTATATGACATCGTCCCAGTATTTGGCGAACAGCAAGTGGACGAGGAAAATTGGTATCTGATCGGCCCTGATGAATGGGTGCCGGCTAAGTATATTGCCCGCGTTACCCCCAATCCCACGCCGCCTCAAGGAGTGACATCCGATCGTTGGATCGAAATCAATCTGCATGAGCAGACTTTAGCCGTGTATGATCAGCGTCGGCTTGTCTTCGCCACGATTATTGCCAGCGGCGTGGAACCTTTCTGGACTCGACCAGGTCTCTTTCAAATCTACGAAAAACACGAAACCACGCCGATGACCGGCTCATTTGAAGCCGACCGCTCCGATGCTTATTACCTGGAAGACGTACCCTGGACAATGTATTTCGATAAAGCCCGCGCGCTGCACGGCGCATACTGGCGCGCCAAGATGGGTTTCCCACAGTCGCACGGCTGCGTGAATCTGACGGTCGGCGACGCCCACTGGCTATACAACTGGGGGCAGATCGGCGATTGGGTTTATGTGTGGGATCCTTCCGGCGAGACGCCCACCGACGAGAGCCTGTACAGCTCTGGCGGGTACTGATCTGGCAAGATGGCAAAACTGATCCGTTATTCTGGCTTGCTGGCGCTGGCTCTTGCTATCCTGTCGTGTAAGCTGGCTGCCAATCTCCGGCAGTCGCCAACCCCGCCAACCTTCAACGCGCAACCGAGCCAATACCCCACGCTCCACCTGGCAACGATTGCCCCTACCGCGACCTCGCTTCCTTCGGCGACGCTCCCCCCTACACTCCCTGCTGCTCCCACTTTTACATTCACGCCAATTCCTTCACCCACCGAGCTGGCGCCAACTGCGGCGCTTGATCCCAACACCGTTGCACGCCAACTGAAGGTGTTTGAAGAGCTATGGCAGATCGTGCGCGACCGATACCTGTATCCAGATTTCAACGGTCTGAACTGGGAGACGGTTGGCGCAGAGTATCGTTCGCGCATCGCCGACGGCATGACGGATGAGGACTTCTATCAGACATTGCGCGAGATGATCCGCCGCCTGGGGGACGAGCATTCGGTCTTTTTCTCCCCCCAAGAGGCGGCAGAACGCGACCGCGAGTTCCAGGGTCAATACAATTACGTGGGCATCGGCGTGATGACTGCACTAATCCCGGAGAGGCAGCGCCTGGTGATTCTCCTGACCTTTCCTGGTAGCCCCGCAGAGGAAGCCGGGCTGCGCGCCCATGACAGCATTCTGAGCGTGGATGGCTTACCGGCGGTGGATGAAAGCGGGCCGCGCCAGAGCCTGCTACGCGGCCCAGAAGGCTCCATCGTGGAGTTGAGCGTACAGACGCCCGGCGAACCTCCGCGCCAGGTGCGCATCACGCGCCGCCCGGTGAACGCGCAACTTCCTTTACCGCATACTGCGCTCACTTCGCCAGGTGGCAGGCGCATTGGCTATTTGTTTATCCCCACCTTCAACGATACATTTATTGATGAGATGGTTGGGCAGGCGCTGGACGAATTGAGCGCCGGTGGCGCTTTGGAAGGATTGGTGATAGATAACCGCTACAATGGCGGCGGCGCCAGCGATGTGCTGCTCAACACGCTGGGTTATTTCACTACCGGGCCGGTGGGAACGTTCATTGAAAACCGCCAACAGATTCAGCTGCGCGCCGGCCGCCAGCAGGAAACCCGTTTCCAGAATCTCCCGCTGGTCGTTTTGATCGGGCCGGGCACCGCCAGCTTTGGTGAAGTGTTCGCTGGCGCATTGAAGGATTTGGGCCGCGCTTATCTGATCGGCGAGCAAACCGAAGGCAACGTGGAGGTTCTCTCTATCTTTGACCTTTCTGATGGTTCGCGCGCCTGGATCGCCACCTCCACCTTCCGCCCTCTGAACCACCCCAATCAGAACTGGGAAGAGACCGGCATCATTCCCGATCGGACTGTGCGCAGCGCCTGGGATGAATTCACCCTGGAAACGGATCCAGCCATCCTGTCTGCCTTGCAATATTTTGATGGAACATTGTCCAACGCCAATCCATAATAAATTTCTCTGTGGCTCTGTAATTTGTCTCTATCCATCACTCACCAATACCGAAGAGAGGGGCGATCCAACATTGAGTTTGTGGTAAACTCCAGGCATCCAAATTTAAAAACCAAATAAATTGACCATTTATTCCCAGGAGAAATCTCATGCTCACAACGGCTGAAAAAATAATATTCGCCCTGGCAATTCTTGCGTCCATTTACGCTGTCTATCGGGTAGCTGAGCGCATCCTCCGCATCCTGGCGCGTGGACACGGCAAGCCCGATTTTGATCTGGCTCGCAAGCGTTTCATCTCCGTGTTGATCAAAGTGGGAACGCTGCAGCCCACATTCAAGATCCGCTTCTGGCCTAGTTTGTTGCACGGCTTCATTGCCTGGGCATTCGTTTATTATCTATTGGTGAACCTGGGCGACTTCCTGGAAGGTTACATCCCCGGCTTTGTGTTCCTCGGTCAAGGGGCGATAGGGAACATCTACCGCTTCATCGCAGACATTCTCTCGGTAGCAGCTTTGTTCGGCATGGCTGCCATGTTGATGCGCCGTTTCGTCTTCAAATCGCCAGCGCTCACCACCCGTCAGGAAGTGTTGCTGCACCCAAGAGCGCGGGCTGGAATTCAGCGCGATTCGGCTATTGTGGGCAGCTTTATCCTGGTGCATGTCGGCTCGCGCTTTTTGGGGCAAAGCTTCGAGATCGCCGGTCGCGGTGCAGATGCCTGGCAGCCTTTTGCCTCCCTCGTCGCCGGACTGTGGCGCAGTTGGAGTGAAACAGCTCTCATCGCAGGCGAGCATGTCACATTTTGGCTGGCGCTGGGCACCATCCTGGGCTTTATGCCATATTTTCTGATTTCGAAGCATATCCATCTGTTCTTTGCCCCGCTGAACTTCCTGCTAAAACCAGAGCGCCGCTCGATCGGGGAATTGAGCAAGCTGGATTTCGACGATGAAAGCATCGAACAGTTTGGCGCGACGCGCCTGGAAGACCTGGGCTGGGAACAGTTGATGGATGCCTATGCCTGCATCATGTGCTATCGTTGTCAGGAGGTGTGCCCGGCGTATAACACCGGCAAAGTGCTCTCGCCCGCAGCTCTGGAGATCAACAAACGCTACTTCTTCAACTCTGAAGGGGCGCGGTTAGCCAGAGGCGAGCCAAGCTCGCAAACGCTGATCGAATTTGCTATCTCTGAAGAAGCTGTGTGGGCTTGCACCGCCTGCGGCGCGTGTGTGGATATTTGCCCGGTGAACAATGAACCCATGCGCGATATCCTGGATATTCGCCGCGCCCTGGTGTTGATGGAGAACCAATTCCCCAAGCAACTGCAAGCAGCATTTCGCGGCATGGAGCGGCAGGCGAACCCCTGGGGTGTGCCGCCGGCCGAACGCATGAAATGGGCTGAAGGGCTGGCTGTGCCAACCATTGACGAAGTTCCAGAGCCGGAAATTCTTTGGTGGGTGGGATGCGCGCCAGCGACGGACGCGCGGGCGCAAAAAACCGCCCGCGCCTTTGCCGAAATATTGAATAAGGCCGGGGTCAAATATGCGGTGTTGGGCGAAGGCGAGCAATGCACTGGCGATTCGGCGCGCCGGGCTGGGAAGGAAGACCTCTTCTTTGCGCTGGCTAGCGCCAATGTGGAGATGCTCAACGAAATAAATCCTCCTCGCATTGTCACCACCTGTCCTCACTGTCTGCATACGCTTAAGAACGAATATCCGGCGTTCGGCGGAAACTATACGGTGATCCATCATACCCAACTGATCAATGAGTTGATCGGGGCAGGAAAGCTCAAACTGAAACGGGATGGGGAATTGAAAGCAACTTTTCATGACCCGTGTTATTTGGGCCGTCACAATCAAGTGATTGATGCGCCGCGTCTGGTTCTAGAAAACGTCGGAGCGAATCTGATAGAAATGCCGCGCCACGGTATGCAATCCTTCTGCTGCGGAGCAGGAGGCGCCCAAATGTGGAAAGAGGAAGAACATGGTGTGGAGCGGGTCAGCGCCAACCGCTTTGCCGAAGCGCAGGCCACCGGGGCGCAAACCATCGCGGTCGGCTGTCCCTTCTGCATGGTGATGCTCAACGATGCCCGCAAGGATGCAAACAGCGAGATCGAAGTGCTGGACGTGGCGGAAATCGTGGCGCAGGTCATCGAATAATGACTCGATAGAAACTTCAGACAGGTCGGGAGAGATGAAAAAATCATACGAGTTTATTGTGTTGGGGCTGGGCGGCATTGGCAGCGCCGCCTTGTATTGGTTAGCGCGCCGCGCCAGCGAGGAGGTGCTCGGATTGGAGCAATTCCGCCTGGGGCATGATCTTGGCGCATCGCAGGATCACTCACGCATCATCCGTCTCGCCTACGACGAACCGAACTATATCGCATTGACGCCTCATACCTTCATTCACTGGCAGGAAGTTGAAGCAGAGAGCGGCGTGCAGCTTGTTCATCGCACCGGTTCTTTGATATTTGGTCCGGATATTGTCAGCCCTGAAAACCATGTGCGGGCGTATATTCTGGCAATGCATCAAGAGGGCATTCCCTTCGCCCTCCTGGACTCACGTGAAGCCATGGCGCGCTTCCCCCAGTTCCGCTTTGTGGAGGATGACTTAATTCTGTATTCAGCCCACGATGGTTTTGTGGACGCCCGTAAAGCCAACGCGGTGCATATTGCATTGGCGCGTGCACGCGGCGCGACGGCGCTGGAAAATACGCCCGTCCGGCGCGTGCGACCGCTGCCTGACGGGGTGGAATTAGAGACCTCAGAGGGAACATTTCGCGCCAAACGACTGGTGATCGCCGCCGGCGCCTGGAGCAATCAGGTGTTACAGGGTTTGGGGCTTCAGCTACCTTTAACTGTCACTGAGGAGCAGGTGACCTATTTTTCTACACCCCATCTTCGTCAATTCGCCCCCGATCGCTTTCCGGTGTGGATTTATCATGGAGAGGACTGCTTTTACGGTTTCCCGGTCTATGGCGAGGTTGCCACAAAGGCTGGACAGGACGTGGGCGGGGACGAGGTGACCGTCGAGACGCGCAAGATGAAACCCAACCCGCGCCCATTGGAACGCCTGACCAGCTTTCTGGAATGGCGCATTCCAGATTTTCTCGGCCCGGTGTTATATACCAAGCCCTGTCTGTACACCTTGCCGCCCGATCGCAACTTCATTCTGGACACACTGCCCGATTATCCGCATATCTCGATTGTGGTGGGCGCCGGACACGCCTTCAAATTCGCCAGCCTGCTTGGGCGCATCCTGTCCGATCTGGCGGTTGACGGCCACACGGTGTTTCCTATCGAGCTGTTTCGCCTGAATCGACCGGCCATCACCGATCCGAATTTCCAGCCAGTCTTTCGGACGTCAGGGTAATTCCGCTATCCGCGCCGGATTTCGTGCTAAAATAGAGTTATATAGTCCAATTTCGGGAGCGCGAAATGCCGGCTGCATATTTCTTTCTTTCGGATATCACGGGTTACACTGCCTACCTGACTGCCAGCGAGTTAGAGCACGCCCAGGAAATCTTAAGTGCCCTGTTCGAGACCCTTTTAAACAGCATCAAACCGCCGCTGCGCGTGGCTAAGCTGGAAGGTGATGCAATTTTCGCCTATCTGCCAGCGGAAGCCATTGGCTACGGTCAAACCATCCTGGACACAGTTGAAAATATGTATAGCGGCTTCCGCCAGACGCAGCAGGTGATGCGCCTGAACACCACCTGTACATGCCGGGCATGCAATGGAATTGACAGCCTGGACTTAAAGTTCTTCCTGCACTATGGAGAATATGCGCTCCAGCGTTTGATGGGGCAGGAGGAATTGGCTGGATCGGCAATCATCCTGGCGCATCGGCTGATGAAGAACACTGCGAGTGAAAAGACCGGCCTGCGCGCTTATGCGATGTTCACTCAGGCTGCCCTGGAAGCCATGCAAATTCAGTCGGAGTTCCAATCCTTAATCCCACACCAGGAGCGCTATGAGCATTTGGGGGAAACGTCGGTGTTTTTATACGATTTGCACGCGTTCTGGGAACGCTCGCGCCAGCAACGGCGGGTGTTCGTCGCGCCAGAGCAGGCTGAAGCCAACGCCCATATCCACGTCGCGGCCCCGCCAGCGGTGGTGTGGGATATTATGACCAATCCCGCCACCCGCGGTCTGGTGGTCGCCGGCGAGATGAGCGTGAGCGGGCGGCAGGATGGGCGCATTGGCATCGGCGCAACTTATCATTGCTCGCATCATGATGGCAGCGCTACAGATCAGTTGATCCTGGATTGGCAGCCGCTGGAATATATCACCACCCGCGACCGGATGCAAATTTTAGATATGGAGTTTTCGCTTTTATGCACAGATTGGATAAAAGCAAATTCAGATGGAACCAGCCAGGTGATCTTCAGTATCAGCGTGCCGCAGGCTGAGGATGCGCTTACACAGGCGCAAATTGACGAAATGTGGCTGGAATTAAAAGCTGAGCTGGTTCGCCACGTTGAAGGACATGCAGGGCAAGCGTATGCTGAAATCCTGGTCGGGCGGGGTTATTGAGAGGGATTGCCGTCCCAACCCGCCAGGCGCGCCATCAACCACCAAAACGCTTGAGCCTTGAGCGTGCATTGTAAACCATGTGTATGGGCGCAATCCTGGGGTACATTCTGGCAGGCAAAGCTGCTGGGGTGATCGGCGCACCAGTCATCGCACCATTCACAGGCATCCGAAGCGTTTGGATAGAACGTCCCCCCCGGATCATAGCTCTCAATATCCGCAAAATCGAATAGCACACCGCCGTTCTGTTGAACGTACTGGCGCGCCATCTCGTTATGCCGCCAGAGCGCGCTGCCGGGCGCCGATCCGTCGGTGTGTCCGGTGAAGTAAATCCAATGTACAGAGGGGTATTCTGACTGCAATTGAGCCAGCGCATCCAGATAGCGCTGCACCTGCTGGTCGCTGAAATAGGACATTTGTCCACACCAGGTCCACAGCGAAATATCGAACCAGCCGGTAGCGACTACGCTGCGCGTATAGTTGAGACCGGCGGCGGTTTCCCAATACATATCCGGCGTAATGTAAGTATTGTTGGGGTAGTTATTGCCGTCGTAGATATTCAGCGCATCAATTGCCTGCGGGTGAACGACCACCCCGCTGACTTCAATATGGACGGCATAGGTTGGGATGCGCGCTTCCATCCATTGCAACCCGGTGAGCACCTGACTGCCATGCGAGGTATGGGCAAAGTGCACGGTGAGCTGTTTTGCTGCCGCTACCCATTGCGGCGGGATTTTGCTTGCATCGGTATGGCGATGGTCTATGATGATCGTCGAGGTGGATTGCCGCCTGAGGACAACGGGAAGATACAAAAGATGATCCCCTTGCAGCTTTTGAGAGGTAATCCCGTTTGCCCCGCTCAGCACACATGACAATAACACCGCCGTTCCCAAAGCCGCCAGGAGCAGCGCCCGGCGCGGCAAAATTTGAAGCCTTCCTTCCATAAAAACCCTCCCACTATTTACATTTTAATCCATGTGCGAAAGTTCACAACAGCCAATTGAGCGATCAATCCTCTTGATATAGAAAACCGTCCACGAACAAGCCGCGAATACGCAAATTTTCCTGTCAACCGCTTCGCTCGTCAGGCGAAATCAGGCACACTGACAATGGATTTGTGGGTTCGTGCAATCCATTCGTGGACGATTTCCGAATATTTTCCTGTTCATCAATCAGATTACAACCCGTGAAAAGCCATTGATTCATGACGCTATTATCGAAAACAACATAAAAGGGCGATATAATTTATATATGACCGCCTCGGTCTGATTGCACATTGGAAAAGCGAGGAGAGCGCATGAGCGATACGATGGTGAGCGGTGAAGCGTTAGGTCTCTCTTTAAGTCCCCAGGAAATATTACAAGATTATCGTCTGGCGTATCAAAGTCGGCAAGCCAGCTATGTTGGGCGGCGAGAAGTGATGAGCGGCAAAGCCAAGTTTGGAATTTTTGGCGACGGCAAGGAGCTTCCGCAACTGGCAATGGCGCACGCAGCGCGCCCCGGCGATTGGCGTTCTGGTTACTACCGCGACCAGACGTTCATGTTCGCCACACAGACCAGCACACTGGAGGCGTTCTTTGCCCAACTTTACGCTCATGCAGACGTGCAGGCTGATCCCGCCTCCGCTGGACGCTCGATGAACGCTCACTTCGCTACCCGCAGCCTGAACCCGGATGGAAGCTGGAAAGACCTCACCGTCCTGGTGAACAGCGCGGCGGATGTCTCCCCGACTGCCTCGCAAATGCCGCGCGCGGTGGGGCTGGCATACGCCTCCAAGCTCTTCCGCCAACTCGATGAGCTGCGCCCTTTTCAGCAGCTCTCTAAAGACGGAAATGAGATCGTCTTTGCGACCATCGGCAACGCTTCCGCTGCGGAGGGCTTGTTTTGGGAGTCCATCAACGCCATTGGCGTGTTGCGTTGCCCGGCAATCGTTACGGTTTATGATGATGGCTACGGCATCTCCGTCGCCAACGAGCATCAAGTGGCAAAGGAAAATCTCTCCGAATTGCTGGAGGGCTTCCGCCGCCCGCCAGGCGAATGTTGCGACGGATTTGACATCTATGTGGTCAAAGGCTGGGATTATCCCGCTCTGATTGACGTGTATCACAAAGCCGCCATGGTCGCCCGCCAGGAACATATGCCTTCGATTGTGCATGTAACTGAACTGACTCAGCCTCAAGGACATTCCACCTCCGGCAGCCATGAGCGTTACAAATCCCCGGAACGGCTGAAATGGG
>Ga0226835_1001248_pt1 | contig 14944 bp, 11 predicted proteins | sample LAC_MetaG_1_FD_163627 | JGI IMG/M metagenome (GOLD analysis project Ga0226835, IMG submission 163627) | Anaerobic ammonium oxidizing microbial communities from anammox membrane bioreactor (MBR) in UC Berkley, California, United States -... | ecosystem: Engineered > Bioreactor > Anaerobic >...
CCCGCGCAGAACCGCAGCGGCGGTGCGCAGATCATTCAACCGCCCGTTGGTGCACGAACCAATAAAGACCACATCCACTTTATGACCGGTTAAAACGCCTCCTGGCGGCAGCCCCATGTAGGCCAGAGCCTTCTCCAGCGCGGCTTTTTGGGCTGGGTCAGGCGCGGCCTCAGGCGAAGGGATGCGCCCTGTAATGGGAATGCCCATGCCGGGATTGGTACCAAAAGTAATCATGGGCTCCAGGGCCGAGGCATCGAGGGTAACCACCTTATCGTAGACAGCCCCCTCATCGCTCGGCAGGCGGCGCCATTCAGCCACCGCTTTCTCCCAGGCCTCGCCGCTGGGGGCATGCTCGCGCCCGGCCAGGAACTGGAAGGTGGTTTCGTCCGGGGCGATCATCCCGGCGCGCGCTCCCGCCTCGATCGACATGTTGCAGATAGTCATGCGCTCTTCCATGCTCAGAGAACGGATCGCCTCGCCGGTGTATTCCAGCACATAACCCGTCCCGCCAGCCGTACCGATCTTCGCAATGAGCGCCAGAATGATGTCTTTGGCGGTCACTCCTTTGGCCAGCCGGCCCTCCACCCGCACCTCACAGGTCTTCGGGCGATGCTGTAAAAGGCACTGGGTGGCCAGAACATGCTCCACTTCGCTGGTGCCGATGCCAAAGGCCAGGGCTCCAAATGCGCCGTGCGTGGCGGTGTGGCTGTCGCCGCAAACAATGGTCATCCCCGGCTGGGTAAGGCCAAGTTCCGGCCCAATGATATGCACGATCCCCTGGTGAGGGCTATCCAGCCCCATGAGGGGTATCCCAAACTCACGGCAATTGGCCTCTAACTGGCGAATCTGCCGGTAGCTCATTTCATCGGCGAAGGCCATCCGCCCCTCCGGGGTGCCATCGGTGGAGCGCGTCGGCACGCCATGATCCATGGTGGCCACAGTGCGTTCGGGGCGGCGTACTTTAAGGCCGCGGGCGCGCAAACCGGTAAACGCCTGGGGCGAGGTCACCTCGTGAACGAGGTGCAGGTCGATATACAGCACCGCCGGCGCTCCCGGCTCCTCAACGACGACGTGCTTTTCCCAGATCTTATCGAACAGCGTTTTTGGAGTTGTCATAGGGCGCCGAGAAGGTAGGATTGGTTTGATTGAATGCCGTGCCGTTCATCTCTGCCGGATCGTGCTCGTGTCCAGAGATCCATTCCGTCACATCCCAGGCCGAAGGGATGGTACGCGGTTCGCGGAAGGGTTCAGGGTGCCCTTCACGCATCGGGTCAATCGATCGATTCTTTTGGGGGTTCATTTGTCTTCTCCTTTGGCAAAAAATTTCCAATCGGTTACCGCGCCATGCGGTAAAAAATCAGGCGTTAACCATGTGCGTGGCTACCTGTTCTGCCGGACCATAACGGCCGGTGGCCACCAGCAATTTATTGAGCGCTGCCAGATACGCCTTGGCGCTGGCCACCACAATATCGGTATCGGCGCCATAACCGCCAAAAGTGCGCGGCTGGTCTACTTCACGCTGAGCATCGAGGGTGGAATGGCTATCCTGCCCCTGAATGCGCACCGTCACCTCACCCAGGGCATCAATCCCTTCAGTCACTGCGTGAACAACAAATTCCTGGAGCACATTCTCCGCCTGAACAATGGCATCAATAGCCTTGTAGGCGGCATCCACCGGGCCGGTGCCTACCGCCGCGTGGATGTGAAGCCTTCCCTGAGGATCGCGCAGGCGTACCGTGGCGGTGGGCATGCCCATAGTACCGCAGGCCACCTGCAGGCCATCCAGCGAAAACAGCTCGCGCGGCTGGTACAGTTCATCCGAGATGAGCGCCTCCAGATCAGCGTCGGTGATGACCTTCTTCCGGTCAGCCAGCGATTTGAAACGCTCGAACACCTGATCCAGCTCGCCCTCATCCAGGTCGTATCCCAGAGAAGCCAGGCGCATCTTCAATGCATGGCGCCCGGAGTGCTTACCCAGCACCAGGCGAGTCTGAGACGCGCCCACCGACTCAGGGCGCATGATCTCGTAGGTGAGTTGATTCTTAAGCAATCCGTCCTGATGAATTCCCGCCTCATGCGCGAAGGCGTTGGCGCCCACAATGGCCTTGTTCGGCTGAACGCTGATGCCGGTATAGTTGCTCACCAGCTTGCTGATGCGCGTGATCTGTGTGGTGTCGATGCCGGTTGAAAGGTTGAAGACCGGCCTGCGAGTGTGCAGCGCCATGACCACTTCTTCGAGGGCAGTGTTGCCAGCGCGTTCGCCAATGCCGTTCACGGTCACCTCGGCTTGTCTGGCCCCCGCCGCCAGCCCGGCCAGCGTGTTGGCCGTGGCCAGCCCAAGGTCATTGTGGCAGTGAACCGATACAATGCATCGGTCAATGCCCGGCGTATGGCGGATAATCCCGGCAATCAGCGCCCCGAACTCTTCAGGGAGGGTGTAGCCTACGGTATCGGGAATATTGAGAGTGGTCGCCCCGGCCTCAATGGCCACCCCGAGCACCTCATAAAGAAATTCCGGATCACTCCTCCCCGCATCTTCCGGGCTGAACTCCACATCTTCGCACAGACTGCGCGCGTAAGAGACCATCTCGCGCACCCGCTCCACCACCTGCTCGCGCGTCATGCGAAGCTTGTACTGCATGTGGATTTCAGACGTAGCCAGGAACGTGTGAATCCGCGGGCGCGCCGCCGGTTGAACCGCCTGCCAGGCTTTGTCAATGTCGTTGCGGGTGGCGCGCGCCAGCCCGCAGATGATGGGAACCCTGCCGCCATCGGAGGAGTTACCCACTTCCACAGCAATGCGACGCACGGCTTCCAGATCATCCGGCGACGCCGCCGGAAAACCCGCCTCGATGACATCCACCCCCAGGCGTGCCAGGGCGCGGGCAACCTCCAGCTTCTCAGCGCTGGTCATGGTTGCCCCCGGCGACTGTTCGCCGTCGCGCAGGGTGGTGTCGAAAATCCGTACATAAGAGTCCATGCTTCTTACTCCCTTCTCCTTCCCTCCACAGGCTCTCTCCCCTGTGCGAAGGAGACGGAAAGACTACTTTTTCCAGTTCTCCGGGCGCAAGGCGCGCACCTGAGCGCCTGCCCGCCACAGTTCCGATTCGCGCATTTCACGCAGCTCGGCTTCCAGCTTCTCCTTGTAATCCGGCGCGCTGTTGGCTTCGAGGACGATGCGCGTTTCTTCACCGGAGGCCACGCTTTCATACAGGCGCTCGAATACTGGCAGGGTGGCCTTGCGGAACTCGTGCCGCCAGTCCAGCGCGCCGCGCTGGGCGGTGGTGGAGCAATTGGCGTACATCCAGTCCATCCCGTTCTGCGCCACCAGGCGGATGAGGCTCTGGGTCAACTCTTCAACGGTCTCATTGAAAGCCTCTGAAGGGGAGTGTCCGTGCTCGCGCAACACCTGGTACTGCGCCTCCATGATCCCCGCCAGAGCGCCCATCAAAACGCCGCGTTCACCCGTCAGGTCGCTGAAGACTTCGTGTTCGAAGGTCGTTTCGAACAGATACCCCGAGCCGATGGCGATGCCCAGCGCCAGGGTGCGCTCGCGGGCCCGTCCGGTGTAATCCTGAAAGACCGCAAAGCTGGAGTTAATGCCGCTCCCGGCCAGGAAGTTTGCGCGCACGCTGGTTCCCGAACCTTTGGGGGCTACCAGCACCACATCTACGTATTCCGGAGGGATGACCCCCGTCTGATCTTTATAAACCACCGAGAACCCGTGCGAGAAATAGAGCGCATCTCCCGGTTTGAGGCATTCCACCACCCGATCCCAGGTGAGTTTCTGGGCGGCGTCGGAAACGAGGTACTGAACCACTGTGCCGCGCAGGGCAGCTTCTTCGATGGAGAAAAGGGTTTCGCCCGGCACCCAGCCATCTTCCAGCGCTTTCTGCCAGGAGCGACCGCCGGGGTTGACCCCTACGATCACGTTGATGCCGTTATCGCGCATGTTGAGAGCCTGAGCTGGCCCCTGCACACCGTATCCCAGCACCGCCACCACCTCATCTTTGAGCACCTCGCGGGCTTTTTCCAGCGGAAACTCTTCACGCGTCACTACTTCTTCCAGCGTACCAGCGAAATCCATCTTAGCCATAAACTGTCTTCTCCTTGCATCCTTGATGAAACCGGGTTGTTTGGTTACGAAACAACGTGGGCGGCGTGAACGCCGTTTCCATTGCCATTGACGTACAGCGGGGCGCCGCCGCGCGCCATCGCCACCACGCCTGTGCGCACCATTTCAATAATGCCGAGGGGGCGAAGCACCTCCACAAATCCTTCGATTTTTTCCTCATCGCCGGTAATTTCGATGATGAAGGACGTATTGGTCACATCGACGATGCGCGCGCGGAACACATCCACCGTTTGCATGATGTGGGTGCGGTTTTCGGGTGTGGCGCTTACCTTGATCATCGCCAGGTCGCGGGTTACCCGCGGCACGTGCGTCAGGTCTTCCACCTGAATGACATTAACCAGCTTGTAAAGGTAGGCGATCAGCCGTTCGATGGAGAGATCGTCGCTATCAACCACAATCGTCATGCGCGAAACGCCGGGCTGCTCGGTATGCCCAACGGTCAACGACTCGATATTGAACGCACGGCGTCGAAACAGAGAGGCCACGCGGTTCAACACACCGGGTTTATCTTCCACTAAAGCCACAATCGTATGGTTCATTTTCTTTCTTCCTTCCTCTCCCTGAGGGGTCTCCCGGGTTCGGGTTTAGATTTCATCCTGAGCCGTTTCAACGATACGGTTAGGCACCGGGCGGCGGATCATGTTATGCAGGTCGGCGCCGGTGGGCACCATGGGGTAAACGCTGTCTTCCTGCTCCACCCTGAAGTCGATCACCACCGTGCCCTCGGTTTGACCGGCGCGCTGAATGGCAGGGATCACCTCTTCCCGCGTGGTCACGCGCAGGCCAGTCAGCCCGTGCGCCTCGGCAATCTTGACAAAATCGGGGCTGCGCATGGGGGTGGCCGCGTAACGCCGCTCGTAGAAGAACTCCTGCCACTGGCGCACCATGCCCAGGAAGCCATTGTTGATGATGGCCACATTGACTTTGACGTTCTCCTGAGCGGCGGTAGAAAGCTCGGCCTGAGTCATCTGGAACCCGCCATCGCCCACGATCGTCCAGACCTCCTGATCAGGTCGGGCGATTTTCGCCCCAATGGCCGAAGGAAGGCCAAAGCCCATCGTCCCCAGGCCTCCGGAGGTAATCCACATGTGCGGATGATCTTGTTTGAAGTACTGCGCCGCCCACATCTGATGCTGTCCCACATCGGTGGTGACCAGCACATTTCCGCCGGTTGTACGCCAAAGATCGTGAATAACATGCGCCGCATAAAGATGGCCATCCGGGGGCAGGTTTTGCACATCGCGCACCGCGCTGTCGCCTTTCATTTCGGTGATATGCGACAGCCAGTCGGTGTGTTCCTGCGGCTCCAGATGATCCAGGATCTGCCGCAGGGTATCGCGCAAATCACCCACCAGCCCCAGATCAACCTTTACGTTCTTGTTGATCTCCGCCGGGTCAATATCGATATGAATCTTCCGGGCCTGACGCGCATAAGTATTCACGTTCCCCGTCACCCGGTCATCAAAGCGCATGCCAAAGGCCAGCAGTAAATCGGCTTCCTGAATGGCATGATTCACCCACGCCTCGCCGTGCATGCCCATCATGCCCAAGTTGAGGGGGTGGGTCGCCGGGAAACACCCGATCCCAAGCAGGGTCATGGCCACCGGGATATTGGCGCGTTCGGCGAACTCGCGCAGCTCGCCCATCGCATTACTGAGCAGCACTCCCTGCCCTGCCAGGATCAGAGGGCGTTTGGCCGCCGCGATCATCTCCAGCGCCTGCTGGATTTGCCGCATCCCGGGGCGTAAATCGGGGCGGTAACCGCGCATCTTAATCGGCTCCGCGCTGTATTCCCAGTCGATGGCATGTTGTTGCGCGTCTTTGGCAATATCCACCAGTACCGGTCCGGGGCGCCCGGTCCGCGCAATATAGAAAGCCTCGCGCAAGGTGGGGCCAATCTCTTCTGCGCGCGTCACCAGGTAATTGTGCTTGGTAATTGGCAGGGTGATGCCCGTAACATCCGTCTCCTGAAAGGCATCGAAACCGATGAACCGGCTGGCCACCTGCCCGGTGATGAACACCACCGGAGACGAGTCCATCATGGCTGTCGCGATTCCGGTCACCAGGTTGGTCGCCCCTGGCCCCGAAGTGGCCATCGCCACCCCTACCCTGCCGCTGGCGCGAGCGTAACCGTCGGCCATATGCGCCGCGCCCTGCTCATGACGCGTCAACACGTGGCGCACGGGGTAGTCGAGCATGGCGTCATAGATGGGCAAATTCGCCCCCCCGGGGTAGCCAAAGACCACCTCTACCCCCTCGCGCACCAGCGTTTCCCAGAGAATCTGTGCACCCGTAAGTTTCATTGTCTGTCTCCTCCATTGGCGAAAAACGAACTCAACCGCTTGGGTTCGGTTGGTAACCACACGATTAAATCTTGAGCACCGCTCCCGTATCCGCACTGGTAACGAACTGCGCGTAACGGCGCAACCACTTGCTGGTCGTGCGCGGCTGGAAGGGCGGCAGCGCCGCCAGCCGACGTTGAATCTCTTCGTCCGAGAGGCGTACCTGAAGGGTTTGCGCATCCAGGTCGATCTCCACAATGTCCCCAGGCTGGAGGGCGGCAATTGGCCCACCGGCAGCTGCCTCTGGTGAGACATGCCCGATGCAGGCCCCGCGCGTCCCCCCGGAAAACCGGCCGTCGGTAATCAAAGCCACCTTCTCGCCCAGCCCCAGGCCCATGATGGCGCTGGTAGGGCTGAGCATCTCCTGCATCCCTGGGCCACCGCGTGGGCCCTCGTAACGGATCACCACCACTTCGCCCGGTTGAACCTCATGCGCCAGGATTCCGCGCAGCGCATCCTCCTGAGATTCGTAAATCCGCGCAGGCCCGCTGAACCGGCGCATCGACGGAGCCACTCCGCCCGTCTTCACCACCGCACCGTCAGGGGCCAGGTTTCCAAAGAGCACCGCCAGACCGCCGTTCGCTGAATGGGCATTTTCGCATCGGCGAATCACCGCCTCATCCCGGATTTCCGCCCCTTCCAGAGACTCACCCAGAGGCTTGCCCGTCACCGTGAGGCGGTCGAGGTGCAACATACCGGTTCCGCGCTGCACCTCTTTGAGGATGGCCGGGATGCCCCCCGCCCGATGCACATCTTCCATGTGCCACTGCCCCGAGGGGCTCACCTTGCACAGGTGCGGCACGCGCTGCGACACGGCGTTGATGCGTTGCAGCGAATAATCGATCCCCGCTTCATGAGCAATCGCCAGCCCGTGCAGAATGGTGTTGGTCGAGCCGCCCATGGCCATATCCAGGGCAAAGGCATCGTCCAGCGCCTCCACGGTCACAATATCCCGGGGCTTGATGTCTCGCTCGACCAGTTCCAGGATGAGCCTGCCGGCCCGGCGCGCCAGTTCCTCCCGCTCCGGGGTGCGCGCCAGCGCCGAGCCGTTGTAGGGCAACGCCAGGCCCAGCGCTTCCATCAGGCAGTTCATGCTGTTGGCGGTGAACATGCCTGAACACGAACCGCAGGACGGGCAGGCGAAATCTTCCAGCACTTTCAACCGGCGCTGATCGATTTTTCCCGCCTGGAACGCCCCCACCCCCTCAAAAACCGAAATCAGGTCGATGGTTTCACCCTCGGGAGTCCGCCCGGCGGGCATGGGCCCTCCTGATACAAAAATGGCCGGGATGTTGACCCTCATGGCAGCCATGAGCATTCCCGGCACAATTTTGTCGCAGTTGGGGATACACACCATCCCATCAAAACAGTGCGCCTCCAGCATGGTTTCGATGGAGTCGCAGATCAATTCACGGGATGGCAGAGAATATTTCATTCCGGCGTGCCCCATGGCAATGCCATCATCCACAGCAATGGTATTGAACTCAAAGGGCACGCCGCCGGCCTCGCGCACCGCCTGCTTGACAAGCCGGCCAAATTCCTGTAAATGAACATGCCCGGGGACAATATCGACATATGAATTCACCACCGCGATGAACGGTTTATCCAGGTCGGCATCGCTCACCACGCCGGTAGCTTTGAGAAGCGCGCGGTGGGGGGCATGTTCAATTCCTCGTTTGATCTGATCGGATCTCATACCGGCAAAAACTCCGTGGGTTGAAGGTTATAAAAAAACCGCCCGGTTGGGCGGTTTTTTCTGCTTAGGTTTACTCTGGAACTTCTTACACGTTCACTTCGCATCTTTTAGCCGCCCAAACTGGAAAAAGGTTCTCAATTACGAGAACCCCAATAAGGACCAGAATGAAAAGGGCGAGGCTGAAAGACATAGGGGAAATACTTTCCAGAATTTTTAGTTCCCTTTATTGTACAACGCAATATGAAAAAGTCAATAGTTTTTGCCAACGAATTTTACAGAGAATTTTGGTCTATCGTCTGTGAGTTTCTCTGTCGACCCATGGCTATGGTTAAAAAGTTACAAAATCACAAAGCCTATTGAAAAACTATGTAAAGAGTGCTACTCTATAAATGTGAGCGCTACCGGAAGCGTTCACGAAGCCGGAAATATGTCTCTCTCAAAACCCATCACTATTAAACAAGTGGCCGAAATCGCCGGAGTTTCTATTCAGACTGTCTCGCGAGTCATTAACAACCGTTACGATGTGTCTGAAGAAACCCGGCTTAAGGTTCTGGCAACGATAGAAAAGCTCGGATATCAGCCCAATGCCATTGCCCGGGGGCTGGCGTCCCGGCGCAGCCGAACCCTTGGGCTGGTAACCTTCGATTTCACCGATTACTTCTTTACTTGTGTGGTCACCGGAGCTGAGGCCGAAGCTCACCGCCACGGTTATTTTTTTATACTTGGCAACTCCCGGTGTGACCCTTCCGAAGAACCTACCTATCTGTGCCTTTTAACCGAACGCCATGTTGAGGGCGTTTTGTTTGCCCGCGAAGGCACCCCCAACGATTTACATCATCTTCAATCCCTGCACCAGTCAGGGGTGCCAGTAGTAGTTACAGGCTTCTATGACCCCAACGCCAACCTTAATCTTGTGGATGTCAATAATTTAGCCGGGGGGTATCGCGCAACCCGCTATCTGATAGAAACCGGGCATCAAAAAATCGCTTTAATTACCGGGCCGGTCTCCAACCAGGCTGCCCAGGACCGTCGCCGGGGGTATCTCCAGGCTCTGGCTGAAGCCGGGCTTGCCTATAACCCTCAACTTGAGGCTGAAGGAAACTACCTGCACCAGAGCGGGTATGACGCCATGGTCCAAATTTTACAGAGAGGACAACCTTTCAGTGCAGTTTTCGCATCGAACGACCGAATGGCCATCGGAGCTATTTATGCACTCCACCAAGCGGGGCTCCATGTGCCCGGCGATATTTCAGTTGTGGGTTTTGATGACGTCCCCGAAGCTGAATTCTCGATTCCCCCATTAACTACTATTCGTCAACCAATGATCCGGGTTGGAGAAGAAGCCGTAAAACTTTTGATCGAACGGATCGAGAACCCCGATCTTCCTCCCCGGCTGATTCAACTGGATATAGAACTGGTCAAAAGGCAATCTGTTGCTCCGCCCCGCAGCTTTGAAAGGAGGTGAATGATAAGCAGTAAACCAGCAAAGACGTGAATCTCTCAGTAAGGCCTCATCGCGGCCAAAAAAGAGTGTTCGCCCCTTGCCTGCCAGCAGTCTGGCGAACACTCCCCAGCCAGGAACCTGCCCGTTCTGGGCAGTCAGGCTTGCGCGTTATTATACCAATTCCCGACCAGCTTGGTGTAAAGCATTACCGAAAATCGGGCAGGTTCCTGGCAAGAAAAAATGTATGGCTCAATCAAAAAAAGATCCAATCACAGGAGGAACCTTATGTTCGGAAAACTTTCACGCCGAGATATGTTAAAAATCACAGCACTCAGCGCAGCAGGTGCCGCACTGGCAGGCTGCCAGCCCGGGGGCACTCCCAAGATTGAGGAACAGCCTACCCAGGCCGCGCCGAAGAAAGCAGAGGGTAAAGTCGTGGTCATGCATTTCCGGCATGAATTCACCGAAGACCAGATGAATGCCTTTATGGCCGAAAATCCCGGCATCACGCTTGAATTCGTCGATGGCACCGATTTGACCCGTTTTTATGCCATGTATGCCGCGGGTACACCACCTGATCTGGTCCGTGTTCAGGCGCCTTCCATCCCCCAGTTTCTGGCCAGAAAACTTTTATTCGACCTCACTCCTTACTTCCAATCCAGCACAGTCCTAAAACTGGATGACCTGATGCCCGCCAACGATTACTATAAAGCCGAATCGCCGCTTAAAGTTGGCACTGGGAAAATTTATGGGATGGTGAAAGACTTCTCACCCGACCTCACCCTCTTCGCCTATAAACCCGCTTTTGAAGAAGCCGGAATTACCCTGGATGACACCAAATCATACAGCTATGCTGAAGTAGCTGAGATGGCTAAAAAGGTGATGAAATTTGAGGGCGACCGGATTCTCTTCTTCGGCTTCGGGAACGAATCAGGCTGGATTGATCGCTACTGGATGGTTTCATTAGCTGAATTGGGTCAGAGCCTCTATTCCGAAGGATATGAAAAGATCATCCTTTCTGAGAATGAGGAAACCCGGAAAATTTTGAAGTTCTACTTTGACCTGGCCAAGGACAAAATCAACTACTCTCCGATCAACCCTAGCCCCGGGGGATGGATGGGTACAGATTTCACCGCCGGACAGCTTGGCTTCATTCAGTACGGCTTCTGGTTCAGTGCCATGGCCGAGAGTGATAACACCCGCGGCAAAGTAATGATGCTCCCAGCCCCTAACTGGTCCGGTAAACGCAAAGACCCCACCATTACGGCCACTGGCATGATCATGACCGCTGCCACTCAGGTTCCAGATGCCGCATGGAAGACTTTCGAATACTACAATGGCGGTCAACCCGCCCTGGATCGAGCCAAGAGTGGTTGGGGAGTTCCTGGCTTAAAGTCAATGCTCAACCTGATCCCGCAAGAAACCGAATTCCAGAAGCAGGCCAATAAAGTCCTGCAGGGTGAACTCACCCTGAACGATACACCTCTGCAATTCAACCCCTTCCTTGGAGAGACTCAGGTACCCAATGCGTTCAATAAATACCTTGAAATCGCTCTTAAGGGAGACATCACCTTCGATGAAATGTTGAAGAGCATTGAAGACGAGGTAAATGCGGCCATTAAAGATGGGATCAGCGCAATTATGGGCTGAACCTTACGAGATCGTTACCCAATTATCACTCCGGTTGAGGTGCCTGAACCCTTATCCGGTTCAGGCACCTCGCCCCTGTCGGAGGTACCATGACTCGGTTCTCAAGCGGTTTTCATTCTCAATTTATCCGTCCCTCTCTTCTTTCCCGGCGACAACGAAGAATTCTCAGTTTTTACCTTTTCGTTTCCCCCTGGTTAATCGGGTTCATCGCATTGCAAGTGATCCCTCTTGTGCTGGCGATTCTCACCTCATTAACTAACTATGATGGTCTGAATTTTGAAAACCTCAAATTTATCGGCCTCGAAAACTATGCCCGGGCCCTGAGAGACCCCGACGTTAAATTCTCCTTCGGGCGCACAATAGCCTGGCTCTTTGCCAACCTGCCTACCTGGATGATTCTTTCTTTTGCTTTGGCATTGATTCTTAATCAAAATATTAAAGGGCGAGGGCTCTTCCGCACATTGTATTACCTGCCCAGTATCGTACCGGGTGCGGCTGCAATTATCTCATGGAAAATTATCCTGGATAAAAACAATGGCTTACTGAACGGATTGATTAGCCTCTGGCGTCCAGGGACAGCTATTGGCTGGCTTTCAGATTATGCTCTGGCCGGGATGACGGCCATTGCCGTCTGGACCGGGTTAGGTGCTGGAATGGTCATCTTCCTGGCAGGGCTACAGGGCATCCCCGATGAGTTGGTCGAAGCTGCTAAAATTGACGGCGCGAAAGGATGGCAAATTTTCCGCTACATTACGCTACCCCTGATGACACCGGTGATCTTCTTCCAATTAATCATGGGGTTGATCGGCTCTTTCTCACAACTTAACTTGCCTCTATTGCTGGTAAATGTAGGATTGACCGGTTCAGGGGCTGTACCTTCACGAGAAATATACCTCTACATGATCCATGCCTATTACCAGATCTTTACCAGTCGCCGGTATGGATATGGCACAGCCCTTCTCTGGATTTTGTTTGTGGCTGTAATCATTCTGACCGCCATCATCTTCTGGTCATCCCGTTACTGGGTATATTCAGAACAGCCAGATGAAGGAGAAAAACAATGACCTTCCTAGATTTACAAACCCGCGGTCTGATCCAAAAACGGATGAACACTTTTTTAGGATATTTCATCCTTATCTTGGTCACCATTCTCATCTCCATTCCCATCGTAGCCTTACTGCTCGGTTCGCTTAAACAGGATCCCGACCTGGTAGCCTATCCCATTCGAATTTTGCCGTCTCGATGGATGTGGTCAAACTATATACAAGTGTTCCAAATGACTCCATTCCTCAAGGTCGCGGCTCGTACGTTTTTCCTGGCGTTCACCTGCTCTACAATTGTCACATTCATCAGTGGATTGGTAGGTTTTGCTTTCGCCCGTTATCGAGTACCCGGGAGCGCGCCACTCTTTTCTATCATCATTGGAATGCTCATCGTCCCAGGCATTGTTACCCTCATTCCACAATTCCTGGTGTATGCACGCCTAAAACTTACGGGTACTTACTGGCCCTGGTACCTCGGTGCGCTTATGGGAAGCCCTTACTTTATCTTTCTTTTTCGCCAGTTTTTCCTTACGTTTCCTCGCGAACTGGAAGAAGCCGCCGAGGTTGATGGTTGCGGCCCATTCCGGATTTTTACCCAAATTTTCCTTCCAAACGCAAAGCCTGTGATTGCTGTAGTGATGTTCTTTGCATTTTTAGGTATCTGGGGAGATTATCTCACTCCCCTGATCTACCTCAACGACAACAACACCCTGCTGGGCGTCAAGATGGCTACTGGATTTAAAAACCCCCAGGGTATCACCCTCACTACCATTAGCCTGGCCGCCAATGTGTACTATGTTCTTCCCATGGTTATTGTCTTTGCCATTGCCCAGCGGTACATTCTTAAAGGAGTGATCACCAGTGGTTTAAAAGGTTAACCCTCAGTTTACCCCTTCCAAAAATTCACGCTCCCTGTGAAAAACAACCCTAAATATTCAGAATATTCCCGTCACAAACGATTTGGAGAGAGACACGATGAAAATTGGTGTATGGATTCATGAACACGATTTACCCCTGGAACCTCAAATTCGGTCTACAGCAAAAGCCGGGTTCACTACTCTTCGATGTTACTCCTATGATTACGCCCGCAAGGCAGCTCCGATCGTGAAAGAAGCTGGCCTGAACCTCCTGGGCGGAATGTATGTTGATTCGGAAGGACTTCTGACCGATTGGCGCTCTCAATTGCGCTTTGAAGAACTAGAACAATATAAACAACTGGGGATTGCCCTGGATGGCATCTGCGTAGGAAATGAGCTGCGTGAAGGTGGTGATGAACCTGGTAAAAAAAGGTTCACTGCCCGTCTTTCCTTCGGTTTAACCAACCTTATCCAAACCTATCGCCTCTGGATGCAAGACCATGAGTGGGAAGTTCCTCTCACATACGCCATGGAAGGTATTGTTCTTGATGAACAGGGGCGTTTTTACGAATGGCTCTGGCCACTCATCGAAGCCTGTGACCTTGTGGGGATAAACCTGTATCCGATGGGAAACGAGGCCTGGTTCACCTTCGGAGCTTTTGAAGAAAGCCGCCGTTTCTTGCAGGAACCGCGTTGTCGACACGACCGCCTGGTACAATTTGAATTTACCCTGCGCCGTGTGCTTCAGGCCCTCGAACCCATCAATAAACCCCTTATCCTTACTGAAACGGGCTTTCCCTCGGCGATCGCTTATGAAATTCAAAATGGCAATCAGGTCTACCCCAAACATGATACTGCCCGATTCGCCGAGGCGATGTTTGAGTTTGTTTCAATCATCACCCGTGTCAATCGAGAATATAATAATCTCATTCACGCTTTGTATTTCTATGAATGGCGAGATAATCTCTATCATCCAAAAATTTGGAATGTTGAGCAAAGCCCCATTCACACCGCTTTTGGTCTCTGCGAGCAAGACGGGACGCCCAAGCTCGATCTTCCCCGACTGGTAAAACTGGCTACTCAAGAGGCCCTTTCAACTAATTGACTTGTCACTCAGGCTACAGGAAGTCTCATGGAACATCCCTTCTTCCCCACCCGCTTCAGCGGCTCACTGGTACTCATGGAACGCGAACCGGCGATTCCTCAGTCCGTCTGGTTCGAAGCCCCCGAAGTTAACGACGGCCTGCTCTACACCTTCCCCGCCGGAACACTCACCGGCTTCACCTATCTGACCAGCGACCTTCTCCTCGACGGAGACGAGCTGGTGGTTTTTGTGCTTACCCTGCAAGAAGGGGAAACCGGCCCAACCTTTCGCTTCTCCTTTGGCCTGTTGAACCAGTGCCAGGCGCGTATGCGCCTCCCGCTGGAAGCGGTCAACCAGAACCGCTGGATGTACCCGCGCGAAGGCGCCTGGCTCAAGCCGCTCTGCTGGGGCGACCGAGTGGATCTGGCGCGCGTTGACCGCATGGGCTTTCACGTGTACCGAAAGACGTCCCGCCCGGCCCGCTTCTGCCTTTCCCCTATTACTGCGGTCACCGAAGAACCTACGCGCCTGGAACAGCCCATCCTGCCAGCGGGTGCGCTCCTCGACGAACTCGGTCAGAACACCCTGCGCGAGTGGGATGCGAAATCGCGCAGTATCGCCGAGGTCACCGCGCGCCTTCAGGCTCAACTTGAAGCCGCCCCCCGGCACCATCTGCCGGCAGGGTATTCACGC
>Ga0226835_1001249_pt1 | contig 14899 bp, 13 predicted proteins | sample LAC_MetaG_1_FD_163627 | JGI IMG/M metagenome (GOLD analysis project Ga0226835, IMG submission 163627) | Anaerobic ammonium oxidizing microbial communities from anammox membrane bioreactor (MBR) in UC Berkley, California, United States -... | ecosystem: Engineered > Bioreactor > Anaerobic >...
ATAAGCCTAACACCAAACGCATCACCCTCAACGACGTCGCGCTCCTGGCGGGGGTTTCCTCTCAGACGGTGTCGCGGGTTGTTAACAACCATCCCTACGTGTCTGAAGACACGCGGCGCCGAGTCCTGACCGCCATCCGCAAACTGAACTACCATCCCAACCGCGCAGCGCGCAGCCTGGCGACTCGGCGCTCGTGCACGATCGGCGTGATCGGCTACGACATCACCTTCTACGGCCCGGCCCAGATGGTGACGCACATTGAGCAAACGGCCAAGCGGCGCGGGTACACCGTCATCCTGGCGACGGTTGATAGCATGACCCTCGACGAAGTCAGCCAGGCAGTGGTCGGTGTGGGGGCCAATGCCGTTGACGGGTTGTTGTTTATCTCGCCGGTGGTGGGGGTCACTTACAACGACCTGGTGAACGTCTGCGGCTCGGTTCCCTTCGTGCAGATCGACACCGAATTGTTTGCCAACGTGCCGTCTGTCGTGATTGATCAGCGCTACGGGAGCCAAATCGCGACGCAGCACCTGATTGACCTGGGCCATCGTCTCATCGCCGAGATCAGCGGGCCGCTGACCTGGTATGGGGCGCAGGCGCGTCACACGAGCTGGCGCGATACCCTGCTGGCTGCCGGGCTGGAGCCGGGCCCCTCGGTGGAGGGGGATTGGACGGCGCGCAGCGGCTACGAGGCTGCCAAACGTCTGCTGGCCCAGGGGGCGCGGTTCACCGGGTTGGTAGTCGGCAACGACCAGATGGCGCTTGGCGCGCTGTCGGCGCTGCACGAGCACGGGCTGCGCGTGCCGGAAGACGTGTCGGTCGTCGGATTTGACGATGTGCCCGAAGCGGCCTACTTTTCTCCGCCGCTGACGACCGTCCGGCAAAACTTTGCCGCGCTGGGCGAGCAGAGTGTGGAATACCTGATCACGTTGGTCGAAAAGCCCGATACGCCCGTGCATCAGCGGGTGCTCTATCCGCAGTTCATTGAGCGTCAGAGCACACGCCCGCCGCGTTAGGTCAAAGCGACTGGCGCCGGGTGGCGCCGCATGGAAGCGTCTGTTGGCTGTGCTTCTTCTGTTGACCGTGGACGAAGGAGAATATTTTCCATCATGAATCAGGACAAATACACCATCGGCATAGACTTTGGAACCGAGTCGGGGCGGGCCGTGGTCGTGCGCGTGCGCGACGGGGCCGAGGTGGGCAGCGCCGTGTACGAATACAGCGACGGCGTGATCGACCGGGCACTGCCTGGGAGCAACACCCCGCTGCCGCCCGAATGGGCGCTGCAAAACCCCGACGATTACATCCGCGTCTTTCAGAACGCCGTGCCCGAGGCCCTGCGCGCCAGCGGCGTGAACCCCGATGACGTCATCGGCATCGGCATTGACTTCACCGCCTGCACGATGATGCCCACGCTGGCCGACGGCACTCCCTTGATGCGCCTGCCGGAGTGGCGCGACAATCCGCATGCGTGGGTTAAGCTGTGGAAGCACCACGCCGCCCAGCCCGAAGCGGACAAGATCAACGCCACGGCGCGCGAGATGGGCGAGCCGTGGCTGGCGCGCTATGGCGGCAAGATCTCATCCGAGTGGTTCTTTAGCAAAGTGCTGCAGATCCTCGACGAAGCGCCCGAAGTCTACCACGCCGCCGATCGCCTCATCGAAGCGGCGGACTGGGTCGTCTGGCAGCTTTGCGGGGTAGAGACGCGCAACACCTGCACCGCCGGCTACAAGGCGATCTACCAGGACGGAACCTTCCCCCGGCGCGAGTATTTGGCGGCGCTGCATCCTGACTTGGCGGATGTGGTGGACACCAAGATGAAGCGCGAGCTGTCGCCCCTGGGCGGGCGCGCAGGCGACCTGACCGAAGAGGCGGCGCGCTGGATGGGGCTGCGGCCGGGGATCGCCGTCGCTGTGGCGAATGTGGACGCGCATGTGACCGTCCCTGCGGCGCGCGTCACCGACACCGGCGTGATGGTGATGATCATGGGCACCAGCACCTGCCATATGGTTCTGGATGATAAGCTCGTCGAGGTGCCGGGGATGTGCGGCGTGGTGGATGGTGGCATTATCCCCGGATTCTACGGGTACGAGGCGGGGCAGAGCGGCGTTGGCGACATCTTCGCCTGGTTTGTGGACAACGCCGTGCCGCCGGAATATCACGCCGCGGCGGAGCAGGCCGGGATGAACCTGCACGCCTATCTGGAAGCAGAAGCGGCCAAGCAGAAGCCGGGCGAGCACGGCCTGCTGGCGCTCGATTGGTGGAACGGCAACCGCTCCGTGCTGGTCGATGTGGACCTCAGCGGCCTGCTGATCGGTGCGACGTTGGCGACGCGCGCGCCCGATATCTACCGCGCCTTGATCGAGTCGACCGCCTTTGGCACGCGCGTGATCATCGAGACGTTTGAGAAGAGCGGCGTCCCGATCAAGGAGATCGTGGCGGCGGGCGGCCTGCCGGAACGCAACAAGCTGCTCATGCAGATCTACGCCGATGTGACCGGGCGCGAGTTCCGCGTGATCGGCAGCGCGCAGGGGCCGGCGCTGGGCAGCGCGATGCATGCCGCCGTGGCCGCGGGTGCCTATCCCGACATCAAGGCCGCGGCGGAAAAAATGGGCAAGCTTAAAGATGAGGTCTACCGGCCCATCGCGGAGCATATGCCCGTCTACGACAGGCTCTACGCCGAATATGTCCTATTGCATGACTACTTCGGACGCGGCGAGAACGACGTGATGAAGCGTCTCCGCGCGATCCGTAACGAAGCGCGAGGAGTGAATTGATGCTGGATGAACTGCGCCGGACGGTCAGCGATCTTCATGCCGAGCTGCCGCGCAACAACCTCGTTACCTGGACCTCGGGCAACATCAGCGCCCGCGACCCGGAAACCGGGCTGGTGGTGATCAAGCCGAGCGGCCTGCGCTTCGAGGAGCTTGCGCCAGAGCACATGGTGATCGTGGATGCGGACGGGAAGCTGGTCGAGGGGACCCTCAAGCCCTCGTCCGACACCGCGACACACTGCTACATCTACCGGCAGATGCCCGAAGTGGGCGGCATTGTCCACACGCACAGTCCCTATGCCACCGCCTGGGCCGCGCTGGGGCGCGACATCCCCTGCGTGCTGACGGCGATGGCCGATGAATTCGGCGGCGTGATCCCGTGTGGCGGGTTTGCGTTAATCGGCGGCGAGGAGATCGGGCGCGAGGTCGTTCGCGTGCTGCGCGAGGGGCCAAACCCGAACTCCCCAGCCGTGATTATGCAGAATCACGGGGTGTTCACCGTGGGGCCGACGCCGCTGGCAGCGGTCAAGGCAGCGGTGATGTGCGAGGATGTCGCGCGGACTGTCTATCTGGCTGTTCAGCTTGGCGAACCGATCCCGATTGCACCGGAAGACATCCAGCGCCTCCACCATCGTTACACACACGTCTACGGGCAATAAGCGCTCGCAAGCGAGCGGCCAGGCGACCGGTCCGGTTGGCGGCGCACCTGGCCGCTCACAACTAGTGTCGATTTTCACAAAGGATAGACGCCATGAAGAAACAAGTCACACTCGGTTTGATCGTCGGGAACCGCGCTTTCTTCCCGAGCCATCTGGCGCTGTCGGGCCGCGAGACGATCTTGCGCGTGCTTGAAGAAGAGGGCATCCGTGTCATCGCACTGGGAACCGAGGACACCGAACACGGAAGCGTGGTCACGCTCGAAGATGCGCACAAATGTGCCGAGCTATTCAAGCAGCATCGCGACGAGATCGACGGCGTGCTGGTGACGTTACCCAACTTCGGTGAGGAGCGGGCGATCGCCAACGTGCTGCGCTTTGCCGATCTGAACGTGCCGGTGCTGATTCAGGCCTTCCCGGATGACATGACGCGCATGTCAATTGACTTCCGCCGCGACAGCTTCTGCGGCAAGATGTCCGCCTGCAACAACCTGCGGCAGTATGGGATTGCCTACAGCCTGACGACCCTGCACACGGTCGATCCGCAGAGCGAGAGCTTCCGCGCCGATCTGCGGCGCTTCGCGGCGGTGTGCCGGGTGGTGCGGGGGATGCGCCGCGCGCGCTTTGGCATGATCGGCGCGCGACCAGCGGCGTTCAACACGGTCCGTTTCAGCGAAAAGTTGCTGGAGCGCGCCGGGATCTCGGTCGATACGCTCGACCTGTCGGAAGTCTTCGGAAGAATCGGCCGCCTGGACGACGGCGATCCGCGCGTGGCCGCCAAGGCCGAGGCGGTCAAGGCGTACGCGAACGCTGCCCGTGTGCCGCCGCACGCGCTGACCAAGATCGCCAAGCTTGGCGTGGTGATGGACCAGTGGACCGCCGAAAACGAGCTGGACGCCACCGCGATCCAGTGCTGGACCAGCATGCAGGAGTTCTTCGGCGTGGTGCCCTGCACGCTGATGAGCATGCTCAGCGACAGCCTGGCGCCGTCGGCGTGCGAGACCGACATCGCGGGCACGGCGGCGATGTACGCGCTGGCGCTGGCGTCCGGCAAGCCGAGTGCGATTGTGGACTGGAACAACAACTACGGTGACGACCCGAACAAAGGCGTCATCTTCCACTGTTCGAATCTGCCGCGCAGCGTCTTCACCGACGACATCCCGATGATGAACTATCAGGAGATCATCGCCGGCAGCGTGGGCGCCGAAAACACCTGGGGCACGATCTATGGCCGCGTCAAGGCCGAGCCGTTCACCTACCTGCGCATCAGCACCGACGATCTCAACGGCAAAATCACGTCCTACGTCGGCGAGGGCCGGCTGACCGACGATCCCATCGAGACCTTTGGCGGCTATGGTGTGGTCGAAGTTCCGAACTTCCAGGGGCTTCTGACTTACATCTGCGAGAACGGTTTCGAGCATCACGTCTCGATCAACCAGTCGCTGGTGGCAGACGTGATCTACGAAGCGTTTACCAAATACCTCGGCTGGGGCGTGTACTACCACAAGGGTTGATCGCTTGATCCCCCTCGATGCTGCGCCGGCGTCGAGGGGGGCTTTTTTGATCTGTGTCCGATGCCGATCTGATGCCGACGAAGTGAGTCAGTTTCAGGAGGAAAACAGATGGCCGATGTCAAGCCCCGGATCGGTTTGATGGGGATCATGCAAGACCTCTACGACGCGATGCTGCCGGGAATCACCGAGCGCCAGTCGAACTATGCCCGCGCGGTGGCCGCGCAGCTCAGCGATGTGGCCGATGTGGTGTTTCCCAGGGCGGTTCGCAACCGCGCGGATGCCGATGCGGTGGTGGCGCAGTTCGAGCGCGAGGGCCTGGACGGCATCATGATCGTGATGCTCACCTACGGCCCGGCGATGAACGTGACGCGGGCGCTGGTCAACACCCGTCTGCCGCTGGTGCTCGCCAACATCCAGCCGGAACGCAACATCACGCCCGCCTGGGATATGGGCGATATGACATACAACCAGGGCGTGCACGGCGCGCAGGACCAGGCGAACGCGCTGGTGCGGGCCGGTGTCCCGCTTCCGGTCATCACCGACGACTGGCGGTCGGAATCGTTCAAGCGCCAGTTTGAGGACTGGGCGCGCGCCGCGGCTGCGGTCAGCCGCCTGCGCCGCATGAAGGTCGCCATCTTTGGCTACGCCATGAATGGCATGGGCGACATCCGCTTCGACGAAACCGCGATGCTCCGCCGCCTGGGACCGGAAGTCCGCTACCTGGCGACCGGCGATCTCTACCGCGCGATGCAGGCCGCGACCGGCGAGGAGATTGACGCGGTGATCGAGCAGGAGAATGCCTGGTTCGAGATCGACCCCAGGCTTTCGCAGGCACAGCGCGAGGAATCCGCCCGCTATCAGGTAGCGCTCAAGAAGATTCTGGACGAGGGCGGTTACAGCGCCTACTCGACGCACTTTGGCGCCATCGCCGAAGACGGGCGCTTCAAGTTCCTGCCGGTGGCGGCGGCCTCGAACCTGATGGCGCAGGGCTACGGCTTTGGCGCCGAGGGCGATGCGTGCAGCGCTGTGCTGGTGGCCGCCGGGCAGATCCTGATCGGCGACGCGCACTTCACCGAAATGTACGCAATGGACTTCGACCGCGACACGGCGCTGTTGAGTCACATGGGCGAGGGGAATTGGAAGGTTGCGCGCCAGGACGAGCCGGTCAGGCTGATCGACCGCCCGCTGGGCATTGGCGGCCTCGACCGCCCGCCGACGGTGCTGTTCCGCGTGCAGCCCGGCCCGGCGACCCTGACCTCGCTGGTGTCGCTGGGCGGCGAGCACTTCCGGCTGGTGCTATCGGAGGGCGAGATCATCCCCGATTCGCCGGTGATGCCCAACCTGGAAATGCCCTACGGCGAATACCGTCCCAACGGCGGCGTGCGCCAGACCCTGAACAACTGGCTGCGCGCCGGGGGCACGCACCACAAGTGCCTCAACCTGGGGCATCACGCCAACCGCTGGCGGCTCTTTGCCGAGCTGGCCGGGATCGAGGTCGCCGAGGTCTAGGTGCGGCGCGGCCCCACCTGCCGGGCGAGATAATTCAGCGCGGCGCCGTCCGGATGCGGGCGGCGCCGTGTTGCTTCGGCGTGTCGCGCCAGAGTGGAACCAAGGCTGTCCCAGAACCCGGCCTCAGGCGGGCGGGCGCTGCTCCAGCTTCTCCAGCGTGGTGTTGAGGCGCTCCAGAGTCGCCAGCAGCTTTTCGTCCACGGTCGGCTCGGCGGGTGCAGCCGGCGCTTCTTCTTCCTTGCGGCGGGCGCGGGCCATCATCTGATTGAACGCCTTGATGACGACGAACACGGCGGCGGCCACGATCAGGAAGTTGATCACCGCGTTGATGAACAGCCCGATGCCCATCCGCACCTCGGGATCATCGCCGCTGGCGCTTTTCAGCGTGATGCCAATATCCGAGAAATCGACGCCGCCGACTAGAACACCGATGGGCGGCATCAGGATGTCGTTCACCAGCGAATTGACGACCGTCGTGAACGCCGCGCCGATGATGATGCCGACCGCCAGGTCGAGGACGTTGCCTCGCATGATAAAATCTCGAAATTCTTTGAGCATGATCCACTCTCCATTTGCTGTTTCGAAATGACACACACAGTCAGACCAGACGCCCGTGCCGTCAGTGTTTCTAAGCTTCTAGACAACTACCTTAATCATATGCATTTTCACAAAAAACGAAATCCTCGTGGTACCCGCCCGAAGTGTGAGCCACGCTCGGCCTAAAGTCGGATGTGCCAGGCGTGCAACGGATCGTACCCTGAGTACGTAAGAAATAGAGGTGTTGGGCGATCGCGCCGGGTGTGCAGCCCGCGAGGAGAGAACACCGTGTTTGCACCCTTCTCTATTGCCGGACAACCTTCCGGACACCTGGCTGGTGCCGGGTTTGTTTCGTCGCAGGCTGTTCGCTTGTTCGAGCACGCGGTGCATGTCGCCCGTCGTAAGCGGCTTGTGGCACGGCTGCACGGCCGGCTGCGCCGGCTAGAGCAGTTCGATAGTGCTCGCGCCGAGCTGCAACTGACCGGGCGTCACGACGAGGGCGTGCGCACCGTCCCGCTGGACTGCATTCAGGGAAGCCTGGACGGCGCCGGCGGTTTCGACAGCGAATTCTACCCGCTCGACTACCGCGCCGAGAAACGTTGGGTGCAGGTGGCGACGGCCATCCTGCAGGGCAAGGCGCTGCCGCCGGTTCAGCTTATCGCGCTGGGGGATCGTTATTTCGTCGTCGATGGGCATCACCGCATCTCGGTGGCGCGCATCCTCAAGAACACCCACATTGACGCCGAAGTCATCGTGTGGGAAGTCAGCGGCCAGGGCGAGGGCGGTGGGTGCAGCCTGCGCCGCTAGGCTGACGCACATCAGAAGCACCATCGCGCGAGCGGGCCTGAGTGCCCGCTCGTTTTTTTCCGTCCGCCCGCTTGCTCGCAGCTGTGGGACCTAGATCGAAGGTCCGACCGTGTTTCCGTCAGAGGATGGATGAGCCGGCGTGGGAATGAGCCTATTCTGTCAACATAAGCTCACACTACAACCCAGGAGGTAAGGTCATGTCCCGCACACGCACACTGAAGCTCATCGTGGCCGTTCTGATGATGGTCGTCGCCTCTGTCGCTGCTGCAACCGCCGAAGCTTCTTACCAGGAGCCTGCCAGTGTCGCTACATCCGCTATCGAGCGTTACTGGCTGCCGTATGTCGTCCAGGCGAATGAATCGCTGGTTGAGATTGCCGAGCGCTTCGGCATCCCCGCGCCTGTCATCGCGGCCACCAACGGCATTTCGAACTTCGACGCGCTGACCACCGGTCAGGTGGTGTGGATCCCCCTGCTGAAGACCGAAGAAGCCGCAGCAGCCCCGGCCACCGTGGCAGTAGCTCCCGCCTACGTGGAAGCGACTTCCTCGATGGCGCTGTTCGCCCGCCCTGCGGTGGAATACGGCATTGCCGCGACAATGCGCGCCGGCGAAACCGCGCTGGTGCTGGGGCGCAGTGCGGATGGCGAGTGGTTCCTGGTTGCTTCGACGTCGAACGTCGACGGCCAGGGCTGGGTGCAGGCCGGTTCCCTGCGGTTCCAGATGTACGCGCTGCCCGTCGCCCCGCGCTAGACTTGTGTCCCGCTCATCGACATCATCAGGCCAGGACGATCGCCATCGTCCTGGCCTTCGTTTGGGTGTGCGAAGGCTCGCGCCGGTGCAGATTGTGAAAGAATACGCCGAAGGTCAGACCGGGCATCCGCCGGAAGACGGATGAACGCGCCCGCGAACGCGCCTATGCTGAGAACATCACTGTGGACGCGAGTCCTGCATTCGAGTTCAGGGAGGCCCCAGGCCATGCATCGCCATCGCTCGCTCATCTTCCTTCTGGCGTCTCTGATGTTGGTCGCCAGCTCACTGGCAGTCGTCTCGGAAACAGAGGCGTCGGCGCTGTGCCAGCAGTATCACACCGTTCAGCGTGGCGAGAACCTGTTTCGCATCGCGCTGCGCTATAACACCACCGTGGCCGTGCTGCGCGCCGCGAACGGCCTGTCCAACGCCAACCTGATCTACGCGGGGCAGACTTTGTGCGTCGCGCCGGTGAACACCAGCCCGCAGCCCGTGCCGCAGCCGGTGCCGGGCGGCCAGACTACCTACCGCGTCCAGCCGGGTGATACGCTGTCGGCCATCGCACGCCGTTTCAACGTCACGACCGCGCTGCTGGCGCAGATCAACGGGATTGCGAACCCCAGCCGCATCTTCGTCGGCCAGGTTCTGACCATTCCCGTCCCGTCCGGCGATGTGATCAGCACGCCGCCGTCGTATCTGGTGGCGCTCGCCAACGTGCGTCTGCGCTCTGGCCCCGGCCTGACCTACGCTGTGGAAGGGATCATGCGCGTGGGCGAGCAGGCGCATGTGACCGGGCGGAGTTTCGATGGTCTGTGGTATCGCGTCACCTGCGTGACCGACGCAAGCGGCAACTGCTGGGTCACAGCCGACCCCTCGCTGGTCCAGGTTATCGGCCTGCCGCAAGGCCCCGGCCAGTAACGCGCCGCTCACCCTGCCTCACCCCTCAGGCCAGGGCGATCCCCATCGCCCTGGCCTGTTCTTTTGGTGGGCGAATCGCGCTTTGAAGAAGCGGCCAGTCCCTATATGATCTGGATGCTACGGTGCTGGAGTCGGCGCGCGGCGCTCGCGGCCGCAGCCCACCATGAGATGAGGAAAGAATGACAGACCAGACCCCGGTTCGTCCCCACCCGCTGACGATGGAGAACGCATTCGCACGGCACACCATGACCGAGCGGATTCCCGGCATTTTGCGCGACGTGATCGAGGCCAATCCGGATTACCCGCCGGTTATCCGGCAGCAGATCGAGCGGCTGCGCGCCGCGCTGCTCGATGGGGCACCGGTTCCCATGCTCGACGACGTGCCGGTCCCGCCGCCGGATTATGACGAGTGGGCGGACGCCTACTATGCTCATGCCCGGGTGTTCCAACCCCTCACCTGGCAGCACGGCGCGTGGTTCTTCGTCGAGACCTTTCTCTACCGGCATCTGATCCAGGCGGTGCGCTGGCACGAGACGGGGCGCGATCCGTTTGCGCCGATCAAGCAGGCGGAGCTTGAGAGCGACCGTCTGTGGGACGCATTCGACCAGGTGCTCGAGGGCGAGGAAGGTAACCCGGACCGTCTATCCCATCTGCTGCTGTCTGCCCTGTGGGGCAACCGCGCCGATCTGAGCCACGTGGCGGGCGATCTGGTCGAAGAATCCGCCACGGACGACGATCTGCTGGTCGACGACCGGGGCGCCGTGCTGGACCACCTGGCTTCGCCCGGCGACCGCGTACACCAGCCGGTGCATCTGGTGATCGACAACGCCGGGCTGGAGCTGGCCGTCGATCTGGCCCTGGCGGATGCCTTTCTGGAACAGGGCACGCCGGTGGTGGTGCATGTGAAAGCGTATCCGGTCTTCGTATCCGACACGACAATCCCGGACGTGTGGCAGACCATCCGCGCGATGGAAGGCTGCGGCGGACGTCCTGCGGCCCTGGCGCAGCGCTTGCGCGAGGCATGGCAGGCGGGGCGGCTGCGTCTGGCAGCGCCGGTTCTGTGGACCAGCAGCCGCTTCCTGTGGGAGATGCCGGACTCGCTGCGGCGGTCGCTGGCGCAGGCACGTCTGGTGGTGGTCAAGGGCGATGTGAACTACCGGCGCGTGGTGGGCGACGCGATCTGGGACACAGGCGTGTCGTTTGCCGGGGCGCTAAGCTATTTCCCCGCGCCGCTGCTGGCCCTGCGGAGTATCAAGAGCGACGCGCTCGTCGGTGTTCCCGCCGAGCGCATCCGCGCCGCCGACCAGGACGACCCGGCCTGGCGGACGACCGGCCGCTACGGCGTGATCCAGTTCGCCGGCCCCGGACGGCCGCGTTAGGGCGCGGGCTGGGGTGTCCAGGTCGGGCCGGCGACGGTGGGCCGGCCCGCGTCCCACACCAGACGATCGATGCGCATCAGCCGGGCGGTCCTGGCCGGATCCCAGGCGTGGTAGACTATATACTCCCGCGTGCCGTCCGGCGAGAGGGTAAACGAGTTGTGCCCCGGCCCGATCACGCGCCCGGCAACCGAGCGCAGCAGCGGGCCGTCCAACCCGGCAGGCGAGCGATACGGCCCCAGCGGATGATCGGCGACGACATACGACACGCCGTAGTTCTCGCGCTCCCAGGCACCGCCGCTGTAAAAGCAGAAGTAGCGGCCGTCGTGATAGCGCAGCGCGGGGCCTTCAACGGTGTGCCAGTCGTAGACGCCGCCGTAGATGGCGCGCTGTGCCTGGAACAACTGCCAGTCCGCGTGCGGCCTGACCACGACGCGCGGCTCTCCCGCCAGGGACGTCATCGTCAGCAGGCGGTCGACCACGATCCCGGTCCCGATCCGCGCCTCAGCATCCGGCTCCAGGAAGTTGCACGCGTAGAACAGATACCACTGACCGTCGTGATCCTGGAACGGGTGCGCGTCGATGGTGAACGGGTCGTCGGGGACGAGCACGCTCCCGCAATCCGCGAAGGGGCCGAGCGGATGCGGGCTGTGCGCCACGCGAAGCTGGTGATCGCGCCCGTCGATGCCATGCGCCGAGTAGTACAGATAGAACCGCTGGCCGTCAAACGCGACTTCCGGCGCCCAGGCGTCGTCCGCGCCGGGCGGCAGGGTCAGCGCCCACCCGGCGCGCTGCCAGCGCACCAGGTCGGGCGAGGCCAGCACGGGGAAGACCTGCCGGTCCGGGCCGTGTGGCGCCGTCCCATAGGCAAAGTAGGTCCCATCGTGGCGCAGCACGAACGGATCGGCGAAGTAGTCGCCGTAGACCGGATTGGTATACGTCCCGCGCACGCCTCGCTCCGCGCAGTTTATGCGGGCGGGACGAACGGCCAGCCGTCCGCGTCCCATGCCAGCGGGGAGATGCGCAGCGTGGGCACGCCGCCGAAGCGGGCATCATAGGCGTGATAGACCAGCTTATCCCCGTCTTCTTCTTGCAGCACCGCGTTATGGCCCGGCCCGCGCCAGTGATCATCTCCAGCCAGGACAAGCGTGCCGCCGTCTTCCAGCATCGGCACACCCGCGCGGTCGACATACGGCCCGGTAACGCGCTCGGCGCGCCCGACCATGATCTTGTAGGTGCTGTCCACTCCACGACAGCAGGCGTCGAACGAGACGAAGAGGTAGTAGGCCCCCTCGCGCCGGATGATGAACGGCGCTTCGATCGCCCTTGGATGAACGGCGCGGCTCGCCAGGGCATAGAGCGTTTCGTCCTCGGCGGAGAGCAGCCCTGTTTCCGGATCAAGGCGCCGCATCTTGATCCCGCTCCAATGGCTGCCGAATGCCAGCCAGGGCTGCCCGTCTTCGTCGAGGATCAGGTTCGGATCGATCGCATTCCAGTCATCGGTGCGTGTGGATTGGATGACCATGCCCCGGTCGGTCCAGCCGAAATCGGGCGATGTGCGGTCCAGGGTGGGCGTCGTTGCCAACCCGATACACGAGATGTTGCTGCCGAAGGTCGAGACGGAATAGTACAGGTGATACAGGCCGTTGAAGTACGAGATGTCCGGCGCCCACAGGTTGCTGACGCCGGGGACGGCCTGGCGCGCCCAGGCCGGGATGGAGCGGAACACGTCGTCATGCAGTTTCCACGTGCGCAGATCGGGCGAGCTGCGGGCCATCAAGCCGGCGCCGGTGCAGAACAGGTGATAGGTCTCGCCCTCGCGAATGATGCACGGGTCGTGCACCTGCCGGAAGGTCCCCGTCAGTTCCAGACTGGCAGGCGTGCGGCCGGCGAATGGGGTGGGGGTTGCGTCGTCGCCGCGCACATGAGGCGAGCGGCTGCCCGACAGCAGTAGGGCGGGCGACGCCACCAGCCCGGCACCGGCGATCAGACTGGCTCTGAGAAACTGGCGCCGTTTCATGGGTTCACCGCCTGTTCGCCGGATGGGACGGGCAGCTCGGTGTCCAGCGAGACCGGGACGCCGAAATTGGGCGTGCCGTCCTCGTTCCAGGTAAAGGGCTGGGCGCGGGTGGTCCGCCGGTTGTCGCAGCCACCGCTCGGTGAATTATTGGCGTGGTAGATAATCCAGTCTTCGGTCCCGTCCGGGGATTTGAAGAAGCCGTTGTGCCCCGGCCCGTATACACCGTTTTCGGGCGACTGCTCAAACACCGGCTCCGGGTGTTTGACCCAGGAGGCGGGATCGAGGACATCGCCGCCGGTGAAGATGAGCATCCCCAGCTTGTATTCCGGCCCCCAGCAGGCGCTGGCCGAATAGATGATGAACAGCCGGTCGTCATGGATGAGGGCGACCGGTCCCTCGTTGACCGTGAATAGGTGCCGTTCCCAGGGATAGGTCGGGCTGGAGATGCGCACGCGGTCGCCACTGATGGTCCACGGGTTGTTCATCGGCGCGATGTACAGGCTCTGGCCGTACTCGTCCCACACCGAGACCAGAAAATACAGCTTGTCTTCCCATTGCAGGATGCTGCCGTCAAGCTGCGGAGTGTCGTGCTTCGGGTCGTAGACGCGCGCCTTGTAGGTATACGGGCCGAGCGGATCCATCCCCTCGCTTTCGAGGACGTGCGTGTGCTGTGTTTTGCCGAAGTCCTGGGATACCGGGCCGGCGGTGTAGTACAGGTACCAGCGTGGGCCGTTGGGTCCGTCCAGCAGATGGAGTTCAGGCGCCCACATATTGCAGCATCGGTCAGCCGTGTAGTCCTGCCAGACGCGGACCGGCCTGGCGCTTTGTAGCCCGCCGATGGTCGGTGACCGGCGCATAAACAGCTCGGACCCGCCCGAGGTCGTGATGAGGTAGTAATTCCCCTCGTGATACACCATCCACGGGTCCGCCCCGCGGAAGGCCAGCACCGGGTTGCGGAAAGTTGGCTCTTGCGACATGACGTTATCCGTTGGGGCAACCAGCGGCAGGGCCAGCGTCGTGACCAGCAAGGCCCAACCCAGCCGCCGGATCAAGCGCATGCGACGCATGACCATCATCCTTTAAGCCCTGAAAAGGCGACGCTCTCGATGAAGAACCGCTGCAGCAGCAGGAACAAGATCAGGATGGGCAGCAGCGCGATCATCGACCCGGCCATCAGCATCGACCACTTCTGGACATAGAGCGTGTTCAGCCGCGCCAGCAGCAGCGGCAGCGTATAGAGTTTTTCTTGCTGCAGGTAGATCAGCGGGCCGAGGAAGTCGTTCCAGCGGGCCATGAAGCCCAGCACGAACAGGGTCGCGACGAGCGGCTTGGCCTGCGGCATGAAGATCCGCCAGTAGATCTGGAAGAAGTTCGCGCCGTCGACTTTACCGGCGTCTTCCAGCTCGCTGGGCAGGCCGGTGAAGAACTGCCGGCTGAGGAACAGCGCGAAGGGCGTGCCAAAGAGCAGGGGGATGATCAGCGGCCGGAAGCTGTTCAACCACCCCAGCTCTCGGAATAAGATGAAGGCGGGGATCATGGTGACCACCCCCGGGATCATCATGGTCAGCAGCAGCATTCCGAACAGGAAATTGCGGCCCGGAAAGCGGATGCGCGCGAAGGCAAAGCCCGCCAGCGTGCTGGTGAAGATCTCGCCTGCCGTGCTGGTGAACGCCACGAAGAACGAGTTCCACATCCCGCGCGCCATGTTGTTGACGCGCCAGACTTCTTCGTAGTGCTCGGTGGTAAACGGCTGCGGGATCCACTGCGGCGGCATCTGGAACACCCCGCGCTCCGGTTTGAACGACGTGGATAGCATCCAGAAGAACGGCAGCAGCATGGTGAAGGCCCCCGCCGTGACCACAATGTACGAAATCGTTTTGAAGATGATACGCTTCTCGCGCTGCCCGACGTAGTAGCGAGGGATTGCGCCGGTGCTTTCGCTCTTGCTCTCGATCATGGCTCAGGCCTCGAACTGATAGTAGACCCAGCGACGTGCGATCAGGAAGTTGATGATCGTGATGATGATGATGATGGTTCCCAAC
>Ga0226835_1001250_pt1 | contig 14858 bp, 15 predicted proteins | sample LAC_MetaG_1_FD_163627 | JGI IMG/M metagenome (GOLD analysis project Ga0226835, IMG submission 163627) | Anaerobic ammonium oxidizing microbial communities from anammox membrane bioreactor (MBR) in UC Berkley, California, United States -... | ecosystem: Engineered > Bioreactor > Anaerobic >...
AAAGAGGCACCGGTCAGGTTTACCTGGACTACCTATTAAAAATTTATCACGAGTTAAAAGCGCGTGGAAAAATTATGCAATTCTGGGGAGATATCATCATTCAGCACCCTGACCTTGTAAAGCAATTACCTGAGGATGTCATCGCGCTTGAGTGGGGATATGAGGCCGATCATCCTTTCGATGAGCACGGGGAATTATTTGCCAAATCGGGAGTGCCCTTTTATGTATGCCCCGGCACATCCGCCTGGAACTCGATCGCTGGCCGAACCGATAACTGCCTCGCCAATCTCTCGAATGCTACACGAAATGGTCTGAAGTATGGGGCGAAGGGGGTTCTCAATACCGATTGGGGAGATAACGGTCACTGGCAGGTATTACCGGTCAGTTTTCTAGGTTTGGCAATGGGAGCAGCCGATTCATGGAATATCCGCTCAGCCGAGAATTTGCCAGTTCAAGAAGCTGTAAGCCTTTTTGCATTTGATGACCCCACAGGAACCATGGGTTCTGTGATGTTCGAACTGGGAAATCTTTATCGCAAGGCTGGTTATGAGCCGGCAAATGCCAGCGCCCTGTTTGGATTGATGCAAATGCCACTCTCACAAATTCAAGGCCACCCAGCCTTAAATCCTCGCCTGCTCCAACATTGCATAGAGGAAATTCAAACCATCATGGAGAATTTGGGAAATGAAAAAATGCAAAGAAAGGACGCTCCTCTAATCCGACAGGAGATTGAGCTCACGGCGAGTATGCTACGGCATGCCTGCTGGCGCGGTCTCCTTGCGGCTGAGCATCCCGGAGCTCCAACAAAGCCGGCTCTCAACGCTCATCTTCAGGAAATTTTATCGCTTTATCGTTCGATCTGGTTGCAGCGCAACCGGCCAGGTGGCCTGGTGGATAGCACCGGGAGGCTAGAAAAGCTCCAAAAAGAATATCTATAGCGAGGAGGAGGGGGTTGAACCCCCTCCCCTGCTAAAAAATACTTTGATTTATTCCAAGACTTACACAGATCTGCCGAATTTCATCTTCGGTAAGCCCTTGAGCAGTCGAATGATTAACCAGATCCATGTATTCATAATGAGCGGCGGTCTCAGCGTATTCAATTCGGTCGGTAGCACGTTTAACGGACTGGTCAGAACGAGACACAACTCCGTGTTTCGACCATACTACCAGCCTGTGGCGACGAAGCATCTCTTTGGTATGGGCCATCAGATCATCAGAACCCGGAACAAGGAAGGGCACCACACCGATTCCCTCTGGTAAATTTACTATGGCTTCGGGTTGCCAGCGGAGCAGATGCCGGTTCAGGTAGTAAAAATCCTGGTACGCCTTGATATGACTGAGGTACGTTAAATAAAGAGGCTGAGCATGGACAAAAGTGTTGAAGTTTGTTCCCGAATTAAGAAACTGGTCTTCGTGGATGGCCAGGTGAGAATTTAATTCAGAGGTAAGGCGGGTAAAAAGCCGACGCGGAGAAGTGTAAAGGGTGGCTGTTTTCCCTCCGGGCTCGACCTTTAATATCCCCAGGTTAGCAATCGGGTCTATACGGATCTCTCGCAACCTCCTCCCCGACCCGGTTACCAGAAGGGTGCAACCCGCCAACCCGGGCACTGGATGCGGCAACTCAATTTGCTCTTCTAACGGAAATTTTCGCCGCGCCTCCACTGGCCATCCAAGGCAAACGGAAATATTTCCCGCAGCGCCCTCTGTTGCGCCAATGTCAGATAATCGGGCTCCAGCGTCACCAATGGCTGTTAAAAGTTCATCTAATTCAGGGAAAGGGGCCACAAGTGACATATCCTCTATTCCTTTCCAATCAATTTTTGGATTTTTAACGCCATGGCACTGGCTTCTTCTGGCCGTAAAAGGCCAACTTCCAGATCAAAATGGAATTTCTCTCCAGCCCCCAGAGAGCGGACATTCCCTTTCGCTTTTTCAGCCGTATATCCCTCAGGTTCTGCGGTAGCAGGAAGGTTTACCCCCAGCGCATCCTGATCGGGCGTCCGGCAAATCCATCGAACTCCTTTGCTTAACTGATCAGGTCGGTGTCGGATATAGTCGGCAGTGCCATCAGGGTGCAACTGCATACTATGTGCCCAGCCATTTTCATCGGCCAGATAATCGATGATAAAAACCACCTCAGGATCGAAAAATAAACCCGGCTTCAATTCATGGTGAATCGTCGGATCTTTGGATAATTCCTCTAAAAATTCGCGGTAACCGGGTTTGGGCTTGATATGAGAGGGGATGCTTTTTCTTACGCGTACATGGTTTGGAGTGGGTATTGCCGTGTAAAATAATTTTCCATAATCCACCGGGCGGAAGTTTACGTGGGCGAGATACATATATTCCATAGAGGTGGCCTTCAGATTGGTAAAAGTCATAGATACGTCCAGTAATGCCGACCCAGCATATAACCGCACCTCCGGTTCGGCTTTATAGTTGGTGTTGAATGCTACGGTATGAGTGTATTCCCCTCTTAATCCAATATATTCGCCTTTGGAATTTTCACCAATGACCAGACTGGCAGAATCGTATGGTGCATTCGGCAACTCACCATGCAACGGATGCGTGTCCCCTGCTGAAGGCACTCCCATGGCAGTGAAACCACAGTGAATAAAGAAAGCTCCATAAGTTTCCAAATATACTCGGGTCGGCCGTGGCTGGGGGAACATAGAACGCATCGTGAGGTTGCGCCCATCAAAAATTGCCGACCAGATTTGCTGTCCCTGATAAGGCAAAAGGATGATTTCGCCCCGGCTGTTTTGAATTTTTAATCCGGAGACTCCGGACTGAAATTGAAAAGTTTTTACAGAAAATTCGCCCGCCTGCAATAGCTGATGTTCCAACGGTTGGAACATCTCTTTCGTCAATTGAATCACTGTTTCCATTTCATTCACCTCCTGCTTTCACGCAATGATGATCTGCAATCCGGCTTGTTGAAATTGTTGCTGAAATTCGGCTGGAATTCTTGAATCAGTAATGAGCAAATGGATCGAATGAATATCAGCGAATGGATAAAGCCCTGGCACACCGATCTTACTACTATCTATAATAGCCATCACCTGTTGACTGTAGCGGATCAATTCACGCTTTACCATTCCCTCTTGTTCATTCAACTCGGCAAGCCCTCCGTTCAAAGTTAAACCTCGAGCTGAGATAAATGCCTTATTGATTTGAAAACCCTCGAGTATCCATCGGGGGGGCAATCCCACAAAGGATAAAGCTTCTCGCCGAAGGAAGCCACCTATCTGAACCACTGTTACCCCTGGCACCTCAAGAAAATGGTTAACGATAGCAAGCCCGTTAGTAATAATGGTCAGATCAGTTAAATGGTGAAGATTACGGGCAATCGCAAGAGCCGTTGTCGAAGCATCCAGGGCTATCACATCCCCATCTTTTACCAGGCCAGCAGCTGCCTGGCCAATTTGTTCCTTCTCCGGCGAGTGTTGCCCGAGCCGAATATCGAAACTTAAATCGGTATGATTCGAGGATGGGGCCAGAATAGCCCCGCCATGGGTTCGGGTTAACTTGTTTTTAGAAGCAAGATACTGCAAATCATTACGGATGGTAACTTGTGAAATACCCAGGGATCGGCTAAGATCTTCAACCGAAATTCTTCCTTCTCGTTCCAATGCGGCAAGAATAATCCGATGACGTTCCTCAGGGTAAAGTCTTGTTTTCATAGGATTTTAAATATTATCATAAATTGTTATCGCGTCCTGTGAATAGACTGGGATAATGCAATCGCAGCAAATAAAACCCCAAAGGTGATGACAGATAAAATAAAAACCAACTCATTGGCCCTAGCTGTGTCATTGGTCTGAACCGCATCATACAATGCCATAGAAAGAGTCTGAGTACGACCAGGGATATTCCCTGCCACCATTAAAGTTGTACCGAAGTCTCCTATTGCTCGAAGAAATCCGAGCATTCCACCAGCCAGAACGCCTCTCCACGCAATTCCCAAGTCGATATACCAAAACAACTGATATCGGGAACAACCGTCAACCCGCCCGGCGTCTTCAATTTCCTGGCTCACTTCTGCAAGGCTGGTGCGAACAAGTTGTACAACCAATGGAATGGCGGCAATCGTTGCAGCAAGCACCGCCCCTGGCAAGGCAAACACAAATCGCAGGCCAATACGTTCCAAATACATGCCTATCCCCTGGCGTCCGAGGAAAAGTAAAAGATAATATCCTAGAACTGTGGGTGGAAAGACCAGGGCCAGAAGGGTAACACCTTCCACCAGCCATTTGAAACGAAATTTACTTTTTTCAAGTACCCAGGCAATAACAATCCCGATTAACAATGCGATACCGCTGGCACATGAAGAAACCTGAAGCGAAATGATCAGCGGAGTTGAGTTCATGGCACAATACCGGACTGATCTCCCGAACCAGGTTGAAGCTCTTCTGGAAGAAGGAAACCATATTTACGCATAACAGGGCGTCCATCATCCCCATTGATAAATGCAATAAAATTATTAGCCAGTTGTGGATTCTGGCAGTCAACCAGAACTGCAAGTTCCTGATCAAGCGGCTTGTGAAGAGAGTCATCGATCAGGGTCCAGGTGATTTCTGGAACAGTCGCTACCGAAAGAGCAATAATCCCTGCTTCGGCATCTCCGGTTTGAACAAACTGGAGCGCCTGACGCACATTTTCAGCATAGGCCAGTTTCGGCTGAACCGACTCCCAAAGGCCAAGAGTTTGCAGGGCTTGCATTGCTGCAGTGCCGTATGGAGCATGCTCAGGATTCGCAATAGCTACATGGCGAATCTGTGGAGAAAGGAGGTCTTGCAGTGAAGTAGCTTCAACTCCAGACGCACGATTTACTGCGAGTACAAGTCGCCCTCGGGCGTAGAGGGCTTTACTTTCTAGAATGATCAAACCCGACTCATTTAATCGATCAATATAAGTTGAATTTGCGGCGGCAATAACGTCAAAAGGAGCCCCATTCTCAATTTGCTGCACCAGCTGTCCGGTGGACCCGAACACCAGCGTCACTTTTTTACCGGTTTTTTCTTCATAAAGATGGGCGATTTCTGTAAAGGCAAATTGTAAATCTGCTGCCGCTGCGACCGTGATCCCCTCATCCTTAGCCTGAAAGGGAGTAGGAATAGTTTTTACTGGGTTGACCTGACAACCCACAACAAAGATCGACAGGATAATCCCTATCCGTATCATACGCGAAATGATCACGGGCTCTCCACTGCAAGTACAGAAGGCCAGGTATGTTCAACCCAATCCAGCACATTTTTCAGTTGACGTACTCGTAACTCGAGACCCATTCGGTTAAAAAGCTGGGTTGGAGGTATCCATTGATACCTGGAATTCAGCTCGGTTATCGCTGCTCTGGTATACTCCGCCTGTTCCTTGATTAACTGAATACACAATTCTCTACTTAGCTGGCTGGCAAAGTACATGCGGCTGGTGAACTCAACCCGTATCGATCGTGCGCTAATCGGAGTAGGATGATGAAGCCAGCGAATAAAATCACTTTTACCCTGATCCGTTAGCGAATAAAGGTCTCGTCCGCGTTTTCTTCCTTGGGGTATATGGATTGAAACAATCAAACCGCGACGAGTTAAATTTTTCAATACACTATATACCTGACTTTGACTAACATGCCAGACTTCATGCAGGTCAGAAGACAGGTTTTTATGTAGGTCATATCCATGCATCGGGCGAAAGTACAGAAATCCCATGATCACATATCTGGGAGATAAGCCGCCGACGGATGGTGAAAAAGATGGCATATCGTATGTACTCACTGAATGAGTATATGTAGCAAGTATACCTCAATCAGAAACTCCATAGGCTTTATAGAGCATTTCTGGTTGCAATTCGTTATACAATGAGTAAAACAAATCGGCTGATGTAGAGAGAGGGAAACATGGACCACAGACAACGGTTAGGAAGAATTTTTATTGCCCTTCTTTTGATCCTTATGGGAGCGGTTGCCCTTTTTGCCAATCTGGGCATATTAACACTACCCCTGATACTTTCAGGCCCTAATTTAATCTGGATGATATTATTCGGACTGGGTGGAATCGCTTTCCTGGTATTGTTCTTCACTGATCGGGCAAACTGGTGGGCAATCATACCCGGGCTGACGCTCGTTGCGTTAGCCATTCTTGTGGGGGGATTGCTTCCCCAGGCGCTGGAACAGTGGGCCGGAGCCATCTTCATCGGCCTCCTGTCTTTGAGTTTCTGGGGAGTATTTCTCAGCCGAAGGGAAAACTGGTGGGCAGTGATTCCAGCCGGGGTCCTTCTCTCTGTAGCGGCTTTAATCACAGCCGCTGTATCTGGGTTGCAAAGTGAGCTTTCAGTCGCCATTCTCTTCTTTGGAATGGGATTGACCTTCCTGATCCTTAACTGGCTTCCATCGCCAGTCCAGGGCAGCCGTTGGCCATTAATTCCAGCCGCGGTTTTGGCAATTTTGGGGTTGTTTTTTCTGATCGGCGCCGGTCAAACCATCAACTGGCTGGTCGGCGTGATTCTCATCATCGCCGGTGCATGGATTTTCTACCGATCTTTCCGCGGTTAGAGAGGTTGGTCTCATCTTTTTCTCAATTTCATCGGGTATAATGCAAAGGTGGTTATGGACGTTTCGTTAACCTGAACGATAACCTTTACTCCAAAGGATCCAGTATCGTTTTATGCAAATATTCAATATTGGCCCCGTAGAACTGATCCTCATCCTTCTGATTATGTTTATCCTTCTCGGCCCAGAAGGAATGTTACGAACTGCGCGTCAGATTGGTTCATGGATTCGAGCCCTCGTACGCTCCCCGGTGTGGCGAGATATCATGGGATACTCAAAAGAGATCCGTGAGCTCCCCACCAAGATTGTGCGAGAAACGGGTCTGGATGAGGACCTGGAAGAAATCCGGAAAACAACTACAGGAGTAGCGAAAGACCTTGAAACCACTGTAGATGAAGCCAATAAAGAAATCGAAAAATCGATTAAGGAAGCCAATCAACAGGTTGAGGAATCCCTTAGAGACACCGGTAAGGTAGAAGTAAGAATTGACCCACGCCCGCCTTCGGAATCTCGACCCGTTACCACCCCGGTTTCCGCATCAACACCGGCATCTTCGAATAATGGAGGTGAGCCAGCCAAAACAAATCCTCCACCAGTCCCGCCAGTACAGACCTACCATAAATACTCTCCGGTAGAAGACGAAGAGGAAGAAGAGTAGAAACAAAGAAAACAAAGATAAAAAAGGTCCGGTCAGTAATTTCCGGACCTTTTATCTTTTTTATTGGCCAGGATTTTCCTGATTACGCCGGTTTTGTTTGGGATTAGCAATGTATGCAAACAGACAGCTAAGTAAATACAGAAGGAAAAGGGGAACCATCAGGATAGACATATTCACGGGGTCGGGGGTAGGGGTTACTACGGCTGCAATAATGGCAATGATGACAATTGCGAACCGCCACTGTTTTAACAGAGTTTTTGCCGTGACCAGATTTAATTTTGCAAGTAGAAATACGACCAGGGGTGTCTCAAAACTAACTCCAATCCAAAACATTAAATTCGTCACAAAGTTGATGTAATTGGATAATCGGGGAAGTGTCTGCACACCCAGAACGCTCACCAGGAAGGGAATTGCGGCCGGAAGCATGACAAAATAAGAAAAGGCTACCCCACTGACAAACAATAAAGTCGCAATCGGGATAAAGAAATAGAGCATCCTCTTTTCATGAGGATACAACCCCGGAGCAACAAACCAAAGAATTTGAAGCAAGATGAAAGGTAAAGCAAGAATGAACCCGCTTAAAAGAGAAACCCGAAAAAATACGCCCACATTTTCAGTAACTTCTATCGAGACGATGTTTTTCAATCCTCCTATTGGGCGGGCCAGGATCTCAATAGCATTTTGAGCGAACATAAAGCTGATCAGGGTAGTAACCACAAGAGAAATTAATGCCCAGAAAAGCCGTGTCCGCAGTTCGGAGACGTGCTCCCAGATATCCATTTCCTTCGAATTTGCCATGGATGCTTTTCCTCACAACTGGCACATAAAGGTTTGGCGAGAACCAATTGTAATCCAATCGTAATGAGATTGGGAAGAATGAGATGACTCAACGCTCATTGACGCTCGTGGCGATGATAAGTTTGTTCGAATCGGATCAGGATGTCCATTTGTGGAGGAGTAATATAAATAAAGGGGCGTACTTTTTTAATCATCGCCAGTGCATCGAATAAACTTAATCCTGTGGAAATTAAATAAGCCGCGGCCATGGTTGGGGCTCGCCCAACACCAGCGCCGCAGTGGATATATACCTTTCCACCCTCTTTGATGACTTTTTGAATGAAGTCAATTCCTGTTAATAATTGTTCAATCGAAGGAGCCTGATCGTCGACGGTGGGCAGGTAACAGTAATTTGGTGGCGCCAGTCCCAGGCTGGCGTCATCTTTTTCGATTCTCAGGTTGATCACCGCATGAATTCCCTGTCTTTGGAGATAGATCAATCCATTACGCCGGTATTGTGGCCCAACAAAAATACTTGGAGTCACCTGGCTGAATTGAAGTAGCGGCACTCCGGTTAACAGGGGCACACCGCGTGCGTAAAGCCAGAGCAGAGACGTACGAATCCCTTGATCCCTGATTCGGCGTCGGAGAATATTCCAACCTTTCTTAATTGCAATCATCATTAAACGCTCGCCTAACCTTTTTTCTCAGACAGAAGATTTTTTCAGTTCGGTCGGGTTGAATGGAGGGAGGGGGACTTCCGGTTACTACGAAGGACAAGAAGGAAGATCACCGTTGAAACCAGCACGCTGATAAGAATGGCCAGCATAGTGATTCGAGGCCCAACAGGGGTGAAAAGCTGCCCTATGATCCAGGGAAGAAACATTCCTCCCGTACTGGCGCCAACAAAGAACCAGCTTGTTATTCTACCGGTAATTTGCATTTTTTGTTGGGCGAGATTAATTAAAGTGGGAAAAATGGAAGCCATGAAGACCCCCGTCCCAATCGTGCCAATCATTAAAATGGTTTGGGAAGACGAAAACAGGTTAATCATTCCCAGGCTGATTACACACCCCGCCAGGTCAATGCCCAGCATGGCTCCCGGACGAAGGCGAGATGCGATGGGAATGGCCAGAAGGCGGCCAATGGTGAGCGCTCCCCAGAATAATGAAGTGATATAGGCAGCAGAAGTTTCTGTGCCAAGGCCCATATTAATCGTATATGTATAAACCCAGCCGCCAAAAGATGACTCGGCGCCCACATATAAAAAGAAAAACATTACCAGGAGTATCAATAAATACGTATTTGTACGACTTTCAACCGGACGGGACTCATCTTTATGAAAATGAGGGCTGGGAACCCGAATGATCCACGCGGCAATCGGAATCATAATTAACCCTAAAACCCAGTAAGCCCATCGATAGCTCCCCGAGAGTGAGATGGCCTGGGCAACGATGACCGGAGAGAGAAGTGCCCCAATTCCAAAAGTAAAGTGCAGTCCGTTCATATACGGACCAACCCGATCCTGGTGTAACCAGACAAGCAAGGTATTCCCCCCGACATCCACCGTACCTTCTGTGAAACCAATCAGAAGGATCACAATCGCCAAAAGCCAGAGGCAAGGGATCATAGGGACGGCCACCAGAAGAGCGCCAGCGAAGAACAAGGCCAGGGCCATCACCGGATTACCGGGCTTTTTGTCATACAGGCGTCCAGCGTTGATAGAACCAAGCAAGTAACCGAGAGATCGCATGACGAACAAAAAGCTGATCCGAGAAATATCGGTTCGGGTAGTTTCAGCAAGCCCCGGGAGGGTTGGTCCTAAAGAAGCTGTGGTTAACCCAAGCGCAATAAAGGCCGCATAATAAATTAATGTTTTTATTACCATAAAGTTGGGGCGAACATCAATGGCTTCCGGTTTGGGTTCGTTCATGGAATCAGTCCTGGAATTGAAAAGTTAAAAAATTATACCCTGATAAATCTCCTGAATGCTCCCGATACGTTGAGTAGACCCCATGTTATGGTTTGTTTAATTTTAGGATTCCATTCCCATCCTGCGGGTTAATACCTGTATAATCAACCCCAATAGATGAGGATTTGATACTATGGTTTCACCATCTTCCTTTCATCATAATGATGCCTTAAGTGACTTCTACGACGCTCGAAGGAAGGCCACTTTTGAAGCAGTTTTGGCGCGGATTCGCGGAAAGTCTCCCGCTTTGCTTCCTTATGACGAGATTCGCTCAAGACTCGGTGGGATTGAACAGGCACATCGGGAATTACAGGAGATCCCTCTGGACGCAATCATCGGGACTGTCAGCCGATATAATGACTTTACGCGTTCACTCCTCCCCATGAATCCTTCAGATAGCAACCGCTGGGCAAATGTGCGAGCTGCAGCTGAATCTTTGGAAGGTTTACCCCCCATTGAAGTTTACCAAGTCGGAGATGCATATTTTATTTTAGATGGTCATCATCGCGCTTCGGTCGCCCGCGAGCTGGGCGCTACTCATATTCAAGCCTATGTGCGTAAAGTAAAAACGCGGGTACCCCTTACTCCAGAAGACCAGATTGAAGATATTATCCTGAAGGCTGAATATACAGAGTTCCTCAAACAAACCCGGCTTGATGAGTTACGTCCAGGAGCTAACCTTGTGGTGACAGTACCGGGGGTATATGAGAAACTCCTGGAACATATTTCTGTTCATCGATATTTTCAAGGGATTGATGAAAATCGACCTGTTTCATATGAAGAGGCAGTGGTTCACTGGTACGATACCATCTATCTACCGGTAGTCAAAATCATCCGGAGTCAAAATATCCTTCGGTATTTTCCAGGCAGAACCGAAACAGACCTATACTTATGGATAACTGAGCATCGAGCGTATCTGGAGAGCGAGCTGGGCTGGAAAATAAATTTAATAACCGCCGCCCAGGACTTATCGGATCGATTCAGCCCTCAAATAAAGCGTTGGGTTCGCCGAATCGTTCGTCATCTGGTTGACTTTTTAACCCCTGACGAACTTGAACCCAGCACTCCGCCGGGCGAATGGCGAAGGCAAAGGGTAACCGACGCCGAGAATCAATCTCTGTTTAATACCATCCTGGTTGCTTTACCCGGAGATGATGCCTCATGGAAAGCCATGGAAATGGCCTTACTGGTAGCTTCGCTAGAAAAATCTTTCCTGGGTGGTCTACATGTAATCCCCGACAGGCAATCCTTACCTCCCGATCGCATCGAAAAGTTACGGGCAAAATTTCAACAGCTTTGTGAAGAGAAAAATATCGAGGGTAATTTAAGCGTTGAAACCGGCGAAGTTTCACGGGTGATCCTCGATCGAGCGTACTGGGCCGATTTATTGGTTTTGCGTCTACTCTTCCCTCCCCCTCTCAAAATTCTCTCAAGATTACGCTCAGGGATTCGACGGTTGATTCGACTTAGTCCGGTTCCCTTATTAGTTTTCCCGGCTGGGGGAATCCCGGATTTTTCGGAAATTGTGCTGGCTTATGGCGGCGGGCCAAGAGCCGACGAAGCCTTATTCCTGGCTACTTATTTATCTTCTAAACATCAAATTCCTTTGCAGGTGATTACTGTGGACCGGGGCAGGCCGGGAGACAATGCCCTTGAAACCAAGGCCCGGAACTATCTTGAGTCTCACAACATTCATTCTGCCAGGTTTGTTCACCAGAGAGGGAATCCAGCCAGGATCATTCTGGCCTTCACGCGGTATAAGTCGAATGCTTTAATCGTGATGGGAGGGTATGAAGGGAACTTATTGCGTGAGTTATTTTTAGGCAGTACCGTTGACCGGGTTCTATGGGCAACCAATCACCCGGTTCTGATCTGTCACTGACTTACAACTCATCGGGCGATTCATAGCCTTTTTTATTTAACACCAAACGTACTAAGGCTTTCAACAATAAGGCCTGGTTAGTAAACAGGCGGGCAACATCCGATCCGTCTTCCGGACTACCTTCCCAGATATACATTCCCGCCGGCGTCAGAATGGTTAAACGCACCTCGCCATCTGAAACTGGCTCTTCCGAATGGAATTGCTCCAACTGCCCCATGGGTCGAGCCATTTGAATCCCCTCAAAAATCATCGGGGTGACCGTATCATCATATGTATCCCAGAGAATCGTTCCTCCCTGATGGTTAATATAACGGGCAGTTCCATCAGCATAAGTGGCAAATAAATCTGAGGTTCGATCATCGATGGGAACCTCAATGATGATCCCTAACACTTTGTTGGCAATAGATTGAGGAGGAGTCTTACCCAATCGCCGAAGATTATGCCATGCCCAAAGTTCAACAAGAGATTCACGCGCAATCAAAGTGACAGCGCGCAGATACCTGGCGGCTTCTTGCAGATTCCCGCGATTCCATTCCAGGTGAGCGGCTAAAATTAAAGTCCATGGAACACGACTGATCTCACCATCGATCAGGGTATCGGCTTCTTCAAAGTTACCCTGTTGGATCAGATCCACTGCATGAGCAAAATCATCGTCACGATCGCTCGATAGATTCATGACGATGGTCTCAAGGTCCCAGTCCGAATATATTAATGACCGACTTTGAAATGCCACCGGTTATTTCCTTTCAAACAGAGTATATCGATACATCCTCGTTTATGTCAACCATCATATTAAACGAACATGATATACTCAATAAATCCATCCATCGAGGTTCATAGCTATGCAGATATCGGGAAAGATAGCATCCGGAATTTCCGGCATTCGGAGCTCCAGGAGGTTCACCATAGGCCTCCTGGTTTTTGCAGTGGCTCTTTACTGGTCCAGCCTCTACTTCTACTTGCCCACCTTGCCTGTTTACGTGAAGAGTAAAGTGGAAAGTCTTGCGGTTGTTGGTATCATTCTATCCATGTACGGGCTCTGGCAGGCGCTGGTCAGATTCCCTCTGGGCATCCTTTCTGATTGGGTCGGCAGGCGGAAACCTTTCATCATCGGCGGATTTCTCCTTTCCGGGTTGGGTGCCTGGGTGATGGCTTCTGCTCAAAATGGTATTGGCCTGGGAGTTGGTCGCGCCATCACTGGCCTGGCAGCTGGAACCTGGGTTCCACTGACCGTATTTTTTAGCGCGCTGTTTCCACCTGAAGAAGCTATTCGAGCCACAGCGATGTTAACAGTTGTGAATTCAGTGGGTCGATTAACTGCAACCGGGCTAACGGGCTGGTTGAATGAGATCAGTGGCGGATACCTGCTGGCTTTTTTTGTTGCAATGGTGGTCGCACTGGTAGCTGTTCTTGCCGTTCTTCCGATTCCAGAAGCTCGCCGTGCTGGTTTTACCCCCTCCATTTCTTCAATCCTTTCTCTGGCAAAGCGTCCAGATGTGCTGCGCCCTTCATTGCTTGGAGCACTTGCCCAATATGTGACCTGGTCCGTGACATTTAGTTTTACTCCCATCCTGGCGAGCCGATTGGGTGCCAGTGACTGGGTTCAAAGCGCACTTACCAGTGGCAGCATTGCAATCGTCATGATCGGTAACATGGTCACAACAGCCGTAGCCCGGTTTGGGTACCGCAGATTGACCGCCGCAAGTTTCACCTTCCTCGCTGCAGGAACAATTTTGGCAGCGTTCTCTCCATCTCTGGGATGGCTCTTTTTTGCCCAATTTATCTCAAGCCTTGGAGCAGGGATATCTCACCCTCTGCTCATGGGGTTATCCATTTCCAGAGTAGACGACCAACAACGCTCCACCGCGATGGGGTTACACCAGGCCATTTATGGTCTGGGGATGTTTGCCGGCCCCTGGATCAGCGGCGCTCTCGCGGATGGAATTGGCATCCAACCTATGTTTGCCGCAACCGGTTTTTTCTGTCTGATCCTGGGCTTTTTAGGAGTTCGCTGGCTATCTTCCTCGGGGCTTTAATTTTCATTGCATTGTATAATGATTCCGATGAGACACATTACACTTTTAACCGATTTTGGTTACCTTGATGGCTATCCTGGAATCATGAAAGGGGTAATTTATAGTATCGCCCCCTCTGTCCAGATTGCCGATATCACCCACTCCATCGCACCGCAGAATATTCAAGAAGGAGCTTTGGTCCTGTTTCGCTCCTATCGATATTTCCCGGCTGGAACTATCCATGTCGCCGTCATTGATCCGGGGGTGGGTACAAACAGGCGTCCGATTGCCATGAGGCTTGGAGATCACTTTTTCGTCGGACCGGATAATGGCCTTTTTTCTCCCGTTATCTGTGAAGCCAGAAAATCGAATGATCCTTTGCAATTTATTCATCTGAACCGCCCGCAATTCTGGCTGCCGAAACCCAGCCGTGTCTTCCATGGACGAGATATTTTCGCCCCAGTAGCAGCTCATCTGGCGTCTGGTGTACCCCTGGATGCGCTTGGAGATCCTATCGACGATCCTGTGATGATTCAACTGGACGAACCAATTCGTACACCACAGGGCTGGATTGGCAAAGTGATTGCTGTAGACCATTTTGGCAATTTGAGTACGAATATCACCGATTTGCACCTGGCCGAGATGGATCAAATTAAAATTACTGTGGCAGGTCGTACTATCCATGGCCTTGTAAAAACGTTTGGAGAGCGTCCTCCGGGAGAGCTGATCGCCTTAATCGGGACCGATCACGATTTATCCATATCTGTCGTTAACGGCGACGCAAAATCTTTGCTCGGAGTCAAAGTGGGTGACGAAATCATTGTAGAAGGAAAATCAACCTAATGAGCCTCGTCACATTAACCACCGATTTCGGCCACGGCGATTATGCCTGTGGTATCCTACACGGGGTGATCTGGTCCATTGCGCCAGAGGCCAGAGTGGTCGATTTAACCCACGATGTACCCCGTCATAATACCCTGGCTAGCGCACTGGTTCTTGACCGTGCCCTA
>Ga0226835_1001251_pt1 | contig 14854 bp, 15 predicted proteins | sample LAC_MetaG_1_FD_163627 | JGI IMG/M metagenome (GOLD analysis project Ga0226835, IMG submission 163627) | Anaerobic ammonium oxidizing microbial communities from anammox membrane bioreactor (MBR) in UC Berkley, California, United States -... | ecosystem: Engineered > Bioreactor > Anaerobic >...
GATGTCGTCCAGCAGCCGGTTGAGCACCGGCTCTGGCACGTGTTCCGGCGCCCGCACGCGGATGACCGTGCCCTCGACGTTCCAATGGACATTGCGCTTCAGGCGGCGGTCGTAGCTCACTGCCACGTCGAGCGTGTGGCCGCCCGCGTCGGTGACCTGCCGCGCGATCCAGGCGCGGGGAGTGAAGGCTCGTTCCATGGCGCGTGTCCGTTTCGTTTGCAGCGCGTGGCATCTGGCTGCGCGGGGACAAAAACAGGGAAGCCCGGCGCTGCCCTCTGAGAGCCGGCGAGCGGTGTGCTCTCAGACTGCGGCGATGACTTCGTACAGGTTGCGTGTCTCGCGCGAGGGCTGGATGCCAAACAAGCGGTCCAGCGTGCGCTCCAACAGGTGATACTGCCCGATCGCCTCGTCGCGCCGGCCCTGCTGGTAGTAGATCATCATCACGTCGCGGTGGACGTCTTCCCAGTCGGGCTTTTCGCGCAGGGCGCGCAGCAAATAGCCCAGCGCCAGGTCCAGCTCGCCCAGGCCGCGGTGATAGCGTCCCAACCCGATCAGCGCCTGCGCGTACTTGTTTTGCAATTCATTGCGCCGCGCCTCAACCCAGGGCGTGTGGATGTAGGGCAGGAAGTCCGAACGATAGAGCTGCACGGCGAGATACCAGTTGGCGGGCGCGTTTTCCTCGACCTCGATGGCCTCGTGCACGGCCTCTTCGAAGACACGCGCGTCATAGTGAATCTGGAGCTTGGGCGAAGGGACATAGAACCCGCTCGCGTAGTGAGTCAGCTCATAGCCCAGGCGCTCGCTGATCTTGCGCTTGGTAACGTGAAAGACATTGGTCGCCTCTTTGACCGACATCTTCGGCCAGAAGACCTCAAAGATCTCGTCGCGCGTCACCATCGGATGATCGACGAAGTAATAGAACAGGTGGCGCGGCAACGACCCGTCCCAACTGGTCACCGGGCGACCGTCGATGTAAACGTGCCCGCCGGAAAGCGCGAAGACCTCAAGCTGCCCCCGCTTCTGTTCGTCGCCGTAAATCCCACCCCCAAGCGCCTCGTCGGTGCCCACGACCACTGCCTGCCCCACCAGAACCAGATCGTTCCAGGGCTGGAGCGGCAGCAGGCGCGCGTTGATGACAATCTGGACGTTGTCGGGCAAGGCAGCGGGCAGTTCTCGGAAGAAGCGGTCAACGGACTTGTTGGGGTGCAGGTGGTCGAAGGCATCGAGCAGAAGCATGTAAGGCTTGCCGCGCACCGTGCCCAGGTCGGCGCCAAGGGCCGCGGCGAGATCGACGGGGGTGGCGCGTGTTTTCAGCGCTTCGCGGGTTTGCGCCCCGAAGCCAGCGGGGAAAGCCGGGTCGTCGATCATGTGCGCCAGCCAGGCTTCCAGCGTCGTTTCGTCTTCGCCCAGGCTGTAACATATCATATGCGGGCCATAGTGGCGCAGGAACATCGCCACCAGGGCACCGCGCGCGCGGTGACGCGGGTAGATAATGGCCAGCGGTTTGCCACGCAGGCGCTCCTGGAATGTCTCAAAACTGAGTTCAGCGACCCGTTCCACTGCTCGTGGCGTCGTCATCATCATCACCCCATTTTTAGTGCAGCGCCCGAGCAGGCAGCCCCCATCGCGTGCTGCGGTGATATGCAAAAACTCGCACCACACGCACGGTGCTGTCGCCCTGCGCGTCTGCGAGCCTCTTCCCCTTAAACTTATGACCGGTTTGACCCCGTATGATTATCATTGTAAAGCATAAATCTGTCAATACAAAAACACTTCAAGTACAGCATACCTTTTCGTAATTATGTTTCGATGGGAGAGAAAACTATTATTAGTTGACTTGAAATCGCTTGCAATGTGTTGCGCCTATTCGAGAGTTACCGCCAAACGGGTAATCTGGCTATAATGCGGGCAAGCTTGTGCCCGATCCAGCCGCCGTTGGGAGAGCGATGCATGCGCCAAGGGTTGGTTATCACCTGGCTGATTGTCTTGCTGGCTGGCGCTGCGGCCTGTCAGACGGCCCCTGCCGAGCCGCAGCCGCTTCCGACGCTGGTCGATCTCAGTACACTGCCCACGGCGGATTTCCTCACCCAGAACGCGCCCCCGGCCGGTTTCGACGCGGTGAGCTTCGACCCGCTCGACCGCAACCTGGCGGCGCGACCCGGCTGGAGCTACACGGTCGTCGGCGAGTTCGAAGGCACGTTTGCCGGTTCTGACGAGGCGGCAGAGGGGCGTTTTACGCTCCAGGTCTGGGCCAACGAGCTGGGCGAATCGCGCCGTGTCGTGCTGGAAGTCGAAGGGCTGGCCGTCTCGCCGCAGGAATACGTGCGCCTGGAAGGTGTCCGCATCAGCAACGATACGTATGTGGTTGACACCAACGGGCAGTGCAGCCCCGGCACCGCCGGATCCGGATCGTCGATCGTGGCCGATCTGTCCGCCGGCGAGCTGATCGGCGGGGTGGCACACGCGGTGCCGACCGGTCACCGCGACGCGATCGACGACGTGCCGGTCTGGCAATATACCTTCGCGCCCGAGGCGCTGCGCCTGGCGGCGATCAAGCGCGAGGCCGACAGCCGGGTAAGCGTCGAGGCGGATTTGTGGGTGTCGCCCGGCCTGAATGCGGTGACACGCTTCGAGGCCTCGGTCGAGGTGGCGAATGTCCGCATCCTGTCGGCAGAGCGCCCGGTCAGCGGCACGCTGTTTCTGCGCTACGATCTTGACCTCAGCCAGATCGACACCCAGCCGAATATCTCGATCCCGCACGGCTGCTGAGGGTGCTTGGCTTTGCCTGAGGCGCACAGTATAATTGCCTCGCGGATGGCAGCCAACATGCGCCGCGCACCGGATTTCTTTTTTTGAGCTGCAGCCACCTCATCGGACCCGCGCCTCGCAGGTAGGGAGAAGGTCGTATGCGCGTTTCTGTCTTGCAGGAAAATCTCTACAAAGGTCTCAGCATTGTCGGGCGGGCGGTCCCCAGCCGGGCTTCGCTGCCGATTCTGTCGAATGTCCTTATCGCCACCGAAGACGCGCGCGTGCGGCTGGCCGCCACCAACCTGCAGCTTGGAATCACAGTGTGGATCGGCGCGAAAGTTGAGGACGACGGCTCGGTTACCCTGCCGGCTCGCACCTTCCAGGACCTGGTGGCGACGCTGCCGCCCGAGCGCGTTGATATGGACCTCGACACGCGCACCCTGACGCTGCACCTCCACTGCGCCGGGAAGTCCGCCAACATCAAAGGCATGGACGCCGCCGAATTCCCGCAGATGCCGGAGTTCGAACCGGAGCGCGCGATCAGCGTGCGGGCGGATGTCTTCAAAGAGATGATCGAGCAGGTGGTCTTCGCCGCGGCGAAAGACGAGAGCCGCCCGGTGTTGGCAGGCGTGCTGTTGCGCTTTGACGGCGATGTGTTCACCATGGCCGCGGCAGACGGCTACCGGCTCTCGGTGCGCACGACGGAGCTGGAATTCAGCGTGGGCGACCGCGCGCCGGACCCCGTCATCGTCCCGGCCCGTACCCTCCAAGAACTGGGGCGGATCATCAGCGATGACGATGAAGAAGTGCTGATCGCCCTGCCCGGTGGGCGTGGCCAGGTGATGTTCAGCCTGGACAACGTCCTGGTCGTTTCCCAGTTGATCGAAGGCAAGTTCCCGGATTACGAGGCGATCATCCCGCGCACCTACCAGACGAGCGTGATGGCCTACACCAGCGAGTTGCTGGCCGCCTGCCGTAGCTCGGAGGTGTTCGCCAAGGACTCGGCCAATACGGCGCGTGTCTTGATTGAGCCGGCCAGCAGCCCCAACGAGCCGGGGCAGGTGATCGTTGCCGGGCAGTCTCAGGAAAAGGGCGACGCTCAGGCGCCGCTTGCAGCGACCATTGAGGGCACCGCGATCGAAATCGCCTTCAACATCCGTTACCTGATCGAAGTGCTGAACGTCATCCGCGAAGATCGTGTCGTGCTGGAAACCAGCGGGCCGACCGCACCGGGCGTGGTGCGCCCCGCTGGCCGGGATGACTTCATTCACGTCATCATGCCGATGTCCACCGCGCGCTGAGCGCCCAGCCTGCCAGTCTGGACCCCGTCCGGCTGCGTCCCATACCCAGCCGGATTTTTGTGGGTGAGGCTGCCGGTTGGCCGAGACTGGCTGTGCCAGGGGAATGTGCTAAAACCGGATCAGACAAGTCACTTGGAGCGAAGGAGAAACAGAATGAACTACCGCCGCGTCGGCGCTTCCGGTCTGAGAGTGAGCGAGATCAGCCTGGGGGGCTGGATCACCTTTGGCGAGAGCATCACCGATCAGCAGCTTGCGCGTGAGCTGATCGTGCTGGCCTACGACAACGGTGTCAACTTCTTTGACATCGCCGACAGCTACGCAAAGGGCGGCGCCGAGCGCCTGATGGGATCGGTGTTCAAGGAGTTCCCGCGCCACACGCTGGTGATCTCCAGCAAGGTCTACTGGCCGATCAGCGACGACGTCAACGACCGCGGCCTGTCGCGCAAGCACATCATGGAGAGCATCGATCGCTCGCTGCGAAACATCGGGACCGATTACCTGGACCTCTACTTCTGCCACCGCTACGACACCGAGACGCCGGTCGAGGAGACGGTGCGCGCCATGGACGACCTGGTGCATCAGGGCAAGATCCTGTACTGGGGCACCAGCGAGTGGACTGACGAGCAGATCCAGGAAGCGCTTGATATTTGCGAAGACTATGGGCTGTACCGGCCCGTCGTCGAGCAGCCGCAATATAACCTGATCCACCGCCGCCGTGTCGAAGAGACGATCCTGCCGCTGGCCGAGGAAGAGGGGCTTGGGCTGGTGGTGTGGAGTCCGCTCGCCAGCGGCCTGCTGACGGGCAAGTACGACAACGGTGTGCCGGAAAACAGCCGCCTGGCGCAGAAAAGCTGGCTGGCCGAGGGGTTGCTCAAAGAGGAATGGCTGGATGCGGTACGCCAGCTCAAGACAATCGCGGACGAGCTGGGCGTCACGCGGGCGCAACTGGCCATCGCCTGGACGCTGCGCCAGCCCGCCGTCAGCAGCGCGATCACCGGCGCGACCAGGCGCGCTCAGCTTGAGGAAACCCTCAAAGCGACCGAGATCAGGCTGGACGCCGACGTGTTGGAGCGGATCGACGAGCTATTCCCCGCACAGCGCGAGCCGGCCTGAGCAGGCCCCAACGACCGATCGCGTGCGAAGGCGCAGGCTAGCGGGCGGGTTTGCGTGTATACCGCAGCCAGACCTGCGCCTCTTCGCCGCCGAGGATGACCAGCTCGCGCATGGAATCGCGCAGGTAGTTGGGGTCCTCAGGCTCGCCGATCAGAATATCGGTCGAGTTGGGATCCATTTCGAGCAGCGTCCAGGACAGGTACGGCTTGATGAGGTGATAGAGCGCCTCAAGCGGATCCGCACCGGGGGGAAGGGCTGGGTCGGTGGGCCGTGTCAGGCGGCGCGCCGAAGGGAATCGAGATGCGAGCGTGCTCACCGCGCTGCCTCCAAAATCTTCAGTAAAACTCGACACTGGGTCACCAACCGCAGTATGCGCGCCGGGGAGAGACGCGTTGCCTTATTATACCCGAATTTTAGGATGCAACGATCAATTCGTGTCCAACAGGCTTACATTTCACTGCACGGTCATGCCGGCAAGCATTGACAGCACCCGGCTTTTTCGCGTATAGTAGTGCGTATGAACGAGCCAGTGTGGAAGGTAGTACGCGCCTCGATGCGCATGTGCAGCTTGCCGTGGTCGGGTAGTGCCCGGCGATGGCGTGTTGCGTGTGCCTGACGCATCGTCATACGGCCGTCCTGACCCCGGCAAGCAAAACCGTCGAGCACCTTCGGCGGTTTTTTGTTGTGGTGAGCCGGGCAGCGCGTTGTTACAATTCGCCCTGGTCTGCGGACCGCGAGCCTCGAAGGGGAGACTATGGCCGACTTCATTCATGTTTCCATTGCCTGGCCCTATGCCAACGGCGATCTGCACGCCGGGCATCTGGCCGGGGCCTATCTGCCGGCGGACATCTTCGCCCGCTATCACCGCCTCAAGGGCAACCACGTGCTGATGGTGAGTGGCTCCGACGCGCACGGCACGCCGATCACGGTCGAGGCCGACCGGCTTGGCGTCCCGCCGAACGTCGTCTTCGAGCACTATCACCGCCGCTTCTTGGAAACCCAGAAGCAGATCGGGATCAGCTACGACCTGTTTACCCACACCGACACCGAGAACCATCACCGTGTGGCGCAGGATATTTTCCTCAAGCTGCTGAACGACGGGAAGCTCTTCCGCGCGACTCAGCGCCTGCTCTACAGCGAAACCGAGCAGCGGTTTCTGCCCGATCGCTATGTGGAAGGCACCTGCCCGCGCTGCGGCTACACGCAGGCGCGCGGCGATCAATGCGACAATTGCGGCGCGCTGCTGGACGCGACGGAGCTGATCAACCCGCGCAGCAAGATCGACGGCAGCACGCCTGTGATCCGCGAGACGGAGCACTACTTCTTCGACCTGCCGGCCTTCAGCGAACGCCTGCTCGAATACCTGTCGACCGGCAAGGAACACTGGCGCCCCGCCGTGCTGAATGTCTCGAAGAACAAAGCGCGCGATCTGCTGCCGCGCCCGATCACGCGGGACATCACCTGGGGGATTCCCGTTCCGCTGGAAGGCTGGGAGAACAAGCGTCTGTACGTGTGGTTCGAGGCGGTGATGGGCTATCTGACCGCCAGCATCGAATGGGCGCGCAACACCGGCCAGCCGGATGCCTGGAAACAGTGGTGGTATAACCCCGACGCCCGCATCTACAACTTCATCGGCAAGGACAACATCGAGTTCCACACCATCATCTGGCCGGCGGAGCTGATGGGGATCGACGGGCTGTACGCCGACGAAGGCGACGGGCCGATCTCGCTGCCCTATGACGTGCCCGCCAACGAGTTTATGAACATCGAGGGCGAGCAGTTTTCCAAGAGCCGCAACTGGGCGGTTTGGGTGCCGGACATTCTGGAACGCTACGATCCGGACGCCATCCGCTACTACATCGCGGTAACCATGCCCGAAACCCGCGACTCCGACTGGAGCTGGGAAGGGTTCGTCACTCGTAACAACACCGAGTTGCTGGCGGCCTGGGGCAACCTGGTCAACCGTGTGCTCAAATTCGCTGCACGGCATTTTGACGGGCGCGTGCCGGAGCCGGGCACGCTGCGCGATATCGACCGGCAGATCATCGCGCAGGTGGAAGGCGGCTTTGAGCGCGTGGGAGCGCTGATTGAAGCGGTCAAGCTGCGCGACGCGCTGGCCGAAACGATGGCCCTGGCGCGCGAAGTCAACGGCTATCTGGACCGCGCGCCGTGGTTCAAGGTGATCAAGGACGACCGGCAGGCCGCCGCGACGACGATCTACACCGCCCTGCGCTGTATCGACAACCTCAAGACGCTGTTCGCGCCGTTCCTGCCCTTCTCGTCGCAGCGCGTCCACGAATATCTGGGCTACGACGGGCGGCTGTTCGGCGAACAGCGCATCGAGGTCTTCGAAGAGACGACACGCTCGCACCCGGCGCTGACCTACGACGCCAGCGGCGCGATCGGGCGCTGGGAGCCGAGCGCGTTGCCGCCCGGCCAGGCGCTGCGCGACGGCGCGGCGCTGTTTCGCAAGCTGGAGCCGGAACTGATCGAGGCGGAGCGGGCGCGGCTCGGCCAGCCGCGCGAGGCGGAAACCCTGCCGGGACGCGGATAGGCGCGGGCGCTCGCCATGACACGCGGTGTCGAGCGAAGTCTGTTGGGCGCGGTGCTGCTGATCTATCTGGTGCTGGCAGGCCTCTATGCCATCCGCACACCGGACTGGCAGGCGCCGGACGAGCCGGCCCACTATAACTACATCCGCCAGATCGCGGAAGACGGCGCGCTGCCCGTGCTCGAACCGGGCGACTGGCAGCAAGCATATCAAGACGAGCTGACGGCGCGCGGCTTCGACCCGGCGCTGCTGGGGCGGCTGGAAACGGTCCAGTACGAGGACCACCAGCCGCCGCTCTATTACTTGCTTCAAGCGCCCGTCTACGCGGCGACAGGCGGGGATTTGCTCGCGCTGCGGCTGGTGTCGGTGGCACTGGGCGCGGGGGTGGTGCTGGCGGCGTGGGCAGTGCTGCACACCCTGTTCCCGGAGCACCGCGCTCTGGCGCTGACCGGCGCGGCGTTTGTCGCGTTCCTGCCGCAGCATCTCGCGATCCTCGCCAGCGTGAGCAACGACCCGTTGGCGGAACTCATCGTCGGGCTGACGCTGCTGGTCGCCGTGCGCTACCTGCGCGGCGAGGCGCGGGGCACGTCGCCCGTGTTGCTGGGCGTGCTGGTAGGGCTGGCGCTGCTCACCAAGACGACGATCTACTTCCTGGCGGGGATCGCTGTCCTGGCGGTCGTGCTGCGCGGGCGGCGCGAGCGCTGGCCGTGGCCGGCGGTGGCGCGGCATCTGGCAGCGGTGCTGATCCCCGCGCTGATCCTGGGCGGCGTGTGGTGGGCACGGAATGTGAGCGTCTACGGCGGGGTTGACTTCACCGGGCTGGCGCGCCACGACGCGGTGACGGCCGGCCAGCCGCGCACCACCGAGTACATCGACGAGATGTATAGCGGGAGCTTCGGGCGTTACCTTGAAGCGTTCGCTGCCACAACCTTTCGCAGTTTCTGGGGCCAGTTCGGGTGGATGGCGCTGATCATGCCGCGCTGGGCGTACGCGGCCTTCGCGCTGTTTTCGCTCGGCGTGCTGGCGGGCGCGGCGTTGTACATCCGGGGCGCGCGCTGGCCCGGCGCATTGAGCGGCCCGCAGCGCGACGGACTGGCACTGCTCGGTGTGACGCTGGCGCTGGTGGCTGCCGCATACGTACTCTATAACGTCGATTTTGTGCAGTTCCAGGGCCGCTACCTGTACCCGGCGCTGATCCCGCTGGCGTTGCTGGTTGCGATCGGGCTGGCGGGCTGGACGGGGTCGTTGCCGGGCCGGGCGCGCGATCTGGCGCCGGTTCTGCTGATGTTCGCGCTGGCGGCGTACGCGCTCTATGCCCTGGAGCGCATCATCGTGCCGAACCTGCCCGCCTGGTAGACAAAGGAGAGCGCTCGATGGACCGAGAGACTGCGCTGCAACCGGGCTTAACCGGCGAAGCGAGCGTCACCGTAACCGACGAACTGAGCGCGATCGCGCTCGGCACCGGGACGGTGCGCGTCTACTCGACGGCGGGGCTGGTCGCGCTGCTCGAAGCGGCGGCGGTCGCCGCGCTGGATGGCGCGCTGCCGCCCGGCCAGACCAGCGTCGGCACGCGGCTGGACGTGCGGCATCTGGCAGCGACGCCGGTCGGGATGATGGTTAGCGCGCGGGCGACGCTGCAAGAGGTGGACGGGCGGCGGCTGGTGTTCGCGGTCGAAGCGTGGGACGCGGTCGAGCAGGTCGGCGCGGGCACGCACGAGCGCTTCCTCGTGGACGCGGAACGCTTCGAGGCGCGCGCCGCCGCCAAGCAGCCCTGAACGCCACGCAAAGCGCGTTACGGCAGGTGTGCGGTCCTCAGGTACATGTCGAAGAACACGATCGTGTTCGCGATGAACTGCCGGTCGCCCTCGCCGACGAAGGTGTGCGGCTGGCCGGGATAGGACAGGCACTGCACAGTCTTTTCGAGCGCCCGTAGCCTTTCGCAGAGGTCATCCGACCACCACGGGGGCACCAGCTCGTCGGCTGCGCCGTGGTGGATGCTGATCACCGCCTGGATGCGGTCGAGGAAGTAGATCGGCGCGATCCGCTGCAGCGTCTCGTCCGGAACGGCCAGCTCGAACGCGCCGCGCTGCCGGCCAGACCACGCCTGGATCGCCTCGTAGTTGCGCCGCTCGTCACCGCTCATCGAGCCGTACAACACCGCCGCATCGACGTGCGGGCTGACCGTCAGCACGCGCAGCGAGATGCCGCCGCCCATGCTGTGCCCCCACAGCCCGATCCGCTCCGGGTCGGCCAGCGCCAGCGGGCCGGGCTGCCCGCCCTGGTCGCGCACGATGGCGATCAGGTTGAGCACGTCGGTCGCCATACCGACGCGGAAGAGATTGGGGCCGTCGTCCGAGGGCTTGTAGCCGCGCAGGTTGGGATGCAGCACCAGATATCCAGCCCGCGCCAGCGCGTCGGCGTAGCGCGTGGTGTAGTCCAGCGTGTAGTAAATCGCGGGATCGATGTAGCCGTGCAGCGCGATGATCACCGGGAACGGCCCGGTGCCTTGCGGCACGTTCATGAACCCGTAGATCGTCAGGCTGTCGCTGGGATACGAGATCAGGAAGCGGTTGAAGGCGGTGTTGCTTTCCATGACCTCGTGCAGCGTGATCGTCCCGCCGCCGTAGCTGCGGGTGGCCAGGAAGTCGATGGTCAGATCGCCGTAAGGGTCGGCGGCGAGCGGGGTCGGGTTCTGGCGGGCGAAGGTCGGCGCCTGAGCGCCGGGCAGGGTGAGGGCCAGCAAGCTGAGCAACGCGAGCGTGGCGACGATCCATTTCTTCATGGGTGCTTCTCTCGATGATCCGGTGATGTGTGTCAGCCCCCCTCGGCGCGGCTCGCGCCCCGCAGGCGCTAAGTGTACCGCGCCCGGTCCGGAAATGTCCAACAGGCCCGGTCAGGCATGGCCCGGCGGGGCAGAGACGACCCGCGCCCACCAGCGCGCGCCGTTGGTGTGCAGCTCAAAAACACGCCCATCGGCCACCCGCGCCAGCAGGTGCAGGCCGTCGTCGGCTTTCCAGCGGCGGCCCGTGTCCACCACCGGCAGCGTCTCGCCCGCCCACGTCAGGCGCGCAGGGACCGGCCAGCCGTCCGGCGTCCAGGTCGCTTCCACAGCGATGAGTTCTGCGTCCATCACATCAGTCCAGCGCTCAGCGGGTACACCGGGCGCACTATAACACGAAAGGGCCGCGTGCGCAGCCCTTCCGGTGTGTGGTTCGGCGTAGAGTGCCGCTTACCGGCACTCCGAACTGGAGTGATCCACCCAGGCGGTCAGTGTGCCGTTGGCGTTGATGGTGTAATGCCAGACGCTGTGCACCATTGTGCTGGTGCCCGGCTCGCGGCCAACGATGCGGAAGTTGTTGATGACGGTGTACTGCTCACCGACCGTGGCGTTGAAAAGATCCTGCGAGACGCCCGTCCCCTGGTACACATTTCCGGTCGTCTGTCCGACGCCGGTGATGCCCTGCGGATTGGCCTGGAATTTGACGTGCACGCCCCCCGCAGTGTCGAATGTCAGGCGGAAGGTCACATGCAGATAGCCGGAAAGGTCGATCAGCTCGCCGGTGCAATCTGACCAGATGGTATCTTCATACCAGAAGCGGCCCTGATCGGTCTGGGCCTGGGCGGTGAGGGTCGCGCCGAGCGACAGCAGCAGCGCAAGCACGAGCGTCAGCAATAACGTGCGTTTCATGGGGTGTGTGGCTCCTTGTCAGATGAGTGGTCGGGGGCGATGGCTAGTGTGGATGCGTGCAGCCAGGGCCAAACGTCCATTAAATCAATAAATATATTAATTGTAAATATCTAAAAAACATAATAAATAAGTGAAATTGAAAATCGGCCCAAACCAGGCGAGCGCGTCCGCACGAGTGGGCGGGTTGCGTGGGGAAAGCGCTTCAATGAGGGCGCAAGAAACCGGCGCGTGGCCGCGATGCTGGCGCGAGGCGCGCCAGTATCTGGCGGTGAGTCGCCTCGCGCTGCTTACAGCGCCCCATCGAGGTAATCGAGCACCATCTGAAAGGCCGCGTCGGCGGACTGCTCGCGGTTTTGCAGCCGGTCGCCCTCAAAGACGAAGCGGCGCACCCACACCCCGCGCGGCGTGCTGAGCGCCACAAACGTTAGCCCGACCGGCTTGGTCGCAGTGGCGCCGTCCGGCCCGGCGATGCCGGTCACGCTGATCGCCAGGTCCACGCCGAACAGGGTGCGCGCGCCGATCGCCATCTCCCGCGCGACCGTCTCGCTGACGGCGCCTTGCTCGGCGAGCAACTGCTCGTCCAGGCTGAGCAGGCGGCGCTTGGCGCGGTTGGCGTAGACGACTACCCCGCCGATCAGGTAGGCGCTGCTACCCGGAATGTCCGTCAGGCGCTTGGCGATCAAGCCGCCGGTGCTGCTTTCGGCGGTGGCGATGGTCAGCCCGGCGCTGCGCAGCCGCTGCCCGACCCGTGCTTCCAGCCGATCATCATCTGTCGCCGGCTCGCGTGCGCTCATGACTCGTCCGCTCCATCGGAATCGGCCAGGGTGAACTCCCAGCCACAGTACTTGCCATCGCCGATCGGATCGGGCGGGCAGATCAGGCAGCGCGTGCGGATGCGCGGGTCGATGGTGCGCGCGAAGGTCGAAAACTCCGCCATGCCTACCGGCTTGCAGGCGAACGGCGGCAGCCCTTTGCGCTGGCGGGTGCGCTGCACGCGGCAGTCGTCCATGCGAAAGCGCAGGGTGTGTCCGTCCACCCATTCGATAGTTTGCGGGTTGACGCGCGCGTATAGCCGGAGCCGCAACGCCTGCTCCAGCGCGCGCAGGCCGCCGCCCGGCGGGATCTCAAACGCGCGCATGATCCGCTGCGCTTCGGCAGCGGCGAACCGTTCCCAGGCGCGCCGGTCCATCTCCACAGCAACATCCGTGCCGAAAGCCTCTTCCACGGCCAGGAACCAGCTCCCGTCGTGAGCCAGCCAGTTTTTGGCGTACACATCCAGCAGCTTGAGCAGCTCTTCGCGCGAGAGTGAGGCGTGTGGGTCCATGCGTGCGGGTGCCCCGAGATCCGATCGTCCGACGTTGCTTCGAGTATACGAATTCCTGGCAGGCGCGGCGAATATTGCCCGCCGTGCGGCGCGCTCGCGGCATTAGAATCGCATAGAAACGGACGGAGCCGCGCAATTCGACCTTGACGCTGACGGCTGACCGGTGTATGATAGCCGCGCACTGGGAAACCGGTGCGGCACCATCCATGTTGCGGGGTAGAGCAGTGGCAGCTCGTCGGGCTCATAACCCGGAGGTCGCAGGTTCGAATCCTGCCCCCGCTACCTGAACGAAAAACCCTCGACCGCCGGTCCGGGGGTTTTTTGTTTGCGCGCCTGGTGATGGTTGCAGCGGGAACAAGCGCCGGGCGCAAACAGGCCCATCTCGCCCCGGCAGCCGGCTGATGTCCAACGAGTGAGTGCGCGGGCGCGGCGAGCGCGCCCCTAAAAGACCTTCCTCAGAGATTTACGCCGCGTAGTTTTTACGATCGAACTTCTGTTTGCGCCGGTGATCCTTCAGACCGGTCTTCTCGTTGTGATACAGCGTGACGATCAACAAGGCGTCGGTTTCAACCAGGCGAGTATGCACGCAGAGGCCCACGAGCTGCTGTACGCGCTGATCAGCGCGGTCGTGCGCCGGGATGTCGCGCCGGCCCAGGAAGTACATCAGGGTGCCGGCGTTCCAGTGGCGGCGGCCGTGCTGCAACACGTAGAGCACATCATTCCGCGAAATGTTGCGTTGGGCGCAGCGCTTTTCGGCATGTTGGCTGAAAGACACGCGAGTCAAATGGTCACATCCCTTTCTCTAACGGCTGCCGGGATGAGATGGGCCTGTTAAGGTGCGCCATTACTTAGCATTTTATGGATATTGAGACCAGGCACAATTCAACCTTGCGCGTAGGTGCATGAATTTTTTGTGAAAAGTGTGTGCAGCGCGGAACAGGGCGTGGGCGCGAGAGAGAGGCTCGCAGCGCGAGACCCAAAAAAGCCCGCTGCCATCCAGGCAGCGGGCGCGAGCCGGCAGATTGTGAAGTCTGTGCAGGGGGTGGGGACGCTAGCGGCGTTGGGCGAGCGAGAGCGCCGCGCCCAGGGCGACGCCGACCCCCAGCCCGAGCGCCAGGTTATCCAGCGCCACGCCGACGGCGACGCCCAGCGCGATCCCGACCGTCATGCCAAGCGCCGGATTGTTCCTGTGCGGCTTATTCCCTGGTGTGCGTGGATCGGGTGCCGTCGCCTTCTCTCCGTGTGTGATGCGGCCTGGCCGGTGCGCGCCTCAGATGTGCTCGCCCTGGCGGGTGAAGAGGTCCTCGTACAGCGCGCGCAGATTGGTGCGATGCAGTTCTTGAACCAGGCCGTTGAGGGGAATCCGGCTCTTGCCGCAGCGCTCGATGTTGATCTCGTCTAGTGCCGTGATCGGCAGCCGCTGCTGGATGGCCTGCTCAACGTGCTGCCGCAAGCGAGTCAGGTAGGCCAGGTCTTCCTCGATTTTGGATTCGACCTCGCCGCGCAGCACGACCTCGCCGTGCCCCTGCACCACGTTTTCATAGCCGCCGTTGCGCAGCGCGTTCAGGCTGGCGACGAAGTCATCGTAGCTGCCGTCGACAAAGTAGGGGATCGGCATCATCGTGTCCGCCGCGAACAACACGCGATCTTCTTTTACCAACGCGACGATTGAGTCTGGGCTGTGGCCGGGAGAGTGCCACAATTCGACGGTTTTGTTGCCCAGGTGAATGCTCATCACGCCCGAATCGAACACCAGATGCGGCAGCACCAGCTTGATGTCGCGCAGTTCCGGGGCGCTCTGCTGCGCCTGCTCCAGCCCGGCGCGCCCGCGGGTATCGAGCAGCTCGTAGCAGCGGGCATGCGCGACGACCTGAGCGCCTTCGAAGAAGCACGTGCCGTAGGTGTGATCGGCGTGATAGTGGGTGTTGATCACGTAGCGGACGGGGCAGTCCAGCCGCGTCTCAAGAAAGTGTTTGATGGCCAGCGTTTCTTCGGGAAAGATGAGGGTGTCAATCAGAATCGCGCCCTCGGAGGTGATCACCGCACCCGCGGTTACTTGAGCATACAGCTCGCTCGAAAAGACATAAATGTCATCTGCAACGCGTTCTCGCTGCATGGCACATGCGTAT
>Ga0226835_1001252_pt1 | contig 14843 bp, 12 predicted proteins | sample LAC_MetaG_1_FD_163627 | JGI IMG/M metagenome (GOLD analysis project Ga0226835, IMG submission 163627) | Anaerobic ammonium oxidizing microbial communities from anammox membrane bioreactor (MBR) in UC Berkley, California, United States -... | ecosystem: Engineered > Bioreactor > Anaerobic >...
ACCTGTATGTATTTTGCGACAACTTGAATTGCCAGAGAGCAATTCAGGGAGAAATCAATCTTGCTTTAAGTGGGTTAAGTTACAACTCTTTCCTGACGAATCTCCACGGATTACGAAATGGGAAGCGTGCAGGAAAGGATGGTGGCATCTGGTTTTCTCAAAGAAGAGGTAATTAATGATGGAACGGAGTGCACTTCGTTCTTTCTACATCGTTCCTCTAGAGTCTAAAGGGGGAACGGAGTAAAGTAGATTACCGAGAATACGCCAACCCTCTTTGAGACATGAATTGGTAAAGCGACTTAAAATATCCTAGTGGAGCAGAACGCATTATTTCAAGTACTTGTGGTCCATGGCAAAGTCTTAACCGTTTCTTGCTTCCACAAGGGCATTGGATATGACCTCGATATTCACCTTGAGCTAAGATAGAAATCAAGCCAAACAAAGAATGTTCACTTCGCACATTGAATAGATCTTGATAATAATCAATTCTACCCAGCCCCCGCGTCCTCCACTCTTTGACTCATCACATACGTTCGAAGATCAGCCGAGGAGGTGCGGTTTCAGATGTAAGCAGCAAATCCGTTTTAAACAAAGGCTGGCGAAATCGTCGTGTTTGGTGTTTGCCGATTGCCCCATAACGCAACAATTCGCACCACATCAGTATCTGTTTTTTTAATAAGCTATTTGTGTTATGAAGAATCGTAACCAGAACATATTGTCAATAATAGTTGTAAATATCACAATTGTCCCTATAATTATTATCAACGGATATGGTATCCTCTGTTTTCCCAGAATAAAACGTGACCTGAATACTCTGCTTTTTTAGGTCCGGGTTTTGAGGGGGTGATTCTAATACCCAGAAACTTCCCTGTAATTGCATTATCAAAATCTAGCTGCGAACGAATCATAAACTACTATATTCATCTTAGCAAAGGAGGGGAAATGAGATACGTTAGGTTCGCAATCTTATATGTTATCACGGCTGTTGCCCTTTCCGCGTTGAGTAAAACGCAAATAGCCTCTGCCTCTTTCGAACGACAGGACGATTATAACTGCGTATTCCTGTCGGATACCCTGACAATCCCTGACGATGGCAGTTGGCTTCCAATCTGTCTGGTCGACCCAAGCGTGCCAGAGGGATCGACAGTGACCGAAATGAATGTAAAAATACTGGTTGACCATCCGGACCCGGGTCAATTAGAAATTCGGTTAACGAGAACGGATGCCGATAATGAGGTGTCTTTATCATCCTCTGAGATAACAAAAGAAGGGGTAGGCAGTTTTACTCAAATCCACGATTTTGATGGATCGCCATCCGAGGGGGAATGGGTCGTTCTGATCCGTGACACCCAGCTCGAAATCGACGGGGGGTTACTTGATGTATCTATTGCTCCTTTATATGCGCCGATCGAGGAATTGCCAGTGGCTCTCTCAAAAGAAGATGGACAGCCGACCTCCGAACGAATTGCAACGGGCGCTATAAAAATATCGAATGGCTTTGAAACTGGCGAGAAAGAAGAAGCCGAAATCCTTCCTGAGGTGCAGCTGGATGTCCTCGGTACAATAGATATTATGACTCAATCCTTTGAAGGAACCTTTCCTCCTTCGTCTGGCGGGTGGTCTATATTTGATGGCAACCCAAACGACGGGAAGGAGTATTATTGGGACGATGATAATCTCAAACCATATAGTGGATACTGGGCTGCCTGGCCGGCGCGCGGCGGCGCCGACGGAATAGATCCTACTTTGTCTACAACCTATCCGAAAGAAATGGACACATGGATGATTTATGGGCCTTTTGATTTGAGCAATGCCAAATCAGCCCAGGTTGCCTTTATGCTTTGGCGCCATATTGAAGTCAATTATGATCACGTCTTTTTTGGGATATCAGGCAATGGGTCTAATTTCAGTGGCTGGTCGTGGGACGGTGACGTTGGTTGGGAAAACAAAACCTTTAGCCTCAACTCTTACCTGGGTGACAGCGACGTCTGGATCGGCTGGCACTTCACCAGCGACAGCTCTGTCCAATATGAAGGTCCTTGGATCGATGATATCGCGCTCAATTTCCAACCAGGGGATATAACCGTTCAAGGCAGTTTCACCTATGCCAACCGTTCATCAACCGTGCAAGGAGCCAAGGGGATTAAGGTCCAGCTTTGGGACCGGGATACAAGTGGAGGCAATGATCTACTTGATGAGATCATTGTTACAAGTAGTTCTGGTCAATACAGCTTCCCGACCCTGACAAATTGGGATACAGATGACACAGACCCAATATTAGGGAACCGGCGCCTCGATCTTTATGTCCTTTGGGCGTTGGAAAACGATGAATACACGGTTACAAATTCCAGTGGGACCCGATATGCGTGGAGCAGTTCCACTTATAACGACATCAATATGGGTAACACGACGATTTCAGCTTCCCTACCTTATGGTTATACTAAACTCGAGGCTATGTGGATTTTTCAAGATATTCGCCATGCCAGAGAGTACTACTTGAGCCATACGAACCCTCAAATCGATCCTGGCTACTTGACTGCTCATTGGGATGAGAACCAAAACTCTGAAAATGGTATCCAGGGATCGCATTTTTGGGCGCTGATTAATCCCCATGTCTACATAGCCCATGATTCCCGCTTCTCGCCAGATACGATTGTTCATGAGCTTGGTCATCACATTATGTGGAACAAAACCGGCCAATGGTTGTGGTACGATTTCGGCTGTTTTTCCCACGAAATATTTAGCCAAGAATCGGTTCAATGCGCCTGGTCGGAAGGATGGGCTGATTATTTTGCCGTCGCGGTAAACGGGGATATTTGTTACGATTTTGATGATGGCCCCTGCACAGGTCAAGCTAATATTCGTCATTTTGACCTTGAAAATCATACTCGAAATGATAGTGCTCAAGATTTCGCTTGGGGTGATGGTGTCGAAGGTCGCGTAGCGGGTGCTTTATATGATCTGATGGATTCAGCGAATGAATCACCTTGGTACGATAATGCTTCCTGGGGGTTCGATCCTATCGTCGATATTGCCCTAGTTGGGTCAGGACGTTCAAGTTTCCAGCAGTTCTGGGATGCTTGCCAGGGATCTGATAAACACAATGGAGTGCGCTCGATTTACCAAAACACCATCGATTACGACAACGCTCCTGTGTTCAGCACCATCCCCGAGCAGAGAACTCTCCAGAATTTTCCGCGCACACATCTTTTAGATCTGTGGAATTATTCGAGCGATTCCGAAAGTCCGGATGCATCGCTGACATACTCGATCGTCAGCGTCTCCGATTCGCGTTGCGGAATCAGCCTGGATTCGCATTGGGTCAACGCCAATCCCCAAATGAATTGGGTTGGCTCGTGCTACGTAACAGTCCGCGCAAATGATTCTATAAAAACCACGACTAGTGGTTTTTGGATACACGTCCTGCAAATCAACAGCCGGATTTTCTTGCCAGTCATCATGAACGATTGATCCCGAAAGGAGACATCCCATGAAACGCGTGTCCTTGTTTTCAATGCTCCTAGTTTTATTGTTGTCAGCTTGCAGCTCCAGCAGTTCTGGCGCTGAATGCAAAGAGGGAATATGCGTCAGCATCGAGGTCGAAAGCCCGGTTCAAGCCTTAGTACCCGCCCCTTTCGTGATTTCAATTAGAACTGAAAAGGATATCTCCAACCTTGGAATATCCTTGTATGGTGATCGCACTATAACAATTCTTGATATTGAAAAAAAGCCGGACTCAGCGGAACTAGCCTATAAAAATGATAGTAGTATGGACTGGTGGATCGATACAAAAGGAGGGGAGGAATACAAATTTACTGGTCATGTAATCTTGGCCAAACCCATCGTGTCCTATGGGATTTTTAGCTATGGGCTAATTGCTGCCGCTGGGCATCCATCCATCACGCGGGTAACGGATTCGGTCACAATCTATCTGGATGCTGAGGGCAAGCAGGTAGAAGAAAACCGGGCGAAAATGGAACTCGAAACCGACTTCCCTGCCCCCACACCGCCGCCAGACCTGACGATTATTCCAGAAACTCCGTTTCCAACCATCGTTTGGCCAACCAACACCCCATTACCCTCCCATACTCCTTCACCTTCTCCGTCACCCACAATCACGCGAACCCCTACCCTTCCAGCATATCCTTAACCGTTTCTTTTTAATCCTCAAAAACTTCCCAGGAGAGCTTTTCTTCCCTGGGAAGTTTTCATACTGAACATATGGGATTTCCTATATAACGATTTTAATAAATTCAGCCAAAATTACGCTATATGAGTAACCTGGGTGATCCAATGGTTACTTAATCAGTAGAAGAGCAGAACAACTCCAAGTCCCAGCTTAATGGAGGTAATTATTTTGCGAATGTCTTAATAATCCTACATATTCCATCTGGATGGAATCATCCTAATGATCGGATAGGTGAATCAATCTACTGGCCTAAACTTACATCCATACGTTGCCGGCTTTCCAACCATTGTCCAAGATAATCTTTCAACTGTATTCCACCAAATACCAGGCACTTCATACCACTTAGCATTCGCCACATCCTTAGGGATATCTGGATCTGGCGCAGTGCCTCGCGCAAGAGCTCCATCCGGGTGGATGCCAACTTCGGTATAAACAAATGAATAAATTGGACCCAGAGCAGCTAGAGATAGCATCATGCCCCACCCGCACCGGGAAGGTTCTACCGTTTTTGCGGCATCTATCCGGTCAGCAACGAATTCGAAGTAGGTCATCCCCTTCGGAGCTTCAGGAACCTGCATAGGCTGGTTTCCCTTGTAGGCAACGAATAAAATACTGGAGCAAATCGCCAGGATGACTGCAGTTTTGACAACCCATCCAATCAACTTAAGAATCACTACGATGAATTTCATTTTCTCCTTCATTCTCTTTATCTGTCTGATACTGATCTTCTGGTCGGGCACCTTCTCGTAGGACCCGGTTATAACGAATCTCCTCCCGATACATTCGGTCCAGTGCCACTTCAATCACATCGCTTTCACTCCGTCCCATTACGCTTGCCATCGCTCTTAATTGACTCACGCCTTCTGGGCTTATTCGAAAAGATCGTACTGGTTTACTCGCAGAATTTGTTTTCGGCATTTTTAACCTCCTCTAACAAATAGTAATACTAGAGTATACTATTGTCAATCATAAACACATAGATCTTGTCAGGAACCAAAGGGGAGTCCATAATTGGAATAATCTCTTTGTCCCTTTTGCCAAATTTTTCCGAATTACTTATAGAGCTCAAAAATAAATATTCCCTGCAGGATGTTGTTGAAGTGATAAGAGGAGAAATTTATGGCAGAAAGCAGTATGGAATTGACGTCAGAAAAAATTGATCGAATGACAGATGAAATAAGGATAATAAAAGCCGCGAGACAGGACCCCAAGGTATTTGGAGAATTGTATAAGTTGTATGTTGAACAAGTCTTCCGATACCTTTTCAGCAGGATAGGTAATGTGCATGAAGCAGAAGATGTTACAGCTCAGACATTTCTTGCGGCTTTTGAATCCTTTGATAAATTTCGACAGGATGGGCACTTTGCTTCCTGGTTATTTGGAATTGCTCGTAATAAAGCAATGGACCATTTCCGCCGACGGGATCGTTCGTCACATGTGGATGAATTCAATGAATTACCTGTGGAAGACTATGCCTTAGTCAGGATGATAAAGACAGAACAGGAAGAAGCATTGTCAAAACTCATCCAGACTTTGCCCGAAGAAGACCGCGAACTACTCCGTCTCCGTTTCTTGGCAGATATGAGTTACCCAGAAATCGCTCGTTTTCTTCATCGTAATGAAGACGCTGTTAAAAAAAACTACATACCGGTTACTGGCACGGTTGCATAGCCAGTTGGAGGTTTCAAATGAATGAAAAGTATTCAACCCCTCAGTTTGAGGAGAGTATTCGTAAGTCCTTTGGAGTACCTGAGATCCGCTCCATATTTGTTGATGAGGTGTATAGCAATTTGATGCAACAAGCGGCGACAAAATCTAAAAAACCACATCCGTTCTTAGGTCTGCGACCTGCATGGACCGTTACTTTCGCTATTCTTGCTCTGATGATCATTGGTACCTTAGTTATTGGTCCACAGCGAGTTTACGCTGCAGTCCTTCAGCTCTTTGGTTATATACCAGGTGTCGGGATTGTGGACCAAAACAGCCCTATCCGGGTGTTAGCCGAGCCGGTAAGTGTCACACGCGATGGAATCACTGTCACGGTAACTTCAGCGACATTGACAGGTGATAGGACCCAAATCGCGTATCGAATCTTTGGTGTCCCCGGATCAGCTTACCCAGACCGCGAGGACGTAGCAGGCTGCCGGCTGGGCGAATATTTACGCCTCGCGGATGGGACGCAACTTACTCAAATCAATTTTGGTTACGAGCCTGTACCCATGAGCGTGAACGAGGCTGTTTTTGTGATTCCGTGCATCGCCAATACCTTACCCGGCAAAATACCAGAAAACTGGGAGTTGCCGCTGCGCTTCATACCTGCTCCACCAGATCTGACTGTGATGCCTGTGATCGAGCTTTCGCCCTCTCCGCAGACCAACCTGACCCAGAATGCCACTGCCAACGGCACATCTGTTCCACCTGCTGATAATTCGGTGACTGTGACTAAAGTGATTGAAACCAGCGATGGCTATATTCTAGTCGGAAATTTTCAACCCCAAAGCAAACCCGGTGAATCCTTTCAACAGACCGGTGCCATGGAGATCCATGATGCCAGTGGGAAGAAGGTAGCTTATACCTATCCACAGGACGTCAATGAGGCGATCAACCAGGAACCGGGTGGCACCGGTTGGGCGGCGCAATTCAAGGCTGCCGGCCTGGTTTATCCCCTCACAATCAGCTTCTCTGACGTTAATATCTACCGCGCTACCCCTGATGCGTCAGCAGAATTTACTTTTGATGCCGGTGACAACCCTCAGCCTGGCCAAGAATGGATGATCAACCAGGATATCCAGCTTTCTGGACACAGCTTACAACTGGTCTCGATCACCGCTAATTCGCAAGGAAGCTACTCGTTCAATTTTCAGGTCGACCCGAATGTTTTCAGCGCCGATGTACAGATTGAGGGATTCACTCCCAATGGCGGAGGCGGTAGCGGTGGTGGGGGTCTGACAAACGGGAAGTTTGAAACAACTCTAGCTTATGCCCAACTCCCGACCGGTGTTTTGACCATTGACATCTCGCATCTGGTGTTGATCGGCAATACAGTCACATGGCAGGGTCAATGGTCTCCCACAACGGTTCGCACCGACATGCCGGCAAACCCAACACTCCAGCCTGGTGTGTGTTTGACAGCCAACTCCCTTGAGCAGGTGCAAACAGTTCCTGCCGGGTTGTTCAATGGAAAGGTGTTAATGTACGAACCGTTGGATAATTCTGATAAATGGGGTCTGGTCCTCTACAACCTGGACGGCAGCGGAAAGCAGGTATTGGTGACAGATGCGAGTTGGGGGATATTCTCACCGGATGGCAGTCAGATGGCATATCCATCTGCAGACGGCATCCACGTGATGGACCTGGCTGCGAATACAGAAAAAATTCTGCCGGGTTTTGGCGCTTTCAACATGCATTGGTCGCCGGATGGAAAGCAGATCGCCTACGTGGGTATGGGTGACGGCATAGTGGATAGTGTATTTATCATTAACGTGGATGGTACTCCAGCGCGCCAGATCTCTGATTTCAGTTACGAATCGGTCATTGGCTGGTCACCGGATGGCAAGCTTTATTTCGTCGCACCTTATACCGGAGGTGCCGCCTGGAAGGTATTTTCCTATGACTTGGTCAGCCGAGCAACCCTGGAGCTTTCTACAATCGAGAACGGCACACCAAAATTCCTTAACCCCAAGCTCTCACCTGACGGGAACTGGATTGCTTACCGAGGTCGGGATAACAGCAGTCTGTACCTCGTCCACCCTGATGGCAGCGACATGCATTTGGTTTTGGATAACGTCGGCGCAGTTGGTATCGACTGGACATCATCCGGTTGGCTGGGTGTGAGCATCGGAATAGATGATCCCTATGTACAAAAAGTACTCCTGATCAACCTGGATACCTGTGATAGCTATATCATGAACGGATTGCATGGTCAGCTCGGAGGGCTGGTGATTAAATGAATCAGCCAAGACCTTGATTGATATGAGAAATGAGAAGGAGGGCAAACCCTTGTTTGCTCTCCTTCTATCACACTTATTACTCAAATTCTAACAACCAGGCTATCAGTAAAAAGACAAAGATTCTTTGGATTATTTTTTTAAAACGTGATTCAAACGAGGTAAAGATGAGTTCTAATATTACCCAAAAGCTTATTGGGATTTGCATTTGCATCATTATCCTACTAAATGGATGTTCCGGAACGAACCAACAATCTTCGGCCTCTTCCGCCATTCCGTTGGTGGCGTCAGCGACTTCAATGAGCAGCCCCATTTCAACCTCGACACCAACAGAGATACCCGCGACTGCAACAACAACCGTGACAGCCAATGGTAATTTCTCCATTCAAGACACAGCAACCTTCGTGGGCGAGAATTATCCCGATAATTCAGTTTTCACACCGGGTCAAACCTTCACCAAAACCTGGGAGATTAAAAACACGGGGTCATTAACCTGGACGACTGCTTATAAACTCGTCCTTTCCGCGTCTCCCCAGGGTGATTCGTTGGGCAGCCCATCTCAGATTAATTTTCCGCAAGAGACAGCACCCGGGAAAGCTGTTAGTCTTTCTGTTCCACTGGTGGCGCCGGCAAACTCGGGGACTTACTCAGTATATTGGATGATCAGGAATGTGAAGGACGAGGTGGTTGCCGTGGACGGGGCCAATTTATGGGTAAAGATACAAGTTTGTAAAACCAGTCAATCCTGCAATATTCCTGTAGCTGGAGGGGGAGCTATGGTGACGGCCGCCAACGCATCGGTTACGGTGACCAATTTTACTTACGATGCACAGAGTGCTAAAGTGAATTATTGCATTGCCATATCTGGTCTGTCTGATTGGAAGTCCTTACGTGCATACGGTTCCTGGCCCAGTGCTCCAAAACTTCTTGTTGATAAAAATTCAGTGCCCTTTCTGGCGGGCGGAAGTGATTATCCAATGGGGGATGGTTGCGCATATATGCAATATCAAGTTGGTGCTTCAGAAATTGAGCAAGCTCAACAAGTTATGTTTGTGATTGATGCACTACGAATGGATTCGCCGCCTGGTGATCCGGACGCTTCTTGCCAGATTGCTCGGTCTACTCTCGTGACACAATATCCAGGCTTGAATTTTAGTTGCAATTTCAGTATGGCAGGTTTTTATACCGATTTGCAAATTCCGAATGGAATGTCACGAAATCAGGCAGATACAATTATCATGGATGCTATCCAAGGGGCGATATACGGCCCTTGGACTTTGATTCTAAAATGACAAACTTTCTCAATGTTATTCCATTGGAATTGTCGTTTAAGGCGATCCGCGAGCAGGTGGTCTCCTCGATTGTGTTGAACATCCACATGGAACAGATGAAGGACGTCATGCGGAGGGTCGTACAGGTTTCGGAAGTGCGGGGAATGGCAAGCGACACGATTGTGATGCAGGACATTTTTGTCTTTCATCAGATCAGGTTTCAAAACTGGATAGTGCATGGAGGGTTAATACCCACCGGTTTGAGACCGAAATTTCTTGAAAAACTGGCCGCCAACAGCATTGAGAATGCAAATAATACGTTCGAGCTGTCAAGGATTTGAGCGATTAGAAAATAAACGAATCGGTGCTATAAGACCTGCTCTACCAATGCAGGCTTTATGTTGACCAAGTCTAAAATGATCTACTAAAAACCATTCCAGGAGTTTATTGGGGACTTACCTGTAGAAATCCCTACCTTTCACAGGTAATTGGACTGTGGAAACCCACAGGTGCTATTTGATCGCTTATCAGTAATACAAGAGTTGACTAAGGTACAATTATTTATCCTCAATTGTTACTGATCCAACAAGATAAAGGATTGTCATGGAGTTACCCAATTCATTCAGCGAAAGAGAAAAGGCAGTTGTTGAACTTCTTCTGCAGGGCAAAAGCAACAAACAAATTGCTTTAAGTCTTGGCATAACGAACCGCACGGTTGAATATCACATGGGAAATATCTTTGCCAAGCTGGGGGTAAGCTCCCGGTCAGAAGCAATTCTAGCAATTACAAATTACAAAAATCATCCATCCAATTACTCGGAGGTGGAGGATTTACGGGAATCCACAGTAGTAAATGCTCCTGAAGTGGTTAATAATGGTCAAAAACCGCCACGGAGGATTCTCATGAAAAAGTCAAAGTATTTTTTTGCAGGTTTAGGGCTGCTGGCAGGCATCCTGATCATTTATTTTGCTTTTCCAAAAATATGGGGCAGAAGCGCATATATGCCTGAAACAGCTCGGTTACCAGATGCAACGGTGTCTTCTTCGCCTTCTGCCCTTCCTTCTCAAGAACAAACCATACCCGTTGATGACCAATATTCCTTTACGCAGACAATTGATTCGGTCAATGTAAGGCTTTTAATCAATTGGTTTTATATTGATGAAAGTAGAGTAAATCTAGAGTTAGCTATCTGTGGCCTTCCAATGCCGGATGGTTTCAAACCTGTTTATTTAATTGATCCTGCAAAATTAGCACTAACGTATGCAGATGGAAAGCCCATTCTATTAGTGCAGCGTGACAACTCCGGTAGTGAAGGTGGAGGAGGCGAGGATCAAGTATCGGATGAAAAAGAGTCTTGCTACAGGCAAACTTTCGATTATTCCTTCTCGAATGATCAGAGGGAAATCTCTCAAGACGATACCTATACGCTGGATATTACCATTGGTGGATCTATTACCGGTGACACCGGAGAGGTCAAGTCACTACTATCGACCACATTTCATGTGCAGGTTAAGCCCACATACTCCGGATTATTAACTTTCGCAACCAATAAGAGCGCGGAAATTGATAATAAAACTGTTACATTTAAAGGAATAGAAGTAAATCCATCCAGTGCAGCTGTCATTTTGTGTGTCAATGCTCCAATCGGGGAACAATGGATTCCCGAGGTTGAAATTCTCTATAAAGGAAATATTATCTATGGATTCAGTGGGGGGCTCATGGATAGCACAAATGAAGACCCAGCTACTGAAATGTGTTATCGACTAAATTACTCGTATCCATTCCAAATTGACACCAATTTTGCTCCCAAAGCAGACCTGTCAATTCTGGTAGCTAAATTAACCACAGTTCAACCGGAGCGATTATCTTATGAGGTGGTCGCGCATGCTCAAAATAAACTTGGCGATGAAGGCATTGAATTTAGCTATGTGGTTATCAGCCATGGCTCCTATATTTCAATTACTAAGAAACCAGAAGGAATGACGGAAGCGGAGGCTGTGCAGAAAGCGCTGGATTTCCTGACCGAGAAAGCGATACCATCAAAAGTAATTTTATTTGATCTCAATTAATCTTCGTTCAAATAAAATATAGAGCGATACATGCAGCCGAAAGACCCCACGATGAAAAAAGTCACTTGTATAACTTTGCTCTTGATCCTTTTCTCTGTTGCTGGTTGTTCATCAACAAGTGAACCGACCCTATCCCTTGAACAGGCAACCGGCACCGCGATCGTGTCCAGAAAGTTCACAGAAGCTGCTGCAGCTACCCTGTTCCCGACAACCAGCTTTCCAACCGAAGTGTATCCAACTCTGGACTGGATGGGTTGGACGCCATCGCCCGGAGAGATCACTGCCGGCGATAGTGGAAAAGTATTTGATTTTGTGCTGACCTCAAGATTTTCGATTATCCTCCGCGAATCAGATTACCCGGTCGCAAATATGGGGTCGAATTGTGTCCCCGATCTCGTCCTCGGGCGCATTTCCAACGTAGAGCCTGCCCCCCCGGATTATTACGTCTTTCGCTATGAGGGAGTCGGCATAGGTCAATGTATCATTCAAAATGGCTCATTTGAGGTGACGATCAATATCATAGATCAAAATTGATGACGTGTGAAGTGGCGTTGTTCTAGAAAACAAAGGGTAATGGCGCATTACCTCTAAAGAATAAGTTTCTTGTACCCCCCTAGGATAAGGGGTTTCTTCTTGCTATGATTAGAATCACAACCAAATATCTGTTCGGTCGCTGATAATCATCAGCTGTTCTAAAAAAACCTTGGAGCGACCATCAGCTTCTTCCCTGTCTACGCAACTTAAGTGCGTGTAAATAGGTGTTGAGATCTGAATGGTCGCTTTTGTTTTAACAAACTTTCAAACCCGTTAACCGGAAAAGGAGAAAAAATTGAAAGAAATTCCAGTCTCAAAACGCAATCTGATTATTGCCATCATCCTGGCAGTCTTTATTGCTATAGGTATCCTGGTGATAGAAAACTGGCCACTTCGTATGGAACAAGGTTCAGCAGCATCAACCAATGAAGATAGTCTGGTTTCTACCGCAGCGGTCAATGCCATCGAGAAAGTCTTCCAGGTGAACTATCAGGAAGGAAAAGAAGCCTGGCTTGAGCGTATCTGCGAGGTAAGCACTCCCGCTGGATGCGAGCTGTTTTCGGCCGGCGCAGACCGTATGTGGGGAAAATACGTGGATGCCAAATCTGTGGTCACAGCTGCCTCTCAGGCAGTAGAAAAAGTAGCAGACAATGGTTCCGAGCAAGTCTGGCAGATGACCATCACGTTATCTTCTCCCTTACCGGGTAGCAATAAAACCCAGGATACAGCATATGTTGTTCTCGCGAAAACAGAAAGTGGTTGGAAATTTGATCGTTTCCTGATGGAAGAAGAAATCAATGCCATTCTCGCTCGGGGAAAAACTCCCACCACAACTGTAGAAGAAGGAAAGAAGTAGTGAAAAGATTTTTCCTGACCATTGTCGTCTTGACCTTGCTCATACCATCTGCTGTTTATGCTCAGGGCACTGATCCCTGGTCAGAAGTTTTTCAGCCGGATGGAAATCTGAATCCTGATTTGATTGATCTGGGGGTTACCACAGATCACCCCGATTGGATGTCAATTGAACTGCCCTTTGGCCAGTCCATTGATCTTGATGCAAATTATCATCGTTATCAAACACCCAGCGGGAATATCGTTGTCCTACCCTCTGCCTCGACGTTATTTTTTATGGCCATGAACCCCCAAGAAAGCGGTTTGACCGGCTCTTATGGATCACTGGGAAATGGTTACGGCAGCCTGATCTCTTTTCTTGGGCTTGTTGCCGGCGATAATCTGGATTGGAGCAAGGTACTGGCGGAACATCCAGAGTACACCAGCCCGGATCAATTCTGGGGAGCAGTTCTCAATGGTCAGCAAGATGTGTGGACCTATTTCTCCGGGTGGGGATTCATCACAACCCTGCTTCAAATGACTTGGAATGATGGCGCTCTACGCTCGTTGTATTTGTTGTATTTGAATGGTTCACAAAACTGTGCGGCCATTCCAGGAGGTTGCTCGGGAATTGTCACCCCACCTCCTCCCCCAAGGGAGTGTCCTGATCCAACGGTTTCTATGCAACAACCTGTCCTCGTCATTCAAAAAACTGCGCCGAACAATCCCCTGGTTGTGGGACAAGATACCGAAAACCGCCGCGGTGCAGATATCCAGGTCAGGGTGACAGTTCCTCCAGTGATTTTCACCTGGTATGAGCCGATTTATGAAGAAAGAGATGTTTGCCGCTCAGCCAATTTCGGAGAAACCGCCAATTGCAATACCGGAGCTGGATCAGCTATCAATGATGGTGTCTCAGATACAGAAATGGTATTCAAGGAATGCCGGACACATGTAGAACATTTACCGGATGCGGTAGCTTCTCTGCAAGCTACTGCAGCATTAGATGCCGCCAGCCAGGATTGGATCACAGGTAGATTAGGTCAAACCCATTATGAAGCCTTCGTCCATCAGGCAAATTTCACCCTGATTCCCGGAATTGGTTCATGGACAGGCGGATGTGATAGCGGGGGCACCTGTACTGCTACTGGTCAGGCACTCCGTGTCCCATTTGCAGATCCAGGGACCTTCAACTTACGTATGGACGTAGTGACCACGGGCACTCGCTTCCGTGGAGTTCCAATCACCCAGCCGAGACGAGTAGGGATTGATGGAACGATGCAAGTATATGTGGCTCTTCCGGCATTGGTGCCATAAAAGATCAAAGTGCAGATTTTATCGATTGCGGTCGGTGTGTTGCTGACAGTCGTCCTGGGTTTCATGGCCGTCATCTATTTACTACTGGTGATTGGGTTGTGGTGTCCACGAAACGATTATGACAAGTAAGGAGGCATTGGTTCATGACAGATTATTTTGTCGTCTTTGGAGATTTTCTCGCTGCTCTGCCTACTTACCTGTTGAACGGCGTCCTCGCAACCGTTTACTGGCTTGGCGAATCTGGAGCTGCTCTGGTAAGTATTCTTTGCGCAGGGTTGATTATCCGTTTCGTGGATCAACGTGTGCAATCCAGAGCAGCTTTCCGACCAGGACGAAGTGGGCGGGAGGCTGCTACTCCGGATTTATACACAGCTCAAATCACGACGGCGATTATTCTGGTGCTGTGGGTAATCAGCCAATGGGGGATGGGAGCGCCGGTCCCCTGGCTGGGTGCAGCAATGTGGATCGCTGGCACAATCATCCTCTTACTGGTGCACATGCAGGAACATACCCTTTTGTGGAATATGAAATCAGGAATTGCGATTTATTCCCTGGCTGTCATCGGAAGCCGGCTCTACCTGGCATACACCGCTCAATTATCAGCAGATCAATGGGCTGCACTGATAGGGACATCTGAAAGCGCATCAGCAGTGATTGCGAATACACGCGGAAATGTAACTACGA
>Ga0226835_1001253_pt1 | contig 14820 bp, 11 predicted proteins | sample LAC_MetaG_1_FD_163627 | JGI IMG/M metagenome (GOLD analysis project Ga0226835, IMG submission 163627) | Anaerobic ammonium oxidizing microbial communities from anammox membrane bioreactor (MBR) in UC Berkley, California, United States -... | ecosystem: Engineered > Bioreactor > Anaerobic >...
TCCAACGTCAGCGCGCCGTCGTCCAAGTCCAGCAGCACAAGATCAAACGCCTGATTGCGCTGGATGGCATACAGCAGGCGTTGGTCATCAATCCAGCGCAGATTGATCAAACCATAATGCAGTTCGCCCAAGGGCTGCGGCACGCGATCCAGGCTGCCGAGGAACATTTCCTGCTCTTCACCTAAGAAGTAAATGAAGCGCCGCCCGTCCGGCGACCAACTCGCAAAGTGCAGCATTGGCCCGCGGACGTAGTTCCAATCGCCGTTGCCATCATACGCCGCCAGGTGCAATTCGCGCAAGGTTACGCCATCCTGAATTGACTCACGAATCAGCGCCACGCGTTGCAGGTCAGGCGAGTAATATAACGGCTCATCCATGAAGGGTACACTGAAAATGCTGCCCTCCTGAACAGCTTGCCCGCCATCCAACGGCAGTTTCCACAGCGTGGTGGGCTGCGCCGGCCGAGCCAATGGATCCGCTGGCGGCACAGCGACACGCAGAAATTTTCCGTCTGGCGACCAGACCGGCCTGGCGTAATAACGATATTCGCTATAGGTTATCACAGGCGAATAGGTCATCGCTATCCGATAGTTGTCGCCATTCGCATCGGCCAGAATGATTTTATCTGGCTGGGAGATAGCTATCTGTTGACCATCCGGCGAAAAGACGAATTCGCCGCCCCAACCAGACAGGAACAGATTGATGATCCGGCCGCTATCTGCGTCTACCAGATGCAGGTCATTCAATGGGCTCACCCCTGGCCCTTGAAAAGCCTGATAGGTGGTGAACGCCAGGCGATGACTCTGCCCAACCCAGGCGAAACTGGGGGAAGGATTGACAGCCGTCGCATTGGGATCGCGCGCTCCGCCGCCGATGGTATCTAAATCGGCAATGCCTACCAGCCGCCGTTCGTCCGAACCGTCAATATTTACCGCCCAAAGCTCGACATGGAAGCTATCCGCAGGGCGCAAAAAAGCCGCAATTTGACCATCCGGCGATAAACGTGGGAAATAAACCTCGCCTCGCCTGGTCAGTTGAAGCAATTTTCCCCCCTGCCAGCGCCACAGGTCGCCGTCCCGCGTATAAACCACGGTCAAATCCCCTGTGTCTGGCAAAAGCGTTTGAGTCACCGGCGGCGTCTCTATGATCGTCGGTGGGGATGTGGGTGTGCGTGCAGACTCGACAACCTCAGGCGTTGATCGCGCATCCTGGGTCGGCGTCGCCCCAGGGCGGGAAAAATTGCACGCCATGCCGATCAGCAACAATAGCAATGCAAACAGATACAGTCGTTGAACGCTCATAAATCAATATAGCGCGAATCATCCAATTCCTTGTGCATGGCTTCATCATCCGAAAGCGGTCCGGTTATGACAGGTTGGGCATCTTCCAATTCGGCTTGTTCCGCCGCACGCAGCCTCTCTAATGGCGCCGCGGCTACAATCGCCCATTTGCCGCAAAACGGGCATCTCTCTAATTTTCCGATCAGCATGTTCGGCGAAAAGAAATGGCGGGGAAAGGGTCGTCCACAGCGGACGCAGATGGCTCCGCCCGCTGCGCCATAATGGCGCGGCGCGCCGAGGGGCAATTGCTTTAGTTTCCCGCTTCCAATGATCGTAATAAGAGACGAAAACAACACCGCGGCAAAAGCAACGCCCAACAACGGCAGAGCAATCCGCATCCCGGCTTGAAACCCTTCCTCTGCCGTAACAAATCGAACCTGCAGCTCGTTGGACTTTACCTCGCGCCCGCTTGAGGTCAGACCGACAGCAGAGATCATGTGCGCCCCGAACGGGTAGTTGTCGGTGCTAAAGCGCAGTTCAAAAGGTGGTTGGGTCGCCTCGCCGATTGCCTTGCCGTCGAGATAAAAAGTCACCTTTACCAGATCCTCTGGCCCCGAGACGATGAGAGTAAAGACGCCCTGAATATCGCCTGTGCCGGATGAATATCCAAACGTGCGCGATAAACGCAATTTTAATTCTGCGTCATCTTGGGCAAAAACCGGCGCGGCGAATGAGAAGCTCAGGACGCACAGCAAAAATAAAAGATTCTTTCGCATGTCAAACTCCAACCGATGTCGAAAAACAGACGTTTCCTGCCCCTTGCTGGTTCCCGCCTATACAGAATCGGGCAAGCGGGGCGCTTCCAAGACCCCCCTTCACTTCCAACGCGTCAGGATTGTTTCACGCTGGAAAATCTGGGTGGAAAGGAAGATCAAAATCGCATCAATGAGTAATAGAAAAAGTGCCCCGTAGAGGATCAGCTCACGGTTGATCACAAACAGGCCGGCAAACTGGCCGAAGAAAACCGCCAGTAAAGGAACGACCAGTAGGGCGGTCAATTGCTCAGCCGCGCGCGGATCGGTCACGCGTGATGAAATCATGATGCTCACGTTCACCGAAACCAGAGACAGCAACGGCCCCACCAGGAAAACCGCGATCAGCCAACGGGCATCCATCATCGCCGCAAAGACCGCCGGGTTTGGGATCATGATCCACGCCCCCAGGCTAAAAATGCCAAACGAAATATAGGTGGCTGCAATGGCCGGCAATAAGGCTGCCAGGCTCTTGCCAGCCAAAAGCTCTAAGGTTGTGATCGGAGTAGCTAACAACGGCTCCAGCGTTCGACTGGTCTTTTCACCAATCACCGAATACGCCGAGATCGTCGAGGGGATCGCCAGAGGCAGGATCATAAACATCAACATAAACTGGCTGACCATGTAGACCTGAAAGCAGTCTCCGCCGCTCAGCTCCGCCGGGCAGAAGGTTTCCACTTGCGCCGGCATCTCGCCATGTTGGTCGGTCGTCATACTCCCGCGGCTGGCAAATATAATCGCCAGAGGAATGGCAGCCATCAGTAATGGCAAGAAAGCCACCGAAAACAACACCATGCGATTTCTAAATACTTCTGCCCACTCTTTGCGAATGATTGTTCGTACCTTATTCATATTTTTTCTCTTCCATGCGCCGTTTGAAAACAAATGCAGTCTAGGTCGCAGGCGCGCCATCGTTGCGCACCAGACGTAAATAGACCTCTTCTAAGGAATATCGCAGCTCGCCAACAAACTGGATCTCTGCGCCTTCCATCACCAATTGACGCACAATTTCTGGATTGCGCTTCTCAGGATCATCCAGGGTAACCAGCAAGCGCCCATCCACCATACGAGCCTCAGAGACAAAAGGCAGCTCCGAGACTTTTGAGAGCATGGCTTCATCGAGGTTGCGAAGGTGAAATACCACCTTACGCCCAAACATCTGTTGGCGCAGCCGCTCCGGCGTATCTACGACCAATAAACGGGTCTTAAAGACTGCGATTCGGTCGCACAACCGGTCAGCTTCATCCAGGTTGTGAGTACAAAGAAAAATGGTTCGGCCCTCGCGGCGCAGCTCGGAAATGAAATCTCGCACCAGGCGCGCCGACTCCGGGTCCAACGCTGCTGTAGGTTCGTCCAGGAATAAAACCTTCGGCTCGTGCAACAACGCCCTGGCAATCGCCAGTTTCTGTTTCATACCTTTGGAAAAGGTAGCAGTCGGCTCAAAACGCCGCTCCCACAACCCTAACATACGCAAATACTTCTCCACTTGCCCGGCCGGGTCGCGCACCTCATACAATTCAGCAAAGATGCGCAGATTATATTCAGCGCTTAGGTTGTCGTATAAGCCAGGCGTCTCGGTCAGCACGCCCACCGAACGGCGGATTTGATCGTCCTGCCGACCCACTTCAAAGCCATTCACCACCGCCCTGCCTTGTGTTGGGGAGATCAGGCTGGCGAGCATGCGCACTGTGGTCGTCTTGCCCGCCCCGTTGGGACCTAAAAAGCCAAACACCTCTCCCTGTTCAATGCTTAGATTCAATCCCTTAACCGCCAGCGTCGAGCCAAAACGTTTGGTTAGATTTTCTGTTTGGATCATTTATGAACTATCACTCCACACAATTTCGCTGGGGACGCCCGCCTGCGTTATCACCTGGCGCTGCACATCTTCAAAACCTGCCTCTTGAACAAAGACATGCAACAGCAACGGGCGACAACCTCCGCACAGCGCCGGGCTGATGGCGTAAACCGCTTTCCACAGCCCCACCATTATCTGGCTGAAGAGATCTACGCCTTCAGTCAAGGATACGATCACCAGACGACCACCCGGGCGCAGTACACGGCGGAAACCTGCCAGCCACTTTGGGATGTCGGTGGGAGGCAGCAGGTCAAACACATAAGCACACAACAGGCGGTCGAAACTGGCAGAGGCAAAGGGCAATGCCTCACCGCTTGCTTGCGCCAACCAGATCGGCGCTCGCCGGCGAGCCGCAGTCAGCATCTTGGCGGAAATATCCACGCCGAAGAGCTGCACCTGCGCGCCAAACTGCCGCGCGATAAGCGCTTCCATAGCGCCGCTGCCTAATCCAACATCCAACAGCCGCACACCCGGTTCTAAAGCGAGGCGCTCTAGGGCCAGCTCGCGGCTACGGGCTTCAAATAAGTCCAATCTTCCGTACCCGCTCGCCAGCGCATCGTACACACGTTGGGTGCTCTGGGTTGATAAGAAACGCGGTGACATTGTTGATCTCGCTCTCCAGATAGTATACCCCGTTTCAAAAGTTGTTTAAACCCCTCCGCCCAGGTTAACATCCGGTGATGATTGTCGCAAAATGCAGTTAAGGTTGCTGAATTCTGAGAACGGGCTAATTTTTGGCATAGATCAAGCTGGTAGAATGCCCCTCATGAGTATAGAACCGCCGCAAGATTACGCTCCCGACCTGAACTGGTTGCTACAGAGCAGCCAAACGCCGCCGGAGGTTATCCTCGAAGTCCTGGTTCAAGAATTTTATCCGCAAATCTATTACCTGGCGTTTACTTTACTAGACGATCGTTCGGCGGCTTTAAATACCGCAAATGAGATCTTTGCTCGCGCGATTCTCGAAAGGCACGCTTACCGCACACACACCGAAGCCAGCATCTGGTTGTTGCGTCTGGCTTTGAAGACCTGCGAAAACTCATATAAACATCTGAGCTTGCAGCGCGCAGTCAAGGCTGCCCTGCCTCATCACCGTTCGTCCAAGGACCTGGGCTATTCAACACCAGAGACGATGTTGGATGCCGAGATCTGGCTAGCAATTGACTCTCTGGATGACCTCGCCCGCCAGATTACGCTGCTGCATTATGTACATGGCTGGCCTGCGCAGGGTCTGGCCGAACTGCTCCAACGCCAGATCGAGGACATTCAGGCCGCGCTGGAACGTACGGGTGAGAAGGTTCAAACTGCGTTGACCAAAGCTGACGGCTTGCAATCCGCCTCCAATTGGGATAAGTTGATCCGCGCCTCTTTAAGCAGAAGATGGCCGCGGCGCAATTTTACACCAGAGCAGCTCAACGAACGCGCCGCGCGCATTGGCAGACGCGCCCTGCGCAAAAGACGTTGGCAACGACAGGCGATCTCTGTCATGGAGGTTGCCATGATCCTGTTCATCATCTTGTTCGCCGCTGGCATCATTTGGGGGGCAAACGTTTTTCTGCCGGAGCAGACGCCTGTCCCCACTCGCTCGATATTGCAATCTCCGGCGACGAGCACGCCCGCCGACAAATCCTCCTCAGCTTCTCAATCAACCGCTCAGCCGCCGCGACGATTTTCGAACCACCTCCTGAATGATCCCTATGTGGATGTCCAAACCGGCGACACACTCGAATTGCTGGCCGCTGAATTAAACGTCACACCTGAGAGGCTGCGCGCCGTCAACCGTTGTCCAGCGAAAATGCAACTGCGGCCGGGGATGCGCGCTCTGAACCCCAACTGGTTTCCTCAAGTCACATCTCTGCCCGCCACGCCAGTTTCTCCTCTGCGTCTCGACCAACAGTTAAGTGTTGATTTTCCCCAGGAATTGCTGGACACACGCCTCCCCTGGCGCGGCGGCTATGCGCAGGATGCCAGCGGAGCGCCGGAAGACGTTCCGCCGCCCATCCAGGTCGAGACGGCGCGCCAGCGATTGCCCCAGATCGAACCGCCCAAAGGTTTCGACCCATCCAACAAACGCCTAACTTTTCAATTCCCGCTCACCTATAATGTGGAGGCGCAACAAGCATTGGTCGAATTATTTGCCGATGGGTATTTTCTCGATTGGGTGGTGATGGGCAACCCCTGGCAGATGATCTGTGACCGCTCCAGCGACGGACAATGGCTGGCTTTCGTCAATCTACCGTCGCCCGACCACGACCCCGAAACCCGCCTGCACTGGTTCGACCTGAATGCTCCCGCGCAGCGCCATTACACTTTGAGCGGTCAACTGGGCATAACACAACTCGCCTTTTCCCCCGACAATCAGCGCCTGGCTTACTTTGTACAAGCGCCGCAAGGCGGGCGAGGGCGCGCGTTTATTCTGGATATAGGTAGCAAACAGACGAGCGATCTCATGCTCCTGGCGGAGGGGAAGAGTTTGACCTGGAGCCCCGATGGGCGCAACCTGGCGATGATCGCCCGTTTCAGCCTGCGGGAAGCCGTTGAACATTTGCTGGTTCTAGATGTGCAAACCAGCGCGCCGGTTTATTCTGACACATTAGAGAACAGCGCGCAAATAATTAACAATTGGCTAATTGGCGATTGGGGGGTAGAATTCCCCCAGGAAGCGCGCCGCATGGATGACTGCGCCGCGCCGCCAACCTCGTAAATCTGCTTGAAACAGGTCAGCCGCCAGAGGCGCTGCCCCCGCCTGGCTGCCAATGGCGACCGCCGATGAAAATGTCCGAGACAAACGAACAGCCCGTCCTGGATACAGAACCGCCCGGCGATCCATTGCTGGATTTGTTACATCATCATTACGCGCCGATTTTTCGACTTGCGTTTTCCTTTTTAGACTCGCCAGAGGCGGCGCGGCGAACCGCGTTGCGCATCCTTACAGCGGCGCAACCGGAAGCTGAAACCTGGCGTACAGCGCGAGGCAAGATCAAACTGTACGCAACCGCCCTCAGGGAAATTCAACGCTTATCCCAGCGAACCTCGCTCTATCAATCTCTCGCAACCCAGCCAGCCGGATTTACCGCCTCTCTGTGGCGTATGGTGGATAGCTGGGATGTACGTGAGCGGCAACTCTGCGTTCTCTATTATGTGTTGGGCTGGCCGACAGACGAAGCGGCGAAGGCGTTGGGCGTCGGCGTAGGCGCAGCGCAGGCGCAACTGGATATTTTCCGCCGCCGTTTTGCAACCCTGCCCGAACAAGATCCAATCGAAGACCTTCCAGCAGAAACCTTCGCCGCCGCAGAACAGTTAGATGATAAGCTGGCGCTGCTAGGTGATGCTGCACAGCAGGCGGCGATCAAACGTTACACTCCGCTGGAAATCCGCGTAGCCCGCTCCCTGCGCCAGCGTTGGCCCGCCCCGCCTGTGGGGGCAACAGAAGCTCAGGCGCTCCTGACTGAAGCCCACCAATTGACCCAGAAAAGCGTGAGATCTTTCCGGCTTTTATCCAACAGATCTGTCTGGCTGGCTGGCGTGGCCGCGGCGCTTTTCTTTGCTTTTCTGGCGGGAGGTCTGGCTATATTTTGGATTGTCGAGAAGAGAGCCGGTTTGCAAAACGCGCCGCCGGCCTCCGTCGCCGAAGGTCTATCAACCCCCTTCCCGCCCACGCCCGAAGTGCACCCGCTTACCCGCCGTTCAAGCTTGGAGGACATCCGCCGCCGCTGGCAGGAATCCACCAGCTTGTGGCGCAGTTTGACGGTAGATGTGCAAACCATTCGCTATGGCCCAGCCAGCTATATCGGACCGCCGCGCGCCTACCGCGCACAAGCCTGGGTCTTGCTTCCTGATCAGGGGATCCAACTGACTGGCTTGCTCTCCCAACCCATTGGCAAGGTGGATGTGGTTGCCGGTCAGCGACACTTTACGCGCAACTACGCCGACAATTCTACTGCCAGCGAGCTTTGGAACGGAGAGGCGCATCAATTGCTGCCAGAAGGCGATCTGCGCCTCATGCTCTTTCCGGCCAGCTCGCCATGGGCTACGCGAGACGGCGCGATCCGGTCGGTTGAAAATACACAAATCGCCGGGCGTTCTGCGGTCGCTTTGGATTGGTTCAACCCGGAGGGCCAGCGAGAGGCGCGTCTGTGGCTGGATGCCTATACCGGCATTTTGCTGCGCGTGGAGACTTATACAGGACCAGACTTCCAAACGTTGGAGAGCGTCAGCCTGGCGACCGAAATCGCCTTCGACCGTCAAGAACCGCCGCCGACTTTGGTCATCGCGGCGCGCCAAAGGCAGACCATGGCCTCTGAAGTCAACCCGTCTCTGCTGGGTTACCTGCCAACCGCCACGCCAGCGCATACTTCGCCCCCCAGAAAGCCCCTGCCCGCCGATCCCGCTCCAGCGGGAATGGATGTCTCCCGCAGCCGATTGATCTTTCAATTTCCCAACGATCCGGCGGTTTCCAATGCCCAGATCAACACGGCTTCTGTGCCAGCAGATCTGTTCGCCGATGGTTACTGGCTCGGCAGTTTTAAATTCGGTTTGCCCTGGATGTTGCGCTGCCAACGTTCTCCTGATGGGCGGCGGCTGGCATTCAATACATTCAGCGATGGTTCAGCCACAGAAGACGGCGTTCTGCGCTGGCTTAATCTCACCGAGCCAGCCAAAGTTTATCAACTCTTACCAGAGATCAATGTGGCTTCGTTTGCCTTCTCGCCCGACAGCCTGCGCCTGGCTGCGGCTGGGTCGGCGCGAAGCAGCCAGCCCGACGGACTATACGTCGTCGAAATCGCCACGGGCGAGGCGGATTTCATCCTGGAAGCGCATGAAGCTCACAGCCTGGTATGGAGCCAAGACGGCGAATTCATCGCCCTGATCGGGCGGCTGCCCGGCGAAACTGCCCCGGCGATGCTTGTTGTTCATGTACGAACGCACTGGCTGACCTTTCGAGGCATTCCAGGCCAAACGAGCGGAGCGCCGCCGCCTACTTCATCCATTTCATCCTGGGGGGTCACATTCCCCGTTAAAATGGGCGGAATGGACGAATGCGCTGCGCCGCCAGCGCGCTGATGTGCTAAAAAAGCGACCACCTCTGATATAGATTTAATACAATTTTTGGATAGTGCTGGTAAAATTCGGACGGAAGTGTACCGAATTGCATATCCATCGCGACGCCGGGCATTCCCCGGTGTTATTTTGTGCGATCGCAATCTATCATTAATATTGAGGACATAACATTGGCCCTCATCACAGGGTTAAAAACGAGGTTCCCGATTATGGAAAAAGAAGAGTATTTAGATTTATATTATCAAATGGTGCTGATCCGACGAGTAGAAGAAGCTGCGGCGCAGCTCTATCAGCAGGGCAAAATCGGCGGTTTCTTACATCTGTACATAGGTCAGGAAGCGGTAAGCACCGGTTTGATCTCTGCCCGCCAGCCGCAAGATCGGGTCATCACCGCCTATCGCGACCACGGCGTGGCGATCAATTGCGGCATTCCAGCCCAAAAAGTCATGGCTGAATTATTGGGTAAAGCTACCGGCGTCTCAAAAGGCAAGGGCGGCTCGATGCACATGGCAGATGTGAACAAAAACTTCTGGGGCGGACACGCCATCGTGGGAGCGCATTTACCTCTCGCAGCCGGCCTGGCGCTGGGCGACCAATACCTGGGAAACGACGCCATTACAATTTGCATGTTTGGCGACGGCGCTACCAATATCGGCTATTTTCATGAAGCGCTCAACCTCTCCAAAGTGTGGAATCTGCCCGTTTTATGGGTGTGTGAAAACAACCAGTATGGCATGGGCACCGCCGTGGAGCGCGCCTCAGCCGTGTCTGAAATCCGCCAGAAAGCGGAGGGATATTGCATCCCCAACGACTGTGTGGACGGCATGGATGTGCTTAAGGTGCGCCAGGCGGCGGAGGAAGCCATCCGATTTGTGCGCCAGAACAACGGCCCCTTCTTCCTGGAAATCGAAACTTACCGCTTTCGTGGACATTCGATGGGCGATCCAGAGCGATACCGCAAACCTGAAGAGGTCAAAAAGTGGGAAGAGAACGATCCCATCGGCATCTATCGCAATCAAATAATTAACTTACAGATTGCCAGCGAAGAGGAGCTCGACCTCCTGGAGAAAAAGGCAGAGAAAGAAACCGCCGAGGCAGTGCAATTTGCTGAAAACAGTCCAGAACCGCCGCCCGAGGCATTGTTTGAACATATTTACGCCGATGCGCAATAGCGCTTGAAAAAGAATCTAAAAACTTGAATAGCTAACTCTGGTTGACCAACAGATATGGCCCTATTGAGCTGTAGTCAATTTTCCAACGCAGATAAGATTTCTCAGCCAGCCAAAGCAACCAGGCAAACAGAGCTGTTCAAGACACACTGAGGGATAACAAATGGCCAAGATAACTATGCGAGAAGCAATCTCCCAGGCTTTATGGGAGGAAATGGAACGCGACCCGAATATTTTTATTATGGGCGAAGAAGTCGGCGTATGGGGAGGCACATACGCCGTCACCAAAGGTTTCTACGATCATTTTGGAGCGAAACGAGTGCGGGATACACCTATCGCCGAGGCAGTGATCGTCGGCGCTGCCATTGGCGCGGCTTTGACCGGGACGCGCCCTGTCGCCGAATTGATGACCATTAATTTTGCCTTTTCAGCCATGGACCACATTGTCAACGAGGCCGCGAAGCTCCATTATATGTTCGGAGGGCAGTTCCTTCTACCTCTGGTGATCCGCACGGTCAGCGGGGGCGGACGGCAGCTTGGCGCCACGCATTCGCAGACGCCAGATGCGATCTTCGCCCACTTTCCAGGTTTGAAAGTCGTTGCGCCTGGCACACCCGAAGACGCCAAAGGGCTGCTTAAATCCTCGATCCGTTCCAACGACCCGGTGTTGTACATCGAGCACGCCACGCTTTACCAGACGCGCGGGGAAGTGCCAGAAGGCGATTACACGATTCCTATTGGCGTCTCCAAAGTGCAGCGGCCAGGACGGGATGTCACCATCGTAACCTACAGCAAGATGCTGGAAACCTCTATGAAAGCCGCCCAGCAACTCGCCAAAGAAGGCATCGAAGCAGAGATCGTTGACCTGCGCTCTCTTCGCCCGCTGGATATGGGGCCCGTACTCGAATCGTTCAAAAAGACAAACCGGGCAGTGATTGTGGAAGAAGGCTGGCGCTCATTTGGCGTCGGTTCGGAGGTCGCTGCCCGCCTTTACGAAGAGGCTTTCGATTACGCCGACGCGCCCATTCAGCGCGTGGCGCAAAAAGAAGTCCCTCTACCATATAACCGCACCCTGGAGCAGATGGCGCTGCCACAGGTGGAAGATGTGATCGCCGCAGTCAAGGAGGTGCTTTAATGGCGGACATTGTCACGATGCCCAAATTGGGCTTCGACATGGCAGAAGGCACTTTGGTGCGCTGGTTGATCCAGGAGGGCCAAACCATCAAAAAAGGCGCAATTATCGCCGAGATCGAAACCGATAAAGCCACTGTAGAGGTCGAATCGAATTACGACGGCGTCGTAGCGCGTCTGTTGGTGCCTCAAGGCGAGATTGTGCCGGTCAACACGCCGATTGCAATCATCGCCGCGCCAGGTGAGAAAGTGGAAGAACTGCCTGAAGCGGCGGGTGTCGTTACTGAAAAAGCGCCCACCCCACCAGAAACTTCTGCGGAAGCGAAGCCCGCGGATCGAAGCGAGGCAATCAAACCCGCCCAGGGCGAGGCAGTTGAGCAGGGTCAGCTCCCCGGCGGTGTGAGGGCTTCGCCTCTGGCGCGGCGTATGGCGGCGGATATGCGCATCAATTTACAAAAAGTCACCGGCAGCGGTCCCGGCGGAAGGATCGTCAAACGCGATATACAGGCGTACCTGGAAGCGCCTGCGGTCCAGGTCGCCGCGCCCACTCCAATGGCCGCGCCAACCCCTGCTCGCGCCCCATTGCCCCCGCTGGCGCCTCTGGCGGCCGCACCCCAACCCGAAGATCAGATCATTCCCCTGAACCGGTTGCGCGCGGCCATTGGGCGGCGCATGGTTGAGTCGAAACAACAAGCCCCGCACTTTTACGTGACGCACGAATACGACGTAGGCGCGTTGATCGAACTGCGCAAGCAATTGAATGCGTTGTTGCCTGACGAAGAGAAGCTCTCGGTAAACGACTTCATCATTAAGGCAGCAGCCCTGACCCTGCGCCAGTTCCCCAACTTGAACGCTGCTTTTCAGGACGATCAAATTGTGCATTACGGGGCTGTCAACATCGGCGTGGCGGTAGCTGTAGAAAATGGACTGCTCACCGTAGTTTGCCGCGACGCGGATCGAAAACCGCTGCGCCAGATCGCAATCGAGGTGCGAACCATGTCCGCCCGGGCGCGCGAAGGCAAAGTCCGCTCGGAGGACATCGAAGGCTCCACCTTCTCCACCAGCAACCTGGGTATGTTCGATGTCGAACACTTCGTCGCCATCATCAACCCTCCAGAAGCAGCGATTTTGGCGATTGGTTCGGCAAAACAGATGCCTGTGGTCAAGGACGATCAGCTTGCCATTGGCTGGCGCATGAAAACCACCCTCTCTGTAGATCATCGCGTCAGCGATGGCGCAGAAGGAGCGCGATTCCTGCAAGCGATGGCTGCCTACCTGGAAGAACCGCTCAGACTGCTTATTTAGAAAAGGTTGTTTGATTATTTTAGGGCGGCAGTGCCGCCCTAAAATAATCAATTCTTTCTTTTTTTCCCCGCCACTTGGGGGCAGGCTTAGAGGTGGGGGAGATTTCCGAATGGGTTATAATGGATGGCTGCCGGGCAAAATGCGCCGCAGGAGAACAACATGACTACATTCGACTATGATCTGCGCTATATACAGGCTGGGGTCGAGCAGTTGGAAGCTTATTTGTTATCCCCAGAGCTTTATTGGCCCAGCGGGGTGAGCGCCCGCAGCGGAGAAACGCCATACCCCCAACTGACCTTGAGCAATCTCCTTTTAGCTCTTCGACGCCTGCAAGCCACAGCCCAGACGCCAGGACAAAAAGAAGAGCTTAGCCGCCTGGAACAACAGCTAGAAGCGAACCGTTATCGCTGGCGTTCCGCCTGGAGAAAAAAAGCGCAGGTGGATTTTCACGCCCGTCTCAGGCTGTGGCGCGATTTCCTGGAAGAGTATCGCCAAAAACCATCCGCGCACTATGACCGTTATACCTACGAAGTGGGCCGGCGCGTGCAGCTTCATCTGCTGGAAAGCGAAATACCAGACCTTAAAGCGGCGGAAATAGAAGCCGTTCAAGGTCTGGACAAACTGCTGCGAGCGTTCTTTGTCCCTGGCGAATTTGTTTGGGACGCAGCCCTGAAAAGCAGTTTTCCGCCAGAAACTTTCTGGTATTTATATGGTCATCTACGCGCAGAAGCCATTGGGGGATGAAATTGAAATGGCCGCGCTGGTCGGCGGCGCCTTTCGATGTCGTTGGCCAACAAAGAAAAAATTATCTTTACGTCCAAATTGACGCCATAGCTATTGGGCTGTCCAGCGCAGCCAGCCCTTTTCTGCCGGTCTTTTTGACCCGCTTAGGGGCGACGAACGTTCAAGTCAGCCTGCTTTCCTCCATGCCTGGAATCACCGGGCTGCTGTTAGCCATCTTCATCGGCAGATTCCTCCAGGGACGGCGGAACATCGTCCCCTGGTTCAGCGCTTCGCGCTTGCTGGTAGTTTCATCCTACGCCGCCACCGGCCTGGCGCCGTTCCTGGTACCCGAAGAATATCTGATCCAGACCATTTTAGCCATCTGGGCATTGGCTACGGTGCCGCAGACAGCCCTGGCGGTATGCTTTTCGGTGGTAATGAACGCAGTCGCCGGCCCAAAACACCGCTACGATCTGATGAGCCGCCGCTGGTCCATTCTGGGCTTGACCAACGCCATCATGGTGACGCTGGCCGGTCAGGTGCTGGAACAGTTCGATTTCCCGATTAATTATCAACTGGTCTTTCTGTCCCTGTCTGTTGGCGGGTTGTTAAGTTATTACTTTTCAAGCCGCATCGCCTTGCCAGATAGCGATCCGCAGCCAGCGCCTCCCGGCAGAACACTTCGGCAGCGGGCGCGCGATTATTTCGATCTGGTGCTCAGCCAACGAGATTTTGCCCGCTTCTCTGCCAAGCGGTTCGTGTATCAGTTCGGCATCCAATTGGCTTTGCCGCTCTTCCCAATCTATTTTGTGCGCGAAGTGCAGGCCAACGACGCCTGGATTGGCGTCATCAACACCGCACAAACCGCGGCGCTGTTGATTGGATACTTTCTCTGGCCGCGCCAATCCCACCAACGCGGGGCGCGTTTTGTGCTGCTATGCACAACCTTCGGCCTCAGCCTCTATCCGGCGCTGGTTGCTTCCACCCACAGTGTTACAGCCATTACTCTATTTGCAGGAATTGCAGGAATATTCCAGGCCGGCATTGACCTGGTCTTCTTTGACGAGTTGATGAAAACTGTGCCGGTCGAATACTCCGCCACTTTCGTATCTCTGGCGCAAAGCCTGAACTACCTGGCAGCCATGTTAGCCCCAGTAGTTGGCGCCTGGCTTTCTGAGCATATCGGTCTTTCTGGCGCCCTCGTCGCCGGCGCGATCATCCGCCTGGCCGGATTTGCCCTTTTTGCTGTAAAAATGCCCCACCTGACCAGAATTCTTCGCCGCCAGGGCAACTAAAAGCGATAGGGTAGAAATCCTAGCCTGAAAAGCCTAACTCGCGCCTCGGTTTTCTAAAAACCACTGCAATTCTTCAATGCGGTAACCGCCCTGCGATACGTATGCCGCTCACAAGCCGGATGATGGATCGCTTTTAAAAATATTTCCTCCGCCTGAATGTTCTTTCCCTCCAGGCACAAGAGTTTTGCC
>Ga0226835_1001254_pt1 | contig 14808 bp, 11 predicted proteins | sample LAC_MetaG_1_FD_163627 | JGI IMG/M metagenome (GOLD analysis project Ga0226835, IMG submission 163627) | Anaerobic ammonium oxidizing microbial communities from anammox membrane bioreactor (MBR) in UC Berkley, California, United States -... | ecosystem: Engineered > Bioreactor > Anaerobic >...
TACGCCGCGGCACTCCTGTGGCCCACCCGGGATCACCTCCGCGCCCGGGGCCTGACCCGCGCGGCCGCGTGGCGCACCCGCCTGCGGCTCGGTGCGCACCGCCGTTGACGGCGGCGCCGCGGCCGGCTCACCTCAGGGTCAACCGGTCTCGGTCGCGGTGCCGCCGGGGCGATCAACGCCCGCGAAACAAGCGGAGCGACACCCCGTCATCGCCCGTGACGGCGTGATCGAGCCGGGTGACGGCACGGAAGGCGACGTCAGTGAAAACCGAAGTCGCTCTGTTCCCGACCCTCGCCGCTCTGCCGCCCTCGCCGCTCTGCCGCCCTCGCCCCCGGAGGCCCCCGCGTGCGGGGCGGTCTCCGCCCCGTCTGTCCGGCACGGGTAGAACGTCCGAGCTTCGCTTGCTAACATCAGCGCCTCACAGCGCGCGGCATCGACCGGGAGGCGGGAAACATGGAGGGGCCGCACCTGCGGCTGCGTGACGGTCTGCGCGTCGAGGAGGTCGGCGACGAGGCGGTCGTCTTCGACGCCGCATCCGGCGCGACCGTCCACCGCGTCACGGGGCCTGGGGTCGAGGCGCTGCGCCTCGTCGCGGCCGGTGCCGTCGGCGACCTGCCCGAGCACCTGGGTCCGGCGGTCGAGGGCCTGGTCGCCGCCGGGATCGTTACCGGTCCCGGTCTCTGGAGCCGGCGCCGGCTGCTGACCACCGGCGCCAAGGGAGCCCTCGTCGGCGGCGCGGTGTGGGGCGCCGCGACGATCACCACGTTCGCGCTCGCCGATCCGGCTGCCGCGGCGACCGCCTGCTCGGGCGTCACCCCGACCAATCCGCAGCAGCAGAAGTACACGTCGAACGCCACGTTCGTCACCGACAACGGTGTGACCAGCCTCAAAGTCCGTTGCTGGGGTGCGGGAGGCGGCGCCGGAGGCGGTCGCTACGACGGTACTTGGAGCGCCGGTTCGGGCGGCGGAGGTGGCGCGTATGCGTACACCGCGGCGCTCACGGTCTCGCCGTGCACGGCGTATTCGGTCGTGGTGGGGGCCGGGGGTGCCGGTGGCCCGAAGCGAACTGACGGCAACCCGGGCGGCGACTCGTACTTCGGGTCCGCGTCGACGGTCATGGCCAAGGGCGGCGGGAAGGGCCTCGGGGCCAATGGTGGGAACCCCAATGGTGGGACCGGCGGTCAGGCGAGCGCATCGGTGGGCGCAACGACGAAGCACAGCGGTGGGAACGGCGGGAAGGGCGGTGACGACGCACTGAATAATGACGGCGGTGGTGGCGGCGGCGGCGCCAGCGACGGTGGCAACGGCGGCAACGGCGGCGATTGGAACGAGATCGGCGGCGCCGGCGGCGCCGCGGGCGGCGCCCAAGCCGGTGGGGACGGCGGGAGTGCCCCGGGGAACCCCGGCAGCGGGAACTGGCACGGAGAGGCCCCCGGCGGGGGGGGCTGCGGTGGGTACGGTGTCATGGGGAGCTGGTTCTCAGACGCTTCGACCTCGGGCGGGAACGGTGCCCGTGGTGAGGTGTGGGTCGGGTACTGAACCTCCACACTGCTGACACCGTCGGTCTGCAGTGACCACGCAGCCGCTGTCCGCCCCGGGCGATCTCGACGCCGACTCGGTCGTCACCCCGGCCGGCGGCGTCGAACTCCACGACGTGGCCGGCGAGCCGGTCATCCTCGACGGCTGGCGCCAGGCGAGCGTCGCGAGCGTTCCAGCGGCGATGATCTGGGAGCGGCTCGACGGCCGTGCCACGCTCGGGGACATCGCAGCCCAGATCAGCGTGCTCGTCGACGCCGACCGATCGACGGTGCTCCACGACGTCGTCGAGTTCGCCCAGCAGGTCGCACGGCTCGGGTACCTCGCCGACGTCGATCCCCACGGCGACGACCCGGACCCGCAGATCACCCTCGTACCGCTTCCGGTCCCAACCGATGCCGGGGACGTCATCGATGACCTCAGCACCGTCGATCCCGACGGCGTCGAGTCGCGGATCCTCGGATTCCAGGGCCGATCCTGCCTGCTCGTCAACTGGAGCCCCCACTGCGGGTACTGCGCGAGCATCCTCGGCGACCTCGCCACACTCGACGGGCGCCTCCGCGATGCCGGGGTGGACCTGGTGCTCTTCGCGTACGGGTCCGCCGACTCCAGCCGCACCCAGGCCGAGCTGAGCGGCTGGCATCCCCGCGTGCTGCTCAAACCGGCCCATGAGGTCGGCCCGTTCACAGCGCACGGCACGCCTGCGGCGTTCCACATCGACGCGACCGGCACGCTGTTGGACCCCGCCGCCCGTGGCACCACCGAGGTGGTCGATCTCGCGGCTCGCCTCGCCGGCGCCGGGCCGGCCATCTCGACAGGGTCGGCGGCGATCTCCCCCGGGGGTGGGACCACCGGAGGCGAGGTGCGCTACGTGCTCGACCGGGGCGGGTCGTGCTCGCCGGGAACAGGATCCGAACCGGTGACCCGCTGGGTGGGAACACGGGTCTACCGCATCGACGGCCACCACGTCGGCTTCCGCTGCGTGACCGATGAGACGGTGGAGATCCTCGACGCGCTGTTCCGGCACCGAACCGTCGACGATCCCCGTGCGGGGCACATCTTCACGGTCGCGGTCTCGGAGCCGGGCGGTTCGGACGGCGAGGCGTCGAACCTGCTGTGCCTGGGCAGCGACGTGCTGGTGAGGAGCCGTTCGCCTGAACGGGTGCTGCGGGCGTTGTTGTGGCATCTCGGCGAGTGGATGCACGAACCCGACCCCACCTCGAGTCTGGTGCGGGTCAGGGCGACTGCGGTGCGCGTGCCCGGTGGCATCGCCCTGCTGCACCCGGGCCTGCACGGGCTCGAGGAGCGGTTGCAACCGGCGTTCGCTCGCTACGGGATCGCGTACGTCGACGTAGCTCATCCCGAGGTGGACTTCGAACGCGCCGAGGTCGTGGTACCCGAACCCGCCCTCCCTCACGACCCGGCGGTCATCGCCGCGGCCGGCCCCAGTGAGGGATGGCCGGACGAACCGGCGCCGGTTCGTCCGGGTCGGTACCCGCTGGTCGGATGGGGCTCGATGTCCGACGCGGAACAGGCCGTCACCCGGTTCACCCCCGCGCAGGCGGCTGCCGCGGTCGTCTCGAACGTGACGGGCACGGGTGACGCGGCGGCCGGACTCCGCCGGCTCGCCCTGCTGTTCCAGCGTGTCCCAGGGTTCGGCCTCTCGTACCACTCCGAAGCGGGACTCGCCGACGCAGTCGCGGAGGCGCTGCGGCTCGATGCGGTCGACCTCCGGATCTGAGGGGAACATGCTGAGACCGAGCCCGGGATCGCACCGCTGCCAGGGTCGGCGGCGACCGCCGCGGTGGGGAACCGCGGTCCACCTCGTGGCGCTCGTCGCGCTGCTCTGTGCGTGCGGAGGCGGTGCCGCGGACCGCTCACGTTCGACCTCACCGGCGACGGGGTCATCAGCGGTGGAGGGGGACCGGACGTCGACGCACTTCGGATGCGAACCGGACCGCGCGGTCGCCGATGCAGAACCTGTGGCGTTGCCACGGGACTGGTCCGTGCCGCTCATCGTCAACCCGTCAGCGTCGTTCGTGAACGTCGACCTGAACGGGGACGGGATCGCGGACACGGTCCTGAGCGGCTGGCCCGACGACTCGACGGGCGCCGACCCGCCCATGCTCGCGCTCGACGGCCGGTCGGGCGGGACCCTCTGGAGATCGTCGGAACACATTGCTGCGATCGCGGCGCCGCTGGTTACCGACCTCACCCGTGACGGAATCCCCGATGTCGTCGTGGGTGGTCGTGGGCTGCCGAACTCGGATCGTCCGCTCGTCGCTCTCGACGGCCGTGACGGGTCGACGCTGTGGGTCGTCGCACCCGCCGAGCCCACCTGGCAGAACGTCTACACCCCCCGGCGGATCGACGACGTCGACGGGGACGGGGTGGACGACATCGTGGTGACCACCGGCGGTGATCATCTCCGCGCCGATTACGACCCGCCCACCGTGGCCGGCCGGATCGCAGTGATCTCCGGGCGGTCGGGGAAGATCCTCGGGATGCTGCCGACAGCGGACGGCCGGGAGCTGTACAGCTCCCCGGTGCTGGTCCCCAGCGCGGGTGGGCCCACGGCGTTGTTCGGCAGCGGAGGTGAGGTGTTCGGCGGATCGCTGTGGGAGGTGCCGGTCGGGTCGATCGCCCACGGCAACGCCGATGAGGCTCTCGAAGCGGTCCTGCCCGGAGGCGGCAGCTCCTTCATCGCCCCGTTGACCGTGGGTCCGATCGCCGCGCCGGCGACGACGACTGCGGTCGCCGTGCGCCTCGACGGCACCGTCTACGCGCTCGACGTGGTGGACGGATCCGTCGCCGGGGAGCTGTGGCGTTCCGAGGAGGTCCCGGAGCTCGTGGAGCGCTCGGTGGGACCGGGTGAGGAGAAGATCATGGCTGCCGGGCTGTCCCCGGCGGCGGTCGCGCAGCTCGATGACGACGAGCAGCTCGAGGTGATCATCCAGTTCTCCGTGCTCCCCAAGCAGGACGTGGAACGCGATGATTACGGGGAGGGTTGCAGCGTGATCGCCGTGTTCGACGGCCGCACCGGCAAGCTGCAGTGGACGCTGCAGGGCGGTCGCACGGGCTCGGTCGTCAGTCCCCTCACCGTCACGCAACCGGGAGGCACGGCGGTGCTGTGCGCATGCGTGCAGATCCCGTCGTCGAAGCGGACGCAGCTCGCGCTGTGGTACCCGACGGCCGATCGTGTGGAACTGGTCGGAGTCGGAGCCCAGCTCAGCGCGACCCCCTTCGTGGTCGACGGCCCAGACGGTCGTCCGGTGCTGACGGTCGGGGAGTACACCGAGTCCCGAGAGGACGGGGATGACCGTCCGCGGCCACCGCTGGTCAGCCGGCTGCGCCTGGGGGAGGGGACGGTCGTCTGGGGTGGCTACATGGGCCCGGCCAACGACGGCTGGGTCACCGACACTGACAGGTGAGGTGCGAGGCGGTCAGCCGGGCGGGCTGTCCATGAGACCGAGCAGCGCGGCGGCGGCGTCGGGAGCGTCGCCCCGGGTGCCTTCGACCACCGCAGCTGACCGGACGACCTTCACGACCGCGTCGAACGCGTCGTCGGGCCGGGTCCGGCTGCAGATCGTGTGCGACAGGATCGCCGCGACCGCCGCTGTAGGACCGAGGGGCTCCCAACCTTCGCTGTCGGGGTCGTAGCGGACCAGCGCGACGAGTCTGACCGGCATCGGGTCCGCTGCCACGGCCAGGTCCAACAGATCAGCCGGCCCGTCGGGGTTCCGCCGTCGTACCGACCGTGGCCAGCCGGTGACGAGCCCCGTTGTGGGGTCGACCAGCGTGTACTCGTCGCTGAGTATCGTCGCACCGGCCTCGTGCGCCGCGATCGCGAGCGTGCTCTTGCCGCCTTCGGATGGGGCGGGTACCACCAGGACAGAGCCCTTCCATGCGATCGCGGCGGAGTGGATCGGCACCAGACGGGTCATCCGGGTCACCGCGAACAGCGTGAGCTGGGTCTCGAGGTGATCCCACGCCTCGGGGGAGGGACGTTCACCGGAAGGTTCCCGGTCGGGGACGACCATCCACGTGTCTGACAGTCCGAAGCGGGCCTCGACCCGCCCGACCGGCGTGCGGTGGCGTTCGAGCCCGAGTGGCGGCCAGCGTCGTTCCAGCTCGGGGATCAGCCCCGGCACGAGCGCCACTTCGACGGCGGCACCGTTCTCGGCGAGTCCCCAGCTCCTGTGGAGGTCCACTGGCGTGAGGCTAGCGACCGGCACCACGACCCCGTCTGGCGAGATCCGCGTCGGCGTGGCCAGTGGTCTTTCCGTCGTTCCAACGGGATGCCGGTTGCGAGGTCCGACCGCTGGATGTCCATTAGCTTTGACGCGTTGCTCGCCCACGCCCTCAATCTCGCCCGGGCCGGGCAGCCGAGCCTCGAGGCGCTCGGCCGACGGGCGGGGGCCGCCTCCGCGTACCGCCTCACGTAGGGCGACAGCCACGCCGCCGCCGCGTTGACCGGCGAGCAGGTTTCCATGCGGGGTCCGGTCCCGTAGGTCTCATCCGCTCGCCCCCCCGTGCCCCCGCCGTCGTTGCACTACGACGCCGTTCGCCGGGAGCCCGATTCCCTATACGGTGGCGTCGCGTCCCGACCGGAACGTGCCAACCGATCGAGTGGGGCAAGCCCCCCGGGTGCCGCGTCACGGTCAGCGCGCCGGAACCCCCACCACTGTGGTGCCGGGGGCCACGTCGTCGAGGACCACGGCGCCGGCTCCGACCCGCGCGCCGACGCCCACGCTGCAGCCGCGGGTGACGATGGCGCCGGTGCCGCAGAAGACGTCGTCACCGATGGTGCAGTCGCCGTTCACGAACACCCCGGGGCTGAGCTGGACGTACGCGCCGAGCGTGCTGTCGTGCTGTACGGCGCAGCCCACGTTCAGGTGGGTGTGGGCGCCGATCTCGACGTTCGTGGTGATCGTGACCCGGTCGAAGATGACGACCCCGTCGCCCAGGCGCACGTCGGGGCCGACGGTCGCGCCGGGGTGGATCACGGTCGCGGCCCGAGCGCCGGCGGCGTCGAGGCGGGCGGCGAGGCGCCGGCGGGCGGCCGACGTACCGATCCCCAGCGCGTAGGGGCCGGGGTGGGCCTCGAGCCAGGCGAGGTCACCGAGGATCGCCGAACCGAGGCGATCGACCCGGGCCCGGTTCTCGCCGGTGGGGGAGTCGTCGACGAAGCCGAGCACCGGCCGGCCGGCCCGGGTGGCGGCGTCGAAGAGCTCCCGGCCGTGGCCGCCGGCCCCGACGATGACCAGCTCGCGGGCGGGCCCGTCGCCCGTCACGAGCGGGCCTCGGGGCGGGCGGGGTCGTCGGCGACGGCGGCGAGGGGGTCGTCGCCGGGGTGGCCATCCACGCCGTGGCCGCCGAGGATCGTGGCCGCGGTGCGGGCGATGAGGCGCAGGTCGAGGAGCGGGCTCTGGGTCTCCGCGTAGGTCACGTCGTACTCGATGCGTTGCGCCCACGGCAGGGAGTTGCGGCCCGACACCTGGGCCAGGCCGGTGAGGCCGGGCCGCACCGCGAGGCGGCGGCGCTGGCGGTCGTCGTAGCGCTCCACCTGGTAGGCGAGGGTGGGGCGGGGCCCGACGATGCTCATGTCGCCGGTGGCGACGTTGATGAGCTGGGGGAGCTCGTCGAGGGAGAAGCGCCGCAGCCAGGCGCCGACGCGGGTGATGCGGGTGGCGTCGGGGAAGACGGGGTTGTCGTCGTGGACCATGGTGCGGAACTTCCACACCCGGAACGGCCGCCCGCCCATCCCGATCCGCTCCTGGCGGAAGAACACCGGCCCCCGCGAGGTGAGCGCCACCGCCACGGCACACACCGCGCCCAGGGCGAGCGCCGGCACCGCCACCACGGCGAGAACCGCCAGGTCGACCGCCCGCTTTCCCCGGTACGGTCGCTCGGCCGCCACGTCCGCCAGCCTACCGTCCGGACAATCCCGGCATTACGGGTAGTTGCGACGGGCCTAGACTCGCACCGATGGACCGGCGGATCTACCTATCGCCTCCCGATGTGGGCGAGGTGGAGCGCAAAGCGCTGCTGCGGGCGTTCGATTCCAACTGGATCACGCCGCTCGGTCCGGAGGTCGACGCCTTCGAGGCCGAGATCTGCGAGTACACAGGTGCGGAGGCGGCCGCGGCGCTCTCGAGCGGCACCGCCGCCCTGCACCTGGCGTTGCTGTTGGCCGGGGTGGGCCCGGGTGACGAGGTGTGGGTGTCGACCCTCACGTTCATGGCCCCGGCCAACGCGGTTCGCTACGTAGGCGCCGACCTGCGCTTCATCGATTCCGAGCGCGAGACGTGGAACATGGATCCCGATCTGCTCAGCGCCGAGCTCGAAGCGGCCGCCGCGGTCGGCCGGCTGCCCAAGGCCGTGATCGCCGTCGACCTCTACGGCCAGTGCGCCCAGCTCGACCGGATCTCGGACCTGTGCGAGCGGTACGGCGTGGTGCTCGTCGAGGACGCCGCCGAGGCGCTGGGGGCCACCTGGCAGGGCCGGCACGCCGGCACGTGGGGCCGGTACGGGGTTTACTCGTTCAACGGCAACAAGATCATGACCACCGGCGGCGGCGGGATGCTGGTGGGCCCGGCCGACGACATGGAGCGGGCCCGCTATCTGGCCGCCCAGGCCCGACAACCGGTGCTGCACTACGAACATACGGAGACCGGGTACAACTACCGGCTCTCCAACCTCCTCGCCGCCGTGGGGCGGGGACAGCTCGAGCGCCTGCCCGAGATGATCGAGCGCCGTCACGAGATCAACGCGTACTACCGGGCCGCGCTGGGCGACATCGAGGGAGTCGGCTTCATGCCCTGGGACGACCGGGGCGTGCCGAACGGCTGGCTGACCGTGATGGCGCTCGGGAAGCCGCTTCTCGACGCGGGGCTGACGCCGGCGGGCGTGTGCGCCGGTCTCGAGGCCGACGTGATCGAGGCCCGCCCAGCATGGAAGCCCATGCACCGCCAGCCGGCGTTCGCCGATGTTCCAGGAGTCGGCGGCGCGGCAGCCGACGAGGTCTTCCTACGGGGCGTGTGCCTGCCGAGCGGCTCGGGGCTTCGAAGAGCGGATCTCGACGGTGTCACGGCCTCGGTTCGTGCCGCGCTGACCCTCCCGCAGCGCGAGGCCTGAGGTGGCCGGGCCACCCAAGGGCGGTGAGGCGTCAAGGGCCGCCAATGCCGCGGCCTTGACGTGGCAGAGGTACGAGCCGTCCGGTTCGGAGCGGGCACGGGCATAACTGCCGGTCTGCATTCGGCGGGCCGTCCACAGCATTGGGTCTTATGATTCGGCGCGAGCGTACGGAGGAAAACGGGCGGCCGGAGCGGTGCGGAGGCAGTGGGAACTATGACGGGACGATAGGTGGAAGACCTGTTGCTGGCGGTGGCCGGCTTCGGTGTCGGGGTGATCGTAGGGCTCACCGGAATGGGGGGCGGTGCGTTGATGACGCCGCTCTTGGTATTGGGGTTCGGCATCGCGCCGATGACTGCTGTCTCGAGTGACCTTCTGACTTCCCTCGTAATGAAGCCGGTCGGTGCCGTAGTGCACGCGCGCCGAACCACGATTCATATGCACCTGGTCGGTTGGTTGTGTCTGGGTTCGGTCCCGGCAGCCTTCGGCGGCGTGCTCCTCCTGCAGGTGTTCGGCGACTCCGACGCTCTCCAGAAGCGGATGAGCTTGGCAATCGGAGCGGCGCTTCTCCTGGCAGTCGGGTCCATGTTGGCGAAGAGCCTCGTGCCGCGCGTGCGTGAGCCAGCTTCGTCCAGTGCGAACACGGGAGTACGAATCCGCCCGCTTCCCACCCTCCTCATCGGCGTACTGGGCGGCGTTATTGTGGGCATGACGTCGGTCGGCGCCGGATCAGTGATGATGGTGCTACTCCTCGCGATCTATCCCCGACTGACGGCGGGCCAACTTGTCGGTACGGACCTCGCACAGGCGATTCCGCTGGTGGCCGCGGCGACCTTGGCGCATCTACTGTTTGGCGAAGTGTCTTTCCCTCTCGCGGGCTATCTGCTGCTCGGCGCCCTTCCCGGAACCTACCTCGGGGCTCGCCTGTCGACTACAGCGCCGGACGGGGTCGTTCGAAATGCACTGATGGCCGTCTTGGCGTTCTCAGGCTTGAGGCTGTTGGGCGTCGGGAACGCGACCCTTGCATGGTGTCTGGTCACCGCTTCGGCAGCGTTGGTGGCGTGGTTGCTCGTCACGTCCGGTCCTCCGGCGGCCCGGAGTAGTCGTCTGCAACGAAGGCGTAAGAGCGAGCCATCGACAGGCGGAGACACCGGGGTGTCGGGTCACTCCGAGCAGCGGGTGCGTTCGCTGCTCGGCCGAGTAGAGGAGCATCAGGAAGTCGTAGGAGCGGAAGCCATTACCGACTCGCGCGCCATGGCGTTGGGCCTGTTCGCTGCGGACGACCCAGACGTCGAGTAGGGCGGCAGGCGACGTCCCGCTCAAGTGTGCGCACCGGGCCTGGTCCGAGGGAGACGGCCGTCAGCCAGGCGGTGGTGGCGTCGAACACCTGCAGAACCCCCCCACGAGGAGGGTTGTCCGCGGATGCGAACCCCTGACCTCGATGGGCGTCGTGAAGAATCAGGGCTGGCGCCTTCGGCAGTGAACACGGTCATGCGGCGAGCACCGGTCGGGCGGGTCACGCGCCGCGCCTTGAGAGGCCGGCGCGGCTCACTCAACAGAGCGGTACCGAGGGCCGTTGGGCGGCCTACAGGCCGTGGTGCGTCGCTGTGAGTGAGGAGGCCGCGCGGGGCGCCGCGATCGACGCGGTCGCCCGAAGGCGAGCACGAGGCGGTCGCCGGCCGATATCATCCCCTGATTCGCGCGGGTCGACGGTGCTGAGCCGCGGATGGGCGAGGCGAGCCCGAGAGGCACCCATAGAGCTCGAATGCGTTCGACCTTCCAGCCCGATGAGAGTTCGGCGGCAGCACCTCGGACGCGGGCGTTCTGTTGCCGACGCCGTCATGAATGCTCCTGGTCCATCGTGCCGGATGACCCGCTCGGTCGCCGACCACGTGCAGGCGGGCCGACGCGGCGTGTGTTGTTGCCCCTATCGGAGAGTCCACCGCGGCGCGGCAGTGTCGAGACCCAGCGAGGTGGATCCCCTGCTCCGCTCGGTGTGCGTCCGCCAGTTGAGGCGAGTCACCGCGGGCCCCTATGGCGCGGTGAGGTTGCGCTGATGGATCACCATGACCGACGCGTTCGCGTACTGTGGCTGGCGAAGGGGCTCGGGCAGGGGGGCATGGAACGGCTGCTGGTCACGCACGCCAGATTCGGTGACCGTGATCACTTCGACTATCAGGTGGCCTACCTGGTGGATCGTCCGCATTCCGTGGTCGAGGAGTTGCGCGCCCTCGACGTTCCGGTGCATCGCCTGGGACAAGGGAACGGGCGAGACCCGAGGTGGTTGGGAGACCTGGTGCGCCTGGTCCGTCACGAGCGCATCGACGTGGTGCACGCGCACTCGCCGATGCCCGCCGCCATGGCGCGACCGGTGTTGGCGTTGGTCGCGCCCTCAGTCCGGTTCGTGTACACCGAGCACAACCGGTGGGACCGCTACAGCGCCCCGACGAGGTGGGCGAACCGCCTTACCTTCCGGCTCAACAACGCAGCGTTCGCAGTCTCCGACGATTGCCGATCGACCGTGCCGCCGTCGTTGCAACGGAGGATCTCCACACTCATCCACGGGATCGACGTCGATGCCGTGGCCGCCCATGCCGCTGACCGCTCCGATGCTCGGGCCGAGCTCGGCCTCGGCGACTCCTCGGTGGTGGTCGGCACCGTCGCGAACCTACGCCGGCAGAAGAACTACCCGATGCTGCTGGAGGCGGCATCGAAGGTCTGTGCTGTGAGGGACGACGTGGTCTTCGTTGCGGTCGGGCAGGGGCCCTTGGAGGCCGAGCTCAGGGCGCGCCATGCCGAGTTGGGTCTCGGCGAGCGGTTCCGCCTCCTCGGGTTCCGGCCGGATGTCCACCGTGTGATGAGCGCGTTCGACCTCTTCTGCCTCTCGTCCGACCACGAGGGCCTACCCGTCGCTCTCATGGAGGCCGCCGCGCTCGGACTCCCCGTCGTATCGACAGATGTGGGCGGTATTCGCGCTGCGGTCGGTGGCGGTGAGTACGCCCGCCTGGTGCCCGCCGGTGACGTCGACGAGTTGACGCGGGCGCTCCTGGATGCCTGTTCAAGCACCGGAGAGAGACCCCGAGCCCTGAACGACCCGGATCGATTCGATGCCCGGCGGGCCGTGTCCGTCATCGAGTCCACCTACACGCAAGGTGGGCGCACCACAGGTTCGGGCGGGACTGGTCGCGCCGGATGCTGAACCGAGTGGCGGCTCGTCCGGTGATCCCCGACCGTCGGGTGCTGTTCATCGTCGGCAGTGGACGTAGTGGAACTACGCTGGTCTACGAGATCCTCTGCTGCGATCCGGCCGCGGCCTGGATCAGCAACTACTCCCAGAGGCTCACGAGACTCGCCCGTCTGCACCCGCGGGCCCCGAGCGGGTTCAAGGGCTCCACCACCCGATTCGCGGTCCGGCCGGTCGAGGGCTATCGGCTGTACGACCGTGTCCGCGCCCGAGCCGGTGGCGCCTACGACGGCGTGCTCACCGGGCAGGACTGTTCGGACCGGGAGGTCGGTGCGTTGCGCCGCGCCATCGCTCGGCACTTGTCGAGGCGCTCGGCTGACTACTTCGTCAGCAAGAACACCCGCAACACTCGCCGGGTCGGATACCTCGCCGCCGCGCTTCCCGAGGCGACCTTCGTTCACGTCGTCCGACACCCGGTAGCGGTGGTCGGATCGATGTTGGCCGTGCCGTTCTTCGACGATGTCCGCATCTGGTGGTTGGGCGGGGCCCGAGTGGCGGAGCTCGTCGCCCGTGGGCACGACCGGTCCCTGCTCGCCGCGGAGGTCTGGCTCCGAGAGACCGCGGCGTGCGATGCCGCCCTGAGTACAGTGCCTGAGTCGCGTCGGGCCGTCGTCCACTACGAGGACTTCGTCGACGATCCGATCGACGAGGTCTCATCGGTCCTCGAGTTGGTGGACCGCGAGCCCTCGCCATCGTTGGTGCGACAGATCAAAGCCCGGGCCATCAGCAACAGGAACGGGCCGACCATGTCCCGGCTGACCGTAGAACAGCAGGCGTCGATCTGGAGTGTCGTCGGCGACCGAGCGGCCCGGTACGGCTATTCCCTTGGCGACCCCGGTCGGTTGGCGCAGTGAAGCACGCGCGCACCCGAGGCGGATACTCGACCCGTCGCCCGGTAAAGCAGGCGGTCAAGCGGCGGCTGCTCGGCGCTAAGCGAGTCGTGGCGAGTGTGCACCGGCGCATTCGCGCTCGATCGGATGCACGGGTGCTTCTGGTGGCTCATAGGAGGCTGATGGAGCAGTACGTCAGCCTGGCCGTACCACTGCTGCCGGAAACGGCCGAGGTCCGGATCTACACGCCGCGCCGCGGCGACCGGCGGCCGCAGGCGATCCGTACGGGAGTGCGGCCGGCCCGGCCGTGGGCACCCTGGCAGTGGTGGGATCTGATCATCCTGGCTGATCACCTGCCGCTCGTGTTTCCCCCCATGGATAATGCGGTGCTCATGAGCCACGGGCTCGTACGAGCCGGCCGCGCGCCGCGCGGCAGTTACTTCTACGATCGCCGTCGCATGGTGCTCAACGGTCGACTCGTCTACGCCACGGTCTGCGATCCCTCCGAGAGGACCGCTGTTGAGGCGCCGCGGTTCGTCCCGGAGGTTGCTGGGCGTGTGACGGTCACGGGCGACCTCCGTGTGGATCGGATGCTTCGATGCGCAGCCACAGCACCGGCGGGGGAGCGGCCGCGTCTACTGGTGATGTCGACGTGGGGATCGGATTCGCTGTTCGAGACGGCCGGGCCGGCATTGTTCGATGAGTTGTCGGATCTCCATCGCTCCGGCGCGGTGGCGGTGACGGTCACCTGTCATCCCAACCTTCTCGAACCGTCGACGTCGCTGCGCGACTGGCCCCCACTCCTCTACGCGTTGTCCCGATCCGGCGTCGAGGTGGTCGATCCGTCGGATCCGTGGGAACCCGTGCTCGCCGCGGCCGACGTCGTGCTGACCGATCACACATCGCTGGGTGCGACTTTCGCCGTTCTGAGGCGCCCGATCATCCCCGTGGTGTGTACTCCTGAACCGCCGGATCCCGACACCTTCTTCGGCCGACTCGTGGCGGCATCCGAGCCGTGGCCGCTCGGGACCGGCAACTTGGCCGGGGCCGTTTCCGATGCGCTAGCTCGAGGCTTCCCGGTGGCGATGGAGCCGGTCGTCGACGCGATGGTCGACTACGTGGGCACCGCCCCGGAGAGGTTCCAGGCCGTGTTCGACACGGTGCTCAGGTGTGGAGACTCGACCGACGCGAACCGACACCGGACCGGTCGCCACCATGGGTAACCGTCTCCGCACCGGTGGAGCGGATCACGCTCGCCGGCCGTCGACCGTCACCGTGGTCGGTGATCTGCTGGCCGGGTGGCGCCTACGGCTTGCGCTCCTGGCCATGACGTCGTTTGGCGCCGGGCTGTCCGAAGCCTTGTTCCTGGTGCTGGTCACCCGGGCGATCTTCTCCATCACCAAGGGATCGGGCGTCCTGGAGGTGTGGAACGGTCATGAGCTGTCGATCCATCAGGCTGCCCTGGTCGCGGCGGCCCTGGTGGTCGTGCGGGTTGCGCTGGCGTTGGTGGGCGTGCGCCAGACGGGCACTCTGGTGAGCGGTGTCGTGGCCCGGACACGTGGCCAACTGTCGGGCGCGTTCCTTCACGCGTCGTGGGAAACCCAGCAGGACGATCGGACCGGCCAGCTCCAGGAGCTCCTGACCACGTTCACTCGGCAGGGCGCCGTGCTCCTGGCGAACCTGACGCAGATGGTCTCCTCAGGTTTCAGCCTGACGGCACTGCTGGCTACGGCCATCTGGGTGAATCCGCTCGGCGCGATCGTGTTGATCGCGACCGTCGCGCTGCTGGCCTCTCTGTTGAGACCGCTCCGCAAGGCGGTGAAGCGCCGTTCACGCACGCTGGCGACGGCGGGAATGGGTTTCGCGACGTCGCTGAACGAGATCTCCCAACTGGGGATGGAGTTGCACGTATTCGGCGCGCAGGACGCGGCCGAGCGACGAATAGCGGAGCTGATCGAGCGGAACCGCGTGGCCGAGCGCCGGGTGATCGTTGCGACCCACGCGGTCGCTCCGGCCTATATCGGGCTGGCGTACCTCACGATCGTGGGGGCCATGGTCGCGGCA
>Ga0226835_1001255_pt1 | contig 14806 bp, 14 predicted proteins | sample LAC_MetaG_1_FD_163627 | JGI IMG/M metagenome (GOLD analysis project Ga0226835, IMG submission 163627) | Anaerobic ammonium oxidizing microbial communities from anammox membrane bioreactor (MBR) in UC Berkley, California, United States -... | ecosystem: Engineered > Bioreactor > Anaerobic >...
GACCCTGCGCTTTCAGGCCGACGCCCTGCTGCTGCGCGGCTTCGACGCCGAGCAACTCACCGAGATGCGGGGCATTGCCGACGGCGCAGCCCACAAGGGAGCGACGCTGCACGGCAAGAAGGTGGACTTTCTGGACGTGGTGACGCTGAACTCGGTGATCGACCTGGGGCAGATGGCCTCGGCCCTGCGCGTCACCCCCCACGCCCTGTCCGGCCAGAGCTTCGCCTTCCCGCTGGAGGAGCTCAAGATCCCGGAAACCGTGCACCGCTGTTCGTCGTTCGCCGCCACCGGTCCGGCCACCGCCTCGGGGGAGGTGGTGTTCGGGCAGATCTTCATGTGGGGCGGCTACACCGGGGTGCACTGGAACGTCCTGCTGGACATCGAGCCGTCCAGCGGGCACCGGCTGGTGATGCAGACCTTTCCGGGCGGCATCCACTCGGGGGCGGACTTCTACATCAACGACGCCGGCCTGGTGATCGGCGAGACCACGGTGGCGCAGACCCCCTTCGACCCCACCGGCACTCCCCAGTCCAGCCGTATCCGCCGGGCGGCGCAGTACGCCTCCTCCATCGACCAGGTGGCCGCCATCCTGCGCGAGCGCAACAACGGCATGTACACCAACGACTGGCCCATCGCCGATGTGAAGACCGGCGAGGTGGCGATCCTCCTGCTGGGCACCCGGGCCAGCCGGCTGTGGCGCTCGGGGGACGCCGAGGCCCCCTTTGGTACCCCCGGATTCCTGTGGTCCAACAACAACGCCCGCGACCCCGCGGTGCGCCGGGAGTACGCGGTGCAGGCCGACGATGCGCCGTTCGACGTGGCCTTCGCCCCCACCAACCGGGACGTGGCCTTCTGGCGCTTCTGGGAGGAGTTCCGGGGACGCATCGACGAGCAGGCGGCGGTGCGCCTGTGGGCCTCCTCCCCCGTCAACCGGCCGCATGCCTGCGACGGCAAGATCACCACCACCGCCATGGCCCGGGAGCTGGTATTCCTGGCCCATCACGGCAAGGTGACGCTGCGCGAGAAGTTCCCCGAGAAGGGCAACCGGCGCATGCCCGACCTGCCGGGCGCGGTTCCCCACTTGGCGCTGGGGTACGCCACCGCCTCCCCCGGGGTGATCACCGAGATGCTCAAGTCGGCGCGCACGGATCGCTTGGCAAAGGCGGGAGTGGGAGCGCCCCCGCCGGCGGGGCGGGTGGATCTGGGGGCGATGGCGGGGCGCTATTCGGTGGATCAGCGGAAGCTATGGAAAGGCACGGTGTTTCCGGCTGCGACCGGAGACCAGTGGCTGACCTCGGGCTCGGCCGCCTACTGGCGGCTGCTGCAGGAGCTGCCGGCGGCCGCCGAGGAGGGCTATCGGCAGCTCGCCGATCGCCTCGCCGAGCTCAACGCCCGCTACCTCACTCTGGTGGCCAGCGAGGGGGAGCGACCCGCCCGCGCCGCCGGCGTGGCCTACGACCGCTACGCTCCCTACCACCTGCCGCGCCTCAAGGGGACGTTTGCCCTGCACCAGCTTCGCCTGCTGCTGGGGAACGCCACCTTTCTCGAGGTGATGAGGGAGGCCCACGCCCGCTTTGCCGGGCGGGAGATGGGCGCCGCCGAGTTCGTCGCCCTCGCCGAGGAGATCGCCCGCCGCCCGCTGGCGCCCTTTCTGGCCCAGTGGAGCGAGCGCACCGGCCTGCCCGATCCGGCGGTCGCCGTACGCGGCGGCAAGGTCAAGGAGGGGTGGCGGCTGGAAATCACCGTCACCCAGGCGGGGGAGCCCTACCACTTTCTCACCGCGGTCGCCGTGGAAGCCAGGGGGGTTGCCGCGCTGCGCCCGCTGGAGGTCCAGGGGGCGCGCACCGAGGTGAGCTGGGCGCTTCCCTCCCGGCCTGATCGGGTGATCTTCAACCCCACCTTCGACATCCCGGTGCCGCTGGCCAACCCGTACACCTGGGCCAGTTTCCTGGACCGCTTCGAGGACACGTTGATCGTCCATGGCACCTCTCGCCAGGAGGAGGCCAACCACACCCTGGCGCTGCGCCTGCAGACCACCCTCGCCGACGCCTACACCGAGGTGCTGGTGCCGGTGGTCAAGGACTGTGAGCTCTCCCAGGCGGCCGCGGCGGCCCACGACCTCATCGTGCTCGGCTCGCCCCAGGACAACTCCTTCACCGCCCGGCTGCGCCAGCACCTGCCGGTGGTCCTGAAGAACGGGGCGTTCTCCTTCCTCGGCGGCAGCTACGCCCACCCCGACGATGGCCTCTTCCTGGCCGTGCCCAACCCCTTCAACCCGGCGCGGGTGGTGTACCTGTTCCTGGCCAACTCGGCGCTGGAGCTCCACCACATGACCCGACGCTACCTGCCGACGCTGCAGCAGTGGGCGGTGTTCCGGGGCGAGGAGGTCAAGACGGGCGGCTTCCTGCCGGTGGAGCGCTTCGTGGCGAGGGAGGCTGACGCGCCGCCAAAGTAGGTACCCCACCCACCGGCGGTCCGACCGGGACCGAGGCTGCTCGCTCCGCTGGCAGCCGAGCTCTCCTGCAGGGGGAGCCAGCCGCTACGGCAGCAGCGCTGCCGGGACGAACACCGGATCGCCGGTGCGGTTGTCCACCACCGAGGCGTAGGCGAAGAACGCCCCACCCGTGGTGGTGGTACGCACGGTGGCGTAGCCGCCGTTGACCACCTCCCGCGTGACGAGCTCGAACGCCTTGTCGAACTGCTTGAACTCGTAGGGTTTGAGCTGGAAGGCGTGGGTTCCCAGGTGGCGACCGATGGCGGTGGCGAAGCGGATCTCCACGTCGATGGGAACCACCGAGGCGCTGACAAACCCGATGTTGGTACGAAACCCGGTGGCCAGCGAGGGGTCGTGGGAGAGCTGGATCAGGCGACCGGCCTTGCCGCTGACGATGGCCTGCGACACCGTGTGGGCCGGCACGAACTGACCATAGGTGCCGTTCGCTGTCTGATTGAAGGTACGGCTGGCCAGCAGCACATCGCCCTGGATGGGGGTGATGCGCAGGGCGGCGGCCCCCGAGAAGGAAAACACCGAGTGGAGGATGTCGGCGTAGGTGGCGCTGCGGCCCTCGGAGAGGGTGAAGGTGGCGCGCGGCGGATCGGGGTTGGGCTGGTTGCGGGCGAGCAGTTCGATGATGTAGGAGGCCGTCACGGTGCCGGGGTTGTGCACCTCCAGGTCGGTGCGCCAGAGGGTCCCGCCAAAGCCGGGCAGGTGGGCAGCGGTGAGGATGTAGCGCCCCTGATCCGGCGGTGCGGCGCTCACGGTGACGGTGGTGGAGCCGACCACGGCCACGCCGCGCGCCGTCCCCTCGCCGCGGATGGTGAACTCGCCGGGGCCGGCGTAGGCGTGGGTCACCTCCACGCAACCGCCAATGATGGCGCAGCCCACCGAGTAGGAAACGGTGCTCTCGGTGCCGTCGCCGAAGTTGAAGGTGATGGCGTCGCCGGAGAACACCACCGGCGGCGAGAAGGTGAAGGTGACCGTCTCGCCCGGCATGACCGGGTTGCGGTTGGGCGAGATGGACAGCGGATCGGCGGCGTCCAGGACGGCCGCCGCGCTGGCGGCGAGTGCCGCCGCGAGGGCGATGCGAGCCAGAGTGGGGGTGATCACGGCTCCCTCCTCACACGAACTCGAGAATAGTGCACCTGGCGGTGCACGACCGGTGATCTGCGCCACGCCTGGGGCCGAGGACCCTCAGGCCGGGCGCAGCACCATGGTGAGGTCGCGCCCCTCCAGGGTTTCCGGCGGCTCCTGCTCCACCACCGCCGTGCCGGCGAGCTGTTCCACCACCCTGGCCAGCACCTCGTAGCCGTTTTCCGGGCGGCGCATCTCGCGGCGGCGAAACATCACCGTCACGCGCACTTTCAGGCCCTTCTTCAAGAACCGCTCGGCCATGCGCAACTTGGTGAGGAAGTCGGCGTCGTCGATGGCCGGCCGCAGCTTGACATCCTTGACCTGGATGATCGTCTGATTGCGGCGAGCCTCGCGGGCCTTCTTCTCCTGCTCGTACAGGAAGCGCCCGTAGTCCATGATGCGACAGACGATGGGGCGGGCCTCGGAGGCCACCTCCACCAGGTCGAGCCCGGCGGCGCGCGCCTGCGCCAGCGCCTCTTCCACCGGGACGATGCCCACCTGGGTGCCGTCGGCGGCGATCAGCCGCACGGGCGAGAGGCGAATGCGGTTGTTGATCCTGTGCTGTGCCCTGTCGGGCGGTTCACTGAAACCTCGTTTCCCTCGGATTATGGCAGCCTCCTTGTCGGTTCTTCCTGTGATCGTTCGCGTCGGGCCACGCTGGCCCGCGCATTTCTGCACACTCCTGTGACGGGGTGCGATCCATATGGTAACACAAGGCTTGACCGTAGCCCTGCCGGGGGCGAGGACGGGGACAGATGCAACGGGGGCGAACCTGGCATCTAGGCGGGAACGATCTTGACGCCGTCCAGAGCGATGACGGTGCGGTTGCCCACCACCTCGACGGCATGCTGCCAGCCGCGGGGAATCTCGATGAGATCGCCCGGGCCCAGTTCGACCCGCTCCCCGGCGATGGCGATGCGGAGCCGACCGGCGAGCACCGCGTCGGCCTTGTCCTGCTGGTGGGTGTGGGGGGGAAGGCTGGTGCCGGGGGGGTAGGACTGGCGCACCACGCTGTACCCCAGCTCCTCCAGCCGATGGCGCAGCTTGGCCTCGTTTAAAGGACCGTGTCGCTCGCGGTTCCAGCGCTGCACCTTCACGCCCTGACGATAGCGCACGCTGGCGTGCCGGGGCAAGCCGGAGGAGGCGGTTCTCTCGTCGCTTGGGGTCTCGCAGTACACTGTGCCGGTGGAATCCACGCCGATCGCCATCTTTCGCCCCCCCCGCCGACGCGTGGCGGCGCGCGCCGTACTGGGCGGCCTGGTGTCCATCGTGGCGGGTGGGGGGGTGCTGTTTGCCGCCTCGCTGTTCTGGCTGCCGCGCAGCATCGTCTACCGCATCGCCGATGGAACACTCACGGTGCAGGCTCGCTACTCGGTCATCACCGAGGCGCGTCAGGTGGCGCTGGGCGACGGGGTCGACGTCGAATCGGTTCGGCTGCGCGGTGGCCGGCGGAACCACGGCACGGCCATGCCCGGGTTCTGCGTCGGGTCATTCAGCTACGAGGGAATCGGCGCGGTCTGGCAAGCCACCAACTGCTCGACCCTGGCGCTGGTGGTGCGCAGCCCCCAGCTCGACCGCCCCCTGGTGATCACCCCTCCGGATCGCAAGGCGTTTCGCCAGGCGATGGCGATCGGCACGGAGCTGGTGGTTTCGCCCATCGCCGTGACGGCCGGCGACGGCCTGGCCATCGCGCGCTGGGCGCTGGCAGCGGCGGCGCTCGGCCTCCCCTCGCTCTTCGTCCTCTTCTTCATCTCCCCTGGCCGGTTGCGGTACCTGGTGCGCCCCGGCGAGCTGGAGGTGGCCGGGCTGCTGCGCCGGCGACGCTGGCCCCTCGCCGGAGTGACGGTGCGCCGCTTCCGTCCTTCCGCGGCGCTTCGCCTCATGGGGACGGCCATGCCCGGGTACTACGTCGGTCTTTTTCGGATGGGCGGAGCCACGGTGCGGGTGGCGGCAACCCACCTGAACGAAGGGGTGCTGGTGGAGGGAAGCCGTAGCGTCTTCGTCACGCCCGAGGACGTGGATGAGTTCCTCGCCGCGCTGCAGCAGGCGGGGGCGGTGCCGGGTCCGGCGACGTGAGCAGGGCACTCGCCTACTTCGTCACGCCCCATGGCTTCGGCCACGCGGCGCGGGCCTGCGCGGTGATCGAGGCGCTGGCGGCCCGCCTCGGGGACCTCAGGGTGGAGCTGTTCACCACCACCCCGCAGTGGTTTTTCGAAGAGTCGTTGTCCATCTCCTTCGGCTACCACCCCTGCGTCTGCGATGTGGGGCTGGTGCAGGCCACCTCCCTGGAGGAGGACCTCGCCGCCACGGCCCGGCGCCTGAAAAGCGAAATTCCTTACGCTCATGAGGTTATCGAGGAACTGGCGAACGCGGTCCAGGCCTTGGGATGCCAGGGGGTGGCGTGCGACGTCTCGGCGCTGGGCGTGGCGGTGGCGGCCCGCGCCGGGCTGCCCTCGGTGGTGGTGGAGAACTTCACCTGGGACTGGATCTACTCCTCCTATGCGAGCCAGTTCCAGGAGTTGGGGGAGGCGGCACGATACCTCGCCCTGGTGCTTCGCGGGGCTTCCCGGCGGCTGCAGACCGAGCCAGCCTGCGCGATCGATCCGCGGGCGGTGCAGGCACCTCCCGTGTGGCGCCAGCCGCGTCAACCGGCGGCTGACACTCGCGAGCGGTTGGGGATCACCGGGGGGCAGCGGATGGTGCTCCTCACCATGGGCGGGATCCCCTGGCGATGGGATGGCGTGGGGCGTTTGCGAGCACATTCCGAGGCCGTTTTCGTGGTGCCCGGTGGGTCAGAGGCGGAGCGACGGGAAGGTAACCTCGTGCTGCTGCCCCACCGCACCGGCCTCTACCATCCTGACCTGGTGCAGGCGGCCGACGTGGTGGTGGGCAAGCTGGGATACAGCACCGTGGCCGAGGTGGTGGGGATGGGCAAACCCTTTGCCTACGTGCCCCGCCCCACCTTTCCCGAGTCACCGGTCCTGGAGGCCTACCTCCGGCAGCGGGGAGCATGCATGGCGATTCCGCCGCACCGGGTGGCGACGCTGGAGTGGGTGGGTGAGGCGCTGAGGCTGGCAGATCTGGGAGGCGCGCCCGCGGCTCCGCCCGACGGCGCCGGCATGGTGGCGCAGGTACTACTTGAGACATTATTTAATCACAAATAATACTACTCACTAAGATATAATATGTATTTCTGACGAAAATAGTGTATAATGAGCCTGGCCGGTTCTTGCCGGTGGGGAGGGGTGTATGAGCGAGACGGGGAGCGCCAGATTTTCGGGGCTCAAGAAGGCGCTGACCTACGCCAACAACCTGACGAGCCTTTTGGGCATCGGGCTGGTCACCGTCACGGCGGTTCTGATCATCATCTTCATTGCCGTCGACCTCCTGGGCGAGGTGCGCAACCCTTACTTGCCGGTGTTCGGGTTCATCGTGCTGCCGGCCGTGTTCGCCCTCGGCCTGGTGCTCATCCCCTTCGGGATGTGGCGGCGGCGGCGGGCGTTGTGGCGGGCCGGGGTGGGACCCGAAACGATCCCGACCTACCCCCGACTGGATTTCAACGATCCCCACGTGCGCACCACAGCCGTGGTGGTCCTGGGTTTGACGATGGTCAACGCGGTGATCTTCGGCACCGCGTCGTTTCTGGCGGTCGAACACATGGACTCGCCGCGCTTTTGTGGTCTCACCTGCCACACCGTCATGCAGCCTGAATACACCGCCTACCAGGACTCGCCCCACGGCCAGGTGGCCTGCGTGGAGTGTCATATCGGTCCCGGCGCCTCCTGGTTCGTCCGCAGCAAGGTGGACGGCTTGCGGCAGGTGTGGGCGACGGCGTGGAACACCTACCCGCGCCCCATCACCACCCCGATTCACACCCTGCGCCCGGCGCGGGAGACCTGCGAACAGTGCCACTGGCCCGCCAAGCACCACGGCGACAAGCTGCGCTCCTTTGCGCGCTACGCCGCCGACGAGGCCAACACGCCGACCTACACCATCATGCTCATGAAGACCGGCGGCGGCAGCCAGGACCTGGGCGGGCACGGCGGCATCCACTGGTGGCACATCAACCAGGACAACCGGATCCGTTACGTGGCCGATGAGAAGCGCCAGGAAATGCTGTGGGTGGAGCTGACCACCCCCGCCGGCGAGACCTTCGTCTACACCCCCGGCGGCAGCGGCGAGGCGCCCGCGGATGCCGAAAAGCGCGCCCGGCTGATGGACTGCATCGACTGCCACAGCCGACCGAGCCATTACTTTCCGCCCCCCGATCGGGCGCTGGATGCCCTCTTCGATGCCGTACCCGACTACGCCACCCTGCCCTACTTCAAGCGCCAGGCGATGGTCGCCATCACCGCTGCGTATCCCACTCACGCCGCCGGTGTTGCCGGGGTGGAGAAGGCGCTCAGGGAGTACTACCAGACCAACCACGCCGACCTGGTGGCCCGGCGCGGGGAACTGGTCGACCGTGCCGCCGCGGCAGCGGCGCAGGTGTACGCCCGCTCGGTGTTTCCCGAAATGAAGACCAACTGGGAGACCCACGCCAACCACATCGGCCATGAGGAGTCACCAGGGTGTTTCCGCTGTCACAGCGGGGACTTCAGCACCGCCGACGGTGCCCGTACGATTCCGGTCGAATGTGACTCCTGCCACGTCTTCCTGGTCGAAGGGTCGCGCACCAAACCCGACCTCGCCGCCCTGCGCTGACGGCGCGCCGCGCCAGGAACACCTTGCAACGGGCCGGGCGCCTCGCCCGCCCAGGAGCCGCTGACCGTGCCGGTGACCGTGACCGTGTCGGTGTCCGCGCCCGTGGCCGTGTTAGTGCCGGTGTCTCCCGGGCGGGGTGGCCTCGTGGTGTCTTGGCAATGGAACCAGCGGCCGAGTTCCCGGGTTCAACCGCCGGGGAGGCGAAACCCGGCCTCGCAGCGCAGGCCATTGGTGGTCTGCGGTGTGACCGTGGCGCTGGCCTCACTCCGCTCGCGCACCAGCTGCCCTGAAACGGAAGCCCATCCAGCCGGGGTGAACTTTTCGCCGCTGTCCTTCGTCTAAGACTGTGACACTGCGGGTTCAGCGGCGGCAAACCTGCAGGGGAGGCACACCATGGCGTGCGTGGCACACGAGGTCAGGGCAGCGGCGCAGAGGCGGGTCGGAGTCGCCGTGATCGCCGACCGGGGCGATGGGGCGGAGGTGGTGATGGCGCCCTTGAGCGGAGAGCCCCGCGTGGGCGATCGCTTCAGCTACGGGGGGTTGGACTGGGTGGTGGTGCGCGCCAAGGACCACCTGCGCGGTGCGGTGGCCGTCCCCGTCGCCTCCTGGAGCGCCCGGTGAAGGCAATCTCAGCCGTCCGTACGGCGGCGGCGCCCGCTCCCGCCGGCCATTACAGCCAGGCCGTGGTCCACGGCGGCCTGGTGTACGTGTCGGGCCAGCTCCCCCTCGATCCCGGTAGCGGCGTTCCGCTCCGCGGCGATGCCGGCGCTCAGACCCGGGCGGCGCTGGCCAACCTGGCGGCCATCCTCGCTGCCGGCGGCAGCAGTCTCGAGCGCGTGCTGCGCACCACCGTGTACGTCAGCGACATCGCCCTCTGGGGGGAGGTCAACGCCGCCTACGCTCAGGTCTTCGGCGCGCACCGCCCGGCCCGCAGCGTGGTGCCCACGCGAGAGCTCCACTACGGGTGTCTGGTGGAAATCGACGCTATCGCGGCGATTGACTAGCTGGGAGAGATTCCGGCGGGAGTGACGCCCCGCACCAGAAACTCGGGGTCGTCGCGGAAGTTCATGAAGATGACGATGAACGCCAGCGCCGCCGCCACCATCAGGTCCTTGTCGGCGTACAGCTCCTCCAGCTTGCGCTGACGCGCCTGGGAGGAGGGCGCATCGAAGCGCTCCAGGAACAAGCCGTCCAGACGGTTGGAGAGGTTGACACGGGTGACAGCGGAGATGCCACCGCTCCGGCAATAGGCGAGGGTTTCTGCCAGCAGCTGGTGCTGGCGGCTCGTCTCGGTGACGTGGTAGGTGAACAGGTGCAACACCACCCGCTGCGCCTCCCGCATGGAGGCGGTGGCGATGGCGTCAAAGAGAACCTTGACGGTGGCGTCGTCGCCGGGGCGCAGGCGCTGGCGCACCAGGGACAGTACGACGGTGTTCTTGAAAAGCTCATACAGCCGCCGCGCACCGTCCAGCGGGGCGCGCTGGGGGTGGGGCCGCGACGGAGTCTCCGCTGGGATTGCCTGGTGCAGCATGGTGCGGAAGAGGACGGCAAAAAAATCGACCCCCTCCAGGGGGTCGCGGAAGTCGATCCGCATGTCCAGCGTATTGTCCAGCCGGTCGGCCAGCTTGACGCGCACCAGCTCCGGCGTGATCGGGGCGCGGTCCAGCACGCGACCGATGTAGTGGTAGTAGGTTTCCCCGTCGGGACGGCGGGTGAGGACGTCGAGCCGCTCCATCAGGTACCACTCGCTGGAGGGGTCGATCTGGCGCAACAGTCCAGCGAGGTGCCCCTCCAGCGCCTGCCACTCCTCCTGGGGGAAGTCGGACTCCAGGATATCCTCGAACTTGTCGTGCAGCAGCTCGGTGAGGAGATCGAGGAGGTTCACCTGCGGCTGCGCCCGCGCCAGCAGTGCCGTGGCGCGCAGGGGGTGGAGCACGGCGAGCGGCCCCAGGCGCCGCTGCTTGCCGCTGTAGGCGCGCTCCAGATACGCCAGCACACCTTCGAGTACGGTCAGTTCGCCGGCGGGAAGCTGCCGCCCGTCGAGAATGGTCTCGATGATGGAGGCGCGTCCCACCCCAGCGGCCGAGAGCTGGTAATTGAGCGCCGCGGACAGACGGAAAAACTCGTTGAGGTCGTGCAGCACCACAAGAAATAAGGATAGCAAAGGTCGCCGCGAGGTCAGGGGCGGATGACGGTAAACTCGGACGAGGGGGAGAGGAGCAGCGCCGGATCCACCCGGGCACCGTGCCAGCGAAACCCCAGGTGCAGGTGCGGTCCGGTGGCGCGCCCCGTGGCGCCCACCTTGCCCACCACCTGCCCGGCCTTGACGTCGTCGCCTTCCTTCACCGTCACCCGGCTGAGGTGAAACACCATCGAGATCAACCCCCCGCCGTGGTCGATGTAGACGCTGCGACCGGCAAAGAAGTGATCACCCACCAACACCACCCGACCGGGCGCCACTGCCAGCACCGGAGTGCCAGCTGCCACCTTGTAGTCGATGCCCGAGTGGGGCGAGCGCGGCTCGCCGTTGAACACCCGGCGAGCGCCGAAGTTCCCGCCTTTCGCCTCGCCCTCCAGCGGCGCCGCCAGGGGCAGGGTGAAGCGCGGGCGCGTGTGCAGCTCCCACAGTCGCGCCACCTCGGCCGCTTCCCGCCGGGTGCGCTCCAGGTCCTGCCTGGACAGGTGCACCAAGCGGTCGTCCACCTTCAAGTGCTGCTCCGGGTAGGGGTAAGAACCGACCCGCAAGACGGCCGTCTCTTTCAGGTTGCCGCGGAGGCGCTCCACGGTCACGGTGCCGGTGGCTTCCAGATCCACTGGAAAGTAGCACGCTCCCCCCAGAGGCGCCCAGGTGCGGCCGTGGGCCGCGCAGGCGGTGACACCTTCACCCTGCCAGCGCGCCACCCCGCCAGGCCGTACCGTCACCTCTAGCGGCTGCGTCCCCGCCGCGGCAGGGGTCAGGACGGTCACCAGCAGCAGCGTGAACCAGACCCGGGTCCCCATGGCCCGGGCATGGTACACAACCCCGCCCTGGCGTGGGGGAATCCGGGCCGGTGCAGCCACGTTGGGGCAGGGAGGAGGCGAGATCATGGCCAGTTGGGTCGTAGGGGTGGCGAACGCCCGCCCCAGCTCGTTCGCGGCTCTGGCGGATCGCCATCTGGTGCCCGAGCGGATGGACGATCCGGCCCTCCCCGCCGCCGAGCACCGGCACGCCCTCGCCGGTCTGGCGCGGATCAACTTCCTGAGCGCCGCCGCCGGCAGCTTCCGCACCCCCCTGCGCCGGCTGTGCGAGCTCGATCCCCGACGGGCGGTGCGCGTCCTGGACGTGGCCACCGGCGGAGGTGACGTGCCCGTGCGGCTGGCCTGCTGGGCGCGCCGGCGGGATCTGCCCCTCCACTTCACTGGTTGCGATGTCAGTCCGGGCGCCATCGCCCTGGCCTCGGCGCGGGCTGAAAGGCGCAGCGTCCAGGTCGGTTTTTTTTGCCACGACGTCCTCCGCGACGGCGTCCCTGGGGGATTTGACGCGATCATCTCATCGCTTTTCCTGCACCACCTGCCCACCCCCCTGGCACGGGAGGTGCTGGCCGCCATGGCCGGAGCAGCACGGCTGGTGGTGGTCAACGATCTCGTCCGGTCACCCACCGCCTACACCCTGGCGTGGGCGGGCACGCGGGTGCTCTCCCGCTCCCCGGTGGTGCGCTTCGACGGTCCGGCCTCGGTGCGCGCCGCCTTCACCCTCCCCGAGGCGCGCGCGCTGGCCGAGGCGGCTGGCTTGACCGGGGCCACCATCCGCTGGCGGTGGCCGTTTCGCTTCCTGCTCACCTGGTGGCGACCATGAGCGTCAGCCTGGCCGCCGTGGCCAACCGCCGGTGGGATGCGGTGGTGATCGGTGCCGGACCGGCCGGGGCGCTGGAGGCAACCCTGCTGGCCCGCCGGGGTCTTGCCGTGCTCCTCGTGGACAAGGCCACGTTCCCTCGCCCCAAGGTGTGCGGCGGGTGTCTCAATGCCGCTGCGCTGGCGGCGCTGCGGGCGGCCGGCCTGGGCGACCTGCCGTGGCAGCTGGGAGCCCGGCAGCTCGATCGCTTGCAGGTCTACAGTCGGCGACAGCGCGCCACCGTTTCGCTACAACCGGGTGCGGGAATCTCCCGCGGCGTTCTGGACGCCGGGCTGGCTGCCGCCGCATCCACCGCCGGGGTCACCTTCGTGGATAGCACCCGCGCCCATGCGGGGTTCGCGACCGATGAGGGTCGGCCGGTCCACCTCAGCCGCAATGGCGAACGGGCCACGGTGCAGGCCAATGTCGTGGTGATCGCGTCGGGCCTCGGGCCTCTCCCCATCGAAGACGCTGACCAGCTGCCGGCCCTCGTCGCCCCTATCGCCCGCCTCGGCGCCGGGGCCCAGGCACCCCACGCTCCCCCGCAGGTGCCGCACGGGGTCATCGTGATGGTGATCGGCGAAGGCGGCTACGTGGGCCTGGTGCGGGTCGAAAATGACGGCCTCAACGTCGGCGCCGCCTTCGATGGGGAGTTCGTCAGGCGGGCTGGCGGACTGGGGGAAGCCGCGGCGGCCCTCGTCGAGGCGGCCGACGCGCCGCTGGCCCACCTGCTGCGCTCCCTGCGCTGGCGGGGAACCCCTCCTCTCACCTTTCATCGGCGGGGCCTGGCGAGAGAGCGACTGTTCGTCCTCGGTGACGCGGCCGGCTACGTCGAGCCCTTCACCGGCGAGGGCATGGCCTGGGCACTGACCGGCGCCCTGGCGCTGGCGTCCCTGGTCGCGGCCGCCGCCGTACGCTGGGACGAGCAGCTGGGACGGCGGTGGGAGAGTGAGCACGCCCGACGGGTGGGTCGACGACGACGCCTCTGTCGGGCCGTGGCGAGCGGCCTGCGGCGTCCCTGGCTGACGGGCACGACCCTGCAGCTGTTGCGGGTTCTCCCCCAGTTGGCGGCGCCGGCGGTACGGGCCATCAACGCCTCTCCCCGACTTCTGGCCGAACCCTAGGAGACACGCATGCCTACGAGAATCCTTGGCCTCGCCACCGCTCTCCCGCCCGCCAGCGTGGCCCAGGGGGATGCTCTGGAGATGGCCATTCCCTTTACCCGTGCCACTCCCGAGGAGGAGCGCACGCTGCGGGTGCTCTACCGCCGCAGCGGCGTCAAGCGGCGGGCCAGCGTGCTGCTGGAATCTGGCGGTCAGGCCCCCAGCTTCTTTCCACCGCCGGTTTCAGCCGGCGACCGCGGGCCATCCACCTCTATGCGCATGGCTCGCTATGAGCGGGAGGTGGGTCCCCTGGCCCTGGCGGCGGCGGCGGCCGCCCTCGCCGACGCGGGCCTCGCGCCGCGTGACGTCGGCCAGCTGGTCACCGTTTCGTGCACCGGTTTCTTCGCCCCCAACTTCGACGTGGAGGTGATCAAGGGGCTGGGCCTGCCGGCGTCCACCGGCCGCACGCACGTAGGGTTCATGGGGTGCCAGGGGGCCTTGAACGGCCTGCGGGTGGCCGATGCCCTGGCTCGGCGCGACCCTGGCCGCGGCGTCCTGCTGGTGGCGGCCGAGCTCTGCTCCCTCCACTACCAGTACGGCTTCGACCCCGACCAGACGGTGGCCAACGCCCTCTTTGCCGACGGCGCCGCGGCTGCGGTGGTGGGCTCCCGGGAGGAGGGCCACGCCTGGCGGCTCGTCGCCAACGGCGCCTGGCTGCTGCCCGAGTGCGAAGACGCCATGACCTGGCGCATCGGGGACCACGGCTTCCTCATGACCCTCTCCGCCCGGGTGCCCGACCTCATCGCCACCCATCTGCGACCCGCCCTCACCGCCTGGCTCGACCAACACAGCTTGACCTTGGAGGACATTCGCACCTGGGCGATTCACCCCGGGGGTCCGCGCATTCTGTCGGCTGCCTCCGAGGCGCTGCAGCTTCCGCCGGAGGCAACCGCGGTCTCCCGCGACGTCCTGGCCGAGTGCGGCAACATGTCCTCGCCCACCATCCTGTTCATCCTGGACCGGTTGCGCCGCGCCGCCGCCCCTCTCCCCGGCGTCGCCCTCGCCTTCGGCCCCGGCCTGTCGGCGGAGGCAGCTCTCTTCCTGTGACCCCCCCGAGGGGGAGGCGCGGGCCCAACACGGTCACGGACACAGGCACCGTCACGGACACTGACACGGTCACCGTCACGAACACGGTCGGTGTCAGTGTCAGTGCCGGTGTTGGTGCCGGCGTCGGTGCTCGAACGGCCACGGGAACGGCGAGGTTCGCGGACACAGTCACCGGCGTGGGTGGATCAGCCGCCAGGTGAGAGCCCGGACACGGTCGAGCAGTTCCAGGGCCTGCGTTGCCCTGACGGCGTCCACCGCCCCGGCGCCAAGCAGCAGCCTCAGGTGGCTGTCCGCCTCCAGCGCCGAGGCGTAGGCGATGCGCCAGTGGTGGAGGCGGTCCCGCCCTGCCCGGCCGGCCCCCTCGGCGAGGTTGGCGGCCACCGAGGAGGC
>Ga0226835_1001256_pt1 | contig 14805 bp, 7 predicted proteins | sample LAC_MetaG_1_FD_163627 | JGI IMG/M metagenome (GOLD analysis project Ga0226835, IMG submission 163627) | Anaerobic ammonium oxidizing microbial communities from anammox membrane bioreactor (MBR) in UC Berkley, California, United States -... | ecosystem: Engineered > Bioreactor > Anaerobic >...
CTGTAGAAGCACTTGCACCGGTTCATCGCAAACAACTACTTACATATCTCAAGCTCACCGACTTAAAGTTAGGACTATTAGTCAACTTCAACACAGATGACATTAATAAAGAAATTATAAGAATCGTGAACAATTTATAAATCTGCGAAATTCTGCGAAGCTCAGCGAGAAATTTTATCACGCAGATCTCGCAGAGGAGCGCAGAAATACATGGAGAAAACAGAAAATAAAATATCCTATGATATTCGTGGTGCGATCTTTAAAGTTTACAAAAATCTCGGTCCCGGTTTACTCGAATCAGTTTATGAAAAAGCACTCGCTTATGAACTCTTAAAACTTGGCAGAAAAGTTAAAACCCAAGTAGGTTTGCCTGTAAAATACGAAGACCAAATAATGGAACTAGGCTTTAGATTAGATTTACTGGTTGATGATTTAGTTATTGTAGAAATAAAATCTGTAGAAGCACTTGCACCGGTTCATCACAAACAACTACTTACATATCTCAAGCTCACCGACTTAAAGTTAGGACTATTAGTCAACTTCAACACAGATGACATTAATAAAGAAATTATAAGAATCGTAAACAATTTATAAATCTGCGAAATTCTGCGAAGCTCAGCGAGAAATTTTATCACGCAGATCTCGCAGAGGAGCGCAGAAATACATCGAAAAAACAGAAAACAGTAATTAGTAATCAGTAAAAAGTAAAAACCCAAGTAGGTTTGCCTTTAAAATACGAAGACCAAATAATGGAACTAGGCTTTAGATTAGATTTACTGGTTGATGATTTAGTTATTGTAGAAATAAAATCTGTAGAAGCACTTGCACCGGTTCATCGCAAACAACTACTTACATATCTCAAGCTCACCGACTTAAAGTTAGGACTATTAGTCAACTTCAACACAGATGACATTAATAAAGAAATTATAAGAATCGTAAACAATTTATAAATCTGCGAAATTCTGCGAAGCTCAGCGAGAAATTTTATCACGCAGATCTCGCAGAGGAGCGCAGAAATACATGGAAAAACAGAAAACAGTAATTAGTAATCAGCAAAAAGTAAAAAAAGAATGGTGAATAAAAATTATAGAGGATTTAGAGATTTAATTGTTTACCGATTGTCGTACAAACTAGCTGTTGAGATCTTCGAAATAACTAAAACTTTTCCAAAAGAAGAAAAATATTCACTAGTTGACCAAATTAGACGATCCTCGCGATCCGTGCCAACTAATATTTCTGAAGCTTAGAGTAGAAGACGATACCCGAAATCGTTCGTTAATAAGTTGATTGAATCTGATGGTGAGACTTCTGAAACAACAGTTTGGTTGGATTTTTCTAAAGATCACAAATACATTTCTGAAGAAAAGCATGAATATTTCATAACCAAGTACGATGAAGTGGCTAAAATGCTTAACTCAATGATAAATCAACCTGAAAAGTTTTGCAGTAGCTAAGCTTCCTACTTACTCCTTACTTTCTACTAATTACTTCGCAATTCTTCGTACTTTAATAACTAAAGAATCTTGAAATCGAAATACCTCATAATAGGTTTACTGCTATTTTTTTTATCAATAAGCAAGACCTTTGCTCAATTGCTAACATCATCTGACCGGCTCAAACCAACGTACTTCATTTCACTTAGCTTCGGTACCCAAATGTCCGGCATTAAGGATGAGGATTTTGTCAGCTCCAATTATTCGCCATTAGTTAATGTTACAGCAGGGAAGTGGTATTTTGACAATCTTGGTTTTCAGGTTGGGTTAAAGGGATTTTATTTTTACACGATAGCAGACGATGAGAAACATCACTACAACTATGTTTACGGCGAGGCAATCTTAAATGTAAATAATACATTAAACCCGGAAAGAAAAAACAGGGATTGGGATTTAAACATACACGCCGGACCGGGGTTCTTCTACAATCATTTCTACGACAAACCGAACTTTTGCGCGAATCTTGGAATGCAGAACAATTACAAAGTAGCGGATAAGTTTAAGGCATCATTTGATATAGCTGCTATTATCGGGTGGGATATCTATCAGGGGAATACGGATATTTTACCCGGCATGTCTCTCGGGCTAATCTATCAGTTTTAACTTAGCCGTGCAGGCAAGTTATCTTCCGGTTATACACCACGTCCATTCACAACCCACCTCTTGCAAAGCACGGGGAAAAAAGCTACTGCCAACAATTCACCATCCACCCTCAAAGATGGAACGACAAACTAATTCCCTGGACGCAAGAACTAATACTCCAAAACCTAAAAAACATCATAAAGAGAATCATTATTAATTAACCCATTTACTCACTTGCCTACCGATTTATCCGTCGAAGCTGAAGCGAAGGCGGGCATCAAGTATATAGAATCCTAAAAATAACAATTGACAATTACATTGTCGAATGACAATTGAACGATGAGTTACCCATTTACTAACGCAACTAAACGCTACACAATAATTGCAGTAATACTAATTTACTTTCTATTTGGGTTTATCTCCTTACAAACCGCCAACATACATTTAGATGAGAAAGAATCACACTTGCCCACATTAAACTCATTTTTTCATGACGGTATTTTAACTACTGTCAGCACCCCGAATTATAAAGTTGCCAACACCCCCTTACCATATATCATAGACACCATAATTTTGAAAATATTTAGCATTAAGCCCTCTCTCTATTCCGCCAGATTACTGAATATGGCCGTTTCGTTTCTTACCGTATTAATATTGACACTTCTATTGGAAAGCAAAGCATTAATTAATTTTTTTATTCCTGTATTTTTCTTTTATCCCTATTTCCTAAAACCATCATTTGCTTACTTCATGTCGATCTACGGATTATTCTTTTTTTTAATATTTATTTACTTTTCCTTTAGAAAAGATAAAACCGGATTCTTTATAAGTGGATTGTCCCTATCTCTTGCTGTATTATGCCAACAGTTTTATTTGATTGTACTCGTTTTTTATTTTCCTATTCTTTTTTATCGAAGATATAAGCAGTCGGAGCTAAGATTTATATGGCAGGAACTTCTCCTTTTTATTCTCCCGTTTGTACTCCCGGGGATACTTTTTTTGATTTGGGGTGGACTTACGCATCCTTCGTACGCTGCATGGGGCGCTGCATTCAGTCTGAAAAACCTTACCGGTGTTTTAGCAGTCTTGGGAAGCTGCTTATTCCCCTTTCTTATTTATAAAATCAGAGACACTAACTTGAAGATATTAACCTTATTTTTTGTATTAAGTTTTCTTCTGGTTTTCTTTTACTTCCCTTTGTGGGTTAGCGCACCCACACCCGGAGGAATTTCGGGCTATACATTTCACGTTCTTTCTATAATTAACAGCTATAGCAGTTTAGTTGGATTTATTGCGAAAGCTTTTTTAGTATTCCTTGGAATTAGCTCCTTTTATATATTTTATAAGATGATTAGTGAAGATAAAAGCCGGCTGTTATATATTATCTTCATCATTTTAGCTTTCGGATTTACTTTAAACCAACTTCCTTCTGAAAGACACCTTTTACCGTTAATTGTCTGCGCTTACCTTCTCGTATTCAGCGGTGAACTGAAACCATCAGTCCTGCGGATTTGGCTGCTGTTACAGGTAATTACCGGCGCATCGTACTTCTATTCTATAATGAATGTTAATTTATAAATCCACGAATTGAAAATATCACAATTCAATAAAGCGGGAGGAACTGTATCGAGTAAGTGGTTTGAACACAGGCTTGTCGCCGGCGCATTTTAAGTTTTTTATGCGGTTGTTCCGGAGCGTTCACTATTAACCGGTATTGCAGAGTCTAAGAAGTACAAAGCAACTCCCATCCAGAAGAAAGTTTGTGTCGGGATATCTTTCGAGAACATTGCAAACGTCAGCGAAAAAATCAGGAAGATGCACAGGCAGGGCGATTTTTTGTAAGACCGGATTAACAGCCCAATGACAAAAGCCAAAAACAGCGCCAGCGCGGGTAACCCGAATTCCGACGCGACTTCAAGAAAAATATTGTGCGGATATTGCAGGTAAGTTGTCAGATAATAATTAGGGTCGTCCTTAAATCCGCCGATGCCTTTGCCCAGCAAGGGATATTGCGTTACGATTTTCAGACCGGTCTGATAACCCGAGATGCGGGACTTCATTGCACCGTCTATCATTTCCTTTACACTGTCCTTGTTAATCTCAAGCAGGTAGCCATAACGCCCGACTGAGGGATCGTTTGACTTTGACAGCAGTATAAAGAATCCTGCCATCAGGAAGAATAATGAAGCAATTTTGATTTTTATCGAAGTTGCTTTTTGTTTTTTAAAAGCGTATGCAATCAGTAACAACAAAGTAATTGCAGTGGTGATTACCGAAAGCCTCGACCCGGTGAATACCAGCCCGAACATTGCGCACACGAGGAATACAATTGCGAAACGATCGTTGATATAATCTTTCCCGGAAACTACAATCATCGCGAACATAACTATAACTCCGGCAATGACCCTGCCGCTGATAATGTGGCTCCACCGGTCAATGCTGAACGAGTATTTGGTCGTGTAGATGAACGGAGAAATTATTGCCGAAGTTACGATGAAAATCAGCATTATAATCGCTATAGTGTATAATGCAATTTTAAACGAGCCTGCTGTAGAGGTTTTCATGTAAATATAAAAAAGCGCCACCAGTACCGACATTACGGTGAAGTTCAGAAGTTTCATCAGGCCGAACGGGAAGTTTGAGGTGTATAACAGTGTTAGAGCGAACGCAATATTAATTGCACCGGAAAATGCTAATAATTTCCGGATTGAACGGTCGGTTACAATTAATGCCGGTATTTCCCTGCGGACTACAAAAACCGTTGCCGCAGTCAGTAGCGTGAATATTATTTTTATGACGAGCTGAGATGTCGTGTAAGCAGACATCATACTTGCAGATAACGAAACGAAAACAATACCCGTCAGAATTGACTCCGGTGCGTTGCGAAGTAAGAATCTCAATATTATTATTCCCTGATAAAAAAATGTAAAGTGCGTTTACAATTTACCCCTATGCGGTGAGAAAGGAAATTCAATTTGGTTTATTGCCGGTGAATCCGTTTATTGCTGATGGTTCAGCAGCGCTGTTGCGTTCGGGCTGTAGAAGTTTCCCGCAAATGCCGAAAATTAAGGTGGAGATGGTTTGAAGAAACGATTCAGGAATTTTATCTTTGTTGCATATTAACGAAAAGCTGAATTAGTTGAAATCCGCACCGGTTTTGATATTTGCGTTAATTGCAGGCGCAATAACGTTATCCTTCATCCTACCTGCAGGCGTGGTTATGAATTTTTTTCATGACGACTCTTTTTTTTACATGAAGACAGCCGTTAATCTCGCAACGGGGATGGGTTCAACATTCGACGGAATAAACGAAACGAACGGTTATCATCCCCTCTGGTTTGGCTTACTCGCGCTTACATTTACCGTTATGAAATTATTCGTTCAGCTCAGTCCCGAAGTTGTCATGCGGGTGGTATTCTTTGTACATCTTGCGTTTTGTGCCGGAATTCTCAGCGTTAATTTCAAATTGCTTTCGCTTATTGTTCCGCGCGGGACACTACGGAGGTCGTTTTTAATCCTTGCGCTTGCGCTTGTAATACCAGTGCTGATAAGGGATTTCGGGGTTGAGTCTCATCCTGCGATTTTAATCATCTCGGTTTACTTCTTAGCGCGTGCAAACGAAGCCCGCGTTTCCAAAAGCAAGCCGTTCCTGCGCGCGGGTTTGTTGGCTTTGCTGTTCCTTGCGCGGACTGACTTGCTTTACTCAGTCATCCCTGCCTTGATCCTGGCAGAGGTCGTAACAATCCGGCCGGAGGTAAGGTGGCGGGAGATGGCTATTGTAACATTAGTTACCGGTTCGACTGCGATTTTGTATTTCGTGTACAATTATCTCTCCTACGGTTATATCTTTCAGATCTCAGCCGCTATTTCTAATGCTTTTCCCGATACCGTTATCATGAAAAACTTCCATAAGTTGTTTTACAACCTGCACAATCTCCTCAATATTACGAGCAGGTTTCTGATTGTCGTATTATCGGCGGTGGTGTTTGTTTACAGGCGGAATGTATATCAGCGGGAGTTTTCCGTAACTTTGCTATTTGCCTGTCTCGGTTCTGTTGCGTTTTGTTGTTTGCACATAGTGTTCAATAACTACGGGTTGCGGGAGTGGTATATTACAATGCCCGATTACATCGCATTGCTAATACTTGTTTTGGCTTTCATACAGACCGGCAGGTTTTACAAGCCGGTAGTTGCCGGATTGACAATCGTCGCCGTTGTCGGGTTTTATGTGCTCCGAATTGATAGCGATAAATTCGATTCAGTTTACCATTATTCACAGTTGTTAAAGCAATCCACACACGAAAGTGACAGAATATTCCAAACGGATTTCAGCGGTTTAACGGGATTTTTCTCTGAAAGAAAGGTTGTCAATGGCGACGGGTTTATCAACAGTTTTGAATACCGCGATTACGTCACCTCCGGCAGGCTGAACGAATATTTCACCGATTACGCAATTACACACTACTCAACTTACACATTCAATAAACCTGACCAGAAGGGCAGTACATTCCGGGATTTCATCGCAGGGATTTACATTGCCGATTACGAGGCAGTGATACGCCGTAAGAATGAAGTTCTGCAGGTGCCATACAGTTTCCGGCACGGTCCGTCTTCGTATTTCGGATTTTGGTATTTATTCAAAACCGGCAATGGCTTTCAAATCCGCGTTATCGCCGAAAGACCAGGCTGATTAATAGTATTGCGCTTTTTATATCACAAAGGCGGCAGAAGTTTTCACGCAGAGACGGTGAAGTTTTTTTACTCAAAGTTTTTTTCTCGTATTCATTTCTATGACTTGAACAGTTCTTAGAAAATACTTACAATCACGAAACTAATCGAAACGGGAAAATTTAACTAACACTTTAACATTAAAGCCATGAAAAAAACAATTACTCTTTTTAGCATTCTGTTTATTCTCTGTTCGGTTGATGCGTTCAGCCAACCGTGGTATTATGACTTCGGCACCGCAGTAGATTCATTTAAATCAGGTGTATCTGAATCTTTCCTGCTAACACCACCTTCCGGTACGGCGAGGGTGAGGGTAGGAACCGGTGGTGGCAGGTTTGATTTAATGAACCCGGGTTATTTGTATTCCGGAAACGGTGGTTCTGAATTGAGAATTCAGGCGCCTACCGGTACATCTGTCAATAAGTTCAGCATTTATGAATTTACCGGAGGTAAATCCTTCTCTATGCGATTTAGAATTGGCTTTGGTTCTCAAACCCTCGCAGGCGATTCTGCCAATAGCGGTGAATTCTACATCATTACCGGCAACGGAACTAGATTCTCGGATAATAACGGTTTTCAAGGTTCTCAAACTTTTTTGGGGTTGAAAATAATGTTTTATGACGATTCAGTCCGGTTAGTAAATCGCGATAGCAACATCTGGTCTGACACGATAGGTCCGATTTATCAGGGGAACGATGATGTTATCCATATTTATTGCAATAATTCGACTGCAAATGATACTTTTAATTTCTATGGCAAGCGGATAATTGAGCCCAACAAAACAATGATATTTGTTAATCATCATTACGACAATCCTATAATACTTGATAAGGCAGAATTACCGAATGATACCAATATTAATTCGTTTATGATATATGGTGCAAGCAGTACGGGTAATGAGGCGTATTTCTTTGTGGATGACATATATTACACTAACGAGATAGCCGATAATCCGCTGGGCACATTTTCAGCAAGCATCTTGCCGCAATTCATGACGACGGGTACAGACCGTATGATGACCCCGTTCTTTGCGACCTTAAGCCACCTTGATGCGAGCACCACTTACCGGTACTATGTGCAAGGGGTAAATGAGCGCGACCAGGACAACGATGGTGCAGGGGGGAATATAATACCGAACCACTCAACCCAAATATTTGAAAGAAAAACCAGTGTGGATATGAGTTCGAACTATTTCGAGTTTACAACAGATGCGAGCGGGTCTTATTCCGGATGGTTTATACTTGAACAGAATAGTGATACAACGTTTGATCATAATGAAGACGTATATATGCGCATATTGCTCAATGACGGTGCGGGCGGCAGCTCAATTGACAGCAGACATACTTTGACTACACCGGTTAAAGTTCTGAATTTCGGTACGACCTCCGGTGATCCGGAACAATGTTCATTTTTCTGGGGTAATTCGGCATATTACGGCGCCGCCGGCGCGCCCGGTAATATTGTTCTTGCTTATTCAAAAGTAGATGGTAGCAACCGACCGCTATCGAGTGGAGTTATTGAAAGCGATGGCTTAAACCTAACCGCAGTAACCGATTATCTTGCAGGTTGGCGCAATAACGTTGATACTAATGATTACTATTGGGGCCTGATAATACCAAACGACCTCGATTCAGGTGTGAGGAGGCTCGAGGAAAGGGAAGTATTCGCCCTACCTGAGGCACCCGGCGATTTTGTAAAATTTAATTACGATGAAGATGGGGTATGGAACGGAACTTTAGATACCAGAAATCCCAACGTTGGTACAGGTACAACACTCCAGTTTGAAGGTCCGCTCGATGTGGATATAACCAACTTCACGGCGGTGACCGACAGGAACAATGTAACGCTCAGCTGGCAGACTACCTGGGAGGAGAACAACGACAGGTTTGAAATATTGCGAAGGGTTCACGCTGTCGGGGATGCCGAATGGACAAAGGTCGGTGTGGTCAAAGGCGCGGGAACGACAAACACTGTTACTTCGTATTCGTTTACCGATAAAAATCTGACTACCGGCAGGTACGAGTATAAACTTGTGCAGTACGACCTCAACGGTAATTCGTCCGCCGACTTTGAACTTGGCAGTTACGTTGAAATCGGCGTACCGGAGAAATTCGATTTGTCGCAGAACTACCCGAACCCGTTCAACCCGTCAACGAAGATAGACTTCCAGATTCCTGTAGAAGGGATGACGAAGCTTGTAATCTTCGACCTGTCGGGCAGGGAGGTAGCAACGCTTGTAAACGAGACATTGATGCCCGGGTATTACACTTATGATTTCAACGCGTCAACACTCGCCAGCGGGGTTTACTTCTACAGGTTGGTTTCAAATGATAACATACAGACGAAGCGAATGGTATTGATCAAATAACGACAGGTATTAATCCTCTGTTAATATCAGCGGGCATCGGTGGAAAAAACACCGGCGCCCGTTTTTTATTGCGCTTTTTTTTCCACGCGGAGGTCTCAAGGGATTTTTATATGCAAGCAGGTAGCAAGTAGCAGGAAGTAAATCGCAGTTTCTTTCTTTGCGCGCAGATGTCGCGGTTCTGCGAAAGACAGCACAGTTCCGCGGGAGATGGTGTAACGTTGGTGTAGAGAATTTTTTAAGAGGATTGTTCAATCCCATTTCGAAAATTATTTTATAGCATAAAATTTCACTTGATAATAATATTAAATTGAATTAGAATAACAAACCTCAAAAAATACCGGGGGTGTTGATGGAAACTGATACAAATATAACCTGCAATTTACTTTGCAGTCACAATAGTTTTCTGCGCATAGCGCCTATATCACACCTTTTATTTCAACCAAAATTTAAAACTTGTCAAAAGGAGGCATCATGAGAAAGGTTTTCTCATTCGCATTTTTATTTTTGATTCTGTTTAGCATTAAATCTAATGCTCAGTTATCCGGGACGAAGTCCATCCCGGGGGATTACGCTACAATATTTGACGCTGTTACCGCCCTTAACGCTGCCGGTGTCGGCAGTGGCGGAGTAACGTTTCAGGTGGCAGCAGGGCATACCGAATTAACGACTGCGCCAATTAATATTAAAGCAACAGGAACGGCAGTTGATCCAATAATCTTTATTAAAAATGGCGCCGGCTCTAACCCATTGATTACCAGAACTGACGGCGGGTCGCTTTCGACCTCAACGCTCGGCGCACAGGGTGATGCAGTCATCATTTTGGACGGTTCAGATTACGTCCGATTTGACGGAATTGACGTCGCTACGTCTTTGCAGGGAATTGAATACGGATACTACCTGAGGAAAGCAAACACTGACGATGGTTGTAAATATGTTACTATTCAAAATTGTAACATTGATATGACAAAGGGGACAAGCTCGTATGTAGTCGGGATATATTCCTCAAATAACGATTCGAATTCTACCACATCATCGGCAACCGGCATTACTCTTACCTCGACCGGTGGAAGACACGAAAATGTGACAATTATTAACAACAGCGTTGAATCTGTTTTCGTCGGAATCCTGATAAGGGGACATAATGATGCGACTGCGCCTTACGATTATTACGACCAGAATTTTACAGTCGGGATGAACGGCGCAGGTAATACGATTGCGAATTTCGGGGGCAACGCAACCGCAACTTGTTACGGGATTTATGTAATTTACCACGACGGTCAGAGAATAGTGGGGAATTCGGTAAATAATACTGTATCCCCGTTTACTGCAACAGGTTACGGAATTTTCAACTCTACAAGTTACAATTCCGATATTACAATTGATTCAAACATTGTGGAAATTTTGAGCGATGCGACGGGCTCAAGTATGTATGGTATTTATGTGTCCCCAGGTACGAATGGTACCGATAATACTGTGTCCATTTCAAACAACAATGTCAGTGATTGCGTAAGGACCCTCGCCACAACGGGTGCCTTTACTGCTATTCAGCACGTCAGCTCAACTACAAAGTACATTAACATTTCAAATAACATAGTTGCTGACAACTCCCTTTCAGGGACGGGAGCTTTTACAGGAATTGATGCCGGTGGAGGTACAACCCCCGGATCCAAAATAACGATGAATCAAAATTATGTAATAAGAAACGAAAAAACCGGAACTCATGGAAATATGTATTGCATACGCGCTTCAGGAGATACGGTAGAGTTAACTTATAATACCGTTGACTCAAATTCGTTATCTGCAACTTCAGGGGCCTCTGCTTGTTATATGTACGGATATTACAATTTAGGTTCACCGAAAAGTGAATCAATTTATGGAAACACGTTTAGTCACTTATTTATTGATGGGTCCAATACAAGTACTTCTTCCCGTAATTATGGTATATACACATATACAGTTTCTTCGGCAACTAAGAATATATACTCAAATTCAATATATGATTTGAGGGGCGTCAGTGGAGAAGTCTTTGGTATCAGTACTCAACTTGGCTCAGACGTTAGGATTTACAAGAATTCAATTTCCGATCTCACGAACAACGTGAACAATACAACTGCAGCGGTAGTGACAGGCGTTACTATTGCGGCCGGCACGACGTATGTTTACAATAACTACATTCACTCATTGCAAGCCCCGAATAGTGGAAGCACCGACGCGATACGCGGGATAAACAGCACTTCTACAACCGCGAACAGTACCATTGGCATTTATTACAACACGATATATTTAGATGCAACGTCTGTCGGAGCAAACTTCGGTACTACCGGGATATATCACACGTACAGTGGAACAGCGACCACCGCGGCGCTTGATATGCACAATAACGTAGTGGTTAATATGTCAATCCCGGCAGGCACGGGATTAGTTACAGCGTTCAGAAGGAGCTCAGCGACAGATTTGAATAACTTCTCAGACGGGAACAATAACTGTTTTTATTCGGGGACACCCGGTCCGGGCAATTTAATCTTTACTGACGGGACAAATATGCTCCAGACATTAGCCGATTACAAGACGCACGTATCTCCGAGGGAAATGCAGTCGGTAACTGAACTACCGCCATTTATCTCAGCACCTAACGATTTGCATATTAATACGGCGACGGCGACCCTGCTCGAGAGCGGTGGCGCTCCGGTCAGTACCCCTATTCCAATCGGCGACGATTACTACGGAACCTCACGGTCCGCCACAACTCCTGATATTGGGGCGGAGGAATTTGTCGGTACACCTGCCGGGGATTTATTCCCGCCGGTAATTACGGTAACGCCGCTCAACAATACGACACTCCTAGGTCCACGCACATTGACCGCCTCAATAACAGACGCATCGGGCGTTCCGACTTCGGGCATAGGTCTTCCGGTATTGTATTGGAGCATAAATAACAGCGCCGGACCGTTTACGCCCGCAACAGGTACGCATACCGGCGGAAGCAACTACGATTTCACGATCAGCGGCGTAGTTACAACCGGTGATACTGTATATTATTACGTAGCCGCGCAGGATATGGCAGGCACACCTAACGTAACTACAGAGCCATTAACGGGGTCAGGTGGCTATTCTGCTAATCCTCCTGCAGCTTCAGTACCTCCGTCTTCTCCGTTCAGCTATGCAATAGTAACCGGAATGAGTTCTACTGTTTATGTCGGCTCAGGGGAAACTTACACTTCACTAACCGGTAATGATAGCCAGGGGCTATTCAAAGCGATTAATGATAACGTGGTTACCGGTAACCTTACCGTACTTATAACTTCCGATTTGACAGAATCGGGGGATGTAGCGCTGAATGAAACTATGGAGGAAGCGATGTACACGATTACGATAAAATCAAGCGCAGATGTTAACAGGACAATCTCCGGTACAGTATCCGGCGGATTGATAAGAATTAACGGTGCGGATGACGTAATGTTTGACGGTCGCGGTTCAAGCGGCGGAAGATACCTCACATTTGTCAACAACAGTACTTCAGCGAACAGTACGGTATTTCAGATCATTAGCAATGGTGCAGGCGCAGGCTCTGAGGACGTTACAATCAGAAACTGCAATATCACGGGTGGTTCAACTACGGTAACTTCCGTATTCGGTATATTCGCGGGCGGTCCAACCGTATCAACTACAGGCGAAGGAGAGGATAACGATAACCTCACAATTGACAGCAATGTAATTTCCAATGTTTATTACGGGATCTATGCAGTCGGTACATCTACAAATCCGAATGACTCCTTGGAAGTTACCAACAATACAATCACCGGTGCAGGATTTACTGGGCTTTTCGCCGGCTACTCTGAAGATGCATTGATTACACTTAATGAAATTTCCAATATAATTAATGCCAGCACAGCACAAGTTAATGGTATGGAGTTCAGCGACGGATTCAACAATTCAGAAGTTTCGAGGAATAAAATTTACAATATTGAACATAGCGCCACATCCTTCAGGGCAGGTAAGGGATTAGTCTTCGATATCGGGGGTAGTTATGGAAATATCAAAGTAGTAAATAACGTAATCTATGGTTTAAAGGGGCATGGATCGGGGACTCCATCAAACAATTCATGGGGTATAATGATAAATTCGGGGTCGTTGTACGAGGTTTATTACAACTCCATACATATTTCAGATAACAGGACTACTACAGGTTCTACTGACAGGCACGGTTGCATATACGTTGCTTCGGGTACAAGTTCATTGTATTTAGTGAACAATGTATTCTCTGTTACGGCAAATCCCGGTAACATGACTACAGGTTATATGTACTCGATATACAGTCTGGCTCCGAACACCGCTTACTCTTCAATTAACTACAACGATTACTATGCAAGCGGAACGAGGGCAGTATTGGGTTACATCGGTGGTAGCGATCAAAGTACATTGGCGAGTTGGCAAACCGCAACCGGTCAGGATGTTAACTCGTTAGCCAGTGACCCCGATTTTTACAGTGATGTTGATTTGCGACCATCAACGTCTTCGCCGCTACTCTTAGCAGGTGTGAATTTACCAGGTTATACGGTTGATTACCTTGGTGTATCGAGGCATGCGTCTACACCAACGATAGGGGCGTACGAGGATGGTGTAGCGCCACCGTCGTTAGACGTTGGAATATCTTCAATTATTGCTCCGGGGAGCGGGCAGATAGTTGACCGTTCGGGATCGGATGTTTCAGCTTATCTGAAAAATTTCGGTACCGGTGCTGCATCAGGCATTGATGTTTATTTCAAACTTGACAGTAATCCGGCAGTCGGTCCGGTATCTGTAGCCGGTCCGTTAGCTCCGGGCGATTCAATACTTGTTACCTTCACCGGCGCAAACCAATTATCCTCACCAAGCGACGGAGTCGGTACTGTTAAAGTTTATCCCTCCCTCGCAGGAGACGGGAATGCATTAAACGATACGTCCTCGGTTATTGTAGTCCTTGTAAATCCGTTGTCAGTACCATATTTTGAGGAATTTACGACACCGGCTTTTTATACCATCTCGGGTACAGCAAACATCTGGAGCTATTCAACAGGCGTCAATCCGGCGGGAACGGCTGCCGATCAAATGGCAAAAGCTAATTTCTATGGTGTTTCATCAGGTTACCAGTACCTCAGGACTCCGATAATTGACCTTACGGGTACAAGTAACCCGATACTTTCTTTTTACGTTACATACAGGTCATATACGGGTCAGGATGATGGTTTAGAGGTCAGGGTTTCGACGGATGGCGGTATGACTTACGATGCGCCGCTTCTTGATAAATCCTATCTGAGCGTGCCTTCGCTTGCAACTCTCGACAATAATACATCACTCTACACACCGGGGGCAGCCACCGATTGGCGGCACGAGGTATTGGACCTCTCCGCTTACGCGGGGCAGAAGATTGTAATCGGGTTTAATGCAATTACCGCTTACGGAAATAACATGTGGATTGACAATATAGATGTAACAAACTCTGCCAACGTTTCAATTATTCCGGTTGCGGCAACCGGTGCTTACGGAGATTTGTCAACCGATTCCGCACAGGTTATTTTCACTGCCCTCAGGCCCGGTCTCGGAGGCGGTACCACACCGCAGCTTGACGGTAAAATCAGTGAAATCGTAAGACCG
>Ga0226835_1001257_pt1 | contig 14801 bp, 17 predicted proteins | sample LAC_MetaG_1_FD_163627 | JGI IMG/M metagenome (GOLD analysis project Ga0226835, IMG submission 163627) | Anaerobic ammonium oxidizing microbial communities from anammox membrane bioreactor (MBR) in UC Berkley, California, United States -... | ecosystem: Engineered > Bioreactor > Anaerobic >...
CGGCCCGTCGACGGGCCACCACCGACACGAGCGGTCCGCGTCGGCGGCTCTCCGGCTCGTGCCGATAATCCATACGCTCGTTGCGAAGACCCGGCGTACAGCCCTTTCTTCAACGGGCTGCTAGGCCACCGCAACCCCAGTACCGCCGGATTCCCGTGCCCTCTCGCCCTCCGATCTCTCCGCCTGGCCCTCGTCCCCCAAGAGGGGTCTGCCAAAGGGCCAAATTGAGAGGGGGGGCGGAGTTATCCACGGGGGGCGGTCGGGGAGGGCTGGCGCGGGGGCGGTTATCGGGGACGTTCGGCGGGCGAACGGCCATCGCGGCCCCGAGAAGCGCGGTCGGACCTTGCCGGACCGCCGCGCACGTTCGTTGTGCGCCTGCGCACGGCCATCGTGCGCCTGCGCACAGCGAGCGTGCATCGAGCAACAGGAGCCGTGCGCCTGCGCACGGCGACCGAAACTCGATGAACAACGACCGTGCGCCTGCGCACGGCGAGCGTGCGCCTGTGCACAGCGACTGTGCGCCTGCGCACAACGAGCGTGCGCCTGCGCACGACGACCGTTTTTCACCCAACAGCCCCCGAGCGCAGCCGAAAGCGGACCAGGCCAAAGGGCCAAAGGGGCAAAGGGCCACATGAGGAGCCGGCCCCCCACTCGAGACGCCCCCACTAGACTCACCCGTGGCCAGCCGCGATCCCGATTCCGCCCCCCCATCGCGCCCGCGCATCGCGCTGAGCATGGGCGATCCCGGCGGCATCGGGCCGGAGGTCATCGTCAAGGCCCTCGCGGACAGGGGCGTGCGTTCGCTCGCGCGCTTCGCCGTTCACGGGGCCGCGGACGCGATGCACGACGCGGCCCAGGCGGCCGGCATCCAGCCCTTCTGGTGGGAGGCACGCCGAGGCTCGGCCCTCATCGAGACGGCCCGATCGCACGACGCCGTCCTCATCGACGACCGCGACGACGAGCGCACCGGCTACGCGCACGCCCCGAACCGCCTCGGCGGCGAACTCTCCTTCCGCTGGGTCGAGGACGCCATCGCCTCCGCCCGACTCCCCGACGCCGACCCCATGCGCGCCGACGCCATCGTCACCGGCCCCATCAGCAAGGAAGCATGGTCGCTCGCGGGGCGCGGGAAGTATCCCGGCCACACCGAACTGCTGGCGACGCGCTTCGGCGCGAAACGCCACGCCATGATGTTCGTCGGCCCCAGCCTGCGCGTCGTCCTCGTGACCGCCCACCTCCCCCTCATGGACCTGCGAAACACCCTCACCATCGGGCGCATCTACGACGCCATCGACCTCGGGCACGAGGCCTGCACGCGGCTCGGCATCGCGCGCCCGCGCATCGCCGTCTGCGGCCTGAACCCGCACGCCGGCGAGCACGGCCTGCTCGGCGACGAGGAACAACGCCTCATCACCCCCGCCATCCGCATCGCCGCCGAGCAGGGCCTCGACGTGCAAGGCCCCTTCCCCGCGGACACCATCTTCAACGCGGCCGTCGGCGCGCCGGGCAGGCCCGCGCGGTTCGACCTCGTCGTCGCCATGTACCACGATCAGGGCCTGATCCCCGTCAAACTGCTCTTCCGCGACGAGTCGGTGAACGTGACGCTCGGCCTGCCGACCGTGCGGACCAGCCCCGACCACGGCACCGCGTTCGATATCGCCGGAAAGAACCGCGCCGACGCGGGAAGCATAAAGGCGGCGATCCGATTGGCGGTGCGGATGGCGGGCCGGGACAGCGAACAGCGAACAGCGAACAACGAACAGTCGGAGTCGGGGCCTGAGCGTGCCTCCCGACCCTGATCCCCCGCATCCCGCTCTTCGCTTCTCGTTCCTCGCATTTCGTTTTCTTCGCCTAGACTCGCCGCCGGCCCCGGCGTGCCGGCCCACCCGGGTGATCGCAATGTCGTCCACAGGTCCAGCCAACGCGGTCGCGCGCGAGCGGCATCCCTTCGTCGAGATGCTGCTCGTCGCCACCCCCACCGTCGTAACCATGACCAGTTACACGGTCATGCAGTTCATCGACGGCCTGATGGTCAGCCGCATCGGCCCCGATCCGGTGTACGTCTCCGCGCAGGGCAACGGCGGCATGGCCGTCTGGCTCGCCGTCTCGATCGCCCTCGGCGCGGTCGGCGTCATCAACACCTACGTCGCCCAGAACCTCGGCGCGGGCCGCCCCGAGCGCGGCTCGGCCTACGCCTGGAACGGCCTCTGGATGTCCGCAGCGTGGGCGCTCCTGATGGTGCCCTACGCCCTCGCGCTCCCCGCCATCTTCGGCGCGATGGGCCACGGCGACGAACTGCTCCGACTCGAGACCGAGTACGCCCAGATCAACGTCTGGGGCGCGTTCTTCGTCCTCGGCTCGCGCTCCATCGCCCACTACTTCTACGGCCTGCACCGCCCCGGCATCGTCATGGTCTCGGTGCTGACGGCGAACGTCGTGAACGTCGCCCTCAACGCCCTGCTGATCTTCGGCTCCGACGGGCCGCCGGATTGGACGCCCTTCGCCGGCGCGTTCCGTTCGACGGCCGAATCGCTCGGCATCGCGCCGATGGGCGTGGCGGGGGCGGCGGTCGCCACCGTGATCGGCACGTCGATCGAACTGCTCATCCCGCTCGTGGTCTTCCTCAGCCCCCGGATGAACCGCCGCTACGCGACCCGCTCGGCGTGGCGCCTGTCGTGGCGCCACGTGCGCGACGTCTGGCGCATCGGCTGGCCCGGCGGCCTGATGTTCGGCAACGAGATGATCTGCTGGGCGTACCTGATGGCCGTCCTGCTGGGCGAGGGTGGCAAGGCGATGGGCGACGCGCCGGAGGTCCACAACACCGCCGGCTGGATCGCGTTGCGCTACATGCACCTCTCGTTCATGCCCGCCGTCGGCATCTCGATCGCCGTCACCGCCCTCGTCGGCCGGTGCATGGGCATGCGCCGCCCCGACCTCGCCGCGCGCCGCGCCTGGCTCGGCATGGGCGTCACCATGGCCTACATGGGCGCGTGCGCCCTCATGTTCGTCCTCTTCCGTGAGACCCTCGTCGGCGTCTTCGTCCCCGACGACATGCCCCCGGAGAAAGTCGAGCGGCTCATCGCCGTCGGCTCGTCGGTCATGATCGCCGCCGCCGTCTTCCAACTGTTCGACGCCGTCGCCATCACCATGAGCGGCGCGCTCCGCGGCGCGGGCGACACCGTCTGGCCCGGCGTCGTCACCATCGTCCTTTCATGGGTCTGCATCGTCGGCGGCGGGCACCTGGCGATCGCGCTCGTGCCGCACTGGGGCTCCATGGGGCCGTGGGTCGGCGCGTCGGCGTACATCATCCTGCTCGGGTTGTTCCTGCTCGCGCGGTTCCTGGCCGGGAACTGGAAGCGGATCGACCTGCTCGGCCGGTCGGCTGCGGCGGTGGAGCCGGATGTCGCCGCGGGGGCAGAGGCCGTCGCCCCCGCAAGCCCCGGGCGGGCCTGAGAGACCGGTCTTGAGCCTTGCGGGCCGGGTCCATAGAGTTCCGCTCGCCCCGAGAGGCGTTGGAGGCCACATGCCGCACGATCCGCTGGATATGGTCATCGGAGAAGAATCGGCCAAGCGCGACGCCGCCGCGGCCGCGAAGCACGCCGCAGCCGCCCGCGAGGCCGAGAAGGCCGGCGACCGGCTCTCGGCCGTCACCGAGTACCGCAAGGCGGTGGCCGCGAACCCGGCGGACGCCTCCTCGGCCTTCAGCCTGGCGTACCTGCTGGACCAGATGGGGCTGGACGATGAAGCCGCGGCTCTTTACGAGCGCATCTGCGAGACGCCGCCCGCCCCGGTGAACGCGCTGCTGAACCTCTCGGTCCTCTACGAGGACCGGGGCGACTACGCCCGCGCGGAACGCTGCGTGAGGCAGGTGCTGGACACGAACCCGACGCACCCGCGCGCCCGCCTCTACATGAAGGACGTGCAGGCGAGCCGCGAGATGATCCTCGAGGAGGAGCCGGACCGCGACGTTGTGAAGAAGAAGGCGCTCCTCGACACGCCGGTCTCGGACTTCGAACTCTCGGTGCGGGCGCGGACGTGCCTCAAGAAGATGAACATCCGCACGCTCGGCGACCTCATCAACTACACCGAGGCCGAGTTGATGTCGTACAAGAACTTCGGCGAGTCCAGCCTCGCCGAGATCAAGCGGATGCTGACCTCGAAGAATCTGCGGCTGGGCCAGGGACGCGAGGACGCCCACCGCGCCGCCCGCCGACAGATGATGGATCAGCTCCGCGGCTCCGGCAAGGAGATGGTGCTCAACAAGCCGGTCTCCGACCTGCAACTCTCGGTCCGCGCCCGCAAGGCGCTCCAACTGCTCAACATCCAGACGCTCGGCGACCTCGCCAGCCACACGGAAGCGGAACTGATGGGCGTGAAGAACTTCGGCGCGACCTCGCTCGTCGAAGTCAAGGAACGCCTCGGCGAACTCGGCCTGACGCTCCGCACGCTCGATCCGGACTGACCGGGCCTCGGCGCGCCGAATGACGAGGAAACCGCTCCCTTACGGTCGCGGCTCGTCCGGTCGCGGCTCGTCCGGGGGCGCTTCGTCGCGGGACGGCGCGCCCGCCTCGCGCACCACATCCCCGTCGCGCGTCCCCGACGCGTGGAACCGCAGCCGCGCTTCGGCGTAGCGCTGCGGCGAGACGTTCAGGTCCGGCGTCTCCCCCCGCGCGTGCTGCGCGTGCAGGTGCTCCAGGAACGGCACGCACCAGTGGCACCCCGTTCCCGCGCTGAGGCACTCCGAGATCAACGACGCCACCGGCGGGTTCTCCACCGCCAGGAACGTCCTGATCTTCCGAAGCGACACCCGGAAGCACAGGCAGACGTGGTCGTCCGGGTCCATGCCGGATGCTACGCCGCCGGGTGTATCCTTCGTTCATGCGCGCCGAAGTCGACCTGCGCACCCTCGACGACACGGCCGCGCTCGGGCGCGCCCTCGCCGACGCGCTCCGCGCGGGCGACGCCCTCGCCCTGCGCGGCGAACTCGGCGCCGGCAAGACCACGCTCGTGCGCGCCATCGCCGAAGCCCGAGGCGTCGATCCGGCCCTCGTCTCAAGCCCCACGTTCGTCATGGTGAACGAGTACCCCGCCGCCGCCCCCGGAGAGCCGGCCATCGTCCACGTGGACGCCTACCGCCTCGGAGGCGAGGACGATCTCGACGCCCTCGGCTGGGACCGCCTCGCCGACGGCTCATCGGTGCTCATCGTCGAATGGGCCGACCGCGTCGCCGGTGCGCTCCCGCCGAATCGCACGGTGTGGGTCACGCTCGCCGTCACCGGCGAGTCCTCGCGTCGCGCCGCCATCGACGCGCCGGAGTCGTGGGCGGAGCGAGCGGGCATCCCGTGGGGCGGCGCGCCGGACAGCGTGCGAACAGCGACGGTCTGCCCGATCACCGGCCGACCCGTCCCCGCGGATTCGCCCACCTGGCCCTTCGCGGACGAGCGCGCCCGCATGGCCGACCTCTACCGCTGGATGAGCGGGGAGTACGCGATCGGACGCGAGTCCGACGAGGAAGACGAGGAATGACGGCAACCAGCCCCGCCGCACGCGACGGAATCCGGGGCTTGGAAACAGGAGACCGACCATGCCCCGCCTGCACGCTTTGTCGATGGCTGGACTCGGGCGCTGGTGCGTCGCCACCGCTCTGTCGGTCTCCGGCGGCTGGTCGTCAGCGCAGCCGCAGTGCGCCTACACGCTGCGCTACGACCCGTCCCGCAGTCCCGCGCTCATCGAAGTGACGATGGCCGCGAGCGGACTGTCGCGGCACGACGGTCCATGGTCGCTCGTGCTCGACGGGTGGGGCGGTTGGCCCGACCTCGATCGGCCGTACTTCGTCGTCACGAGCGCGGACCCGCCGCTGTCGGCCCAGACGGGCCAGTCTCGGGCGTTCCTCATCCCGCAGGATTGGGACGGTACGCTGCGCGTGACCTACACCATCCCGGTGCTGACGATCGGCGCCGATGAGCAGCGGGCGAGCACCATCCTCCCCGCGGCCGACCACCGATACCTCGCGTGCGCGACCGCGAACACCATCGCGGAGATTCGCGGCTCGTCGCCCGCGGGCCTGGCCAGGACGATCACCTTCGACACGCCGCCCGGCTCGGGTCCGTTCACCGGCTGGGCCGGGGACGCGACCGGACGAACGAACCTCGAACTCCCGCCGCCCGGCGACAACGCCATCTACGCCATCGGCGTGCCCCTCGACGTGCGCCGGGCACAGTCGGACGGCGTGGCGATCGAAGTCTTCCAGTTCGCACCCGGCGACCGCGCCGCCGAGAAGACGCTGGAGGTCGCCGCCGCCTTCGTCGCGCACGCCGCCTCGACGCTGCGCGCGCCGCCGCCCCGTCCCGTGCGGATCTGCATCAGCGGCACGACGGGAGGCGGCTACCTCACGGACCACGGCCTGGTCGTCGGCCTCCCGCCCGGTTCGCCGGAGTGGCTCCTCGACTCGCCGTACTTCCGGCACCTCATCTGCCACGAACTCTTCCACACCTGGCTCGGCGGCGTGCTCCGAGAAGCGGAACCCGAGCGCACCGTCTGGTTCAAGGAGGGATTCACCGACTACCTTTCGCTCTGGCACGGCGCGGCCTCCGGCGTGCTGCCCCGCGAGTGGTTCGCCGACCGGATGCTCGAAATCGAGCGCGACGCGGCGGGGTCCGCGTTCGGATCCGCGCCCTTCATCGGCGAGCACGAGCCGTGGCGCGACGGCGACGGCCCACGCGAGACCATGGCCTACAAGGGCGGAGCGGTTCTCGCGCTCTCGCTCGACGCAGCACTGCGACGCCACGGGCACCGGGGACTCGCCGTCATGCTCCGCGAGATGATCGCCGACGGTGAAGCGCGATACTCCGACGAGACCATCCTCGTGCGCCTCCGCCGCATCGGGCTTGCGGACTTCGTTTCACGACACATCACCGGAGCCGAAGCCCCCACCGTCCGCGACGCGCTCCTCTCGCTCGGATACGAGTGGCGCGAGTTTCCGACCGAACTCGCCTACGTCGGCCTGCGGACCGAGGACGGCGAAGGCTTCGGACGCGTCGTCGAGATCGACCCCGCCGGACCGGCGGCCGCGGCGGGCTTCCGGCTTGGTGACGTCATCGGCGGCCTCGCGCCCGCCCGCACCGACGACGTACGCGTCGGTGACGCGTTCAGCACACCCTTCTCGTTCGGCCTCACGATTGTCGAGCCGACGGACGACCCCGTGACCATCTGGGTGCACCGCACGGGCGAGGATCCCGCGGCGCTCCGGGTCATCCCGCGCCGGGTGCCCGGTGGCGCCGTCCGACGCCTCACGCTCACGCCCGAGGCCGAGGCGGCGTTCTTCAAGACCGGCGGCTGATCGCGTGCGCCCGGGGAAGAGCACCCCGTCGCGGCAGGCACGTGCAGCCGACGCCGTGCGCGCGGCGCGTGCCGGTGTTCAGCGGAGCAGGCTCGCGGCCACCCGGGCCGCGGCAGCGCCGACGGCCTTGGCCGACTTCTCCGCGCCCGCGTCCTTCAGCCGACCCGCGTCGTCGAACGCGGTATCGCCCTTGGCGAGCGCGAACTGCTCGGGAACCACGAGCACGGCGATGTTGGACAGGATGGCGCGGACGTGGACCAGCCCGCGCAGGCCGCCGAGGTTGCCCCCGCTGGCCGCGACGAGGCCCGCCGTCTTGCCCTTGAAGCACCCGAGCGGCCCGCCGTCGGCGTCGCGCGGGCGCGAGACCCAGTCGATCGTGTTCTTCAGCAGCGGCGTGATCGACGAGTTGTACTCGGGGCACGCGATGAGCAGCGCGTGGTGCTGCAGGAAGAGGTCCTTGAGTTTGTGGGCGTTCTTCGGGATGCCCTCGGCGGCTTCGAGGTCGCCGTCGTAGATGGGCAGCGGGTAATCGGCGAGGTCAAGGAGCGTGACGGCCGCGCCGGCATCCTGCGCGCCGGCCGCGGCGACGCGGAGCAGTTTCCGGTTCATCGAGTCGCGCCGGACGCTGCCGGCGAAGGCGAGCACTTTCGGGCTGGACATGGCGTGATCCCCCGGGGGTTCGGGGATGCTATGCCGTGATGATGCGGGGGAGAGACGGACGCGGGTCAGGGGACGCGCTCGAAGTCAAACGCGCGCGGACCGGCGGCGGATTCGGGGGCCGGTTCGAGGCGGACTTCGAGCCGGTCGCCGTCGCGCGTGTAGACGATGCGCCGGGGGAAGACGCGTGTCGGGTCCTCGAAGACGGCGTGGTTGTCCTCGGCGCGCAGGAGCGTGAAGGTCATCGGGCCGTCACGCTCGTCCTCCCACGGTACGAGGGCGCGGTTGAAGTGCCGCACGCGGAGCGCGAGGCCGTCGCCGTCGCGTTCGATGACGAAGAGTTCGTAGAGGTGAGCGTGGTTGTTCTCCGTGATCCGCATCATGCCGAGAAGGGCGTCGCCCTCGGGTCGGCCCCAGGTCTCGACGATGCTCCCGCGCTCGGTGTCGGCGCGCCACTCGCCGGAGAGCCAGGCGAAGTCGGCGAGGTCGGGAGGGGGGGGTGAGGACGCGGGAGGGATGAACGGGGCGGCGAGGACGGCCAGGAGTGCGAGCACTTGAAACGGCATCGATGGATCTCCCGTGGATGCGTCGGCGACGGTGCGCGGGCAGCGTGCGGAGTCGAGAGCGGGGGAGCGGTGGGCGACGGAGTTGTGGGCGGCAATGGCACAGGCGAGACGCCTGTGCCACCGCGGGGCGTGGGTTACTGCTGCGAGAGGCTCTGGTAGAGCATGAAGGCGTTGCCGTCGGGGTCGAAGAAGGTGGCGAGCCGGACCATGCCCTCGATGGTGATGGTGTCGCCGTCGAAGCGGACCTTGTTCGATTCGAGCGTGGCGCGTGCCTTGTCGATGTCGTGGACGCCCCAGGTGGGGACCGGCCCCGCGCCGACCTTGGGGCGATCGACCTGCGAGAGGCCGACGTTCACGCGGGCGACGGGGCTGGCGACCTCGGCCCATCCGATGTGGTCCACGCGGTAGAGCAGTTTCATGCCGAGGACGTTGGTGTACCAGTCGATGGCCTTGTCGAGGCTGCTGACCTGGGTGGAGATGGTGAGTCCGCCGTCGTACTGGGGGGCGCCGGGCATGGTGTGGCTCCGTGGTTGGGCCGCCGCGGGTTGCGGGGGCGACTGGCATAAAGTATAGTGGCTATACTTTGGAGTCAAGGCCTGAGGCCTGAGGCCTGAGGCTTGGGGCTTGGGGGTTGGGGCACGGGAAGGGGTGTGGATGGTCTTGGTTGGAGGGACAGTGAGGCCTTGCCCTGAAGCGGTGGTCAACCTGTTCCATCGCCGATGGTGCGTGCCCGTGATCGCGGAGGTCCACCTGGCGGCGGAGAGCCGGGACTCGACCGGGGCGCGGTTCGTCGGCCTGATGCACCGTCTGGGCGTGGCGCGGGGCGCGTTGCGCGAGACCGTCGAGTTCGCCACCGCCCACGGCTGGCTCCGCCGCAACCCCGGCTACGGCCACCCGCTGCGGCCGGAACTGGTTCTCATGGCACGCGGGGCGCGGCTCGGTCCCGCGTGCGCGTCGCTGTGGGCCTTGCTCCGCCGACGCGGCATCGAGGAGATCGGTCTGCGCAAATGGACGCTCCCCACGGTCTGGGCGACGGGCGAGGGGGGGGGGCGGTTCGTCGAGATCCGCGCCGCGCTGCCCGGGATCACCGATCGAGCGCTCGCGGCCGCGCTGCGATCGGCGGTCGGCGCCGGGCTGCTCACGCGGCGCATGGTCGAAGGTTCGCCGCCCGGCGTCGTCTACGCCTTGAAGCGGCCCGGGCGCGAGGCGCGCGACGCGGTCGAGCGCATCATCGCCTCGGTATAGCGCCTACCACGGGCGGAGGCTGCGCGGGGCGCGCACCGAAGGGCCGGCGTCGTCGGCCCGGCGCAGGACGTAGAGCGGGGCGTGCGGGGGGCAGTTGAGACGGAGCGGAAGCATCGCGTCCCCGAGGCCGCGGCTGATGCAGCAGGTCGTGCCGTCGATCCGCAGCACGCCCGAGGCCAGCGACGCCGGCAGATCGGACGACGTGTGCGGGATCGCCCGCGCCGACACCCGCACCTGCCCGCCGTGCGTGTGCCCGGCGAGCACGAGCGGCACGCGCAGTTCCGCGGCCGCGATCGCGGCGACCGGGTCGTGGACGAGGGCCACCTCGAAGCGGTCGTCCGCGCTGCGTTCGAGCGCGGCGGCGAAGAGGTCCTCGGGGTAGGACGCGCCGAGGATGCGCAGGGGGAGGTCGGGGAGGTCGATCGCGCCGGCCTCGATGCAGCGCACGCCCGGGACCGTGCCCGCGAGCCGGCGCATCAGGGCCGTGTCGTGGTTGCCGAAGACCGCGACAGCGCCGTGCCGGGATCGCCAGGCGGACGCGAGGGCGCGGAGGGTTCGCAGGGCGGCCTGCTCGTGCCCGGGCCGGTCGGCGTAGTCGCCGGTCAGCGCCACCAAGTCGACCGGGACGCGCGGCAGGGCGGCCAGGGTCCGTCCGACCAGCCCCGAGCGGAGGCAGAGGCGTCGGATGTGGAGGTCGGAGAGGTGCAGCAGTCGCAAGCCCTCGAGCGCGGCCGGGAGCGAAGCGAGCCGCAGTTCGTGCGTCTCGACGGGGAACGGGGGGACGGGTCGGCGGTAGGACGAATCGGGGGGCGCGGGGGTCACGGGGCGGTTCGCTGGGCCGGGCGGGCGGGGCGAGTATGATGGGCCATCGGCGGGCGTGCGGCCCGCCCCACCAGAGTGCATCGGTACGCGGAGAGTTGTCATGGCCAGGATGTTCTACTCGCTCGAAGAGGCGGCCGCGAAACTCGGCAAGTCCGAGGAGGAAGTCAAGCAGATGGCCGCGAGCGGGCAGTTGCAGGAGTTCCGCGACCGCGACCGGCTGGTGTTCAAGCGTGAGCAGGTGGACCTGCTGGCGGGCGGCGACGACGCCATCCCCCTCGCCGACGATATCGAGCCGATCAGCCTCACGTCGTCGGGGTCGGGCAGTTCGCTCGGCGTCGAGAACCCGAAGGAGCAGACGGGCATCAGCATCTTCGACGCCGACGAGGCCGAAGAGGCGGACCCGTCGGCGCAGACCCAGATCACGGACACCGCGCTGGGGGGGGGGTTCGACATCGACGCGGGGGCATCAGGCTCCGGCCTGCTGGACCTGACCCGCGAGAGCGACGACACCTCACTCGGCGCGGACCTGCTGGAGGACGTGCTCGGCGGCGGGCAGGAAACCGCGGCGGCGTCGGCGGTCGGCGGCGAGCCGGGCGCGTTGTTCGAGTCGACCGGCGCAGAGGCGGAGGCCGCGCCGGTGGCCGCGCCGATCTTCGTCGCTGAGGTGATCGACGGCCCCGGATCGGGGCTGGTCGGTGGGCTCGCGCTGGGCGTGGTGGCGACGTGCGCGTTCGCGCTGGCCGTCGTGCTCTTCGCCATCACAGGCGCCTCGGCGGGCCTGCTCGCGGCCGTCGGGAACAACCACTGGATGTGGTTGGGCGTGTGCGCGGGCGTGACGCTCATCGCCGGCGTGGTGGGGCTGGTGGTGGGGAAGAAGATGTAGATGGACGGGATCGCGCCCGAGCGCGGCCCGCGGGCATTCAGCCTCGGCCGGGAACGATGCACCGGATCTCGTCGTAGCGCCGGAAGTCAGCCTCATTGAGCGTGACGAGGTCGCGGATGCCGTGGCCGAGCATCACGCCGACGAGCCCGGCGTCGTACGTTTGACGTCCCCGCACCGCGTGCAACACACACAACGAGTTCCAACGTGCCTGCAAGTCACGAGGCTCCTCTACGCGGACGAAACTGCTCACGATCTCGTCGAGCAGATTCGATGCCGAAGCGGGCTCGAAGCCCCATCCGTTGGCATCGCGCGGGCGTGTAATGACCGACCAGGCCTCGATGAGGTTCTGAAGGCAGTAGCAGACTTCATTGCCCGAGGCGATCAGTCGGTCGATGCAAGCGCACACCGTCTGGTGCTCCGGCTCGGCGCTGTCGCGGGCGCGCGGAAGGACGTTCGTGTCGAGAAGCACCCTTGCTAATCACGATTCCCGTACAGGTTCTCGCGCCGCATCGATTCGAGCGGCACACCCCCGATTGAACTCCGGCCTGCAAAGGCACGGAAGCGGTCCAGGCGATCGCGGATGGCCGGATCGTCCTCGGGCCGCGTGGCAGGGGAGGGCGGGGCTCCGTTCCCGCTCGGGCCGACCGGCTGCTCCGGCTGCACCTGCACCGCCTGGCCCGGGCGCAGATTCACGGGTTCGTCGGGCACGAAGACCCGGCCGTCGAAGTGGGCCTTGATGTAGTCCGCCATGGAGGAACTGTAGTCTGGACGGTTCAGAGCGGTGGATGGGGCCGACGGGGCGGGCCGTGCGATCGCGTGTGGGCACAGGCGGGACGCCTGTGCCACCGGCGGTGGGCGTGGGGGAGGAATCAGCGGAGGGTCAGCGGCTCCGCGCCCGGCACCTCGCCGCCTTCGCGCAGCGCGCGTCCCACCGGCTCGGTCCAGGCGTCGAAGACCTCGCGCAGGTGCGGGTTGCGGCGCGGGTTGTGCTTGTAGCGTTGCGTCTCGGCGTAGGCTTCGTCCATCGGCACGCCCTCGACCAGGTGGCGGTACATGGCGACGGCGCACCCCGTTCGTTCCGAGCCTGCCCCGCACTGCACGAGTACGGGCTGGCGGGCCGGGTCGGTCATAATGCGCAGGGCCCGGGCGTAGTAGTTCGGGTTGCCCGTGGCGTCCCCCTCGAGGTCCATGCGGAAGCGGTCGACGCCCAGCGCGTCCGCCGACCGCTGCGCCAGCCGCTCCTCGCGCGTGCCCGGCTCGAACGCGCCGAGATCGACGATGGTGCGGATGGCGTGCTTTCGGACGACCTTCTCGACGGCCGCGGGCGTCAGTTCGCCTGAGCGGTACAGGACGCCCTCGGTGACGACACCGAAGTTCTTTGGGAACAGGTTGGGGCGCACCCACTCGCGATAGGCGAGCACGACGACGGTGACGATCAGGCCGACGGCGACGGCGTTGCGGAGGAACCCGGCGACGGAGAACGGTGCGCGTGGTTGCCGGGGCATCGGAGGGATCGTAGACCCTACCATGTGCGCATGACGAATCGCGCTGGCGCCAGGGAGGGGGCCGGGGCGGGCGCGGGGCGGCCCGCTCCCGCGGCGGCTCGGGCGCGCGCGTACCCCGAGGCGGTGGATCGGCTGATCGAGCGGCTGGCGGAACTGCCGGGGATCGGGCGGCGCTCGGCGGAGCGGCTCGCGTTCCATCTGCTCAAGAGCGACGAGGCGGCCGCGCTGGCGCTGGCGCGGGCGATCGCGGACGTGAAGCGCACGGTCCGGCACTGCTCGGTCTGCTCGAACTTCGCGGAGGGCGACCCGTGCGCCATCTGCGCCGACCCGTCGCGCGACCGATCGACGGTGCTGGTGGTCGAGCAGCCCAAGGACCTCATCGCGCTCGAGCAGACCGGGATGTACAAGGGGGTGTACCACGTGCTGATGGGTCGGCTCAGCCCGTTGGACGGGATCGGGCCGGAGGACCTGACCGCCGGCGACCTGCTGGCGCGCATCGACGATCCGGCGAAGAACCCGGGCGGCGTGGCGGTCCGCGAGGTCGTGCTCGGGCTGAACCCGACCCTCGAAGGCGACGGGACCGCGCTCTTTCTGGCCGAGGAACTCCACCAGCGCGGCGTGGCGGTCTCACGGCTGGCGCGGGGCCTGCCGAGCGGGTCGCAACTGGAATACGCCAACAAGGCGGTGCTGGCGGATGCGATCCAGGGGAGGCAGAGGGTGGAGTAGGAATCGAGGGATGAGGTGGAGATGCACGGAGTTGAACCATGGACCATGGGTCTGACAACCCGGATCGGATCCGGTCGTATCGCGATCTGAAGGCGTGGCAGCACTCGTTCAGGCTCGCGTTGGAGGTGCATCGCGTGACCGAATCGTTCCCACGATCGGAGCGGTTCGGCTTGTCGGCCCAGGTTCGGCGGAGCAGCGTGTCGGTCCCCGCGAACATCGCGGAGGGCTATGGTCGCGGCGGCAGGCAGGATTACGTACGATTCCTGAAGATAGCACGAGGAAGTCTTTACGAGACTGACAACCATCTCCTGCTCTCGCGTGAGCTCGGGTTTCTCCCCCGCGATGACAACGACGCCGTCAAGGACGTGCTGGACCACGCGGAGCGCACGCTCGCAGGCCTGATCCGATCGCTCGAACCCCCGAACAACACAGGAGACACCTGATCCCATCGCCTCACCTTCGATCCCATGATCCCTTGATCCCTTGATCCCTCGACCCCTTGATCCCTGCCATGCGGTTTGAGACTTCACAACACATGCGGCTCGGGCAGCAGATGAAACTGGCGCCCAGGGTCATCCAGTCGATGGAGATCCTGCAGATGCCGCTGACCGAGTTGGAGGAGCGCATCGAGCAGGAGTTGGCCGGGAACGCGACGCTGGAACTGGTCGAGCCGGGCGCGGATCGGCCCGAGCCGGCCGCGGACGTGCGCGGCGACGGCGCGGGAGAGGCGAGCGCGGCCGAGGAGGGCTTCGACCGCTTGGACCGCTACGAGCGCGCCAACCCCGAGGCCGCCGAGAACGAGTACTCCGCCAGGCCGTTGCGTGACCGACCGGAGCGTGCGCCGTCGCGCCGCCTCGACGGCGAGCGTGACGGGAAGATGGACGCGATGGCCGCGGCCCCGGCGCGGGCGGCCTCGCTGGGGGAGCAGTTGGTGAACCAGTGGCACCTGGCGGACGTGGACGAGTCGCTCCGTCGCCCGGGCGAACTCATCATCGGGTACCTCGACGACGACGGCTACCTGCGCACCCCGCTGGAGACCATCGCGGCCAACGCGCCCG
>Ga0226835_1001258_pt1 | contig 14789 bp, 12 predicted proteins | sample LAC_MetaG_1_FD_163627 | JGI IMG/M metagenome (GOLD analysis project Ga0226835, IMG submission 163627) | Anaerobic ammonium oxidizing microbial communities from anammox membrane bioreactor (MBR) in UC Berkley, California, United States -... | ecosystem: Engineered > Bioreactor > Anaerobic >...
GAAGTAGTCGCCACCGAGGGACCCGGCGACGAGAACGATCAACGTCACGACCAACACGGTCGCCGCCACGAATAGCGTGAGATAGGTCAGCCACCTTCGCACGGGCGACGCGCGGCGCTCCGGGTCGTGGGCGTAGCTCCTCAGGTGGGATGAAGTCAGGAGATACCACGCGGGGAACGACACCACGATGGAGGCGACCAGCCAACGCATCGAATCATCGCCGCTCGCGTACCAATTGAATTCGTTGTTCGTTTCCGGAATCAGTCGGTCGACGAGTCCGGCCAAAAGGTTGCCGAGAGATACCGCCCACGTATAGAGCAGGAAGAACGTCACGAGGTAGAGAAAGGCCTCGCCAGCCGATCCCGAAGTCCGCCGAACCGGAACCGGAACGGGGAAGTCGACCTCAGCGTATCTGGAGAGCGCGTCGTCGATCTCGTCGGTGGGCCAACCCGATTGCATCAAGGCGGCCCGAATCTGCTCGCGGCCCGCGCCCTTTTCGAGCGCCGCGCGAACGAATTGTGTCAGTTCTTGGCTCACGACTTCCTCTCCCCAAGGCCGATAGCGCAGGAGACGAGACTCGTGCCCATTCTATCAGGTTTCTGGGCTTCGCGCGTATTCTGGATTCGTTTCAAGCCTGACATCCAATGTTGCATGGATACCGTGACTCAGGGCGGCTCGACCCCAAGCGAGCCTACCGCTCGTGAAAGCGCTTCAACGTGCCCTTCTGGCAATCGAGGGAGAGCAGGGCATTGCCTGCCGATACGACCACGAGGTTCCCCGAAACCGTGGGTTTCGACGAGAGCCAAGCTCCCTTGTGATACGGGCCGAGCGTCGCCCCTCGGGTTAGGTCCTTTGAGGTCTGTTCCGAGATACTCTTCACCTCCGCATAGCTGAAAGTCGCCACAGTCTGGCCCCTTTCGTCGAGGAGCGTGATTGCTACCTTGGAAGCGACGTTGATCCACTCGTCGAAGAGCACAACCTTGCCGTCGGACAGAACGACCGCGTCACGAGGCCCGAAAGAGTGGGGAAGAGTTCGCCGCCAAACCTGCTTCTTGCCCGTGCGCAATTCGGCGATGGCCTCCCTTGTCTTCCAACCTTGGTCCGAGAAGACCCGAAGTACGAAAGTGCCCGACGGACAAGCGAAGTTTCGCTCGACCGGAGGAAGGTCCCTTCGGTCGAGCGTTCCCTGCGGCTGGCACATAGCCATGGCCAGTCCGAGGAGTCCTACGATCACTTCCTTCGCCGTCGGCTAAGGATCGCAAGCCCCGCGCCCAGCACGGCCAGGGTTGCCGGTTCGGGAACCGCCTGGGCAAAGCGGCTCGCCCGAGCGGTATCGATCTCGTCCGCGCCAAGAAGGTCCCATCCGTTGCCGTCGGGTGCAACGTCGCCGAGGTCCTGAGGGATATTCCGAATGCCTCCGGATGCCATCAAGTGGTCCGCCGCGTTGGGGTCTCCGGGGTTGGCGACGTCGTAGTGGGGCAGGTACAGGTTGTGGCCGAGTTCATGCGAGAAGGTGTCGACGCGGCCCAGGGCCGAATACCCGAGAATGTTCTGCACGTCCAACACCATGTACGGCTGGTCGTAGTAGGCGAAGCCGTAGACGCTGGCGTTGTAAATGTGGTCCACAAAAAAGGCGTTGATGGTCAGGGCATCGCCGGATTGGCCGTGGCCGGGATCAGTGACCAGGCTCCAGGCGTTGCTGTAATCAAACGCCCAATAAGCCGTATCGTCGAGATACGTCGGCGCCAAGAAGTCGATCATGATGTTGGCTTGGTCCCAAATCTTGTCGGCATAGACCTCGTAGGCGGCAAAGGCTGCCCGAGCAGACCCGTCGGACTTGGCCACCAGAATCGGGTTCACCACCACTTTCTTGTCCGCGGCAAGGGCCGCGCCCGCCAATAGGGCGCAAGCTGCTGCCAGCGCCATGCATCTTCGATTCATCTCTTATCTCCTTTCAACTCAGTCTGTCCGCAAAGAGCGTCATAGGGAAGTTGTCCCTTGGCCCGAAAACCGTGACGCAAATACGGATTCGTCAACTATTCACGGTGGTGAACTGGGCATGGGCTGCCTACGGAGGCCCCTGTGGCCGACTCAGCCACGCGATAGGCAGATCCTTCCGGAGGGCATCGATGCCGTTCGTGGCCGGAAGTCCTACGTCAACGGCCTCGAAGGAGCCGCCCCCTTGTGGTTCACCGCCTTGTGGCGATAGCATGATCGAGTGCTCATCGAGCCCCTGTCCAAGTCCACTGAAGAAGGCGCGATTCGTGTCCTTGCCACCTCGTTTCATGAGTATCCGTTTCTTTCGAGGGTGTTCGCAGACGCGGAGCTTCCTCGGCATGAGATGCTCCACGAACTCTTCGGCGTCTCTGTCGGGTTCCGCGTTGCTTGTGGGCAGCCGGGCTTCGTGGCGATCGAGCAAGGCGTCGTGATCGGCGCGGCGACGGTTGTCCTCCCGGAAGCCGAGGGGTTTCCCCCTGAGTTCGAGCAGCGATGGAAAGCGATGGAGGCGAAGATGTCGGCGAACGGCAGGACTCTATTCGAGGCCTACGATCAGGTGCAAGACGAGGCCCGGCCCAAAGAGCCTCATCTTTACGTCGCCGCGATCGGTGTATCGGCTGATGCCCAAGGTCGTGGCGTCGGCACGTCGCTGCTGAGTCGTGTGCTTGAGCTATCGGCGTCGTTGCCAGGGGTTAGGGGCGTGGCGCTGGATACCCACGATGAGGCGAACGTTCCGAAGTACTTGAAGCTGGGATTCGAACTGATTGCTGAACGCGACCTTTTGGGAATGCCGAACTGGTACTTCTGGAATCAGGGCTCGGCTGGCGAGTGAGAGGGTGGGGGATCGGCACCCTACCAATTGCAAATCGGATGGTACTGGTCGCAAAGGCCGCGAACCCATCGCTTGCGCGTGTCCTCGTCGACACCGGGTACTGCGATCGTGCCGATGAACAAGTTGCTAAGGCTGAATGCCCCCCAACTTCTCAAAAAAATCAATTCCGACTGGTATCTACGGCCTATCCTCCTACGCCTACCGATTGAAGAACAGGTCGTCAGGGTTTCCGATCATTGGATTGCGGTTCTTTGGGAGCCTAAAGAAGGACCCATCCATGTTGATCCGCAGAATCGGACCCTCCATAACGGGACCAATGGAACCACTGGGCTCCTTGCCTAGGTCTCCACAAAGATAGGCGTCTCGGGCACCATGGCTCCCAACGTCTCCCGAGTAGGGGCTCGCCAGCATCCCAACTTTGGCGTCTGCGCGTTTTGGTTTCCAGGTGGAAACATCTTCGTTGTAAGGGGGAAAGGTTCGAAGATACGCAAAGCTTATTTTGAACGGAGAGTACCAAAAGATACAGGGGATCAAAGGTGTTGCTGACCACAGGCCATTTCCCATCGGCGTCCGCCACCTGTCGTTGTTAGAAGCAAAGAGGTCCCGCGAGCCAACATAAGGTTCAACCTCGACCAGAGTCAGGGGCGAGTCCTCCGCGTTGTCGGCCTCGTACATGGTGACGGCCAGATAGATCTGTCGCATATTTGAAATATCGGGAACTTCAAGCGCTCTCTTGCGAGCCCTTGCGAACACTGGAAACACAACTGCAGCTAGCAAAGCAATGATCCCGATCACAGCGAGAATCTCTACAAGAGTGAACGCTCGTCTCTTCATTAGCTCACTCACCTGCCCATTGTGAGAGCGATACCCGCTTGAAAGCCATGGCTAGTCCAACCGTCAGGGGCACCAAGGCCGCAGTCGGATAGAGCTCAAGGTGTGCATCACTTGCCACCGTGCTGTTCAAGGCACCTAGGAAATAGAGAACAGTCATCACGAGCAAGCCCTGTGTTGCCAAAAAACAAACGACCATGAGCACGATTGCGGCACGTGTTCCCCGCAAAAGAAATGGGGTCCCGATCAGGGCGACAAGGCAGCCCCAAACAACGGCCTGGAGAAGGTCGAGCTTCAGCATGCCGAAGTCGCTGAGGGGCTGGAGCAACCCAAAGAGGCGAGTTACCTGAACGATAATGAACATGGCCGCGACACCAGCAACAAGAAGGCTGAGGGCAGCCCAAACAAATCGATCAAGCCTGCGTAGGCGCGAATGTCGGCCGTCCGCGATGGTTCTCGGTTGCATTCTGAATCCTCCAGATTCTCGCTTAGCTTATTGACGAAGGATGTTCTCTTGATACTGAATGGACGGCCACCCGCGGTCGTTCGTTCGGCGCTGCGCCAGACGAACCCTGGAGGCCCGACTCATGGACAGAACCATTGAGAATGTCGATATTGACACTGGGAGCAGGATTTAAGTACGGGACGGATCCAGGACAACGTGAGAGCCCTGGCCCAAGACATCTCTCGACCTTTTGAGGGCCGAGGGGCGCTATGCAGTCCTGCCAGCGTTCGCCTTGCTTCACGCGAATCATTACCAATTGCAGATCGGATGGTACTGGTCGCAAAGGCCGCGAACCCATCGCTTGCGCGTGTCCTCGTCGACACCGGGTACTGCGATAATGCCGATGAACAAGTTGCTAAGGCTCCCTGACTCACTGACCCAGCACCGGAATTTGGGGTTCTCGCGCAATTGGTCGGCGCTGGAGAGGTTGGCAGATTCACCGAAGTACACGACCTTGAAGTCTGCGGGCCGCTTCTCAGGGTCGGGCCGCACCATCGCTGCGAACAGGCACTCCCCGCCTGGCGCCGTCCACTCCTCAATGGGAGCGACTCCAGAAAAGTCCAGGTCGCCCAGTTGCACCGTCATGCCACTCATGACGTTAGTATCGCCTAGCCGCGCGCTTCTTGCAAGTCGAGGAGCTTGCAGATCGCCAGGAATCAGCCCTAAGGCCCTGCCTCCGGGCAATACCTGTAAGAATTGCCTGAATTACTCTCACAACCCAATCTGTTCAGTTTTGTCAAAGAAGCCTGCATTGGGACGTCGTATAATGAGATCGTTCAATCGCGTGGATTGACGAAGGAGGATTGATATGGTTCGAGAGAGCGGAGCATTTCGTCGCCTTGGCGCGACCGCCGGCCTGGCCTTTGCAGGGGCCCTTGCGTTCTCGTTTCCCCTGTTCCCCAACATCATGGGGCATGACTTCAACTTCGGAGCGTTCAACGGAGACGGCGCGGTCGAATACTCGACGAACGGGTTAGCCCCCGATACGCTTTTCTATTCGGCGTCGGAGTTCGACACTGAGGTCACCGGCTACTGGCCGTTTTGGCCCACGCCCCCGGTGTATCCGGTGTTCAACGCGGGCGGCTCGTTTGGTGGCGACATTACGATGTGCCTGATGTTCACGGGTCAGGATGCGCCTTACGTCGGCCCCGGTGGGACGATCGATGTGAGCCTGGTGGGTACCGGCGGACTCGCCGCAGCGCCTGACTTGGCGATCTTCGGAGCGATCCCGGGATTGGGCATCCCCTACACCTTGCTGTGGGCGCTCGAGATTCGCAACGCGTCGCTTTACGGCGTTTCCGACTGGAACTCCTACGTCGTCGAAGCTGAGGGCTTTATCGTCGGCGGATACATTGCTCAGCAGTTCAATCTGGTCGGCGAGCAAGGCGTCGTGCGCGGGCATCTGGATTTCGTGGATCGGCCTGCGGGTTGGATTCCCCCGACGTACGATCCAGTGGCTGACGACGTCGACTACAACATCCGCGCCGCATACTCGGGCGAGACCGGTTGGGGAACCGCCGTGCCGGAGCCTGCGTCGCTGGCGGCTCTTAGCCTCGGCGTCGCGATGCTCGTCCGCCGCCGCAAGAAGGCCTGAGCTTCTGCGACCCGGGCAGCCAATCGTCCTTCGATAAGGGAGAGTGCGCAGGCAAGGGAAACCTTGTCTGCGCTTTTCCGTTTCTTTGGGTTCCGATTTGGCGGAAGCTCGTGGCGAGGACGCACCGTTCGGAGAACCGGGCGCCCCAGAGGAGAGCGCCGGCTACGAATGAGGGAAGTGGGGAATCAGATCGCCCCAGCAGGTCTGCAAGTAGTCGATCTGAGAAGCATGGGAGTGGTGGTGGACCCCGGCCAGACGCATGTAGAACGAGGCGGGCGCCTGCAATTCGCCCACACCGAGAAGCTTATCGCGGTCGCCCTCTGGGACCTGACGAATCGCTCGCTCATAGGCATCGCACGATTGGTTGAACGCCTCGACCGCTTGCTCCCGAGTGGTGATCTGCCTCTCTTGCTCTTCCACGAAGCGTTCGAGCTCTTCAAAGTTCGAAATGGGAAGCGAACCGCCCTCCAGTAGCTGCGAAATCCCGGAGTTCGAGACCGCGAGGTGAGCCATAAGCCTGAGCCCGCTCTTTGCCTGCGGGGCGGGCGACCAGGTGAGTTTGTCGTCGGGGATGAACTTGAACGTCTCCAGGACGCGGGCCTGAGACGACCTGAGATCGGCCACGCAAAGGTCAATCAGTTGCTGATGAGATACGTCGGTAGCAGTTGCAGACATGAAATTACTCCTTTGAACCACCCGTAGTCCCACCAAACGTGGGGAGGGGGCGGAATCGGTATTTATCATAAAGTAACGATTGCTTGTTTTGCAACCCAACCTCTCGGCCCGAGATCCAAGCCTTCTCGACGACGGTTCGGGTTTCGAGAAGGTCGCCGCTCGCGAGCACGACCGTTGCCTCGAGTCCCGGACGGAGCGAACCGATGCGGTCGGCCATTCCAAGGATCTCGGCTGCCCAGAGCGTGACGGAGCGCAGCGCGTCTTCGCGCTTCAGTCCGAATGCCGCGGCGAAACCCGCGTGCTCACGAAGTTGCCGAACGTCGTGGGAGTCGTTGGTGGAGAGGCAGAACCTCACTCCGGCTTTGGCGAGTTTAGCGGGGAGAGCGTAAAAGCTCTCGGTTGGAAGGTCGGCGCCCGGCATGCTAAAAACTGCGCTCAGTATGATCGGGACCTTCTTTTCGGCGAGCCAATCGGCGATCTCGCCCGCACCCGAGCAACCATAGAGCTGGACCCGAACCTTCTGCTCCTCGGCCCAAGCCACTGCCGCCTTCATGTCCTGCGCGCTGTTCGCGGCGATCATCACGGGCATCTTGCCATCGAGCACGGGAACCATCGCCTCGTACCGAGCATCGAAGGGAACCGGACTTCCAGGGATGGCCTTGGCGCGCTGCTCCAGATACTCGCGGGTCTCTTTGAGGGCCCGATTCAGGCGTTCGTAGGAGGGTCCTTGACGGCCCGCCTGGCCTCCGCGACCCTGGGCCCCGGCCTCGTACATCTCCTCGATATGAACGTGGCTTTCTTCGTCTTCGAACCTGGCGAAGCCGCCGCCGCCCGCAGAAGCGACCATCGCAACACCGCCTTGAATGGCTAAGTCCTCATACGTGTAGCCTTCGGTGTTGATGACGGCCGCTTGTCCGGCTATGCCTGAACCCACCGATTGCCGCACGAGCGCCGTCAGGACGCCTTGGGCGCGAGCGACCGCAAGGGTCTGATGTTCTGCGTTGATCGTCCGCTCAACCCTGTAGTCGGGGTGGAAGTCGCCCTTTTCGACGGAGTCGTCGCTTTGCGGAACTTGTCCGATCTCCATGAGCCCGAGGGTGGTGGAAGAGTCGATAAGTCCGGGGTAGACGTGCTTGCCGCTGCCGTCGATGACTTCAACTCCTTCTGGACTCAGGTTCGCGCCCATTTGGGCGATCCGACCGTCTGCGCCCACCAAGAGGTCACCGACGAAAGGCTCGGCAACCATCGGGTGAAGCGTCGCGCCCCGGATCAGGAAGGACTTTCGGGGATAACGGACCGTTCCCGGAAAGCCAGTAATGGGTCCAAGCCCCGTGGCGACGGATGCGCCGCCTTCGGAGGCGGGCTTGACTTCGGCCTTACCCTCGTCGGCGTCAACTTCGGCGTTGCCGGCCGATGCCGTCGATGCGAACGGGTTGTCGGGGTCGGTCTCAGGCTCAGGGGCGCTCAGGGCCTCCTTCGCGGCCTGAAGCTCTTCGATTCTTTCGGAGCGCTGCCTTGCGTCGGCATCTCGGTCGAACTTAAGGACCCCATCGACGTAGGTTTGCATGCACACCGCGAAAACGCTCGTCGGATCGGCGGTCCAGACGGCGATGTCGGCATCCTTTCCGGGCTCGAGCGAGCCGGTACGCGAGTCGATGCCGAGTTGCCTTGCCGGCTCGATGGTGACAAAGCTCAGGGCTTTCTCCGCCGGAACCCCACCATAACGCATGGCCTTGGCGGCCTCATGGTTGAGCCTTCGGGCGTGGTTGTCGCTGTCGCTGTTGATGCTCACCGAGACGCCCCGCATCGCCATCAGGGCCGCGTTGTGCGGGATCGCGTCGTAGGCTTCGAGCTTGTAGCCCCACCAGTCGGCAAACGTAGAGCCCCCAACCCCTGAGGCCGCCATCTCGTCCGCGATTTTGTAGCCTTCAAGGACGTGCTGGAGGGTGGCGAGTTTTCCGCCGAACTCCGAGACGACGCGCAACAGCATCAGAAGTTCGTCCTGACGATAGCCGTGGCTGTGGACCCATCGCTTCTGAGTGACGATTTCCGCCAGGCCCTCAAGTTGAATGTCGCGCCGAGGCTCGATAGGGAGCTTGCCCGCTCGGTAGGCCTGCCATTGCTCGGCGTATTCCTTTCCGAGTTGGAGCGCCCTTCGAATGGCTTCCTCGACGCCCATCCTCGTTTGAGGACGCCAGGTGAGGAGCGTGGTTCCGTCCGGAGTCGCCTGGGCGCCGCCACCCCGCCCCGCAGGTTCGCGGATCGGGTTCTCGCCCAAGGCGAACTTGACGCCGGGAGGGGCGCCCTCGACGCCAAACCGCGTTGGAGGCTCGCCCCATCGCCACTTGACCGTGAAGGATTGCCCGCCGATCGCGTTGGCCGACCCATGAAGCTGGTTCGCGCCGACCGTCCCACCCGAGAGCTGTCGATAGATTCCAATTTGCGTGTGGTCCGTGACGTCTTGAATGCGGCACTCGATCGTGACCATGTTCGCGCCTTCGTTCACCCCTCCCGAGATCCCCGTGTGGCTATGGCAGTCCCAAATGCCGGGCGAGAGGTGCATCCCGCTCGCGTCGATCACCTCGCACCCTTGAGGGACCTGCAAGCCTCGGCCCACCGCCTGAATCTTGCCGTCGCGAATTAGCAGGTCAGCGTTGCTCAGAACTCCCTGCGGTCCCATCGTCCAAATCGTCGCATTTCGGTAGAGTCGGAAGGCCGGAGCGGTCTCGGCAGGGGCGGGGAAGCGTCCGTATTTCGGGGGAACGAGCTTGAGAGGCGCGTCGGGCTTCAGTTCGTCGCCCTTCTTTCGATCGGGCATGTCGAAGTCGATCCGCTTGCCCGACGAAAACACGGCCATGATCTGGGAGGAGGAATCGAAGAGGTCGCCTTGCGTGAGCACAATGCTGGCGCGTTTGCCTTGCTCGAGCGTTCCCATCTCGTTCGAAAGCCCCAGAAGCTCGGCGGGCCGGGTGGTGAGAGAAGCGAGCGCGGAGTTGCGGTCGAGTCCGCCGCGAACATAGGTGCGAAGCCCCGCAAGTGGGTTCGCGACGCTGCTGGGTCCAAAGCAAAACGCAACGCCGGACCTTTGCAGTTCGGCCCCAGCTTGCACTTCGCCGAAGTACGCGCGAACTGCTCCCAGCGAAGCGTTCTCCAAGTCGTCGATCCGCGGCCGACTGGGGATCGTTCCCCTCAAGACTACTGCCCGAGCGGTTGAGAAGACATCTCGAAGGCTCCCCGAGTCGGAAGACATCACGAATACCGGGCGAATGCCGAACTCCTTGGCGAGCTCAGCGGCCATGTATGCGCTGACCTCGTTGAGGTCTTCAAAGACCGGGACGGAAGCGCCGCTCAGAACCCCTGCCAGAGCCTCGAGCGCGGGATCGGCTTCGGGCGCCTCGACTCCGGCCTTCTTCGAGGCGACTGCCTTCAGGACGCGCGAGTGGTACTGGGCGTCATAAAACGCCTGACGAATAAAGGCGATCACTCCCATCGTCGAGCCTGGATAGGAACCGAATCCACCTCCGCGGCGAAGCCCAATGGGGACGGTGGACGTGGAGGGCATCACCGAGTCTTTCTCAACAGAGCGATAGAACGTGTCGACGACGGCGGATCGGGGCCCGAAAATACCCCCGGAAGCCGAGACGTTCGCAGCCGTAAACCCACCTAGCGCCAAGTTGCGAAGCGCCGAGAGGTCCTTGGCTTCGAGAGTCGCTGTCTCTATACCTGCGAGGTTTTGGGACTTCTTCGAGAACGGGTCCTCATCCCTTTTTCGGGCGATTTCAGCCGCCGACAAGCCCGTCGTAGAGGGTACTACACCCTCGATGTTCACGCGGTAGAGCGGGTGGATGAACCCAGCATAAGCGGTCAGACCCGTACAGTCGACGGTTTCGACTCCCGCAGGCGCGCGAAGGCCCTTACCGATCGCTACGATCTTGCCTTCGCGAACGAGAATATCCGTGGCCGCAAGCGTTTGGCCCGGTTTCACCACCACCGTCGCCCCTTTGAGGAGCCAACTGGTCGTTGGTGGGGGCGCGTCTTGCTTCGGCGGGTCTTGGTCCTGCGCCCAGGTGAGAGCGGGCAGGAGCGCCAAAGTCCAGGCTGCCAATCGAATCGCGTTGAACATTAGGCCGATGCTACCCCGCAGCCCACACAACTTCGTCAAGTCACGAAAGTACTAAAGTCCGAACCCTTCGGTCTCAGCCGTTTCGGGGCTCGTTTGTGAAGCGCAAGGACTTCGCGATCTTGAGGAACGTGTCGGCAAAGTCCATGTAGTCGGGCCGCTCGGTATAGAGCACCAGCATCCAGATGGTTCCGCGCTCGACAAAGAACACTTGGTCCGCGACGACTTCGATGGGCGGAGCATCGGGCCCGTACTCGGACATATCTTCGTAACGTGAAGTCACGTTTCTCAGCGCCCGGCCCGCGGGGAGCTTGATGACCTCGGTTGCCAGCGTGCCGGGGTGCCTTTGGGCCGCCTCTTCCAGAGACTCTAACGTGAGGCTGTCCGATGCAGGCGCCTTCGCCACAAGGCCGATCACTGTCGGATCGTAGCTGGACGAGCTCACCTTCCCAAAAAACTGAGTCTGGAAGTTCTCCTTGAACATTCGTTCAAAGTCGACACCGAACGGCGTGTCGGCGGTCATCGCTTGGAGCGCGGTCTTGTCCTTGAGTTCCCAGTTAGGGGGAAGATCGATCTGAACCGCTCCGATGGCCTCGACCCGAGTCCAGCCTTCAGGCACGTCGGACTTCGGCTTGAGGTACTCGTAGACCTGGATTCCCGCGTTGATTCCCGCGGCGATTGAGCCCAAGGTGACGAGCAGCACCAAGACCTTCTTTCCAAGGCTCATGCCCTGTTTCGGTTCGGGGGCCGACTCTCCAGGTAGCGTCTCAGGTTCTTCGCTCATTCCCCCCTTCCTGTTCTATTCTCCGTCGGCGGGCTGGAGTGGGCTCGGGGCCGTCTCAAAGTCGCGGCGCAGGCGGGAGTAGTTAAGCGCGGCGTTCAAAACGACGCCATAACTCCCGACGGTCTGGCAACGCCAAAACGGATTCCCGCCGAACATCAAGATGTTGCCTCGGCCCAAGGGGCTTTGCACCACTAACGCGCGGCGTTCGAGCTGAGTTGCGTCGTCGATCATCCCGCTGATCAAGAGACGCTGCGCATCTGCAAAGCGGAGCAGGACCTTGGGAGCCGGGCCGGACGCCCGAGAAGCGCGCCCTTCCTGCGCATCCCCCGGATCCGTTTGAGGCCGATAAGGGGGTCTTCCTTGGATCACGTCGGGGTCTGTGAGGGAGCCTCGGCCGCTGGCCCGTCCTTGCGGCCCTCCTCCACTTCGCGGACCTCCTCCGCCCCCGCCCAAACTCAAAATCACGCAACTGTTGGCGTTGAAGTATGCGCCCATCGTGGTTCCGAGTCCGGTCAAAGCGGGGCTGTTCGGCGCGACGTTCTCAGCGAGGTAAACGCCGCCGGGCGCATTGAGAGCGCCGCGATCCTGCACCGTGACGCCCGTAACTAACCCGTAGTCGATCGGGATTCTGCACGTCGAGCCGATCGTAATCAGGAGGCCGCCCTCCTCCACGAAGCGCTTGAGGTGCAAGACGCCCTCCAGTTCGATTCCCCCTCGGATGTCGTCAGACTCGTCGGGTCCTCCCAGGTTGGGATAGAGTTCGGTCGCGCGCCAAGGAATGGGGCTCTCGCTCCGGATCCCGTTAACGATCGACTGCGCGGTGCCGCGAGTCTGCGGAAAGATCACCACGTCGAAGTTTTCGCGGAGGTTGGGCCGGTCGCGGATTTCGTGAACCGAGATGTAGCTGTAGGGGATGCCCATTTGATCGAAGGCAAGCCTCGCCCAGCCTTCATCTTGCGTGCTCGACCACGTGTGGACTAAGGCGATTCGGGGGGCATGCAAGGGAGTGCCCTCGGGCATCGCCGACCCCGTGGGTAGAGCCTCCGCGGGAAGTCCCGGGATTACCACCCGTCCGCCTCGCGGGGAGAAAAAGACCGAGCCTGCCGGGAAGGTCGATTCGCCCCCACCCAGCGGGCGGTCGAGCATCCGGAACTCCGTCCTGGGGTTCGAATAAACGAGCTGCGCGAGCGAAAAGTCCGCCGTCGGGCGTATCGCAAAGACCCCATCGCCCTCGACATGCGTCGACCCTTCAGCTTCTTGGAGAAGAGCCATTTTCCAATCGAGCACTTCGAGGTCTTTGCAACGAACCACCTCGAGATTGAATTGCGGCCCCAGCGTCCAACCTGTGTCGTCATAGGACCGAGGGTCGTTGGGATTGTAGTACTGAGTGTCGAGGAGCATGTCCGCCATGCGGCTGTAGGGCTGATCCATCCGAATCACAAAGTCCCCCGCCGCGAACTCGCCGTCGGAAGTTTTGCCTCCCTCTGCGAGGCGGTGGATCTCGATACCCTGCCGCCGGAGCAGAGCAAGCAGCATTTGGGAGGTCCCCGGCTTAGAGGGGTCGTGACGAAGGACATAAGCTGCCGGGCCCTCCGTTCTCGCCTTTGCGACGGACCGCTTCGCCTTTAGATAGTAGTTCCTCAAAAAGAGGTTCTTTTCCGTCGCCACTTTGTGGAGCCCGAGAAGCAGGCCGCTCTGCATCAGATTGGTGTTGTTGCGGAGCGACCACCTCACTTGGGAAAAAGGCGGATTCGGCCGGAACCAGGCCCGCTGCGTTTGCGACCCAACCGAGCGAATTCCAGTATCGGCCCATCCACCCCCGAACGTCTCGTAGAACCGGCCGATTCCGTTGTGTCCGTTGGCGGCATAGAAGCCGTAGTGGGGCGCCCATCCGTCAAAAAAGTCGTGGGTCCAGACCCCCGGCACGCCCCTCTTCGTAAGCTCGTTGATCTCGTTGTAGGCGAGCATCTGCCACTCGTTGACCGTGATGGGGTCGAGCCAGGCGTTGTAGGGCCCCGTTCCGGTGGAGATGTAGAGATACGGCACGCTCTCGTGGAGGTCGTGGAACACCAGCGGCATGAACTGGAACCACCCGCGCATGATGGCCTTGCTTAGTTCCAAGCTGAGCACGACAGCGTCTCGATTGTTGTCATGCGCCACGTACTTGCCCCAGTAGACCAGAGGGGGAGGCTGCTGGCCCGGATTGTCGTTTCTCCAGCGATTCAAATCGACGACGCGGTCCCTGCCATCGACTTCGAGCACGGGAGTCAGCATGACTACGGAGTTTTTTCGGATTTCGCGGATGAACGACGACTCATCGACCGCCAGGCGGTAGGCGAGTTCGAGGATCATTTCGGGAGGGCCCGTTTCCGGTGAGTGCATCCCTCCGGTCGCCCAATAGAAGGGCACTCCTTCGGCGATGAGAGTTTCGGCTTGGGCGTCGGACGTGACCTTCCTCGGGTCGCCCAAGGTCGCGTTGATCTCCCGCAATCGCGTGAGGCGCCGGAGGTTGGCTTCGTCTGAAATCAACGCCACGACCATCTCGCGCCCCTCTTCGCTGCGCCCCATCGACACGACGCGTACCCGCGGTGAGGCAGCTTCGAGCGCCCGCAGATACCGGGCGCAGTCCGACGAATACGTCAAGACCTTGGGAGTTCCGATCACGTATCCGAGGACCTTTTCGGGCGTCGGCACGGACTTGCTCGCAGGCAGGTAGTCCACGAGTTCCGTCAGGAAGAACGGTTCGGTCGTGTACTCCCGAATCTTCGCCGTGTAGCCGGCGTCGATCTCGACTCCCGCCTGCGTCTGTGCGTGGGGCAGAAGAGGTTCGCGAGACGAAGCGAGGATCGCGGCCAGATAGAGAGCGAGCATGACTTACACATTCGTCATGGGTCCGCGAGGGTCCTTCTCGGATGGCCCGGCAACGTGACAGGGGATCAAGTGGGGAGCCGGGACTTTCGAATCAAGTCACAAAGGGTGAATCTTGCAAACAACGCGATTCGTCTGTATACTGCAAGGCGGTGTATGTCTTGGGCGCGAAACTTTGGAAAGCGCCAGGCAAAACCGACTGCAAACGATAAGAACAGGAGGTTCTTCTAGCAAACATGAAAGCAATCGCTACGCTTGCGCTGGCCACGATGGCCGTGTCTTCTGTGTTCGCCACTGCCGCCCAGGGATCTGGGCAGGGTAGCTGGACGCTCAATCTCGGGATTGCGTTCCCGTCGGGCGATCACAAGGACGCAGGATTCGACAACATGTTCGGCGTCGGGGTGGACTACAACCTCGGCATGGTCGGAAATGGGTCGAACGCTACCTCGTACATTGGCGTCGCCGCCCTCTTCGGGAGCGGAGACAGCGACACCGATAGCCGCACTTGGGGCGTCCACTACGGTTGGATGTTCCCGTTGAATAACGGTGGCAACTCCTCGAACTTCGCCTTGAAGCTTCAGG